>Ga0209648_10005101_pt1 | contig 11200 bp, 9 predicted proteins | sample GraSoi2013_115cm_FD_185830 | JGI IMG/M metagenome (GOLD analysis project Ga0209648, IMG submission 185830) | Grasslands soil microbial communities from the Angelo Coastal Reserve, California, USA - Sample 9_17_2013_115cm (SPAdes) (version 2) | ecosystem: Environmental > Terrestrial > Soil >...
CCCGGCGCGACTGAACGTGGCTGCGAACATGACGAGCCATACCGTGAGCAGGAACGTGCAAGAGTGAACTATGTAAACTCTGTGATGCACACGGGAGGGAAACCGGGCAAATATAACCAACTCGTTCGGAAACTGCTTTGCAGTGGCTCCCCAAAAACACGGTTTTGCAACTTTTTCTCTCAAGATTCCTTAATGTTTCTGGGGACCCCGCGATGGATTCGAACTCCAATTGCGACTTCCCTCGAAACCGAGACTCCGATGCGGAGTGGAACGACGCAGAGATCTGCAATGACTTTCATAGTCCTATTGTGATCGCCAACAGTTCAGAGCGCAGAGCGAGGTCAGGCCATCGCTAAAGTCCTGGCTTGGTGACGAGGGCCTATATGAACGGATGCGCACCCGCGATGATTTTTTGGGAGCGCAGAGCATTGTGTCGGGCTCATAGGAAAGGAACCACGCCCGCGCGGAAACTGCCCCCACATTCACCCCGCTGCCCAATCGCCACGGGTTTAGTGCCTGACAATGGGCATTAACGGCGGCTATCCCGCCAAAAGACACGAATCGGAACACGAGCTTCAAAGCAGAGTGCTGGAACCGCACGCTGGCAACCGATGCACCGCGCTCGGGACTAACCGCGCACTCGGCAGTACCGCTTGCGTGACCCAGATGTTATGATTTCTGCTCAAGGAGTAGGAGCATGCCATCGGAAGTGGTGATGTCGAAGCAGGCGAGAATGCTACGTTTCCTGACCCCAACCGAGGAGTGGGCTCGGCGTGTTCGCAACCCCATCAGTGCACTGGCGGAGTGGTCACTCATGGTAGCGGAAATCTTCGTTGCCGAAGACGGCGTGATCCTGATGACATGCACTGTGGGCGTTCCTAAGAGTTGTGTGAAGGCGTTCTTCGCTCAAGGGATCTATGTCTATCAATTTCGTGAGCTTCCGGAAGCAATCATCGAGGTGCTCGATCGACACTTCGTCCAGGTTGAGGAAGATCTCAGGCGCAAGTTGGATTCGCTCCTGCCTACGTTCAAGCCAAGCCTTATCCTCGTTAAGAAGTGAATCGCGACTCTGCTTGGAATCAAGCCGCCTTGTGGCCCCCCACAATCAGGAGCAGATGCTCCGCGTCCTCGGACCAAGGTTCTTGTTCCCCTCGGGCCCCACTCCTACGGTTAGGGCGTGATGTGGCCAGTGACTCTCAAACGTGGTTCAGGTGAAGCAGATAGTCTTTAGACCCGGTACAACCAAACCGGTCTCGATCATTATTTCAAGAGTGGGTTCTCTGACGGTGAGTTAATCCGACCCCATGAAATCGCGGACTGCCTCCGCCAATTTCCGGGCGACCCGGCGATTTCGTTCAATAGCGTAATTCTAGCTCGGGAGGTGTCAGGCGGTCCGGCGTTTTCTCACGAGCGCCAGCAGTAAGCCCATACTTGCTGCAAATAAGGGTGCGGTTGCGGGTTCTGGCACGGCAGCAGAAGTAACCGACAGGGAATCTATGCCAGTATCCAGATCCCCGCTGACAACCGTACTCACGAACGCCAGAGTTCCCGAGGATGGTGAAGCACCTGGAATCGTAACGGACACCTGCGTCCAAGTTGTTGATGCAGGCGTAAAGCTACCGATGATACCGCCGTTGTACAAGCTGCGACAAATCCAGGCCGCTGTGAGATGAAGAACGATATCATATCGCCGACGTTCACCCCAGTGATTGCCTGTGAAAATGAACCAGTTGAACCCTGTAGGAATGCTTCCTGCGTACCGTTCGGAGCGGGAAGGAAACCAAATGCCGATCCATTGCTCGAAATCCCCGAGGCGCCGCTAAACGTCCACGTGGCGCCAAGCGGGTTGTATTGAAAACTCCCTGCCCCCACGGACGGTGTCTCGAATGAGGGGTTTACGATGGTAGCGGCAGTCAAACTTGCGGCCACCAAAAAGATAATGCAAGCTAATCTCAACCTCACTGTCTGTTCCTCCTCCGAAGCACGGGTGTAGATAGCGTACCGCGCGCGACCCAGTGTAGATGGCTCACACGACTGTGGCGCAGAAACCGATCAGCCATGATTGCCCCCTAGTAATAATACGCTTAATGAATCGTTACGTCAAGCAAAAGGTGGTGTCCCTAACAGTAGGCTTGCCCCCCTGTCAACAAACGCGACCTGTCAACAAGAGAAAACGGAGAATACGGGCCACCAGGGCGTTGCAGACAGCGTCCAGTGTGGCCACTCGGAGTTTCTCCGCTCAAACCCGAGAAACAAGGACACCGCGAAGAACCTGCGGAATGTGTGGAACGACGGGCGGCCCTCGGAGCGATGCTGTCAACAAAGTAGCGGGGTAAGTTCGTATTTCGAGTTCTTGGCTCCCCGGCATGGATTCGAACCACGATTCACGGCTCCAAAGGCCGCTGTCCTACCATTAGACGACCGGGGATCTGCTTCGAGGGAACTGCTACGTGCTAGTTTATCACCCTACCACTCCGAGTATGGCGTGCCTTCGAGACTAGTTTTGTCCGAGCCGCTGCGCACATCGAAAATGCCCGGCTCGCTTTGATTCACCGTGTTGCTCGCGTCCTCCATGATGATCTTCCACGAGTCCGCCGTACCGGTGATCGGATCGATCGGGATCTGGCGCAGATAGCCGTCGCTCACCAGGTCGTTCAGCGTCTGCGGAGCCTTCTGCTTGTCGTAGGTGTATTCGTCGATCACGGTGCGCAGCGTGAACAAATTGTTCTTGAGCACGCTTTCCTTGGCACGGATGATGGACCGGTTGTAAATCGGCAGCGCCACCGACATCAGCACCGCGATGATCGCCATCACGATCATCAGCTCGATCAGCGTGAAGCCGGCGCGGCGGCGTTTGCAGAAGAATGCTGTCATCGTCCGCTCACCATTCCGAGTACGCCGTTCCATCGCGACCTTTGTCCATGCTCTTGGTGTAAACGTCGAAAACATTCTGCCCGCCCCAGGCCGACGACTTGGGATCGTCCCGCGTGCTGCGCATGCCCCACTCGAACGATTTCGTCATGGGATCCTTGGGAATGCGCCGCAGATACTTGATTTTCTTGTCCACCGCGCCCATCGCCTTCACGCCTTCCACCAATTGATCCAGGCCCTCGGGATAATTGTCGGAATCCAGTTTCGGCGGGCCGATCTTTCCGGCGTCCATGTCGTCCTTAAACTTGTCGATCGCGGTCCGGATATCGTGCAACGCATACGTCAGTTCTCGTTCCTTGTCGCGCTGCACTTTGTAGCGCGCCAACGGCACCGCCATGGCGGTGAGCAGAATCAGGATCGTGAACGCCACGATCAGCTCGATCAGAGTCAAGCCGCGTTGTCCCCTGCGCCGCATCTCCCTACCTCTACTGCACCACAACGGAAACCGAAGGCGCAGCCACGGCAATCGGCTGTTGTTTCGAATTCCTGAGATTAACGCTGGTGACCGCAACCGTAGTCGAGCCCTTGCCGGCGGTCATGAACGTAAACTGCATCAGACCCCCGGCGCCATTGACGCCCGGCGCACCCGCCACGCGGTTCATCTCGATCGTGGCTTCACCGGCCTCGTTCCGAATGTCGAGCGTCGGTGCGCCCACGCCGCCATCCTGCGTCAGCAGTGCCGCCGGCGTCACCTGACTCAAGCTCAAGACCTTGGGATCCCATTTGACTTTCATTGCGACGCCAGTGATATCTGCCGCACCGGAAACTTGCATCGCAACCACCACCGGCGCGCTCAACTGCGCTTGCACCGTGGCGGGAGTGAACGATAGCGCGGCAGGCCCGGCGGGTGCGACTGGCGCAGCCGCAAGCGCGGGAGCGGGGGCCGGAGCAACTGGAGCAGCCGGAGCGGGCGCAGCCTGGGCGCGTGGCCCATAGCTCAGCTTCACGGTCTGATCGGTGCCGGCCGAAATCCCCCTCAGGTCGAGACCGGTGATGTCCGGCGTCCGTACGATGTGCGGTATCAACGCGATCAGTAACTCGCCCCGCGATTTTTCGTGCGACGTGCCGCCAAACAAATACTTGCCAAGAATCGGAATGCTCGTCAGGCCGGGGATTCCGTTGACGGAGTTCGACTCCTGCCCCTGCATCAGTCCGCCCAGCAGGCTCACCTCGCCGTCGCGCACGCGGATGTCCGCCTCGTTCTTGCGCTGCGAGATCACCGGCTGGTCCAACCCGCCGATGGTAACCGTGCGAGCGACTTGGGAAACATCGATGCTGATATGCATGGTCAGCTCGTCGGTTCCATGCACGTGCGGCGTGATCTCGACGTTGACGCCCGTTTCGGCGAACTGGAACTGTGTGCTCACCAGCGGGCTGACGCCCACCGTGCCGATGCCGGGCTGGAAGCTGCCCGTGGCGTAGGGCACCTTGTCGCCGATCTTCAACGAAACCTTCTGTCCGTCCGAGGCGCGCACTTCCGGCGACTGCATTACGCGCGTCGACGTGTCGGACATCACCGCTTGCAGCAGCGCTCCCGGCAGCGTCGTCGAATAATCCCGAAATGAAACTTTTCCGAGCGTTGAAAGGGTTAAGTTACCCGGTGTTGTCATGCCGGGGACAGCGGGGATAGCGGGTGTGCCCGTTAAGTTGGTGGCGCTGGGGGGGACGGCGGGTACTGCGGGCGTGCCGGGGGTTGTCGTGCCGTTGTGCGAGAAGGTGATTGGCACCGCCAGCCCGGTGGTGCCGTTAGAAACTAATCCGGCCGCAATACTTCGCGTCCGATCGCTGTTCGCCTCCATCACGATCAAGTCCACGACAACTTCGGCCTTGGGCTTGTCCATGTCGTGGAACAGCTTCTCCACCAGCGCCACCTTATCCACCGTGTCGCGCACCATCACCGCGTTCTGCGCATTAAAGGTAAACATGCGCCGAACGTCCGAAACCGACCGCACCGAAGTCACGATCTCCTGAAATTCCTGCACCGAAGTGGGATTCTTCAGATAGAAAACCTTCACCACTTCGTCCTCATAATCGCGCCGCTTGGTGACGTTGTCGTCGGTCACGAAGATGGTGTTGGCGCTGATCGGCTTCCAGTACGTCTTCGTCAACAGCGCGATGTCGTCCAGAGCTTCTTCGAGCGTGGCATTGTTCAAGTCCAGGTTCGCGTTCTTGCTGGACTGGTATTGCGGGTCGAACAGCACGTTGATGCCGGCCAGCTTTCCCACGGTCTCATAGAGAACTTTCGGCGGCTGATTATTCATCTTCAGCAGTGAGATCGTGTTTGTGACCGGCTTCAGCTCCGGGACAGGCAACATCGATTCGATCATCGCCAGACTCTGCTTGCGCGCCTGTTCGACTGAACTCAGCGGCGCCTCGCCCGGCGGGACCGCGCCCTTCCTCCGCTGATCGAGCGCCTCGGTGGTCTGGTGAATCTGCTGCAGCGCGATCGACGAACCCGGGTCGACGTTGAATGCCTTCTGGAACTCGACCAGCGCTTCCTCCAGTTGACCGGCTTGCCGCAGCCGCATGCCGGCTTCCACGTGCGCCTGGCTGGCCTGAAACCGCACACGCCGCGCACCCAACATGTAGGCGGGATCCTGCGGATCCTGTCCGATGGCTTGGTTATACAAGTCCAGCGCCCCTTCGTAATCCTTGCGGGCTTCGGCGGCACGCGCCTGCTGCAGTAACTTGTCGCCCTTGCGAGTACGCCCTTCCAACGTGTTCGCGGGTATGACGAGCAGCATCGCCGCAATCCCGGTTAAGCCGCGTAACTTGTTACAAGCAATCATGTTATTCTCTCGCAACGCCTTGTGCTAGAATTAAGCTGCACTGCCGGAAACCCCCACATAAAGCCTTGACGCAGTGCGCTTTCTGGGCGTTGAATACAAAAAGCTGGCGACCGTGGAACCTGGAATCAAAGTCTTGAGCGACAATCGACAGGCCGGGCACAATTACCACCTGCTCGAACGCTTCGAGGCGGGCGTCGCCCTCACCGGTACCGAAGTGAAAGCGGCCAAGAGCGGCAAGATTCAACTTAAGGACAGCTTCGCGGAAGTGGCGGGCAACGAAGCCTGGCTGCTGAACGCGCACATCAGCCAGTACTCGCACGGCAATCGCGAGAATCACGAGCCTACACGGCGGCGAAAACTGCTGCTGCATCGCCAGGAGATCGACAAGCTCCTCGGCAAGACACGCGAAAAAGGATTGACGCTGATCCCGACCAGGATCTATTTGAAAAAAGGACGCATCAAGTGCGAGCTGGCCCTGGCGAAAGGCAAAAAGCTGCATGACAAGCGTCAAGCTGAGCGCGAGCGGGAGATGGAGGCGGAAGCCCGCGCAGCCATCGGACGGAGGAGCCGGTGATTAGTGACTGGTGGCTAGTGGCTAGGTGGTGGGGCAGCTTGTTAAGCTGCTCGCCGGTTGTCAACCGGCGCTCCGTTTTTTGCGGCTACGCTGCACCGTGGCACAGGCATTCCTGCCTGTGTTGGCTGTAATGCTTTGAGGAGCGACATGGACATAAAGCTTGAAGCACGAAGGATTGCAGACGTTGAAGCCGACGCAGTGATCGTCATCGGTTTTGAGGGCGCTGCTCCGGCCGCGCCCGCGGGCGGCCAGATCCAGGAACTGTACGACAGCGGCGAATTCACGGGGAAGGCCCTCGAGATCGCTGTTCTGCATCGGCCCGCGGGCATGAAGGCGAAACGCTTGGCTATAGCCGGCGGCGGCGATCGCGGCAAGTTCGATTCTTCCGAGCTGCGCAAACTTTCCGGCGCCGCCGTGCGCTCGCTGAAGAGCAAAGGTGTTCGCAGCATCGCACTTGCTCTCGACGACCCGTTTCGCTCCGACGATTTCGCGGCCGCCGCCGTAGAAGGAGCGATGCTGGGCGATTTCGAAAACGACCGCTACAAGTCCGATCCGGCAAAGAAAGAGAAGCACCTGGATTCTTTTGCGCTGCTCGGCGGATCGCAATCCGCCATGGATCGCGGCCGCGTGCTGGCAGAGGCGCAGAACTTCTCTCGCAGCCTGGCCGACGAACCAGCCAATGTCTTGACGCCCACCGGCCTTGCGGAACGGGCGCGCCAGATGGCCGCCGAACAGGGCCTGGATTGCGAGGTGCTGGACCGCGATCGCATGCGCCAACTCGGCATGGGCGCCCTGCTGGGCGTGGCGCAGGGCAGCGCGCAGCCTCCTGCGATGATCGTGTTGCGCTACCAACCTTCAGCCGCGCCGCCCTCCAAGGATCGCCTGGGGCTGGTCGGGAAAGGCGTGACGTTCGACACGGGCGGCATCTCCATCAAGCCATCCGACGGCATGGAAAAAATGCGCTACGACATGTCCGGCGCCGCGGCAGTGATCGGGGCGATGCGCGCGATCGCCCAGCTGAAGCCCGCGGTTCGCGTGACGGGCGTCATCCCGGCCGTCGAAAATATGCCCGGAAGCAACGCGCAGCGTCCCGGCGATATCGTCACCTCGCTCTCGGGTAAGACCGTGGAAGTGCTCAATACGGATGCCGAGGGCCGAATGATCTTGATTGACGCGCTTACGTACGCCCAGCAACTTGGCTGTACGCATTTGGTGGACGCGGCGACGCTGACGGGCTCCATCGTGGTGGCGCTGGGCGCGATCCGCGCCGGCGCTTTTACCAACAATGAAGCGTTCCTCGGAAAGCTGCTGGCAGCGGCAGGCGCCGAAGGAGAAAAAATGTGGCAGATGCCGCTGGACGACGAGTACAAGGAAGCGCTCAAGAGCGATTTCGCGGATCTCCACAACATCGGTGGACGCCCCGCGGGATCGGTCACCGCCGCGATGTTCCTGCGCGACTTCGTGGGGGAAACGCCCTGGATCCACCTCGACATCGCCGGCACCGCCTGGCTGGATGAAGCGAAACCGTATCTCGCAAAAGGATCGACTGGTGTCGGCGTGCGTACATTCGTACGTCTGGCGCAGAACTGGTGAATTCGTTTCTCGTTTCTAGTTTCTCGTTTCTCGTTCCTACTTCGGTGTAGAGTCGATCTGCACCAGCTCGCTCTGGGCCGCGTTCTTCCTCGGCGGCGTCAGCAACGAGCGCGGAAGCTTCGAAAAATACACCAGCCTCTCCACCCACGGCAGCAGCCTCCGCACGGTCCGCCCATGCAGCATCAGACTGCCGGCCACCAGCAACGGATGCGGAATCGTCGTGCAGCAGCGCGAACAGATGTCGATCTCGCTCGCCCGCCCGGCTACGTGCAACCTTCTCATGCGCTGCATTTCATCCGAATTCCAGATCTCCGCGAGCGGTTGCGCACCGGCGTTCCCCACGGGCCGGCCATCCAACATGTAGCTCTGGCAGCACGGATAAACGTCGCCGTTGTGCTTCACATACATCGGACCGCGCCACAGATAGTGGCACGGATGCTTCCAATCCTGCGGCGCATGCCCGGCCTCGGGCTGCAAGAGATTGGTCTCGTCTTCCTTGATGCGGACCTGGTCGACGCCCGGCACCTCGCTCCAGAAGCGCACGAAATCGTCCACCTCACCGGCATTCCGTTCCATGCGCACCATCTGCACCACCACTTGCACTTTGGCGTTGCGCTCGTGTTTCATCCGGGCAAAGCGGACAAAGTTGTCCCGCACCTTCTCGAAATTTGCACCCTTGCGGTAATACTCATAGGAAGCCTTCGTGGCTCCGTCGAAACTGAGCGTGACGTGCTCGATGGGAGTATCCAGCAGCCGCGCGCAGGTCTTCTCATCGAAAAACGTGCCGTTGGTGGAAAGCAGCGTCGAGATGTTGTGCTGCGCGCAGTACTCGATCCGATCGAAAATCTTGCGATCCATGAACGGCTCGCCCAGACCGATCAGCATCATGTGCTCCGCGCTGCGTCCGGATTCCTGTACCAGCCGCTCGAAGATTTCGCCGGTCATGTCCTCCTTGGGCTGTTTGTGTGTTTCGCGCGGGCACATCGGGCAATACAGAAACAGCCCAGCCGTGGTTTCGACGATGTACTCCACCGGCAGCGCGTTCAGCTTGGGATTGCGCCGCAGGTAACCCCACAGTAGTTTGGCTCGATTCCAGGCCCGCATGGCGTCGAACCTCCATTGTAGCCGCCTGCCGGAAACCGGCATAACATAAATAAACGGTGAACATCACAGTCACTGGCGCAACCGGCTTCATCGGCGCACAACTCGTCGAAAAACTGCTTGGTGCCGGCCACACCGTGCACGCGCTCGCGAGAAAGCGCCCGTCAACCCTCCCGACGCCCGTTCAATTCTCCGAGTGGGATTCCACCCAAGGCGAGCCGCCACCCGAGAGCCTCGCCACCGCCGACGCCGTCGTTCACCTTGCGGGCGAACCGGTGGCGCAGCGTTGGACCGCGGAAGCGAAACAGCGCATCCGCGCCAGCCGCGTCGACGGCACGCGGCATCTCGTGACCGCGCTGTCCACTCAGTCCCGCCGGCCACAAGTCCTGGTGAGCGCCTCGGCCATCGGCATCTACGGATCGCGCGGCGACGAAATCCTCACGGAACACTCCGATGCAGGCGATGATTTTTTGGCGCGCGTCGTCGCCGGCTGGGAAAAATCAGCCGAGTTGGCCGAATCCCTGGGAATCCGCGTGGTGCGGCTGCGCTTCGGCTTGGTGCTCGGCAACGGCGGCGCGCTCGCGAAGATGCTCCCGCCATTCCGCCTCGGCGCGGGCGGCCGGATCGGTTCTGGCAAGCAGTGGATGTCCTGGATACACATCGACGACCTGACAAACATGATCCTGTTTGCGCTGAAGAACGCCGTCGCGCGAGGTCCGATGAATGCCACTGCTCAGAATCCTGTGACGAATGCCGAGTTCACCAAAGCACTGGCCGCGACTCTGCATCGCCCCGCCATCTTCCCCGTCCCGAAATTTGCCCTCAGCCTCATGTTGGGCGAAATGTCGACCGTCGTCCTTGCCAGCCAGCGCGTGCTTCCTCTGGCCGCGCAGTCGGCCGGTTTCCAATTCGAATATCCGCAACTGAAAGCGGCGCTGGCCCGTCTGTTATCCGAGGGGACCTGAGCGACAATAAATATATGAGGTGTGTCCTTTGTCTGGTGACGGCTCTCGGACTGGCCGCTACGCCCGAGACGAGCCTGACCGTCGAGAAGCTGGTCGCGTTCATCCGTTCGACTGTCAAGCTCAAGCAGCCCGACAAGCAGGTTGCCGACTACTTGCATCACGTGAAAATGGTGGAGAAGTTGGAAGATCAGACCATCGAGGATCTGCAGACCCTCGGCGCCGGCCCCAAAACCGTCGCGGCGCTGAAGGACCTGCGTGATAATTCAGCGAGTCTTTCCGTTGCGCCGCCGCCCGCACCTAAGCCCGTCGTCGTGCCCATTCCGGGGCCGGATTCCATCGAACAGGGCAAGATTATTGATCAGGCTCGCCGGTACGCGCTGAACTACACCAAGGAATTGCCCAACTTCATCTGCGTGCAGGTGACGCGGCGCGACGTCGATCCCACGGGCAGCGGCAACAGTTGGTACCACAACGATACGATCCTGCAACGCGTGAGTTACAACGAGCAGCATGAGGACTACCAGGTCGTGCTCGTGAACAACCAGCCTGTGACCAACGTCAAAATGGAGCAACTGGGCGGTACCGTGTCGCAGGGCGAGTTCGGCAGCATGATGAAGAAGATCTTCGATCTGTCAACCGAGACGCGCTTCGAATGGGAGCGCTGGGCTTTGCTGCGCGGCCGGCGAACCTACGTCTTCGCTTACGACGTGGAGCAAAAGAATTCCGAGTATCATGTGTCCGTTGACAAATCCCTGGAGATCGTCCCGGCATACCGCGGGCTCGTGTATATCGATCGAGACGCGAAGATGATAACCAGAATCACGCTGGTTCCATATGACCTGCCGGCAGGCTACCCGATTCGCGATATCAAAACCACGCTGGACTACGATTTCACCAGGATCGGCGACAAGGATTTCATGCTGCCGCTCAAGGCCGTCGTCACATCGGTCCGCTCCACGCATTCCATGAGCAGGAACGACATCGAGTTCCGCAACTATCGCAAGTTCGGCACGGAAACCACCATCAAATTCGACACTCCCGAACCGCTTCCGGAAGAAAAGACCCAGGAAAAGCCGCTGCCGGAAAAGATCAAGAAGCCGTAAAAGGTGGCACAGGCTTCAGACGTTGCTGAAAAAGTAAGTTGTGGTGTATCCCTAGAACATTTCTGGTCGTCTTTGTAGTATGCGCGGAACTGATCAAGATCAAAGCCGAATGTTCACGTATTTATCGCCGGAGGAAGTGGTTCC
>Ga0209648_10005102_pt1 | contig 11200 bp, 8 predicted proteins | sample GraSoi2013_115cm_FD_185830 | JGI IMG/M metagenome (GOLD analysis project Ga0209648, IMG submission 185830) | Grasslands soil microbial communities from the Angelo Coastal Reserve, California, USA - Sample 9_17_2013_115cm (SPAdes) (version 2) | ecosystem: Environmental > Terrestrial > Soil >...
TAGCCCTTATATTGCTTTTCAGCATTTTAGCAGTGATGGACCTACTTAGGGGGGGATTTGCCACACCTGCCCTCGAGTCTAGCATCTATCTGCTTTGGAATGTCCTCTATCTTCTTTTGTTGGTCCTGGCGCTGGTGTGGGGTTCTCGGCACTATCGGCACTGGAAACGCATCGAACCCCGTCGCCTGGCCGCGGCGCAAGGCGATCCTGCGCTCCTGGCTGAAGAGCAACCCACACCCGACGCTGCCGCGCTGGCACTTCCAGCAACCCTTAAGATGAGCATGAGTAAAGCTCAGCTTGTGTGCCTGGCCGCTTTGCTGGAACTCGTCGTGGTTTTATACAGCGTCTATGGCTGGTTGGTCATCGGTATCCCTTTCTGGCTGTCCTTGCTGTTGTTGACGGTACTGGTGTTGCTACTTGTGGCAGTTGTCTTTGCCACAAGCAGGCAAGTGCTAGAAGTAACTGAAGTGGGGGTGAGGCTGCGCGCGTCACCGTTAGTATTTCGCGGCATGGTGCGCTGGAATGAGGCGCATCTCTTCGCGGTCTATAACGCCCCTGGTGTGCTGAGAAGCGGGGCCATGCTGACCTACGAACTCTCGAGTGCGTCCAGCATTGTGCGCTGGACGTGGGTACTGCACCCAAACGCATTCGGCCTGCACATGGACCCCGGCATGTCACTGGCTGAACATACCCAGGCGATGAAAGCGCTCTGCCAGTTGATCGCTGCGCAGACAGGACTGCCGCTGTATGACCTGCGCAAAGAGCGCACATGGGAGCCAAGGGAAGGGGTTGCTGGCCCCCGCTTTGAGCGACCGCCCGCGTACTAATGCCACCATTGCCCCTCTAAGCGCGTCACGCGGCGCAAGAAAGCATTGAGAGCCAGCACTGAAGGAGTTTGTCTCAGTTTCAGGAGCGGCAACGTTTGCCTGGGCATTCTGGGGCTCTGATTCGTACCCGGACGTGATGGGCTGTGCGCTTTGCTCATTTGTATCGTGCTAGAGTGGAGATTATAACACATGGATTACCTACAACCTCACATTTTTACTGTGCCATAAAGCATAGTAAGGCCTAAAAAATTAGGGTATAGTCGTACATAGATAAAGAAAGATACACGGGCGCAAATAATTACGCCGGTACACAAAAACCTATACGAAGAAAAAAGGAGAGAAGAAATGAATCTTAAAGTAATCAGACGCGGTATCGTAGGTATAGCAGCCCTTGTAGTGATGGTCCTGTTTACAGCTTGCGCCGGCGTTGGCACCAACGCTGGGGCGTCTACCTTAAACCTGTCAGGGTCGGTGGTTTCAGTCGACACCCAGCACAATTCCGTCACAGTAAGCGTCAACGGACAGACGAAAACGATCAACAACGTTCCTAGCAACGTCCTAACTGCGTTGCAGGGCCAGGTAGGGAAGATTTACTCCTTCCAGGTAACGCAGAACAGCGATGGTTCTTACAACATTGTATCCGGGACTAACGTCACCCCTGAGGCCAACGAGGGCATCGCTCCAGGCACGAATAACGAGACCCCCAGTGTCAACGAGCCAGGCAACATCCAGTTTATCGGTAATATCACGAGCAATAGCAACGGCAGCATCGTTGTAAATATGCCTAATGGCTCAAGCCTGTCTGTCAGCACCAATGCCCAGACCGACCTGGGAGACTTCAACAACACCCTGCCGGGTGTCAACACTCGCGTCAAGGTTGAGGCGAACGCGAACACTGATGGCAGCTTCACAGCAACGAAAATCGGCAACGTCGATAGCAGTGATGACCCGACCATGGTGAAGTTTCAGGGAGTCACGACCCAGGCGGTCGGCTCTGATCGCGTAATCCACTTCACAGTTGGCAACAAGAGCTTTAGCTTCCCCATCGCCTCCAATGCGGACCTGACCGCTTTTAACGGCAACGCTCAGTCTATCCAGAGCGGCGCGTCGGTGAAGGTGACGGTCCAGTTCAGCGGCACCAGCGGTTCGGTCATCGACCTCGGCAATCCAAATCAGTAAGCTAAGCAGAGATGCATGGAGACATGCGTCATCCCAAAAATGAATGAGCTTGCGAAGAGAAACCTCCGGAGGTTTCTCTTCGCAAGCTCAACTTTATGTGAAGGAAGTTTGGGGACTTCCAGCCAGGTGCAGTTATGCCCGTTCTCACTTCAATGCCAAAACAGCTACAACCCCGATTATCACCATAGCAACCACAACCATGCTCATGAACAAAAGAGCCTTTCGACGAGCGGCAGCAGCACGCAAAGTTTCTAGACGAGCATTCTCAGCAGGGCACCACTGCGATCTCCGGCAGTTTGGGCAGAGCGGGAAAAGCTCATAGGGAAAGTAGAGCCGGCCACTACCAAAGATCTTATCGCGAATCTCCGTGCTCTCGAAAACCGCGTGACAGTGTACACAACGCAGCAGGAGATATTCTGCCCAATCGCTTGCCTTACAGGCAGGACACACGCTGGGCGAACCTGCTGTGGCAGCGGGTACCCAATGATGATGACAGCGATGACAATAGTATTCACGAGGCCGGCCCGGTACTTGTAGCACCATACCCGTTGACTGGCTTTCCACCCCGCGCAGCATACCATCGAGTTTCAAACTCTGGGCGTCTTGTGCTGAAAGCGCATAGGTGACATCACCAAGTTTCAACCAGGCCGGGCCGGAGAGATTAGCATTCAAATCTGGAAAAGCATAGGTATGCTGATCATCTCGCTGGCCCGCTTGTGAAGCTGAATTCACATCCGGTGAAGCTGAGAGATGCTCTCCTCCAAATCGTACTCGTTGCCCGCCATTCTGCGTGGTGCCATATGCATTCATCAAATGTTCGGCACGCTGCATATCGTAATTTCTACGTGAGGCCGGGTCGCTCAATGTCTGGTAGGCGAGCAGCAAGATACGCATCCGCTCCTCTGCATCTTCCCCTTTATAAACGTCCGGGTGATATTTCAGAGCGAGTTTCTTAAAAGCTGCTTTGATTGTGTCGGTAGATGCATGCGCATCGACGCCAAGCACAGTATAATAATCTGTAAATGAAGCCATTTGTAAATGAAAGGGCGGGATAAATCTGACGCCTACTAGTAATTTTTCACAAAAACAGGTATCGTAGTAATTAGACGTACAAGCAAATCAAATGTTGCATTTATAAAAATTAATGGCCTATTTTACCTTCTTGAACAGTTAGATAGAAGCATATGCGTATCTAAGGAGCAAGGCGTTGCATGATCACCAACCTGAAAGCGATCACGAGCACGATACGCACAGTCATGAGCACGACCACGACGAGCACAATCATGGGCACAACCATGACGAGCACGAGCATGAGCATGACGAACATGGACACGAGCATGGCAAGGTAGATGCAGACCTCTATGGCAACCAGGCAGGATTGCGAGCCGTGCAATTATCGACGGCAGGCATGTTGCTCGTCTCAGCCATTCAATTCGCCATTGCGTTGATCGGTGGCAGTGCCGGGCTCTTTGCCGACGCGCTGCACAACTTTGGCGATGTTTTCACTACAGTTGCGCTCTGGATTGCCTTTGTCATTTCCAGCCGGACTGCAAATCAACGCTATACCTATGGCTATTATCGTGCCGAGGACCTGGCGGGCATCTTTATCGTGCTGGTGATTATCGCCAGCGCTGTAGCTGGTGCAGTGGAATCAATTCAGAAACTGACGAGTGGCAATGTCCCGACACATATCTATTTGAGTATGGCAGCGGCGCTCGTCGGTGTTGTGGGAAACGAACTGCTGGCGCAATACAAAATATCAGTAGGCAAGCGTATCAATAGCGTCGCGCTGGTTGCTGATGGCCAACATTCACGCATCGATGGACTTACTTCGCTGGCAGCATTCGCCGGCTTGATCGGTGTAATGCTCGGCTTCCCAATTGCTGATCCTATCGCAGGTATCTTAATCACACTGGTAATTATCATCGTAGTCTTTACCACCTCTCGCAGCGTTTTGCAACGCCTCCTCGACGCGGTTGATCCACACGTTGTACCTTCTATCATCACAACGGCGCTTGCCGTTCCCGGTGTAGAAGCGGCGACGGATGTACGCGCTCGCTGGGTCGGGCACACGCTGCACGTTGTCATGAACATCGAGGTGAACGCAGAACTCACACTTTCAAAGGCGCACGCCATAGCTGAAGAGGTGCGCCACCGCCTTTTCCACAAAATCAAAGGTATCTCAGAGGTAGTTATACATACCGACCCGAGCAGCGCAAGCGGAGATCATCACCAGGAGATGGCACATCATATACAGGCGGCACAACGGCCAGTTGTGCACCGTTGAGAGCCTCAGTTTGTGCCTCATTCCTTCCGTTGTAATGATTCCAGGACAGCAGCAATATCACGACGAACGCGGTCGTTATTAGCGATCTCGGTCCGCACTTTTTCCCATCCATGCATGATCGTGGTATGGTCACGCCCGCCCAGTTCGGCCCCAATTTGCTTCAGCGAGGCACTGGTTTCCTGGCGCATCAGATACATGGCGACCTGGCGAGGCCAGACAATCTCACGATCACGCTGATTACCACGCATGCGCTCGATATCAACGTTGTAATAGCGACAAACACTCTCCAGAACCTCGGCAGGCGTCAAGCTCGAGGAAGGTTTGCTCTCACTATAAATATGTTCGAGCGCTTGAGCCGCTACGCTCACCGAAAGCGCGACATCATGCAATGTAGCATAGGCAACTACGCGGTTAAGGGCACCCTCAAGCTCGCGTACACTGCTACATTCAGGACGAGCGATATATTCGATCACTGAAGCGGGTATGGCAAAGCGCAGCGAATCGGCTTTGGAACGCAGAATAGCCAGGCGATGCTCATATTCCGGCGGCTGGATATCGGCCAGCAGCCCCCACTCAAAACGCGAACGCAAGCGATCCTGGAGACTATGTATAGCCTTGGGAGGCCGATCACTCGAGATCACAATTTGTTTGCTGGCATCGTGCAGCGTATTGAAGGTGTGAAAAAATTCTTCCTCGGTAGACTCCTTACCCGCAATAAACTGGATATCGTCAACCAGCAAGATGTCGATCCGGCGATATTTGGCGCGAAATTCCTCAGTTTGCTGGAAGCGGATGGCATTGATTATCTCATTGGTAAACTTTTCTGATGTTACATATAAGACGTTTAGCCCGGCAGCTTCACCCACATGCCCGATAGCGTGTAGTAGATGCGTCTTGCCCAGGCCAACGCCTCCATAGAAGAAGAGAGGATTATAGACACTTCCCGGATTTTCGGCCACAGCAAGCGATGCGGCATGGGCCAACTGATTAGATTTACCCACGATAAACGTGTTAAGGGTATAACGAGCATTTAACAACCCCTCTCCCCCAAGGGGCAATAGCCCAGGCTGTGTATTTCTACTGTAATCATGCGACGTTCGTTTATCAGGGTAGTTATCATATTCGTTCACCTCCGTTTCATCAGTACTGGTATCACGATGGGCAACAGAATGAATCGGAGTTGGCGAGGCTGAGTTTGATGATAGAGGTGCGGCATCCAGCCCGAATTTCTCGCGTTGTAGTGAAGTCAGGCGATTCTTTGGCAGACGGTAGCTTCGCTTGTGCGAAACTAAGGGCACTTCTCCCGCCGGGTCGCTCTCCTGGTCGGGATTTTCCCGGGCTACGACGAAGCGCACTTCCACCGGGCTGGCAATGACTTCTGATAGAATCGAACGTATCAAATCGATGAAACGTCCCTCAAGGTGTGCCTTTGCGAAAGTGGTAGGCACACGCACAACGAAGACGCCTTCTTGATAAGAGAGGGCTGCCGTACCCTGAAACCAGGTTGTGAAGACGGCTGGTGGAACCTTTGTCTGCAATCGTTCTATTGTTATCTGCCAGATCTGTTTTGCATTCAAAAGTTAGTACCTCTCAGGCGACACTATGTATCTGTTAGCGAGTTCATGCGTTTCTAAATAGGGGAGCTACAACGCATCGCATCCCTTTAGATGAGTAATACAGTCAAAATGGGTAGCATAGGCCAAATATTTTATACAAATTAAACAGAACAGAAAACCCATACGTCTAAAGTTCAATGATGCAGAGGGTAATGGTAGCACTAAATTAAAACGCTGTAAAGTCCCTTTTTTGATGAAAAGTGAGAACTATCTCATAGGAAATCCGTTTCTTTTACTATATACTAGGCCAAAAGAGGAGATCGATCACCCGCTTTCTATGGAGTCTCAACTTATACGTATTTTTGTAGAGCCCTCAGGGTACCAATTGGAATATAGGAGATTTTATGATTGTAGCTCGATTTATATCGAAGGTAGCGCGTATATCCGACTGTCGCCTGGTGAAGCAACGTCTCGGCATGCGCGCATCGAAAAAACTTGCATGGCTTTGCCTGACCACAAGCCTATTGCTGTCAAATGTACTTCTGACTTCGTGCACAGGCTTGTTTTCAGGAAATTCAACATCAACACCAACCGCGACACCGGCAGCATTGACGCTTGCAAAGATTCATTGGTGTGGGAAACCAGCAATGGTATTTCGTGACGAGGGAGCGGTATCTTCACCTACCGCGGTCACCCCGAGTGCAGCGGTTCCCGCTGCAGTGAATAGCACTCCAACAGCCACGGCTGCGCCGGGAACACCCAGGGCCGTCACCGATTGGTCAGAAGTCAGGGCAAACCTTGGCTTTGCCGTCTATTTACCGCCAACGTTGCCAAGGAATGCATGCCTGGTCAGTGCTCAAGCCACGATACATGATCCCATTATCGGCGGTAGTTTTACTCTAGGCTATTTGCTTCCTGACCATAGCGCTCTGACGCTCTCGGAAGCGCGATTGATCTCACAAAACACTGCATTTCAGTGCAGCTCTTCCAATAGCGCTACAACTCAAACTAACAGTAATCCAAAGGCTGGAACACCCACCCCAACTTCCAGCTCTACACAGATAGCAGCCCTTCTCTGTTCTGGGGCAAAAAACACGACAAATATAGTCATGTCGGCACGAGGCAGTGTGAATGACCTGCAACATATCTTTAATGCCTTGCAACCTGATATCACCTGGATACCAGCTTCATAAACGCGAACGGGATGAAGCCGGCAAAGGAGGCACAAATGAACAAAACTTGTCCATGCTGGAATGCTGCTGTAGATGCAAATAGTGTTAGCAGCACTCATCGCAACCATCCTCGGTACTTTAGTACTTCTTATGCTTTTTGGTTTTCTAGCGGCTCTCATCCTAGCTCTTCGTTATGCGTTTCTGCTCATGATCACCTTGATCCCTTGGATCATTTACGTCAATATTCGTAAGATATGTGGGTCGTCTGTGGTGGTTCATTCAATCGCCTCTCGACGCTCAACGCTTAGTTCTGATATAATGACATAAGTTTTGCGCAGAGTGCGCAAGTATGCCAGCAAAGGGAGGAACATCGATTATGGATAAATGCCCTTATTGTGGAGCCGAAACCCGGCCCGGGGACAATTTTTGCTTGAATTGTGGCAACCGCCTGCAACCATCAACTCCCTCACCACAGCAGGCTCAACCGGTAATGGGTGATGCCACGCTCCCAGCTTCAGAAGAATGGGTTCAACCCAACGCGGACTCTTCACCTCCTGCGCAGGGCAGTAATTGGGCAGACGCAAACCTCTTGACCGTCGCAAATACAAGCCTTGAGCCGGACGCCAACAGCTCTGCCGCTCCTGTTGCACAGGCCACACTTGACAAAATTGAAAACCCGGCTCACCTGATTCTTCGCGCAGATACTGGTGAAGTTCTGCAGGATTACACCCTGGAGAAGCCTGAAATCAGCATTGGCCGTGCGCCCACCAGTGATGTTTTGCTCTCAAAAGACAAGCTCACCTCGCGCCGTCATGCGACTATCCGCTACGAGAACGGTAACTACGTGTTACGTGACGAGCGCAGCGCCAACGGTACGTTTGTCAATGGCCAGCAGATCGAAGAAATGACACCGCGTATCCTTCAGGAAGGCGACCATATCGGCATTGGGGAACATGAACTGATTTTCCAGCCTTACAATTCCCTCACGTCTGGCGTAGATATAGAAAGCATGCCGACGATCACTGTCAACTCCTCTGCCGCTGCAGATGTGACCTACCGTACCCGCGAAGATGAGTTGCTAACGGCAGCAACCAGTGATGATTTTAGCACCCGCTCAATGAACGGCGGAGCCGAGCCCTCAGCGCCAGAGGCAGCTGCCACACCCGCACCTGCTCAGGAAGCTGCACCTCCTCCAGAGGAGGTCGCGCCAGCTCAGACCGTTTCAACCAGGCCCACACCTGAGGCATCAGGCAGTCCGGCGGTTCCTACACCAACCGACACAGGCGTTACATTTAGCCGCCTCACCAACGTGCCGCAGCCCTCACTTCCAGATGTAGCCCCCTTGATGGCGGCCCTGGCAACCCTGGACGGGCAGGTCGCATCACTGCAGGAGCAACTGAATTCAACCCAGGATGCTATGCGCAATCACGAAGCGGAAATTGCTCAGACCACCGGCCAGCTTCGCACAGGGGTACGGCGCGTAGCAGAACGTATGGATAACACCATTGCCGGTGTGGCCCGCAGCCGCGAGCAATTAGCCTGGGCCGAGCTAACGCAATTGCTGGAAGACGTGATGAACAACCCGCGTGACATTGAGTATGCTACCAAGCTCACGCGCAAAGCACGTGAGTTGAACAAGATCTTCCAGATTCACCAGAATGTTCTGAACACGCTAGCAGAATGCACAAGTCTTCTGCGCAGCATGATCGGAGAAGATAAATAGCCAGGAGAGCCACTTACCTTGTAAGTGGCTCCCAATTTCTATCCCACGCGCACTACACCGGACAATCCCATGCACGAACAACAATATGACGCAATCATCATTGGCGCAGGGCTAGGCGGCTTGCTCAGCGCTGCGCAGCTACTTCAACGTGGCAAGCGGGTAATTATTTTAGAGCGTTTACCCCATTGTGGTGGACGATTCACGGCAAAAACATTTCAAGGAGTGCAGGTCAGTACAGGCGCTGTACACATGATTCCTTTCGGCAGCAGCGGCGTGCTGGCAAGTATGTTACGTCGTCTGCGCATACCACACCGCTTCTTCGATGCCGATGTTTTCGCCTCATTACATGTACACGGCAAGCAAATTCGCGCTCGCGGCTTGTTGGGCCTCTTCAAGGTGCTAGGGCCACGCCAGTTCTTCTGGTTCGCCCGCATGGGCTATTTAATGTTCCTTCGTCCTCTCCGCGCCAGTGAACGCGACCTTCCTTTCGATCAATGGCTGGCACGTCACATCGATGTGAAGCGAAATCGTGAGCTTACTGCTTTCTTCGAGCGTATCTCCCGTTTCGCTCTCAGCCTCGAACTCCATCAAGTGAGCACAGCAGAAGTTATCAAGACCACAAAGAATATGTTGCGCTTCGGCGCTCCCGGCATTGTAGAAGGGGGCTGCGGCGCACTAACTGCAGCGTTAGAGGGTTGGGTCCTTGATCAAGGGGCCGACGTATACCTGCGTCACGATGTATTGCAAATCCTACAAGCAGGCGGGCAGGTAACCGGCGTGCGTGCGCGTAATAAGACGAATGGCGAAGAACTGGTATTGCTTGCGCCCCTGGTAGTCAGCGATATAGGGCCGCGTGCCACCAACGCACTGCTCCACAATCAACAGATTACGCAGCACGAAGTGCTGAAAATGCAAGAACAACCTGTAGAGGCCCGATTTAGCGCGCTCGATTCACCGCAAGAAGCCGTTGGCCTCAAGGTACACCTCTTGAGCGACGTTTCACTGATTCCCCACAAAGGAATCATGTACTGTCTCGACACACAGCGCATCGCCGGTATAGTGCAGCCGACCAATTGTGATCCGCGCCTGGCCCCGCCAGGTAAACACCTGCTCATCAGCCACCAGGTCATCCAAAGCGACAATATCGAAGAGGAGAAACAATTGGCGCTCGCCGATTTACGTATGCTGTTCGGTGAAGCATTTGAGAAGCATTGTCGCATTCTTACTATGAGCGTCTATCGCGGCGAATGGCCTGTGAATCGCGTTGCGCAGGGGGCAGATGTCACCCCTGATACTTCTACACAAGGCCTGTACTTAGTTGGTGACGCTGTAAAACCCTCTGGCTATCTCATGGTTGAGGGCGTGGCCCAGAGCGTCAATCAGTTTCTTGATCTGCTCGATGCGGCCCCTGCTCGTGCCCACCGCCCTCGCAATGTCATCCCTCCACCGTCACGTCTCAAGGCATTGCGTTGGTTGTGGGAGGCCCCTGGAAATTCCCAAGGAGGTTCATGAAGCATTCCGTTACCCTGACCAGCTCGCCCTCACCTCGCGCAACTGCTCAGGCGTAAGAATGCGAAAGAGCACTAGCAGGCTCTCTAAATCATATTCCAGGCCAATGGAGTGCACCTCCTGCCGGATTCGACCCAGAGCGCTAATCTGCGCTGTTGAAATCAAACCGTAACTAACGAGACTCGCAGCCAAGAGCTGATCGGGTGTCAGGAGTTTGAACATAAGCAAGATCTCACCAAGCTGATAGTTCAGATCTACACCACGCAGCATACGCTGTATGCGCTGGGCGACCTCCAGGCGTTCCTGCGGGACGAGATGGCCTTCAAGTAGTACACTGCCTAAAGCACGTGTTGCTCGTCCACTGAGTACAAGTGGTGGGACCTGCGGTGGTGGAGTCGGAAGCGAGGATATTGGCGGAAGACTCTGGACGATATTCAGAAGCGTATCATCCGACGTAACGCTTGTTGATGAAGGGCGGGTCAGTGTATGCTTTATATTTTGATGCGGCTGTTCAGCAAGAGCACGAGTAAAATCGCTCGCATTCTCTTCCTCAGTGGTAACATCTTCTTGCTTATCAGTCTTCAAATCTGCCTCTACTGGTGAAAATGACATTGCATTTACAGGTGTCGACATCGTTTTCGACGATGGAGAAACAGCAGGCGGTGTCGAAGCAGCACTTGAGTTCACTGACGGCCTGACCGGTGCCTGGGCTCCGGTTTGTCCACTTCGATGCTCGTGCTCGAGTTCAATTGGTATATCCTGGATGGGCGATGCACGCAAAGGGAGGCCACTGATTGTAGTAGCATCAACCGGACGGGCCTGCTGCGCTATCGTCCTCAATTCTTCTCCATAGCCCTGGGGCTCTGAGATTTGAGGTCGACTCTGTAGTGTGCCCTGTCGTTGAACAGGTGAAGTACCGGAGTAACCTCTCGTTCTGCTACTCGATC
>Ga0209648_10005103_pt1 | contig 11198 bp, 15 predicted proteins | sample GraSoi2013_115cm_FD_185830 | JGI IMG/M metagenome (GOLD analysis project Ga0209648, IMG submission 185830) | Grasslands soil microbial communities from the Angelo Coastal Reserve, California, USA - Sample 9_17_2013_115cm (SPAdes) (version 2) | ecosystem: Environmental > Terrestrial > Soil >...
AAACAATCGGTGCGGCGACCGATGAGTTTAGGCCTGGTCCGCGGTCTTCATCATTGGAGGTGCAGATCGTACCTCTTGAAATACGCAAACCTGACTCAACGAAAGGACAGTGATGAGCACGCAGACAAAAACATTCGAAGAAAGAAAATATATACTGGACCATGAAATCGTATCGCCGGAAAATTGGTTCGCAATGCGCAAAGAGCTCCTCAAGAAGGAGAAGGAATTCACCCGGCTGGGCGATCAGCTGAGTGCTGAAAAGCGTAAACTGCCTTGGGTCAGGGTGGGGAAGGAATACGTCTTCGACGGACCGGATGGCAAGGAAACCCTCGCCGACCTCTTCAGCGGCAGAAGCCAGTTAGTTGTCTACCACTTCATGTTTGGTCCGGAGTGGGAGGAAGGTTGCCCGACCTGCTCGTTAGTGGCCGATAACTTCGATGGCAACGTCGTACACCTGGCGCATCGCGACGTGACGCTGATAGTGGTTTCGCGTGCGCGCCTGCCCCAGATTGAAGCGTTCAAGAAGCGCATGGGCTGGCGGTTCAAGTGGGTATCATCGTATGGGAGCGACTTCAACCACGACTATCGCGTGTCGTTCACGAACGAGGAAATGGCGAATGGCGACTATTACAATTACGATACCAGCGGGTTCCCACGCGAGGAAGCCCCCGGCATCAGCGTGTTCTATAAGGACGAGGCCGGTGACGTCTTCCACACCTATTCCAGCTACGCACGTGGACCGGAGTTTTTGATCGGCGCCTACAGTTACCTCGATCTCGTGCCGAAGGGCCGTGACGAAAACACTGTACCCTTCACGATGGCTTGGATTCGCCACCACGATCGGTACACTGACGAGAACCAACTGTGAGCGCTGATCGTTGTTGCGAAGGCGGATCAAGCGAGTCGGGCCGCGAGATTGCCGTGGCGAGGACGGCGGATAAAGATACGCGACCGCCGACGTTCGCTCAGCGTTGTTCCGAGATCGCCGGATGGATGCTGCCGAGCGCCATCCTGGTGCTGTTGCCGAAGTGTCCTGCGTGTCTGGCCGCCTACATCGCAATTGGAACCGGGGTCGGTCTCTCGATGCCGACCGTGACGTCCCTGCGGATGCTGCTGGTGATCCTGTGCGTGGCGTCGCTGTCATACTTTGCCGCAAAACCCGCATACCGTCTCATGGTGTTGATATTCACAGCGAAATCGAAAGCAAAACGGATTGCCTGGTTCGATCGAGTGACTCAACGCCGCGCCGCGGTCGAAGCAGGATCTCCCTCGCGTTAGCATGCCGTCCACCGATATACCGGATCCATCGATCCTTCTGAGCTCCGCCAAAAGAGGCGACCGGGACGCGTTTCAGCAACTGGCCGAGGCTTATCGCCGGGAACTACGACTCCACTGCTACCGCATGGTGGGGTCGCTCCACGACGCCGAGGACCTAGTCCAAGAGACGTTCCTGCGCGCCTGGCGCGGGCTCAACGGCTTTGAAGGACGGGCCTCCTTCCGCGGCTGGCTCTATCGAATCGCCACCAACGCTTGCCTTAATGCTCTCGCCAGCCGGGCGAGCGCACGTCGAGTACTGCCCGAGACGCATGGTCCGCCCTCAGACCAGCCGCCCGACGGCGAGCCAGCCACTGAAGTCGCCTGGCTTGAACCCTACCCAGATACAGCGCTGGAGGGCATCGCCGATGCCGCGCCGAGTCCGGAAGCGCGTTATGAGATGCGTGAGGCGGTGCAGCTCGCATTTGTCGCGACGATCCAGCACTTGCCGCCTCGGCAGCGGGCGGTGCTGCTGCTTCGCGATGTGCTGGGTTGGACGGCCACTGAGACTGCGGCGTTGCTGGACGCCTCGGTAGCGTCGGTCAACAGCGCCCTGCAACGCGCCCGCGCCACGCTTGCGAAAGGATTCCCGACCGGTCGACCCAGCACCAATCCAGCGCCGGACGGCCGCCAGCGCGCGTTGCTCGAGCGCTACGTCCGGGCTTGGGAGGGTGCCGATCTCGACGGCTTTGTCGCCCTGCTTAGGGAGGATGCAATCCTGAGTATGCCTCCCTGGCGGCAGTGGTATCTCGGGCGCGAGGCGATCCGGGCGTTCTTCGCCTGGGCTTGGGAGCCTGACTCCATGGCTTCCCGCCTCGTCCCCATCGCGGCAAACCGGCAGCCCGCCTTCGCGCTGTACCGTAGCCGCCGGGAAGATCCCGAATATCGACCTCACGCGATCGAGCTGCTCACGCTTCAAGACGACACGATCGCCGTTCTTACGGTCTTCCGCGATCCGCGGCTGTTCACTGCGTTCGGCTTACCAGTCTTCCTCCCGGTCCAAGGCACGGTGCCGTCGGCATAGTCCATGGCAACCAATGGATTCCTCCTCCGCCCAAGGCCCATTGTCAGCGAGAGCTTTCCTGCGCTGGCAGTTCCGGGTTGCTCACGAGCTTCTGGAGGCCGCGATCGAACGGCTCACCACCGAAGCGGTCCTCCGGCGTCCAGCTGGTACGGCTGGGTCGGCCGGAGCTTGCTACGCCCAGGTTGTGCTGTGCGAGGATCTCAGCGTGAATGGCATACTCGGCGCTGGAACGCCGCTTGCACTCTCGACTTGGATCGGCCGCACTGGCGTCAGCGAGATTCCTTGGCTCGCTGATCCGACCGGCTGGCGCGCGTGGGCTCGGTACGTACGGCTCGACTTTGGCGAACTGCGACCCTATGCGCGGGCGGTCTACGCCTCGACCGACGCGTATCTAGCCGATCTAAGAGACGATGCTCTCGACCAGTCGCCGGGCAAAATGCCGACGTGCGTGCTGAACGCACTGCTGTTGACGCTGTCGATGCGACGTGGCGAGATCGCCTGTCTACATGCCCTCGATTGCCACTCGCCCATGGCTTGCTAGCTTGTACTGCATTTAATGGTAAGGTGCGGTATGCTACATACGGAACTTAAACGCAGGTATCGAGACGTACTCCGAAATGCTCAACCGATATCCGAAAAGACAGGCTTTGCTCTCCAACACGTTATTGACAGCGCAACCGGCAATAGGCCTATAACGAAGGATGAGACGCAGAAAATACTCGATGCTCTGACCAGCTTAGACTAGCACCAGAAGTCTATCGCTCGGTTAAGCCCAGCCGCGCTGGAAGCCAGAGACCGAGCGATCCGATTTTACAACGCCGGCGTCTCGCCGGGAAAAGACGTCGACTAAGTCGATGGCTGTTGCGCAACAACGGGTTTAGTCACTGGCCCGAAACCTTCGGTATCATTCATCTTGGTGGGCGGGGATCCGCAGGAAGCAGTGTTGAGTGTAGCCTGCGTCAGAGTAGTATCCCGTGGTCGTCCCCGCCGGGTTGATGGCGAGAGCGGTGATGCCTGTGGAGGCCATGCCTTGGGAGGGCGGGGCATCGAACGTGGTGTAGGTACCGTTGGGGGCCCGCAGGAAGCCGTGATACACGCCGCTTCCGTCTATATAGTATCCCGAGATTGCTGCCTGCGGGGTGATGTCGGTGGCGAAAGTGCCTTGGGGGTAGGAGGTTCCAGCTCCGGAAACGTCCAACGTGATGAGGGTCCCGTCGCGGGCCCGCAGGAAGCCGTGACCAACGGTGTTTGCGTCATAGTACCATCCCGTGATTGCTCCCGCCGGGTTGATGGCCATGGCTTGGATGTATATGGGGCCCGTGGCGGAGGCCGGGACATCGAACGTGATGTATTTGGGGGCGGGTGGCGCATCCTCCGCGCCTGAGGCTGTCTGCTGGCCAAACAACTGCAAGCCACAAACCAGAAGGATCACACCGACTACTTTCGAAACCTGAGTCGAAACTTTGAATCGCATTTTCATTTTTGCCTTAATTGAATTAACCGCAACAGGACACTCCTCGCAGAGGAACTGCCATGTTCGGTCTGCTGAACAACCCGCTGGGCTGTTCTCCGATCCTACTGATGCTGGGGGGTAACCCATATCCGGCAACCTACCGAGCTAGTCAACGCTTCGAGCGGAACTAATTTATCAGTGCTACCGTGGTTGTTGTCATTACCAGACATTCGCATTATCAGGCAAGACCGGCGCCGTTAGTAGCATTCTGGTCTATGATCGGAAGCCGCCGCCAAAATGTTAGGATTGTCTGTAATAGGGTCAGATCGAAATCATCAAAACACAATTTCAATATGTGTTTAATTGTTTAGAAGCGGCCCTTTTGCCGGCCTCGTCTTCGAATGGTGGTTATCGCTGCACTAACCCCTAGAAGATTCACTTCTGAGCCGCCACGCTATCCTCCCGTTGAATATCTCGAAGACGCCCATAAAGATAAGCGGAAAATGATGCGAGCATGAGAGTCTTGGTTACAGGAAGCGCCGGTCATCTGGGCGAGGCCCTGGTCCGCACCTTGAAGAACTTGAAACACGAGGTCGTCGGCCTCGACATCATTGACTCTCCATTTACGACTCACGTCGGCTCGATAGCCGACCGCTCTTGCGTGCGGCGTTGTCTGAGTGGCGTGCAGGCAATCTTCCAAGCGGCCACTCTGCACAAGCCGCATGTCGTCACTCATAGCCGGCAGGACTTTGTCGACACCAACATCACGGGCACGCTCAATCTGTTGGAAGAGGCGGTGGCGGCAGGTGTCGAGTCTTTTGTCTTCACGAGCACAACCAGCGTCTTTGGCGACGCCCTGGTGCCGCCGGTCGGAACTCCTGCCGCCTGGGTGACCGAGGACGTCGCACCTGTTCCCAAGAACATCTATGGTGTGACCAAGGCGGCCGCGGAGGACCTTTGCCAGTTGTTCCATCGGAACCAAAGGCTTGCCTGCATCGTGCTCCGAACGTCGCGCTTTTTCCCCGAAGAGGACGACAACCAGGGAGTGCGGGAAGCCTACTCGGACGATAACGTTAAGGTAAATGAATATCTCTACCGACGCGTCGAGATCGAAGATGTCGTGAGCGCACATCTGCTGGCCGCTAAGCACGCGCCCGCGATCGGCTTTCGCAAATATATAATTAGTGCAACCACGCCATTTTTGCCTGACGACCTCGCGGACTTGCCGGTTGACGCGCCGCTGGCGGTGCGACGGCGCGTTCCCGACTACGAAGCCGAATATGAGCGGCGGGGCTGGAGAATGTTTCCAAGCATCGGAAGAGTGTACGTGAACGATCGCGCTCGAAATGAACTTGGTTGGCAGCCGCGATATGACTTTAGCCACACTATTAGTCGCCTGAGAGCAGGGGATGATCTGAGAAGTCCGGTTGCGCAGGTCATTGGGTCAAAGGGATACCATGCCAAGGTGTTTTCCGATGGGCCATATCCGGTAGAATAGCGCCGATCCACAAATAACCGAGCAGCTTGATGTGCGCAGTAAGAACTTTGACGAGGCATACAACAACAACGATGCCGCCGCCCTGGCCGCCCTCTTCACGGAGGACGAGGTTTTTGTGACGCCGCAAGGACCGATTTACTCTTCAAGGCCAGGACGGCGATCCTATACAGGTCAAGGGTTACTGGTCAGAGATTTCTGTTCGTGAGGGCAATGTTTGGAAGGATCGGATGCTGAGCTACAACATCACCCCGCCACCCAAGTAGATGATAAGAAGCGACCCTTCGCAACGCATGCAAGCTTGCAGATGCTGAAGGAAAGCGGAAACGGGTCACGTCAAATCTCCAACACGTAAATCCGTATCGGCGGAGTATATGCGATTCGCCCGGACGAACGCGTGATCTGTGTCGACCACAGATGACCCTGAATCCAGTGACCTGGAATCCATCGGTTGGCCGGCCAAGGAGGGCGCTGGTAATGGCCAGAAACCCATTCGTATCGGTTGCGGTGCCATCGCCAATGGCCAGAGATCCAAACGTAAGTACGACCTGGTGGTGGACCGGGCGTTTCGTGAATGTCAGCCGGAGGGGCGATGCGTCACAACTAGTTTTCTCCCTAGCCCAATCATTCCGGGTCAAGAAGGTAAGGCGGAAGGAGCGCGCCCTACCAGCGCGAAGCGTGAAAACGCGCGACTCTCTTTTTTAGATTTCTTTGACCAAAGCTCGGATTCCTTTAACGGCAATTTGGTCAATCGCGCCGTAAATTTGATCAAGTTTGTGCAGCTTCAAAAGTTCGATCGCCAACTCGAATTTCTTGGCCTCAAGGGAGAGCAACAGCATTTTGTCGAAAGGTTCGGTTTGTTCGCCCTGATAATAATGCCAGATTAAATCGGCCAGACTATCTTTGCCGGGTTGTCGCACAGCATCCGGTGCGGCGTCGTCGGTTGTTTTAGGTTTCGGTGTTTTCATTTAGATGTGTGAAATAGAAAAACGGGAGCCGTTTCGTTTCCCGTTTCCAGCCTATACCCTATTTGTTCGGAGAAAAAAGGCGCGCTCTCTCTTAGAAAACTAGGCATAGTGGGCGATCCCACCCAGAGTCGCTACGGCACTTTTTAAAATGCGACTCAAGCACACCTTCGAATCGTGTCTTTCCTCACGAGTGGCGTGCTGGTGTGGAACAAGGGTCGTAATTAAGAAAGTCGGTGTAACCTTTCTCGCCGTCCCTGATATAAAAGGCGGATTGTGGCGCCTCGACTAATGGCCAGTTGTTTTTCAGGCGACCTACCAGATCTGGATTGCCAATAAAAGGCCTGAAGGCAACCAAACCGGGGACAGCTCCCAGGTCAAAATCTATCAGTGACCGTGCTGTCTTCTCGGCCTACCTTCTCAATGCGCAGAACATCATATCGATAATTGCCCACATCATGAGAAAGAACGCGATCTGTGGCAGCTCGGTCATACAAACTGATTGAAAAGCGAGCCTCATGCCAAGTTGGTTTATCGAAGCTTAACATACTTGATATCAACCGGTTATGCATCGGCTGCTCGTTGCCAACGAGCGCCACTCTCGCAAGATGCGAGTGTTAGCCAGATTTGAGATCGCATGATACGAAAACCATTCGGCTATCGCCAGCCCCCTCCTAGAAAACCGCGGCTCCCTCCAGCAGGCCCTTACCACGGGTGCAGTTTGATCCTTCGTGGCCTGCAGCGAGCTGTTTTTAGAAAAGTCATTTCCGTTCCTATATAGCCAGTTTTGCCTCGGTAAAGTGCGCAATAGCCCGGAAATGAGGGCGAGTTTTACTTCCGCCTAACCGATCGAGTCTCGACGAAGCAATTTGGGACGACGCCGAAGCTCAGGCGGGGTGTTGTACTTCCATATGTCAATCTCGATCCTTAATTATCTCAGGCCGAAACCTGAAACATGATGATCGGTACCGACATATACCATCTTATTAAAGATCGTCGGCACGGCAAACTTGGTTCCAGCTTCCATCGTGGAATTCTGGTTGCTGTTGTAAAGTTCGTGCAGATTTGTTGCGTCATAGGCATGCAAAACGGTACTGCCCGATGCGTGTTCTATCGCAAAAATTACTCCATTAGCAATGCTAGGAATAGTTCCTGGGTATGGGAAACTATTAATACTAACTGCATCAGGAGTAGCTGCTAATTTACCATGAGAGAATGCCAATTTAATCATTGGTTCTCCGACTGGACCATAATAAAGAGCACCTTTGTAATAGGCCGGTACCCCAAAAATTGCACCGAAATCAGTGGGGATAACTGTCTGGTAGATAGGACGAACCTTTAGATTACTCGTATCAAAGATGTAGATAATGCCAGTTTTGCCAGCAACCACTCCAAGATTGAATCCATTTTGCGATATCAGAATCACTCCACCTGAACCAAGATCAAGATCCCGTTGCTGATCGGTAATCTGTTCAGGTGGAACAAAGAAATCACTTAGCGTACAATTGGAAGAGAGTTTTATCACAGAATCGCCGAACGTTGTCCGTCCGTCGAACGGTCCATTTCCAGTCGTCGCGAATACGTGGGTCGTATCTGAGGCAAGCGCACCAGAACCCCAAACTGAACCTCCAGACCCGTTTGAAACGAAGGCTCCAGGAGCTTTCCCCGCCGAGGTAGGGTTGGTATTAAAAACACCAACTTGGTCGAAGTTCTTTTCGTTATAAGCAATGACCCATCCGGCATAGAATCCTTGATCACAGAATGAGCCATAAGCCGTATAAATAATTCCATTTAAAAGTAGTAGCGGCGGACGCTGACGCTGCTGGAAGGCTTTCCATTGCACCTTACCGCCAACCACATCTGGAGCAGGGAAGGTTCCAGGAAATTGCGCAGAGATAACTACACTCAGCAGATTCCTTCCAGTAGAAAGATCAAGCGAATGCAATCTCTCAATATGTTTTCCAGTTAATGTACGACTCATTCCAAGCACAAAAACCTGATGCGCCGCGCGATCAATTACCGGCGTAGAAGTAATGCCATTTTCTGGGGTTATCTGTGCACAATTAATATTGTCAGCAGGAACCTCGCCCGCTGGCAGTATTGATGTATGCCATAGCAAGGCCCCACTAAAAGCATCGAAAGCATAAACGCTATCATGCTCAGTCGCGACGACCAATACACTATGGAGAACTCCGCCGATAGAAATATTAGTGACTACCAATGGTTGAGCATATACCTGCCCATCCACCGGAAGATCAAACTTCTTTCCAAAGGTGAGCGGGTTAACGTTCTTGACGGTTAAAGCGGTGTCGAAAGGATTTACTCCGGTACGACTATTATCATTGTGATACGTTAGAACATCCGCGCAACCGACAACGGTCATGGCGACTGTTACAATTATAGTAAGCAATAGTTGTTTCATTTCCGAGAATCGTATCCAGTCATTAATTAAAATCCGAATCATCTAAGGTGTGAACTGAGACTAATCATACGTTCACCTCTCGTGACGCAGGGATCTTTGGAATATGGCACGGCGGGATCGTTTGAAAGCGACGCAGACGGAAGAGGCTCCGCTTCGCATCGGGCATACTTGTCCGGCCAAACTGCACCGGCGTCTTTCTAGCGGCTAAGAGAAAAGGCATTTTTTCTCCGCTATGATTCTATTATTGCTACCAAGATTTCCACAATACGTAGAATTACGTATTGACAGGTACCGAGTCTTCGGCACGCAACTTCTTTAGACGCGTATTTCAGTCCGAGGAACGATCGGAGCGAGGTGTCGCCCATCATGGACCGTATATTACGCGCGGATCACCGAAAGTATCTGCTCCCAGGCCTCAGCGCGTCTTAGAGGCTCTTTGAACACTGCTCGATCGAACTCGTGTGCGTTCGAACACCAACGCTCCCATTTGGGTTTTCACCTCATAGCCGTGATAGTTAGAAATGCCGGAATCAGCCGCCGCAAAGAAGTTTTACGACCACTACGAGAGCTATCAAAGTGCGAAATCCAGAAAGGATGCTCATTCGACGAAGCTGTGTGCCATGTGGGCCATCGGCGACGTGCACGAACTCGTTGGCGAAAACTATAAGGACAAGAATGAGTGCGCGAAGGTCATTGCCAAGTTATTCGGTATTATCGAAATGACTCATCACCAAGCGGTGGAGACCTACCAAGAACTCTACGACGACAGCCGACCGATATAGACCATTTGGTCTCCGGCAGTGAACCACAAGGAACACTGAGGCAGCCGGCGGTTAGCACAGGCGAACCGCAAAGGGACGATTAATTACGTAAAACTATCTGACATAACATACGCAGAATTAGGTTGTTACGTACGTTATTATGAAAAATAACCAACGCCGGCGTGGGAACGCCGAAACGCGCAGATTGAAGATCGGCAACAATTTGTGGCACAATGGCGGTCTCGGAAATGGATTGGACTGCGCCGTTATTTCAAGCTTTTACGACCGCCTTAAGTGCCGTTGTTATCTTTGTTGTGGGTCAGTTGTTGGTCAAACTGGCTGAACCGGCGTTGGCTTTGCGTGGTCTCATTGGCGAGATCGCAGGCGATCTCGTAATGTATGCGAACCGGGCCGAAAAGATCGCGCCCAACGAGAAAGGACTCGAAATCTTCCGACGACACGCTTCGGATCTGTTTAAAGCCAGCGCGACCGTGGTGGGTTACGATTTTTTTAGCGGGCTGACCATTCTGCCACCTAAGGGAGACGTTGAAAAAGCTGCCAAGCTGCTAATCGGCTTTGCCAATTCGCAGGTGGTTGAAGGTGCGGACCTCATTGATTACCTACCCTGGCAAACGCAGCAAGAGATTCGTCAACTACTGCGAATCAGCGACCCGGACAAGCTGTAGTTTGTGTGCGCAGAAGTGGCCGATAGGCCTGTGCGGAGGTGAGGGGTTGGGATAACCAGGACCGGCTTTCGAGGTATGAACAGCAACTGCCAGAAGTAAGGAGATAAGAATGAATTTCATGGGAAGATTGTCACCCAGTGGTGACAAATTTAGCCTCGCTCCAAAAAGATTTCTTCCGGAGTTCGGACTCGGGCAGTTGGTAAACTTCGATCCGCTCCGGAAGCGGACTGCGAAAAAACAGGTGTGACCGCTCGATATCTTTCGGGCGAGCGGTCTTTTTCCTTTCCGGCCTGAAGAAAACGGAAAAACGATGGTATTGTACCATAGCCGGCTCGCTCGGCGAGCCCTTGGATAAGGACCTATTTTAGCCATGAAAATCCCTACCTCCTACAAGGCGGCTATTGCCGCGCTTTTAGTCCTGATCGCCATCATCTGTCCCCAACTGGCCCATGCTGGCATTAGCCATGTCCGTACGCCTTGCGGCGTATGGACCGTTATTACCTATCCGGGAAGCTTCTACGTCGATGGGTTCGATCCGTGGGGTTGGTATCATCATGGCCATCTTAAGAGCAATGGCGAGATGAGCTGGGAGTATTAAGCATGAAAACCAATCTTGAAAGCTTGGCTTGAGCGTACACGTGCTTGAGGTCGGGAGCTCAAGCCGAAATGGGACAACAAAAAAAGCTTCTCAGGATGGCGCCAGGCGCGTTTGCTCAGGACAACACTCTTGGCGCCTTAGCTCTTGCATTGTTTCGGTAATTGCTAAGCCATCTTTCAATTGTCTGAGTTGCTCGCGCGTTGCCTGGACCGTCAAAATCCTCAATGTACGCGTCAACCAAGATCATGTGGATTTGGTGATATATTCTCCGCAGCACGTTTGGTCAGTTCATCTCGGAAACCCTCAAATATGCGGTTCACAGCCGCCGAGCTGATGTGCTGTCCAGTGGCTGCGAGTTGAGTAAGAATCTTTTGTTGGATACTAGCGAATAGGGTCTGATCGTTTGCCCCGAGGTAGTCCAGAATAGGATCGAGAATATCACTTCGTTCGAACTTCATTTTTGCCGGGTTCTCAAATAGG
>Ga0209648_10005104_pt1 | contig 11198 bp, 9 predicted proteins | sample GraSoi2013_115cm_FD_185830 | JGI IMG/M metagenome (GOLD analysis project Ga0209648, IMG submission 185830) | Grasslands soil microbial communities from the Angelo Coastal Reserve, California, USA - Sample 9_17_2013_115cm (SPAdes) (version 2) | ecosystem: Environmental > Terrestrial > Soil >...
TGGGTGACCGCGTTGATGAAGCTGTCGTGCTGCTCGTTGCGTCGAATTTCGCGGACCAGAAAAATCGTATTGAGGACGAGACCGGCGACGATGGCGCCAAAAAAAATGATGCCGAGAAAAACCTTGACGCCCTGGCGCCAGTTGAGGATGATCCAGCCGCTGCCAACCGCGAACGCCACGGCCGCCAGGCAAACGCCCAGCGTGAGGAAGAAATAAATCGCTTTCTGCCGGCTGATGATCCGCACAGGGAGATTGTAGCGGGCGGGAGAACAGGTGTCAGGTCGCCGGTGCAAGGTGTCATGGGTCGGATGGGGGTCTTCCGAGGTTGTCAGTGCAATGGGGATATTACGACAGCTATCACCCTAGTAGTGATTCTTGGTTTGCGGACACAGTGGCAGGAATCGGCAAACCGATGGGCTAATGCCAGCCTCGGATGGTGATGGAAGTATGAGACAGGAACTGTTCTCGACGACCGGATTTCACGTCTAAAAGGTACAGCTTGTCGTTACGGTTCTCGCTAACGATCGTGCCGAAAAACAATCGATTTCCATCCGGGGACCAGACAATGTTCCAAAACAGGCCCTCTTTGGAAAACAGGGTGGCAGGGGCCTTGGCCAGAACCGCCTTCCCCGTTTCGTCGGCATTGACTGCGACGACACCGTCACGTCCGTAGTATGCAATTCGATCCGAAATTGGCGAAACGGCAGGTCTGCTACCAATGTCGACCACGCGAGCACTACCATCTTTTACGAGCAGCAGATTCGATTGCTGCTGGTAGGTTCCACGCTGCTTTGTGGGGATCTGCGTGTCGAACTCCACCGCCAAATCCCTTCCGCTGTGCAGCCACTGAATGGGATCCCACACCCCGTAGGTAAATTCCTGGCCTCCTATCTTCAGCATTGAAGGCAGCAGAAGAGTTCTTTTGCTTCCATCGCGAACCGAAACTGCTTGGATTCCACGGTCGAAAAAGGCGATTTCCGAGTCGTCCCATGACCATGAGATTTCGCCCGGATCCCCCTGTGTAAGGTCGACCAGTGGTCGCTCGGTGCCGGTTGACGCGTCGTGGAGTGTGATGCGGCAGTGTCTCGGGACATCGCTGCTTGATACAAACGCCACACGTACCCCGTCATGTGCTAGAGCAGGGTGTGGCCACCCGCAAATCCCGCCCTGGTATTTTAAGGAATTGATCCACTGAATGTGCCCTTCTCGTGCATAGCCGATGGCGTAATCCGCAAGCGTAAACAAAATTTCGGAGTGTTCTCTCGCGGTAAGCTGTGCGATTTTGTCGATCCCGAGCTTTTCACGTGCCAAGAGTGAGTTCGTCTCGCCTCCGCCCCCATGGGCGGCTACGCCGAGCAGCAGAATCGCCGTGAGAAAACGCCGAACGGTGTCGCTCATTGCAGTAATTGCTTTGTTCACTGCGCTACTTTACACCGATGTACCTGGTGGATTCGCGTGACTGTTGTAACCAGGGCGTTTACACTAAGAAGGCTCCCGACGCCGGCCACCCTGGCCAGTTCGAGAGCCTTTCCTAACGCCTGAAACCTAGTCCCTGAGACCTTACCTTTAGTCGCCAGCCGCGACCATCACCTCAGCCGCCTTCACATCCCGCGTCAGGGCCGGCTTCGGCGGAAGCTTATCGAGATCGACCTTGTAGACATGCCGCGCCAGTCCAAGTTTCTTCAGTGCCCAGATGCCGTACCAGTTCATGTCGATTTCGTACCACTTCAAGCCATGCCGCGCGGAAACCGGATGGGCATGATGATTGTTGTGCCAGCCTTCGCCAAAGGTGAGGACGGCCACCAGAAAGTTGTTGGTCGAGAGGTCTTTGGTCACGAAGCGCCGCGATCCCCACATGTGTGTGACCGAGTTCACCATCCAGGTAGCATGCAGTCCGACCACGACACGCGCGAACACTCCCCACAGCAGCCACGGCAATCCGCCAATCGCCAACAGGATCACGCCCAGAATAATGTTTCCCGTGTAGTGATACTTGGTGAGCCAGACGTGGACTTTGTCTTTGGTCAGGTCGGGAACGTAACGAGCCAGGGTCGTGGTGTCGTGATGCATCGACTTGCCCATCAGAATCCAGCCCATGTGCGACCACCACTTGCCGTCGATGGGCGAGTGCGGATCGCCTTGATCATCGGAAAACTGATGATGAATGCGGTGCGTCGCCACCCAGAAAATCGGTCCGCCTTCGAGCGCCAGCGTCGCGCACCAGGTCAGGAAATATTCCACCCACTTCGGCGTCCTGTATCCGCGATGCGTCAGCAGCCGGTGATAGCTCATCCCGATCCCGAGGCTGCCCGATACCCACCACAAGAAAATGGCGGCGAAAAATGCCGGCCAAGTAAAGAAAAATAATGCCGCGATCGCGCCCACGTGAAACAGGCCCATGGCAATCGCCGTGCCCCAGTTGAAGCCATCACGGTTGGCCCGGTCTCTGCGATTAATGCCTTCTCCGGTTTCGCTCATGGCCTGGCTCGCCACTTCGCTCATCGTCTCGCGCATTGTCTGGCTCATTGTCTTTCTTCTCCCCTCGTTTCTTCTCCCCCACAGCGTCGAACCGAGCTCCTACAAAAACAATAGCAAGAGATCGCGAACTACTTTGTAATACTTCTGTAATCCTCGCAGGCTAAAGGGGTTACGAGCGTAATGTGTTCAGAGCAAAAGACCTTGGAGGCCCTCTTGCCGCGGCTAGCCTGGGCGGCTAAAGAGGCTGCAGAAGGAGTCGGAATCCGATGCCCAGACCCTACTAAGGAGCATGTGATTTCAGAGGGTCTACGTCATCGCTAAGAGCGATGACCCCGAACGAAGCGTGACTTCCAGGCATGCAATTTTTCCGTGCACGATTTCGTGTCGCGGAGTATCGTTGGACGTTTCACGTACTCCCGAACAGGAGGTGTGCGTTGAAAAACAAAAGTCCGCTGATCTTTCTCGCATTGCTCGCTCTTGCATTCGCGCTATGGGCGCAGAAGGAACAGCCCCCCGCCAAAGCGGCCGCCCCCGAATTCAAGATTCCCCCCGAAGAGGCGGCTAAGGTAAATCCGGTGAAGCCCACCCCGGAGTCGCTCGCCAAGGGCAAGAAGATGTATGGCTACGACTGCGCGATGTGTCATGGAAAAGACGGCGACGGCAAGGGCGACATGGCGTCGGACTATAAGAACGTCACCGATTTCACCAATCCGGACGCGTTGAAAAACCGCACCGACGGCGAACTCTTCTACATCACCCGGAATGGCAAGGGCAACGACATGCCCCCTGAAGGTGATCGTGCCAAGAATGAGGACGTCTGGAACATGGTGAACTACATCCGCGCGTTCAAGAAGAAGTAGAAATAGCAACGGCGACGCGGCTAGCGCATCAACCGATCTTGCCAGCGCGATCTCTGTACGCTACGCGGCGCCGCCCTTCACTTCCACCCCAGCCCACTTTTCCAGCAGAGTAAGTGTCGAAGCGTAGTCCAGATCCTGCTGCCCTTCCTCGGCTGCGACGTCATATACCTCTTCCACCGCTTCCAGTCCAGGCAGGCGCACCCGCGATTCCTTGGCGGCATCGAGCGCCAGACGAATGTCTTTCAGCATCAGCCGCAGCGGAAAATTCGGTGAGAAATCGCGCTTCAGAATGAACGGAGCTTTGTAGTCCACCACTCCCGATCGCACCATCGAGGCCTGCACCAGCGGCAGCAGTTTTTCAGCGTCCACGCCCAGTTTGGTGGCAAGGGTGAGCGCTTCCGCGAATCCTTCATAGATGAGTGCAATCTGCAGATTCATGACCAGCTTCGTGGCCTGTCCTTTGCTGGTCTCGCCCATGTGAAACACCTGCTTGCCCATCGCCTGAAAAAGCGGCTGTAGGCGGGCGAGCGCGCCTTCGTCGCCACCCACCATGAAAATCAGGTTCCCGGCTTCGGCGGCGATCTTTGAGCCGGTCATCGGAGCGTCCACGTAGTCAACGCCGCGCGCCTTCACGCGCTCGGCAAAGCGACGCGTGGCGGATGGCGAAATCGTGCTCGAGTCGGCGATAATCATGCCCGCGGTCAGCACTTGCTCGACGCCGCCCGGGCCAAACAGGACGCCCTCGACCGCCTTGGTATCGGAGACGCACATCCACACCACTTCCGCGCCCTGCGCCGCATCCGCCAGGGAAGCCGCGCTGCGTGCGCCTTCCACATCCTTGCCGGCACTTCGATTCCATACTGCGACCTCGTGTCCGGCTTTGACCAGGTTCGCGGCCATCGACCGTCCCATAATTCCCAAACCCAAAAAAGCGACGCGCATCAGCTTTGATTCCTCCACTAAGTTCTTCAAACTTTGCATTATAAATATGACCAGCAAAGTAACGGCCTGGGGAAAGAGGATCTTTTACACTGTAGAAATCACCCACCCAAAAACAGTACCAGAAGAAACTCGGCGCCTGTGCGTCGTTGTTTTCCTCCGGAGCATCTATATTGCACTAGAGACTTGAGCCAACATAGCCGATAATGTGTCCATTGTCCGCGTTTCCGGCGGACGGGCCGAATCATACTGGTCGAACCATACCGGTCGAGCCAATGTTAAAGTCCTCATTGAAAAATCCGGCTCTGCGCAAGCGAGCCAGTCAGTTCACGCGCCTGGTGCGGCACTCGGTGGTCACGCCTCGGACCGGCGAAACCCACAAGCCGCGACTGGTTTCGAACGGCGAGCTGGGCGTCACCTTCATCGGACATTCCAGTTTTCTTCTTCAAATTGGCGGCCAGAACGTCGTCATCGATCCCAACTTCGCGCGCTGGCTGTTCGTGCTAAAGCGCCTCCGTCAACCCGGATTGAACCTGCGCGACCTGCCTCCGATGGATCTGGTCCTGGTAACGCACGCGCACTTCGATCACTTGCATCGCCAGTCGCTGCGCACCATCGCGCGGCAAACGCGACGCCAGACCGGGACCGCGCCCACGCTCGTCGTCCCCCATCATTTATTCGACCTGGTTTCCGATTTAGGCTTCGAAGAGATTGTTGAACTCGAGTGGTGGAACACTTATCGCCACGGCGCGCTCGATGTCACCCACGTCCCCTCGCGGCATTGGGGCGCGCGCATCCTCAAGGATTCGCACCGCGGCTACGGTGGCTACGTGCTGCGCAGCGGCAAACACTCGGTCTATCACGCCGGAGACACCGCCTATTTCGCCGGCTTTCGCGAAATCGGACGCCGGCTCTCGCCCGAACTCGCGCTGCTGCCCATCGGCGCCTACAATCCGCCGCAATTTCGGAACGTCCATACCAGCCCCGCCGACGCCACCCGCGCCTTCCTCGACCTGAAGGCCCGCTGGATGGTCCCCATGCATTACGGCACGTTTCGTCTGTCGCACGAGCCCATCGAAGAACCGCTCCAGTTGCTGGAGCGCGAAGCCCTGGCCGCCGGCGTGAAAGACAAAGTAGTCGTGCTCGAAGAGGGCGTCACCCGCTTCTTCTGAACATCTCCACCGCCACATTTGCGCTTCTTGTTATCCTTGACAGCGATTTCGCTTTACTGCACAATCGGAGCCACGCAGGAAGTTTGCGCCACCCTCCGGCTCCTCCCTCCGTTCCTCTTGTGACTCTTGATTCGCCTTGTGCCACGATGACAGCGGAACGCGCCCATCCCATGACTCTCCGCCGAATGCTGTTCTTAGTGCTGCTGATGGTTTGCGGCTTGCGGCAGGCGAGCGCTCGCGAGGCGGCACCGAGTTTTACGGCAAAGACGCTGTCGGGTGAGACGTTCACGAACGGATCCATTCGCGGGTCCGTAGTGTTGCTGCAGTTCTGGACGACGTGGTGCCCGGTTTGCCGCGCGGACCAGTCGGCAGTGGAGAGCATCGGCTCGGAATTCGCGGCGAAGGGGCTGGTTGTTCTCGCCGTGGACGTGCACGAATCAGAGACCACGGTGCGGCAATATCTGCGCGAACGGCCACGCTCCTGCCCGATTGTTCTTACGGAGGATACGGACCTGGTCGCAAAGTACAAGCCGCACAGCTTTCCCTTTTATGTTGTGTTCGACCACGACGGCAATGTAGCCGGCACGCAGAGCGGCGGGGGCGGCGAAGAGTCCTTGCGACGACTGTTACGGCGCGCCGGGCTGATGTCCGGACCTGCGGATCCGGCTGAGGAACGCACGGAGAAATCGCCGCCGGGTCAGACCGCAGCGGCAGGGAAAATGATCGTGCTCCCGGGAACGCAGCCCGCGTACGTCCAGCCGCGCACACCGCAAGCGGCGACAGTCTTTGTGCTGTCGAGTGGGGAGCGGCTGGAGACGCATCAGTACATCCTGACAGCCGATTCTGTGCGGGTGACGTTTGACGGCCAGAGGCGCACGATTGCCATGAGCGCGCTCGATGTGAACGCGACGCTGGCAGCCAATCATCAGCGCGGAATCGATCTGAAAATTCCGGCAAGCCGGCACGAAATTTTTCTGGGGCACTAATCAAGGAGGGTACGATTCCACGGACCTGTCCCGCTCGCGATTTTGTCTGCCATCTTCCGGACCCCACCGCCGAGCGCGATGCATTATGTCTGCAATTTCAAACGTCGTTGACCGAGGACCACAGCCGCCACAACCACTCCTGCTTCGACTTGTAAGCCCACTCCTGCAGGCCGGAGAGCTGCGTCTGCAGATAGGGCACAGGCTTGCTGACATCAACGCTCGTACGCGCCAGAAGGCGGGGTGGCCGCGGCCAGAGATTGAGGCCGCCGCAAGGCGAGAAACAGAAGCGGTGATGGCCTTCCACGATCTTCAGAGAATGCGGTGTGATTTCGTCCCAGGAATAAGTCCACGCAAAAAAGTGGCAATCGTGTCCAAGCCAGGAAGCGAGCAGCGCCGCACTTTGCTTTACCTCGTGGGTGGCTTCGGCTTCGCTGATGTGGGCCAAAGGGGCGTGGGTTAGAGTATGGCTGCCGATGCCGTGACCGCGCCTGTCCAATTCCACAATTTGGGCGCGAGACAAGCGCTGCCAGCGCGAATCGCGACTGGTTTCGCCGAGGACGGCAGCGGAACGTTCCATCAAGCGGAAACTCTCCTCCCGCTCGAGGCCGGCAAAACCCGGACAAACGAAGAACAGTCCCCGCGCGTCGTAAGACTCTAAGAGCGGCGCCACCAACTCATAATTGTCGGCACATCCGTCATCGAAGGTAAGGAGCATCTTGGGCCGCCGGCTCACCTTCGTTTCGCGAAGCAGATCGTCGGGCCGGACAAATTCAAAGTGCTGTGACAACCAGGCCAGGTGCGACTTGAAATGGCCGAATCGGGACTCAGGGACATCGTGATACATCAGGACGCGCAAACTTTGTGGCGAATGAATGAGCCGCGAACCGAGGGACGCCACGCCGGAACGTCCCGTGACGTAGCGCAGAAAGTTACCCATCGTAGAGAGTATTCCCATCCTGATTGTCCGCTGCGGCAGATTAGAGTTCGCCTAACTGCTGCGCGGCAGACCATTACGTTCAGTTCTATTCTCCCGCCAGCGGACAGTAACCAAATCGACTTTCTAGCAACCGGTTTGGATCCATCAGCCACGCAGCAGAAGTGGCGAACCCACGCCTTTTGAACTTGCGCGCCAGGGTTTCAATCCCCGCCAATCTGGAGCAACCCCGAAACATAATCATATCTGGCGAGAACGCCCGCCTGACTGAGCGCAGGAAGTCAGACACATCGCCAGCTGCCAGATTGCCGCACAAATCCACGATCTCCGTGCAGGCAAGTTGCCGGCGATATCCGCGTCGGGAATGCTGAAACACGCAAAGACATCTACTGTCGCCGAACCGATAAGCGTAAACCGTTTCGCCGGCTTCATAGACTTTCCAACGGAGAAAATCGACGTCCCGAACAATTTCATATTGCCCCGTTTCCTGCGCGCATCCGGCTTGGATAGCTTCGTCCGGAGTTGCTAGAGGCAGCAGATGGTCATTGTGGGAATATCGCGATAGGTTGTCGCCAGCCTCCGGAAGAGAATGCGAAGATGGTCTTCGAATCGCGCGCACAAGCGCCTCCTGCCCGACCGGTAGAATGCGACAAACATGGACGTACTCGCAATCCGACCCAGCAACGGGAGTTCCACCAAGCCGCAACCATATCTGAGCGGCAACGGCATTGGCGGTAGCTACATATAGGGGATATCGACTGGCCAAAGCGCGGAACGTCAGAAACACCGGTAAGCCCGCTCCGCGCGCGTCACGGTCGGCATAAAACAAAATTGAAAGAACGCAAGTCTTCGTGACTCGGCCGTCGCGAAAGCGATTGGGTACACACATCATGACGCCGCGCAAACACTTGTCCTGAAACGCGCCTATGCCGAAGGGAATGTCGGGCGTCAACGCCGGATTGCGGAGCAGCCATTCCAGCCTCTTTTGAAGAGTGTCCGCCGGCGACCCGGTTTGACCCGACAAAAAAGCCGCAATCGCTCGCGTGTCCTCTCCGTGGAGCTCCCGAATGTCGATCATGCAAGATGAGCGTGCGACTTTAGTAGACTGTGACTGTCGATTCCCGTCAAGCGCTGGCGGCGTTTATCATTATCAATGCAGCGCCGGCCCGGCTGTCCCAGATGGCGGACCGCACACCGATGAAGCGCCGCCATAAATCCGGCCCTGCAAGGCAACCCGTCAGCGCCCAGGTGGTTCCCACTCCGTAGAACTGGCTCGGCTGTAGTTGGGGCGTTTCGCTTACCCGGCGCAGCAAAGTTCGCGGACCGAGGGCCCGGGTTAGTTTCCTTGTGCATTTGTCCGATCTTGAGCCACAATAATTCAGGCTGGGAGCAGTCCAGTTGAAGAACGGCGAACATCTTTTCTCCCTCCATGTTCTACCCGGCAAGGTTCCATCGCGCTTACGCCAGGGAGTACCGCAGCAAATATCTTCGCGCGCGATCCTCTTCCTCCTCTTCTTCCTCGCCTTCGCCTGCCTGCGCGCCGCTCGGTGTTCCGCGCAGTCCACGTCCGACAATACCGACACCATCCGCGGTGTTGTGATCAACGGCGTGACGCGTGAGCCGATCTCCCGCGCCCTGGTTTTTTCTCCCGACAATCGCTTCGCCACATTAACGAACAGTGAAGGTCGCTTTGAATTCACCTTGCCGAAAGTCGACCAGGCTACCGAGGTCAGTTCGGATTCGAACAGTCCTGTTAGTGGCCGCCAACCCGGCGTGTCCAATCGTCCCTACATGCTGATCGCCCGTAAGCCAGGCTTCCTGCCCGATCCCAACAACCGCGGACAAAACCTGCAGAACGAAGCATTTCAGGACTTGACCCTCGCGCTCATACCTGAGGCTCTGATCGTCGGCACCGTCACTCTTCCCACATCAGAAGCTCCCGACAGCATCACGCTGCAAATCTTCCGCCGGCAGGTTCAGGATGGTCGCGCTCACTGGTTTCCTGTTGGAGGAACGCGGTCCACGTCGGACGGTCAATTCCGTTTCGCGGACCTTCCGGCGGGCACGTATAAGCTGCTGACCCACGAGTTGCTCGACCGCGACCCGCTCACCTCCGATCCGCGCAACGTTGATCCGCTTACCAACGATCCGCGTGGACCGCTGTTCGGATACCCTCCTGTCTACTACCAAAATGCACCTGACTTCGAATCCGCCAGCACAATTCAGTTAGCCGCTGGGCAGACGCAGACGGTCAACCTTTCTTTGGTGAAACAGCCGTATTACCGCGTAAAAATGCCGGTGATCGCACCGGCAATAGTGCCCGTCAACGATGCGCCGTTGAACGGACTCACAGTCAACGTATACGCTCACGGGCGCAAAGGGCCGGGATTCTCCCTCGGCTACAACGACCTTCACCATGCGATTGAAGGAATGTTGCCCAACGGAACCTACACCATCGAAGCCTCGGGATGGGGGGCCAACGGGGTGACTGGGTCGCAGACGATCACCATTAAAGGCGCACCGATTGATGGTCCGAGCATGACGCTTGTGCCCAACGTTTCGCTTCCAGTCAATGTGAAGGAAGAATTCACATCCGCCGACAACACGGGACCGACGACATGGACGATCAACGGTCGCAACACGGTCATCAAAGGCCCACGTCGTTATCTGAACGTGTCACTCGAGACCGACGACGACTTTGCAGTGGGTAGAGGGGTTTCGCTGCGCAGCCCCGCCAGGCCTGGGGACGAGGCTTTAGTCGTCGAGGGTGCGCCGGCAGGAAGCTTCTGGGTGCGTGTCCGTTCCTCACGCGGCTACCCCGCTTCGATCCGCTCGGGCAACCTTGACCTGCAACATCAGCCGCTGGTCGTCGGCGCGGGAGGTGCCGCGCCCATCGAGATCACGATGCGCGACGATACGGCGGAGATCAGCGGCACCGTCGCGGGAGTTGCACCGCCCGCGCAGGAGCCGGTAAATGCAAATGATGGCGCACGGGGCTGGACTTCTTATACCCCTATCGCGCCGCCCGCGGCACATATCTACTGCATTCCTCTGGCGGACAGCAGCGGGCAGTTCACCGAGATCGGGGTGAGCCCCGATGGGAGTTTCGTTTCGCCGGGACTGGCTCCGGGTGCATATCGGCTGCTTGCGTTCGATCGGGAGCAACCTGAGCTTGAGTACCGGAATCCCGAAGCCATGCAGGCCTACGATTCGAGGGGGCCTGTGGTCCGCGTGGCTGGTGGGCAGAAGGAACGTGTGACGTTGCAGCCGATTTCCACGAGCGATTCCGGGAGCGAGCCCGGGAGCGAACAATGATGCGTGTATCTCCATCAATTCGACGACTAACGCGATGCTTGGTCGCACTCTCCGCGTGCTTTATGGCGCTCCTCTGTTCGGCGCATGCGCAGGTGGCGAACCCGGAGCGGACGCCGATTCCATCCGGCCCGTACCGAATCGCGGGGACGGTCGTCAATGCGAAGGCTGGTGGCCCGCTCGCGCGCTCCCGCGTCACCATCGCCGACGCGAAGAATCGGCAGAGCGTGCAGTCCGTCATCACCAGCGACGACGGACGCTTCGAGTTCCACGTCCCCGCGGGCAAGTACTCGCTCAATGGCGCGAAGCGCGGATTCATCAGCGCTTCCTACAACCAGCACGACCAGTTCTCGACCGCGATCGTAACCGGCGCCGATCTCGACACCGAAGACCTTGCTCTGCGGCTGGCGCCGAACGCCGTGCTTACCGGCAAGGTGCTCGATGAATTCCAAGAGCCCGTCCGCGGTGCGCAAATCACGGTGTATCGCGAAAATCATTTCCAGGGCGTGAGTCGCAT
>Ga0209648_10005105_pt1 | contig 11198 bp, 9 predicted proteins | sample GraSoi2013_115cm_FD_185830 | JGI IMG/M metagenome (GOLD analysis project Ga0209648, IMG submission 185830) | Grasslands soil microbial communities from the Angelo Coastal Reserve, California, USA - Sample 9_17_2013_115cm (SPAdes) (version 2) | ecosystem: Environmental > Terrestrial > Soil >...
ACATTAAACTCTAAAATGTGGGAAATCAGATCAACCTTTGAAAATGCTAGCACCGAAGCACACCAACTCCAAAGAAGAGCAGATATACTACTCAGTCGGATTGTTAATATCGGATCAAGTAAAAAGGAATTTATAGATAACATTATATCAGACCATTCGCTAGAACCTATTATTATGGTTCAAACGACACTTAATTCATATTGTTACTATCCATTACAATAAAAACGACATCTAAAGGAGAATTTTATATTATGCCAAACAGACCTTTTGAAGCCTCATCTAACTCTGATGGTGAAGAGAGAAATCCACAAAAAGGCTCCCCCTCAAGCAAACGAAAAATACGCGACTTTGCTATTCGAAAAGACACATACACATACACTCAGAAATCTAGCACAGATACAAATAAGCCTCCCTCTACCATACTTGCTAAACGTCTAGTGGAGAAACCCGGCCTTTCGTTGGAGCCAACCCCACGCATAGTAACCAAGCTCTCGGTTCAAGGGAGAGTATCATCTCAAAAATCAGGGGCACCAGAAGTGCCTTCTACATTTGATAACCAACACTCTCAGACTACGTTACCCCAAAATATTGAGATGATGCAAGGGAGACTAACAGAACACACACCTAGCGCTGATTACTCAAAAGCTTCACAAGAACTTAGTGCTCTGGCTGATCTATTTCTCACAGAAAGCGAAGAATCAGCCAGGGAAACAGAAAGCGAAGAACCAGCCAAGAAAAAGGAGAATTTGCTCACACACAGGGAGAAACCCGGCCTTGCATTTGAGCCAACCCCACGCATAGTAACCAAGCTCTCGGTTCAAAGGAGACTAACAGAACACACACCTAGCGCTGATACAAATAGTCCCTATTCCGGTTCAGAGAAAACTGTTACCCCGAAAACTTCAGAAATACCTTCTACCATCAGAGGTCAACAACCAATTCCAGTCAAAGGAGATGCCTCTCTTTTCCCCGGACACTACCTTATCCCTAAAGAGCTGCTCAATACAGTAACATACGATGGAACTAGCTCGAGCTATCACCAAATGAATGCAACATATAGAGAAGAAATTGATATGAGGATAGCTGAGAGAGTAATAAATATATTCAATCGTACATCTGACCTGAAATATCATGAAATGAATAAAGCACAGAAAGCAGAACATGGTAGAATATCTATCAATATATTAACAGATATAATAACTAATGGATTCAACTTGAGATATGATGAAATGGATATAACACAAAAAATAAAATTTAATGCAGAAACATCTAAAATATTACTTTCTACTATAAATGATGGAAATAGCGTAAAATACCATCCTCATATAGAAAAAAGACCATTATTAGACGGAATAATCGAGAGAACTAGCATATGCTATGATCCAGAACAAAAGTTAAAATTTATGAATAATGCATTTAACAGATCATTTAATTTAACTTATACTGATGAAACCGGCATACGTCGTCATAGCCAAATGGATGGAGAAAATAAGGTAAAAGTTGATAAGGAATATAATGATATATTAATAGATATAATAACTGATAAAAATAACTTGATATATGAACAAATTAGTCTAGAACGAAAAATAACACTTAATGCAAAAGCTATTAAAATATTAACTGATGTAATAAATAACCCAGAAAGCCCACTTTTCAATCAGCCTGCAAAGTCAGACGGGGGATTCATAGAATTCCTCGGGGACAAGGTAGAGCATAGTAAATTCATGCAATTCCTCCAAGAAAATCCTCAAGCGTTTAGCGTTCCTCGGATACGCTCTAGGCTCACAGGTGGCCTGATAGAAGACGATTAGACGTGCCGATAGCGTCGATTATCAATAGCGGCGCAGAGTGTACCATTTTGAGCGTAGATATCAAGGCCGCTATCGCTTTTTCCTTGACATCTACGCTCAAAATGGTTTGAAAAACGTGCGCCATTGATAAAGCAAAAAAACAGCCCTTTTTGCTGTTGAGTAATTGACAGCACCGGCAAAAACAATAGTCGTCTAACAGTGGCCTTTGAGTTCCCACTTGCAAAAACAGCCACTACTATCATTCCATCCAGACAGACCTAATGCCGATTAGTTGCACATCGGACTTGCTGGTTAAGCTTGCTAATCACCAAGTATAGCTAATAGCGATTAGTTATAGACCAGAGCAACTGATCAAAACCACTAACCACTAGCCTCAACGCCTTACAAACATTATTCTACGACATAAGCAGATATGCATGTAGAGTGCTAACATTCTTCTCTCTTTCTAAATGTACAAACTTATATTATAATTAATACATGAATGAAACACAGCAAATATTAAATATTCTTGAAAAATTGGTAACAGGACAGAAAACAATACAAGCCGACATTTCCACACTCAAAGGAGACACATCAACCCTAAAAGATGGACAGAAAAACCATAGCCGAGAGCTAGCACACATAAAAACGGCAATAAAACCACTTGCAACAAAAGAAGACATTGAAATAGCAGTAAATACAGCAAAAGCAGAAATACAAGCCGATATTCTTAACCTAGGAGCAAAACAAGCGAGAAAAGAGCATCAGCAAGACAACCGAATTGAAAATCTAGAAGAACACACAGGCACAACCAACCCAACAAAAAACTAGCTCTAAATCGCCACCAGCAGCCCAACAAACCAGCCAACACTACACAAACAACAACCTGTGTTTACTTCCATCAAACGGACGGAGCCACGCCGGAGCGAGATACAACCAATCAGCAGCATACGTTTCAGGCAGGAGCAGGAACCGGAATAAATCATACTCTTGCTCTTTTCCCATTTTCGTCAACTGGTGTTCAGTCCATAGCTTCAATTTACGCACCCTCTCAACAGCACCCAGCACCGTTGACGGCACCACCACCGCAACCGTTACCGCCCTTGTTCCAAAATCATCTTGAAAACCACCAGACACATAAGTAACAATTTTCTCAGTTTTCGCCATCCATATTTTTTGTAATTCCGTACCTCGATCTAATTCTAACCAAACCCCCGCCTTTTCAGTTTCTTTGATATAGAACAATTCCCAGCCATCAGGTTTCACCGCGAGGTTCATAGTCATCTGCATAAACAAGTCATGTCTACAATCCATTAATTTAACGTCAGGAGAGCCGTCAGACAGCTTGACCCCAGTAATAAGGAAATCATTAACCGCGAGTGCATGCCACAGGTGAGAAGATTGAGATAGCCTCATTTGATGAGGAAATACCCACGCAGAGAAATCATAGCCCAGACTTTCCAAATAATGACGACCAAGAGCAGAAAGCCAATAGACATACGGCACCGAGAACCTATCATCCTGACTAGGAAGCGGTTTTCTTAACAAATATTCATTATCCGTCAGTCTCTTTAAAATCTGCAAAACACTCCTATAGGAACCTTCACTATAGAGTAAGCTTGTTATCTGCTTACTGGTAATATAGGGAAAGGTAAACAAAGATTTTAAAATTGCGTCTTCTGGTTTACTGACTACCCTATACAATAACTAATCCCCTATTTTTTCTCTACGACGAGTAGCCGGAGGAGCAACAGCACCAGCAGCCACGACAGCAGGTTTATTTTGTCTAGGTTTCTCAGCAGCCCCCGTTTCTTGCTGCACAGGCTCAGGAGGTTGTTGTCTTTCTAAAATCTCCTTTTCAACATCGGAGCGCAACCGCAAATAGCCAGCAGCTACATTTTTTTCTACAATTTCAGCAATAATTGCATCTACAGAAACAGACTCATCTTTTTGCACAGGAGTAACCGAAACAGTATTTTCATCACCACCTACACGAACATATGCTTTATAATTCCGCTTTCCAGAAAGCATATTTGCTATACGAGCTTCCATTTCAGCAGAGCTAAGTTGTGAAGGCTTCCGTTTGATTTGTCGGATAATAGGTCTATATTGTCCACTACCTTGACTAATACCATTTTCCGCTAGTGCGTACATAACTTGTTTTAGTTCTGAGAAAAAATCCAGGAAAATTGTTTTCTGTTCCTCCAATTCTTCTTCAACAGCAGCATCTAAGTCAGCAGGATCATAAAATTTTGTATATTGATCCGGTTTTAATCTTGTCCAAGGCTTATCAAGTATTTCTTGTGGTGTTTGCTTAAATATATTGTCATAATGAGATATTCCTAGTCCTGACATGTATTCCAGCTCTAAAACGTCAAAATCCACATGATACCATGTTTCTTCTGGATATAATGAACACCAACTTTCTTTTACCCATACTAAATCATCTTGAGGAGTCATTTGTAATAAATAATTGTATTGACGAAAATATGCATCTTCTTCTTGCTGACTAGCAAACCCATGACCAGACAGATCTTTATATACAGTCGCAGACATATTCTCTACCCAATGCCGAAACAAGATAACTTTTGAAGGACGATATAATTGCACAATATTTCCCCATTCCAGTTTTAGTTTATATAATTTTATTTCATGTAAATAGGTTCTTTGCACGTCATCAAGATATTTTACTGATTTTTCCCAGAGAAATGATTGTGGCTCTTGCTCCCATATCATATCTATCGCTTGTATAATGGCTTCATAGTTCCAAGGAGAATAGAGATTTATAAGTTTTTCATCATATTTCCCTATAAGAAGGGGATACATTGTTTTAGAATATAGTTCTTCAAGTATTTTTAAAAAATATATTATTGTTTCTATAGACAGAGAATTATTAAATTGTTTATATTCCATTGCTTCATATAAAAGTATATTTAATTGGTAAAGATAAGTATCAATCTTACTATTTTTAGATTGTCTATCTGCATCTAATTTACTAAGTGTTCGTACTGCAAATTGATTAACAATACTATCCTGATGTCCCCCTCGATTGGAAAGCAACCACCCTACCACATCATTAACAGATGTTTTGATTTCTTCTTCTCCCCACGGTTCCTCTTCAATTTCTATTTCCGGCTCAGGAGGAGTAGTATCAAAATTCCTAGCTATTTCCTCACTATCAGGAGCGGTAACCCCGATAAACACCGCTAGATTTCCTTGCAGCGTACTTCTCACCAGCCCAGGAACTTCCCTATGTAAAACATCCCTCGTTTGATGTGCAGCCCTTGTATATACTTTGAACTTACGACACTCATCCATGATGGATTTAAAATCAAGTGTTGCGAAACCGTCGAACTCATCTGCATACACAAAGAAAGGTTTTCTCTCATCCAAAGCAAGATTTTTTCTTGAAAACGCCGCAGATCTCACCAAAGCAACAATCATACTCCCAACCAACGAGGTAATACCTTCTTGGTTACGATCCAGACTTACCAGTAAAATTTTCCCCTTATCCATAATATCCCGCATATTAATTGTTGACATTGGTTGTCCGATAATATCCCGAACTGTAGGTAAAAGAAATTCATCTAGTTTATTTAAAATAGAGCTTTTATCATCCATTTTATTTGTTTTTGTATCGTCATCATATGTATTCCAAAACCGATGGACTTCTATATCATTTACATTTCTTAGCAGTTTATTTCTAAAAGGAATATCATCAAACAATAGCCGTATTTCTGCCATTGTATACCCAGGATTAGGAATAATGGTTTCTGCACACTTCCGCATAAATTGCACCATTTGAACCGTTAGTCTATTAATATGAAACAACCTATCCCAAATGTGCATAACCCGTTCTACCGCCCTTTGTATAGCAAATTTATTTGTAGGATCATCGCATTGATACAAGTTGAGTCCAAAGGCATACATTTCATTAGAAAGATCAAGCAAAATAATATCTTTACGCCGAGGCTCAGGAACACAAGCAACAATATCCCCTGTTAAATCTCCATGCGGATCAAGAACACAGACCCCAGCACCGTCTTGTATATCCTGAAGAATTAAATTTAAAAACATTGTCGATTTCCCAGCACCAGACACGCCCAGGAGATATAACAGCTTTTCCCTTTCCTTCTCATCAAGAACAATGTCATTTCCAGACGGATCAGATCCCAAAACGAGAGGAGCCACACCAACTCTTGCAGAGGCAGGAGAATATATAGGTGTATTTTTAACCACTGGTTGAACTGGTGTCACTACTTCCCTTTTGTCCCCAGCTTTAAAAAAATCAAGCAACCCTTGACACGGTTCGACTGGTTTAACTGGTTCTATTCCCTTTTTGTCCTCAACTTTAAAAAAATTAAGTAACTTTTGATACGGTTCCATCCTAAAACCTTTCTGGAAACCCAGCCATAAAAGCAGTACAATACTAAGGTCAACAACACAAGGAAGCTATACGGTGAAGCAAATTAACACAGCCTATTATATGCAATATTCCGAGCAACTAGCAAACCGCTTTAAAAACGGGATGCTTGCAGAGTTGCAGGAATATAACAACTTTGTTGTCTGGAAAAAGACACCAGACAGAAAGAAAATACCTTTTAATCCAGAGACCGGAACCCTTGCAAAATCAAACGACCCGACCACTTGGAGCAGCCTAGAAAACGCATTAACAGCACTCAAAACAGGCAGCTACCACGGGATAGGTTTTGTGTTCAGTAAAAGCGATCCCTTCACTGGAATAGATATAGACCACTGCATTAGTAACAGCCGACTCACACCCGAAGCCCAGGAGCAAGTAAAAACATTCAATTCCTATACTGAAATCTCCTATAGTGAAGAAGGAATACACATACTCATCAAAGGTCAGTTGCCAGAAGGCAGAAGAAAAGGCAACATTGAAATTTATACCACTGGTAGATACTTTGCACTTACCACCAGGCACATAGCAGGGACACCCGAAACTATAGAGGAAAGACAACAGCAACTCATCTCTTTATATACAACTCTCGCACCAGCGACCAAGAGCAGAACCACCAGCCCACAAAACAAAACTGTGTTTTCACTAAACGCCAGTGATACAGAGATCATAAGGAAAGCAACAAACGCCCGAAATGGTAGTACATTCAATCAGTTATGGCAAGGAAATATAACAGGACACCAATCTAAAAGCGAGGCTGACTTTACATTAATCCTGCTTTTACTTTACTGGACTAACGACGACCAGGAGCAGACGAAACGCCTCTTTTTGCAGTCAAGATTAGCAGATGATAAAACCTTGCGACCAACAAACGGAACCACCTATCTAGACACCACCATCACCAACGCCATAGAGAAACGGCACAGGTAAAAGCAACCTATTTCACCACAAGTATCCTTTTTTGCTTCATATCAGAATGAACATGTTCCAATTCAATCCAGTCACCATAACGATTTCCGCCCACCCCTTTTAATATTCCTAAAGCCATTCCCAATAAATTGATTAATAAATTTATTTCCCCATTTGCATAATTAAGATGATTATACATTTCTTGTCTCATATGCTTCAAAGCTCTAAAAACCTCGTCATATTTATATGATATTTCATTTGCCCGATTAATAAAATCTTTCCTTTCAGAACTATTCAAATCGGCCACTTCCCGAAAAAATTTCTCAGCAGTAGCTAAGTCAATATATTCTTTTCCTACTACAGTAAACTTATTATCAATTTGTCCTTTCACAAAACTTTCTAACTCATCTTTCATTTTCTGTAATTCCTCAACAACAACAGCATTTATATACTCTTTCATATCAACTTTTTTCTTTTCACGAATAGCCAAATTTTCGCTATATTCTTTCCATACATCTAAAAACATATCTTTAACAATTGAAGAAGAGACCATCATAATCTCTCTAAATTTTCCTAATTTCTTTTTTACTTGTTTTTCTACAAATTTGTTTTTATCACTAAAACCAGACTTTTGCACAAAATCATCATTATCTAAATAAAAATCTTCTATATAATTATTTTCACAATTAAAAAGAAATTCAGATAATTTATCTTGTTCTTCCCCATTTACCATATTAACAGAAAACCACCCTTTTAATAAATTCTGTAACTCTAATTCTTTGTCCCCATCAACAATGAAACTATCCTCAGAAATAACACCAAGATATCCCCGCAGACTAAAAGCTACTTCACACGGCAAAGACAAAGACTTCTCTTTATCCAACTCAAAGAGAGCCTCAGTCTTTTTCTCATCTCTTCTTTTATTAAGATCATCTGCAAAAAAGGTCAAAGAACTTGACACATAATTCAGACTAAGCAGAGAATAGACATAACTACAACCCAAATCATCCGTAACCGTACTAATAGGATTTATCCCATTTTCATTTCCTAGCCTTTTAATCTCTTCATTGAGATTTGCAACAAACCTATCATACATGACATGTTCCATAACAAAATTTTCCTTTCCCTTGAAAAATAGCCCAAAGTATGATATATCTTATAGGCTTATGAAAGAACGTATATTCATCATTTCCCCTCTTCCAGAAGAAGAAGAAGAAGAAAACTTTCCTTATGACAAACAAGGAAATACAACGGCTATGGCCTACTATGACCAACGTGGAAATACAATAGATACAGACTACCAGGAACAACCCGAACCACAAACCACCATAGAAAAACACATCACCATTATTTACGAGGCATCAAAACCAAAAGTTATATTTCAACAAAACTTAGCAACAGAAGCTATACCAACCACACCAGCACCCGAAGAAATCCCAATAACCACACCATACCCACAGCCAGAAGCATACACATCTAGAACACCCGAGCCATACGAAAAACTTCTAAACTTTTTCACTGAAAGACCCGATCCACTTCTAAACTTTTTCACTGAAAGACCCGATCCACTTCTAAACTTTTTCACTGAAAGACCCGATCCACTTCTAAACTTTTTCACCGAAAGACCCGATCCATTTCGAAATTTCTTCTCAGCACAAGAACCAACCGAAGAAAATCAACTTAGATCAATAAGAAGTGAGTTAGGAACACTAACACCAGCACTCCAGGCAGGAGAATAATTTTCACTTCATAAATTGTTTATTCTCCGACCCAGCGCCAAGGCTAAAACCAGCTCTTTACAAACCAACTTATCTTATAGTCAAGCGCTACAAAATTATCAAAATACCATATTATCACAAAGCAGAATTATTCTAATACGCTAAAATCACATTATACTAATACTCTAATACCACTATGTGTTAATATCACATAGCCACAACATACCAATGTACTTTTTTCACATTGTATTTTCCTCCCAATAGTGTATTATATTAATATGACATCGGTATATCATCAGAAAGGACGGACTTACTAACTTGACGATCATCGCCATTGCGAACCAAAAAGGCGGAGTTGGAAAAACACCATCGACCGTTAATCTTGGAGCAGCTTTAGCCCGAAAAGGCAAGCGTGTTTTATTAGTGGATGCAGATCCACAAGGCAGCCTCACCGAGTATTTTCTAGCAGACCAAGCCGACAGGCTAGAAGAAACCATCTACAACAGTATGATGAAGTTGGAGCCAATCCAAACCACCCGTATAAGTGACTACATTGATTTACTCCCAGCTCATGACGAACTTTCAGCAGCAGAGCTTGAGTTACCAGCAAAGCCAAACGCACAAAAGCGACTTGCTAAAGTTCTCTCATTTTACGATCAAGAGTACTGTATCATTGATTGTCCCCCAAGTTTAGGAATACTTACTATTAACGCTCTTGCAGCAGCAGACAAAGTAATTATTCCCGTCAAAACAGAGATAGCAGCGTATCGAGCATTAAAGCTCATTCATCGAACCATTGACGAAGTAAGAAGAAGCGACCTTAACAGCTCTCTAAAAATTTGGGGAATACTGCCAACCCTTTACGATATGCGAAAGGGACACCATCAAGAAATGCTGCAAGCAATTCATGACATTTATAAAACAAAAGTCTATCCCGAAGTTTCAAAGGATAGCACAAAATATAATGATGCTTGTACAATGCAGTCAGATGTTAGCGTCTTAGATAAAAACCTAGGTGAATATTGGGACAGACTTGCAACCGCAGTCATAGAACAGGAGGAACTAGGCATATGACACAAAGGAGACGTGTTAGCGCATACACAAAAGCCCTTGACGAACAGCAAAAACTAGCAGCCCAGGAGCAGGAGCAAACACAAGAAGGAGCAAAAACCACGGACACCACAATATCACAAAAAGACAATACCGTAAAGCCACAAAGTGAAAATACTGTATTAGAACAAGATCATAATACAGAAACATCACAAAGTGATAATACCACATTATCACAAAGTCACAATGAGAAAATACCACAAGGTGACAAAGCGCCCGCACCCAAGAAGCGCCCAGCTAGCAAAGCGAAAAGCTCTAATACCACAACAGAACAAAAGGACAAAGCCACAAAAACACAAAGTGATAAAGTGGAAACAACACAAAACGATAATACCACAAAGTTAGAAAAGGACAAAGTCACAAAACCAGAAAATGTTAATACCACAACATCACAAAGTGACAAGGAGGAAATACCACAAAGTCATAACATCATATCATCACAAAATGACAATGCCACAAAGTCACAAAGTGATGATACCGCATTATCACAAAAAGAAAGGATGACAAATAAACGGGAACGGATGACTTATTATCTCAATCCTGGACAGCTCGATAAGTTGGAAGACCTACGCACAGAGTACAGACGAAAAACAGGAAAGCGTATCAACGAGCAGGAACTAATGAGGAGAATTATAGACCGTATCAACCTCGACACCATACTATAAACCACCAGCCACCAGAGGAGAAAACAGCAGGTACAAACAGGCTTACCACCTAAAACATACTATTGTCACAATATAACAATATCACATTAGTATATTGTTGGGCACTAGCGGTAACAGCCGGAAAACTTTCACCGCTAGCAGCTTACCATCATCACCGAGTTACGGAGTGTCAGGTTTGCAGCCTCATTTTAGCATACTTGGCAACTCCCACAGAGGAGTAACAAGCATGAGAGCACTAGAAAGCCTCTTTTTGTTCATTGTCCTTGTATGCCTGATAGTTGTTGCAGCCCCCGCAATAGGGAACCCTGGAAAGTTTTCCCACGCAATACAGTACCTCGAAACGGGAAAAACATCCCAGCAACAAGCCAGCAATTCATATTCAGTACTTGGCAGCCCTTCACTCAGCAGTACATTTATTAACCACATCCTAACAATTGCCAATTCACCAGCGAATGGACTAGGAGATAGCTTCTATTCCAACTCAGTCAAGTATGGAATTGACGATGCTTTTGCACTAGCTTTTTTTAAGCACGAGTCAACATTTGGCATTTACGGCGAAGCAGCATCAAGCGACTCTATCGGCAAC
>Ga0209648_10005108_pt1 | contig 11193 bp, 10 predicted proteins | sample GraSoi2013_115cm_FD_185830 | JGI IMG/M metagenome (GOLD analysis project Ga0209648, IMG submission 185830) | Grasslands soil microbial communities from the Angelo Coastal Reserve, California, USA - Sample 9_17_2013_115cm (SPAdes) (version 2) | ecosystem: Environmental > Terrestrial > Soil >...
CCGACCTCCGCGGCTTCGGCCCCGTCGCCTTTCGGGGCGGCCGCCGCCGGGGCAGCAGCCCGGGAGGCGGCCGCGGTGGGCACGCTCACCGGCGCCGCGGAGGTCGGAGCCTGGGGCGTTCGAGCGGCCGGCGCAGCGGCAGGGGGCGCGGGAGGCGTTGGGGCCGCCGCCGGAGCGGGCGCGGGCGGTGCGGGTCGAGCGGGCGTCGCCGCCGGCGGCGCGGCCTTCGCGGCTCCCTTCTCCGTCTCGATCACCGCGACGAGCGTCTGTACCGGTACGGTCTGACCCTCCTCCACCTTGATCTCCGCCAACACGCCGGCGGACGGCGCCGGGATCTCGGCGTCCACCTTGTCGGTCGAGATCTCAAACAGGGGCTCGTCGCGCTTCACCTCATCACCGACGTGCTTCAGCCACTTGCTCAGGGTGCCCTCGGCGATCGACTCACCCATCTGCGGCATCAAGACTTCAACACGAGCCATGCGGTCTCCTCAGTACGCCGCCAACCAGCGCGCCGCCTTCACGATGTCTTCCGTTTGCGGCAGCACGAAGTCTTCCAGGGTCGGCGCGTATGGCAGCGGCACGTCGTGCGCGGTCACGCGCATGATCGGCCCGTCGAGCCACGCGAACGCCTGTTCATTGATGCGCGCGGCGATCTCGCCTGCGACGCCGCCGGTGCGGGTGTCCTCGTGCACGATCAGCACCTTGTTGGTTTTCTCGACCGTGCGCATGATAGCCGCATCGTCCATCGGCAGCAGGGTCCGGAGGTCGAGCACCTCGACGGCCAGGCCGTCCTCCTGTGCCAGTTGGTCCGCCGCCTCGAGCGACTTCCAGACCGTCGCGCCGTAGGTGACGATTGAGAGGTCCTTGCCCTCGCGGGCGACCCGGGCTTCGCCGATCGGCGTGACCAGGTCCTCCCCGTCCGGCAGAGGCTCCTTGATGCGGCGGTACAACCACTTGTGCTCCAAGTAGATCACCGGATCGTCGTCGCGGATCGCGGCCTTGATCAGGCCTTTCGCGTCCCGCGCCGTTGCGGGATAGACGATCTTCAGGCCGGGCGTGTGGAAGAACGCCGCCTCGGGGCTTTGGGAGTGGAACGGCCCGCCGCGCACGTACCCACCGCACGGTCCCCGCACTACGATCGGCGTCGCCAGTCCGGCGCGATAGCGCGCGGTGGCAACGTAGTTCGTGAGCATGTCGTAGGCGCAGGAGATGAAGTCGATGAACTGCATCTCGGCGACCGGCCGCATCCCCATGTGGGCAGCGCCGGCGGCCGCGCCGACGATCGCCGCCTCGGAGATCGGCGTGTCGATCACGCGGGCCTCGCCGAACCGCTTCACGAAGCCGTCGGTGACCTTGAAGGCGCCGCCATACAACCCGACATCCTCACCCAGGATAAAGACCCGCGGATCGCGCTCCATCTCTTCCCACAGCCCCTGGCGCAGGGCCTCGAGGTACGTCACGTCGGCCATCAGAGGCTCCGGTACCAGTGTCGTGGTGCCGCCAGCGGATCGGCGTATACCCCGCCCAGCGCCGATGCACCGACCGGGAGTGGCTCGTCGACGCACGCGTCGGTTGCCCGGTCAATCTCGGTTCGCGCCGCGGCATCGATCTGCTGCAACTCATCCTCCGTGGCCCACTCACTCTCGAGCAGCCGCCGCGCGTAGCGGTCGATCGGGTCGTTCTCTTTGGCCCACCAGGCGAGCTCGTCCTTGGGCACGTAGTGCTGGTCGTCATGCTCGGCGTGGCCTTTGCGCCGGTACGTCTTCACCTCGATCAGGTGCACGCCGTGGCCGCGTCGGGCGCGCTCGACGGCGGCCTTCGTGGCCTCGTACACCGCCACCACATCATTCCCGTCCACGGTCACAGCCGGGACGCCGTAGCCCCTGGCTTTCTCCGCCAGATCCTTCACCGCGAACTGTTTCTCGGGCGGGGTCGAATACGCCCAGCGATTGTATTCCGCGATCACCACGAGCGGCACCCGCGCCACCGCCGCGAAGTTCAGCCCTTCGTGGAACGTGCCGGTCGACATGCCGCCGTCACCGATGTAGACCAGCCCTACCCGGGCCTCGCCGCGGAGCTTGAAGGTGAGCGCAATCCCAGCCATCACCGGGATCATGTCGCCCAGGTGCGAGATCTGGCCGAGATAGCCCTGCTCGAGGTCGTTGAAATGCAGGTTCAGCTCGCGCCCGTGGGTCGGGCTCTCGGCCTTGGCCATGTACTGGCGCAGGATGGCGATCGGCTCCGCCCCCATGACGAGCATGGAGCCCAGGTTGCGGATCAGGGGGGAGAGGATATCCCGGCCGCGCTCAAGCGCGTAGGCCGAGGCGACCGACTCCACCTCCTGGCCGAGCGAGCGGAACAGGCCGCCCACGACCTTGCTCTGGCGGTACAGGGCGACCAGCCGCTCTTCCAGGGTCCGCGTGAGCCGCAAGTAGCGATAGATTTCGAGCAACTGGGCGCGCGTCAGACCCGCCGGAACGGCCGGCGCCTGGGGGGTCGGAGCGGCGTGGGATGCCATGACGTAAATTGTAGTGGGCGTGAAACTTGGCCTGTCCGGGCGGGCAAATCAAGTTCCGCGTGAAGGAGGTCAGATGGCGACGTTGAAGCTGCGGTTGACGGGCATGACGTGCGGGCATTGCCAGGCGAAGGTCGAGCAGGCGCTGCAGGGCGCCAAGGGTGTCTATTCCGCGATCGTCGATCTGCAGGCCGGCGAGGCGGAAGTGGACTTCGACGACGACACGGCGACGACCGAGCAATTGATCGCCGCGGTGGCAAAGGCCGGCTACGGGGCGAAGGTCGCGGGCTAGTAAGCGCCCCGCACCTCGTGGCTCGGCTCGGCCTGGCGGTGCAGCTCGGCGAGGAACCGCTTGGCGAGCCGGTCGAGCTCGGATTCTCCCACCTGATCGGTCGTCACATCGACGAACGTGTAGTGCCCGCCCTCGGCGCGCGCCGCGATCGTCACGCGACCGAGCGGGCCGGCGTAGGTGCGGCGCCGCGCCGCCTCGTCCGCCGGTGCGAGGCGCGTGCCGAAGAACGCCTTGGCGTGCGTCAGCACGTCCTGGGGGCTCAGCGTCGTCCGATGAAAGTATCGCACCCGCTCCTCCCGCTCGCGCTCCGGATCACGCCCACGCCGGCCTGAAGCGCCGCAGCGTGAGGCTGTTCAGCACCACACTCAGACTCGACCAAGCCATCGCCGCGCTCGCGAGCACGGGCGAGAGCAGGATATGGGCCACCGGGTACAGGGCCCCGGCGGCGATCGGGATGCCCAGCACGTTGTAGATGAAGGCCCACACCAAGTTCAGCCGGATCGTGCGCATCGTGCGCCGCGACAGCTGGATCGCCGTCACGACGCCGCGCAGGTCGCCGCGGATCAGCGTGACGTCGGACGCCTCCATGGCCACATCCGCACCGGTGCCAATCGCCATGCCCACGTCGGCCTGCGCGAGCGCTGGCGCGTCGTTGATGCCGTCGCCCACCATCGCCACGCGCTTCCCCTCGCGCTGCAGCTTCCTGACGAGCTCGGCCTTCTGGGACGGCAGCACGTCGGCCACGAACGCGTCGATCCCGACCTCCTTTGCCACCGCGTCTGCCGCGCGCTGCGAGTCGCCCGTGATCATGATCACGGTGAGCCCCATCTTCTTCAGGTAGCCGATCGCCTCCCGCGCGGTCGGTGTGATCGGGTCGGAGATGGCGATCACCGCATACACAGTGTTGTTCACGACCACGATCACTGGCGTGCGTCCTTGCGCCGCCAGCCGGTCGGCGTCCGGCCCGAGCGTTCCGAGCTCGAGGCTCCGCTCGCGGGCGTGACGCAGCGAGATCACCTCAATGATGCGGCGGTCCACCGTGCCCCGCACGCCCCGCCCTTCCATCGCCGCGAACTTCTCGACGGGGACCAGGTCCACTTGCCGGTCCTTGGCCGCCTTGAGCACGGCGACCGCGAGCGGGTGCTCCGAGCGCTGCTCCACCGAGGCGGCCCACTTGAGCACTTCGGCAGGCGCGAGCGGGGTGCCGTCGGGCCGCTTCGCGGTCACGATGTGGGTGACCGTCGGCCGCCCTTCGGTGATCGTCCCGGTCTTGTCGAGCAGCACGCTCCGCACCTGCGAGAGCCGATCGAGCGCCTCGCTGCTCCGAATCAGGATGCCGTATTCTGCGGCCTTTCCCGTGCCCACGAGGATCGCCGTCGGCGTCGCCAGCCCGAGTGCGCACGGGCACGCGATGATGAGCACGGTCACGAGCGCTACCGTCGCGAAGACGAGCGCCGGAGGGGGACCCAGATCGAACCACAGCACGAACGCTGCGATCGCCAATGCCATGACGACCGGTACGAACACGCCGGCCACCCGGTCGGCCAGCAGCTGGATCGGTGCCTTGGTCGCTTGCGCATCCTCGACGAGCTGCACGATTTGGCCCAGGGCCGAGTCCTTGCCGACCCGGGTAGCCCGAAACGTGATGCTCCCCGTCGTGTTCAGGGTCGCTCCGATGACCTCGTCGCCGATCTTCTTCGCGACGGGCATGGGCTCGCCCGTCAGCATTGACTCATCGACGGCCGAGGCGCCCTCCGTCACGATGCCGTCCACCGGGATCTTCTCCCCCGGCTTCGAGATCAGCAGATCGCCCACCGCGACCGCTTCGACGGCGATCTCGCTTTCCTTACCTTCGCGCACGACATGGGCCGTCTTCGCGCGCAGCCCCGCGAGTCGGCGGATCGCCTGAGAGGTGCGGCCTTTGGCCCGCGCCTCGAGCAGCCGTCCGAGCAGGATCAGCGCGATGATCGCGCTCACCGCCTCGTAGTAGACGTCCGCCGTGCGGCCGGCGGCCACAAACAGACCAGGGAAAAACGTGGCCGTGAGCGAGTAGAGGTACGCGGCGCCCGTACCCACGCCGATGAGGGTGTTCATGTCGGCGGTGCGATGCTTGAGCCCACTCCAGGCGCCGCGGTAGAACTGCTGGCCCGACCAGAGCACCACGGGGAGCGTCAGCACGGCGAGGCCCACCATGAGCCAGTGTGCATCGATCAGCCCCACGCGGGCGAGCGCCTCCTGAAGCATGAGCGCGAGCGGCATCAGCGCCCGCCCTAGGAGATCGACGCTGCGGAGCGTCGCGTCCGTGGGTCCGGTCATGAGGAGCATCGAGCCGAGCATGCTCACGACCGCTACCACCGCGGCGAGCGCGAATTTCCGGGTGAGCACGCGGATCTCGCGCTCGCGCCCGAGGCGTTCTCGCTCGAGCGGATCCTCGGCGGCGATCGGCGCGGCGACCTCGAATCCGGCGCTCGCAACGGCGCGCTCGAGCTCCTCGGCCCCGGTCGTACCGGGCACGTAGTCCACCGTGACCGTCTCGGTGGCCTGGTTCGCCACGGCCCGGACGACGCCGGGAATGCGCCGCAGCGCCTGCTCGAGCGGCGCGACACTGGGCGCGTAGTGCAGCTGCTCCACCTCGAACGTGACGCTTGCCTGGCCGCAGTTGTACCCGGCGCCCCGGACGGTGCGGATCAGCTCCCCCACGTGCGTCTGGGCGTCGTCGTAGTCCACGGCCGCCTTGCCGGTCGCGTAGTTGACGGCGGCACTCGCCACCCCGCCCGCGCTCCCGAGCGCTTCCTGCACGGTCGCCGCGCACGACGCGCAGCTCATGCCCTCGATGGGGAGGATGATGCGCGCTTTAGTCATGGAACTTGTGGGGTGAGGCGGAGGGCCGGCGGTCGGCGGTGGCGGGCTCCACGACCAGCAGCCCCTTCAGCATGTTCATGCCGCAGCGAAACCGGAACTCGCCCGCCTCTTGCGGCGTGAACTCGACGGCTGTGGTCTGAAACGCAGGTAGGGCGCTGTCGATCCCGAAGTCCTCGAACACCACGCGCTCCGAACAGTCGGCCGTCTCGTCGCGGTAGAACTGCAGGCGCACCGGCGTCCCCGCCTGCACGACGATGGTGTCGGGAGTGTAGCCACCCTTCACCGTGATCCGTACGTCCTGGACGCCCCCGTCCCTGAGGATCGCCGCCTGCGCCGAGCCGCGCGAGAACAGGAAATACCACAGCACCCAGCCGATCGCGCCGAGGCCGGCGGCCGTGACGACGGACTGCGCGATACTCACGCCTTCTCGTAGTACTCGATGCCGAGGTGGGTGATCTGGTCCTCGCCCATGAGCCACCGCAAGGTGTTCTTGAGTTTCGTCTGTTGGATGAACAAATCGTGCTCCGGGTAGAGGCCCGGGCCGGTGTGCGGGCTCTTGAAGTAGAACGACAGCCATTCCTGGATCCCCCCGAGCCGCGCGCGCTGCGCCAGATCGAAAAACAGCGCCAGATCGAGCACGATCGGCGCCGCGAGGATCGAGTCGCGGCACAGGAAGTCCACCTTGATCTGCATCGGATAGCCAAGCCATCCGAAGATGTCGATGTTGTCCCACCCCTCCTTGTTGTCGCCGCGCGGGGGGTAGTAGTTGATCCGCACCTTGTGGAAGATGTTGCCGTACAGCTCGGGGTATTGGTCCGGCTGCAGGATATACTCGAGCACCCCGAGCTTCGATTCTTCCTTGGTCTTGAACGACTCGGGATCGTCGAGCACCTCGCCATCGCGGTTGCCGAGGATGTTGGTCGAGTACCAGCCGGCGAGGCCGAGCATGCGGGCCTTGAACGCGGGTGCCAGCACGGTCTTCATCATCGTCTGACCGGTCTTGAAGTCCTTGCCGCCGATCGGGAGCGTGCGCTCCTCGGCGAGCCGCTCGAGCGCCGGCACGTCCACCGTGAGGTTGGGCGCACCGTTCGCGAACGGCACGCGCTCCATCAGGGCCGCGTAGGCGTAGAGCATCGAGGGCGCGATCGCGGGATCGTTCTGCTCCATCGCCTTCTCAAAGGCGGCGAGCGTCTGGTGCGCCGGCCCCGGCGTCAGGAACACCTCGGTCGAGGCCGCCCAAATCATCACGAGGCGCTCGGCCCCGGAGCGCTGCTTGAAGTCGCGGATGTCCTGGCGCAGCTGTTCGGCGAGCTCGCGCTTGTTCTTGCCGCTCTTCACATTCGGGCCGTTCAGCCGCTTCACGTAGCTCTGGTCGAAGGCGGCCGGCAGAGGCTTGATGCCCTTCAGGAAGTCGGCGATGGGCTCGAGGTGGGGAGGCTCAAGCACACCGGCCTTACGGGCGGCGCGGTAGGCGTCGTCGGGAAACGGGTCCCACGCCGCGAACACCAAGTCCTTCAGGTCCGCAATCGGGACGAAGTCCTTGATTTTGGGGGCGCGCCGCTCGGTACGTCTGCCGAGTCGGATCGTCCCCATCTGCGTCAGGGAGCCGATCGGCAGCCCGTTGCCGCGGCGCACGTTCTCGACCCCCGCGATGAAGGTGGTGGACACGGCGCCCAGCCCGACGAGGAGCACCCCGAGCTTCCCCTTGGCAGGCGCGATATCCCGGCCGGACGGCGGTGCCACGATTACGGTCCTTTCGGAATGTGCAGTGCGGGCGCGTGCCTGGCCACGGTGTCCCGCGGGCGCGCGCTGTGCCGCAGGGGCGTACCCCCCGCGACGCGCGCGACGTAAAGCACGCGCTCGACCACCGTCACTGCGGTGGCGAGCGCGAGCAGAACCACGATCCAAAACAGCAGCGCCCCTTGGTTCCCAGCGCCGAACGCCGCGGTCGGCACGCCGAGCACTAGCACGCGCTCGGCGCGCTGCGCGATCCCCACCTTCACCGAGAGCCCGAGCCCTTCGGCCCGTGCCCGCGTGTAAGACACGAGCAGCGACCCAGCGAGCGCCACGAGGGTCGCCGCCACCGCCGGCGTGACGCGCGTGGCCGGCACCCCGCCCCCGAGGAAGTAGAGCGCGATCCCGCCGAACAGCACCGCCTCGCCCACGCGATCGAGCGTCGAGTCGTAGAACGCGCCGAACGTGGTGGTCGTGCCGCCTTGCCGCGCGACCTGCCCGTCCACCATGTCGAACAAGCCCGCCACGAGCAGCAGCCACCCGCCCCAGCGCACGTCGCCCAGCGCGAACGCGGCGGCGGACCCCACCACCACCAGCGTGCCCACGGTCGTGATCAGGTTGGGCCGGACGTGCCAGCGAATGAGCAACAGGGCGAGCGGATCGAGCAACGTCCCGAAGCGGTCGCGCACCTGTTGGGGGATCAGATTCATGGCCCGGGGAAGCTAGCGGCGGGTGGCCCGAGTCTCAATAGAGCAGGTACTTGGCGCGGTCTCGTCGAAACCGCGCGAGCCCCCGCTCCCACGCGCGCCACGCGGCCTCCGGCGCGCGCGTGGCGAGGATCGCGCGCCGCAGCTCCGAGCCTTGCGCCAAGCGGTCGAAGCGCGCGGCGTCGAAGCGCAGCGAGTCCCAGTGCGCCGCCCGGATCGCGGTCAGCAATAGCACGGCGGCGCGGGTCGGATCGTAGTGCCGCCGATCGGTGACGCGCAGGCGGATGCCGCGCAGCTCCACGCCGTCGTATTTCCCGTCCGTCGGCGCCCGCGGCGTGAAGGTCACCCCCGTCACGTCTACGCCGCGCAAGCCCTCCTGCGCCGAGCGGCCCACGCCTCGCAGCCGCAGCAGCACGGCGCCGGTGTCGAGCCAGGGTGCGCCCACCACCTGATACGCAAACCCGGTCCCGCGCCCAACCGAGAGATTGGTGCCCTCGAACAAGCAGGTCCCCGGATAGTGCAGCGCGCTCTCCAGGTCGGGCATGTTGGGGGACGGCCGCACCCACGGCAGCCCGGTGTCGTCGGCGTACATGGCACGGCGCCACCCCGCCGCAGGAATCACGATGAGCCGGGCGTGGAGGCGCTGGACGTCGTTTGCCAGCGCGAGCAGCTCGCCCAGCGTCATCCCGTGACGCATGGTCACCGGCAGGGCGTCGCCGATGCGCTCGATCGCATGGGCCGCACTGGAGAGGTTCCCCTGGACGGCTTGACCCCCGATCGGGTTCGGCCGGTCGAGCACCAGGAGCGGCTTGCCGCGCCGTGCCGCCTCCGCCATCAGTAAGACGGCGGTCACGGGGTAGGTGTAGTAGCGCGCGCCGATGTCTTGGAGATCAACCAGCACCAGGTCCACCGAATCCAGTGCCGCGATGTTCGGCAGGGGCGTTCCGCCGTACAGGCTATAAATTGGTAGGCCGCTCGCTGCGTCAACGGCGTCAGGAAGGCCGGGGCGATCGGCCGCTCCTTCGAGGCCGTGTTCGGGGCTCAGGATCAGGGCGAGCCGCACCCCTGGGGCGCCGCGCAAGAGATCGATGTCGCGGCGACCCAGACGATCTACGCCGGTTTGGTTCGTGAGCAACGCCACGCGCTTGCCGGTCACGAGACCGATCGAATCCGACAAGAGCACTTCGATGCCCGGCCGCACCTGGGCGGCCGCGGGCCCGGCGCACGCGAGTACGATCACCACCGAGAGACAATGCGAACGCATAGACTCCTAGTCGTTGCTCTGGTGTTGGGCTGCGGCGGCGCGCGGGCGGGTGGCGGAGCGGGCCGCTCTCCCGCTTTCCCGTCGCCCGTCGCCCCCGTCACGACTCCAACCCTGCCGCCTAGCCCGACCCAGTACGTCGACTCGATCCTCGCCCACCTGAGCGTGCGGCAGCGCGTGGCCCAGCTGGTCGTACCATGGCTCCCGGGAAACTACACCGCGCTCGACGATTCGCTCTTTGGCGTGGCCGCGCGCTGGGTCGATTCGCTCGAGGTGGGCGGCCTGATCATCTCCGTCGGGTCGCCGTTCGACATCGCGGCCAAGCTCAATGCCCTGCAACGGCGCTCCCGCCTGCCGCTGCTCGTGTCGGCAGACCTGGAATGGGGTGCTGCGATGCGGGTCATCGGGGCCACCGCTTTTCCGCAAATCATGGCGGTGGGCGCTACCGGCGACGCGCGCGACGCCTATGCGATCGGGGAGGCCGCCGCCGTGGAAGGCCGAGCCGTCGGGATCCACGTCAATTTCGCTCCCGACGCGGATGTGAACAACAACCCCGCGAACCCGATCATCAACATCCGCTCTTTTGGCGAGGACCCGCGCAGTGTGTCCCGCCTGGTCGTCGAGTACGTGCGCGGGCTGCGGGACCACGGGATGCTGGCCACGCTCAAACATTTCCCCGGCCACGGCGATACCGAGATGGACTCGCATATCGGCCTACCGGTGATTGCCGCCGGCTATGCGCGGCTCGACTCGGTCGAGCTGGCGCCGTTCCGGGCCGGCATCGCGGCCGGGGCGGACGTGGTGATGAGCGCGCACATCGCGTTCCCCGCCTTCACGGGCTCGGCGGAGCCGGGCACCCTGTCGGCAGCCGTGCTCACCGGGCTGTTGCGCGACTCGTTGCACTTCCACGGCCTCGTCGTCACCGACGCCTTGATGATGGGCGCGATCGTGGCCAAGTACGGCGCGGGCGAGGCGACGGTGCGGGCGTTCCTCGCTGGCTCCGATCTGCTGCTGATCCCGGCGGATCCCGACTCCGCCGTGGCAGCGATGACCGCGGCGGTCGCCGGCGGCCGGATTCCGCCCGCGCGGCTCGACCAGTCGGTGCGCCGGATGCTCGAGATCAAGCGGCGGCTCGGGTTGTTTGAGCGCCGCACCGCGCCGCTCGATTCGATCATGCGGGTCGTCGGCAGCCGCCACTACCAGGACGCGGCGAACGACATTGCCGGGCGAGCCCTGACGTTGGTGCGCGACGTGGGCGGCCGGCTGCACGCGTTGCGCGCGCACCGCGGCCGCCTGGCGCTCGTGGCCTACGCCGACGAGGCCAACGGCAGCGTGGGGCAGACCCTGGCCGATGTGCTTCGCCAGGGTGGCGACACGGTCCAATACTTTCGGCTGTGGCCGATGTCGGGCAGCGCATCGTACGATTCCGCGCGCGCCGTGATCGCGCGTTCGCCCGCGACGGTGTTCGCCGCCAATGTCCGACCGCTCTCCGGGCGCGGCACGATCGCGCTGCCCGACTCTTTGGCGGAGCTGATCAGCGTCACCGATGCGACGCGGCCCACCGTACTGGTCTCACTCGGTAGCCCGTATCTCTTGAGCCAGACGCCCAGCGTGCGCTCGTTCCTGATCGCGTGGAGCGGTGTGCGGGCATCGGAGCGGGCGGCGGCCTTGGCGCTGCTCGGCCGGACCGCCATCACGGGGCATTTGCCCACGCGGATCCCGCCCGGCTACCCCGTGGGCTGGGGCGTCGTGGTCGCGGCGCCCCAGCCATGAGGCCGCCGTCTCGGCTCCTGGCCCTGGCACTCGCGCTCGGCTGCCGGGG
>Ga0209648_10005111_pt1 | contig 11192 bp, 11 predicted proteins | sample GraSoi2013_115cm_FD_185830 | JGI IMG/M metagenome (GOLD analysis project Ga0209648, IMG submission 185830) | Grasslands soil microbial communities from the Angelo Coastal Reserve, California, USA - Sample 9_17_2013_115cm (SPAdes) (version 2) | ecosystem: Environmental > Terrestrial > Soil >...
GAGTGGGAAGTCGATGGTGTGCGTGATGACCCGCTCCCGCGCCTCAAGCCCCGCCAGCACGGCCGTGTTCCCGGTGCCGCCGGGACTGAAGAAGCCGCCGCGCAGCCCGACGTCGAGCGCGCCGCTCGCGTAGCGATACACCCCTTCGAATCCCGTCCCACCGCCGTCCGGGAAGCTGAACACGGCGCCGAGTTCGGAGCGCTGAAACGCGCGATACGGCGCGTTGAAGGATGGCATGCCGGTCACCTGGGCCCGGGCGAGCGGGACCAGGCCCGCCACGGCTGCCACCGCCAGCAGCACCGCCTCACGTCCCATGACTCGACCTCCTCGGCGTTTTCGCCTGTCGCAATGAGCGTGAACACAGGTACCCACACGCGCGTGCGGCGTTCCCCCTGGGCCGCCGCCAATGAAAACGGCCCGCCCGTCGATGCGGGCGGGCCGTGCGGACTTCGGGTGTCAGTGCATCAGAAGCGAATGCCGCCTGTGAGAATGAAGGTCTTGCCGCCGCCGATCTCCCCACGGGCTTCGGCGAATGGCGTGAGGTTGCTGCCACTCAGCTTGAAGGTCGTGCCACCGAGCAGGTTCAGTCCCGCCTTGGTGGCCGAGGAGCTAATCGTCCCCGTCCCCGGTGGCGGTGCCGCAACCGTGACGGACGCGTGCGCGATGTTCAAGCCACCGCCGGCGTACGGGCCGAGGGAGCTGCCCCGCTCCATGTGAAACCGGTAGGCCAGGTCGCCGTTGATCTCCCAGTAGCTGGCGCTGCTGCCGGACCCGGGTGGCGTGCTCGGGAAGAAGATGTCGAAGGACACGATGCCGTCGAGCGGCGTCCCGGGAAAGGCGGACTCGAGGGGGAACACCCCGCGGGCACCGATACCGAAGTTGACGTCGCTGCTCCAATTGAGCTCCGCCGCGAACCGCGGACGCTGCGCGGGCGCCGCGGCCGGACGGGCGGCCGGGCGGCGCTGCGCCCGGGCGAGAGCCGGGAACGTCGCGAGACCCGTCACGAGCAGCACACCGCTGATGCACTTCCGCATATGCGAGCCCTCTCCTGATTTAGGGAAGGAAGGGAAGAACCAAGGGCGCGACGCCTGAGAACACAGCCGCACATCGCTAAAAGCGACGTGCCGATCTGTCAAGATCCCTCGACCCGATCGGCCACCACCCGCACGGCGTCCCCCACCACCTGCAGGAACCCACCCGAGACGCGAAAGCGAGTCGCCGAGCCGCCTTGCCGCAGGGTCAGCGCCCCGGTCCCGAGCAGCGTCAGGAACGGCGCGTGCCCCGGCAGAACGCCGACGTCGCCGTCGAACGCCGGCGCGATCACCGCGTCGGCGGCACCATCGAATAGCGCCCGCTCGGGGGATACGACGGTGACGTGCATCACTCAGCTCGTGGCCAGGCGTTGCGCCTGCGCGAGGGCCTCGTCGATCCCGGCCACCATGTAGAAGGCCTGCTCGGGCAAGTGGTCGAACTCCCCTGCGACGACCCGCTCGAACGAGCTGATCGTGTCCTCGAGCTTCACGTACTTCCCTTCGAGGCCCGTGAACTGCGTGGCGACGAAGAACGGCTGGGAGAGGAACCGTTGGACGCGCCGGGCGCGCGCCACGAGCTGCTTGTCTTCCTCGGACAGCTCGTCCATCCCGAGGATCGCGATGATATCCTGCAGGTCCTTGTAGCGCTGCAGCATCCGCTGCACCTCGACGGCCACCTTGTAGTGGCGCTCCCCGAGGTATTGCGCGTCGAGGATGCGCGACGAGGAGCCGAGCGGGTCGACCGCGGGATAGATCCCGAGCTCGAAGATCTGGCGTGACAGCACCACCGTGGCATCGAGGTGCGAGAACGCCGTTGCGGGCGCGGGGTCCGTGAGGTCGTCGGCCGGGACGTAGATCGCCTGCACCGACGTGATGGAACCTTTTTTCGTCGAGGTAATGCGCTCTTGCAGTTCGCCCATCTCGGTCGCGAGCGTGGGCTGGTAGCCGACGGCCGACGGCATGCGGCCGAGCAACGCCGACACCTCGGACCCGGCCTGGGTGAACCGGAAGATGTTGTCGATGAACACGAGCACGTCCTGGCCTTCGACGTCGCGGAAGTACTCTGCCACCGTCAGCCCGGTCAGGCCCACGCGCAGCCGGGCGCCCGGCGGCTCGTTCATCTGGCCGTAGATCAGCGCGCACGACTTGAGAACGCCGCTCTCCTTCATTTCCAGATACAGATCGTTGCCTTCGCGGGTGCGTTCCCCCACGCCGCAGAACACCGAGCGGCCGCCATGGCCCAGGGCCACGTTGTGGATCAGCTCCTGGATGATGACGGTCTTCCCCACGCCGGCCCCGCCGAACAGGCCGATCTTGCCGCCCTTCACGAACGGGGCGATCAGGTCGATCACCTTGATCCCGGTCTCGAACACCTCGGTTTTGGGCTCGAGATCGACGAACTTCGGCGACTCGCGGTGGATCGGCCACCGCTCGGCGTCGGGCGGAATCGGGTCGCCCTCATCGACGGGCTCGCCCAGCACGTTGAGGATCCGGCCCAGCGCGGCCTGGCCGACCGGCACGGTGATCGGGCCGCCGGTGTCCCGGATCTCCATGCCGCGCACCACGCCGTCGGTCGACGTCATCGCCACGGCGCGCACCTGGTTGCGTCCGATGTGCTGCTGCACTTCGGCGGTCAAGCGGATCGGCGGGGAGCCGTTCCCGGGGTGGTCGATCACGATCGCGTTGTACAGCTCCGGGAGGTGCTGCGGCTCGAACTCCACATCGAGCACCGGCCCGATGACCTGGACCACCTTGCCCACGTGCTGCTCGGTCGACCCCGCGTCGTTGCGGGACGCCGGTTTCGCCTTGGTTGCCATAGCCTATCCTCTGAGGGCCTCCGCACCGCCGACGATCTCGGCGAGTTCCTGCGTGATCTGGGCCTGGCGCGCCCGGTTGAAGGTGCGCTGCAGCAAGTCGAGCATGTCTCCCGCGTTGTCCGTAGCGTTCTTCATGGCCGTGCGCTGGGCACCGAGGAACGCGGCGGCCGTTTCCACGAGCGCCCGGTAGACCTGATTCTGCACGTACAACGGCAAGAGGTGCGCGAGGATCGCCTCGGCCGAGGGCTTGAGGATGTAGTTGGGACTCGCTCCGACCGTGCCGGGGGCCGCAACCCGCGGCTCGACCGGGAGGATCCGCGCCACCGAGGGTGACGTGCTCACCGCGCTCTTGAATTGCGAAAACACCACTTCCACCGCATCCACCGCCCCGGACTCGAACTGCGCCATGAGCGGCGCGACCACGTCGGCGGCGTGGGCGGCGGTCGGCTTATCCCCGATGTCCGTGCGCTGCGACGCCAGCGGCCGTTTGGCGAACTTGAAGTAGGTGATGCCCTTCTTGCCGATGAGGTGGAGGTCGACGTTCGTGCCTTGCGCGTCGAGCTGCTCGATCCGTCGCCTCGCCTCGCGGATCAGATTCGCGTTGAAGGCGCCGCACAGCCCGCGGTTGGACGTCACGACCACGAGCGCCACCCGCCGTCCCCCGCCCTGCGGCTGGCGCAACAGCGGAAACCGCTCCGCCAGCTCCGGCGCGTACAACTCGGCCAACACTTCGGCGAGGGCGACCGCATAGGGCCGGGCCGCGATCACGCGATCCTGGGCCCGTTTGAGCTTCGAGGTCGCGACGAGCTCCATCGTCCGCGTGATCTTGCGCGTGTTCTGCACGGACTTGATCCGCCGGCGCAACTCGCGGGGCTTCGCCATCTCAGCGCGCCGCGACCTGCTTGTACTCCCCGACGGCGGCCTTGAGCCGCGCCGCCAGGTCGTCGCTGAGCACCTTGCGGGTCCGCAGTTCCTCGGCCAGGTCGGGGTGCTCGGCGCTCATGAAGTCGCGAAACCCCTCCTCCCAGGCTTTGATCTCGTCGACCGGTACGTCGTCGAGAAAGCCGTTCGTCACGGCGAAGATGATCATGATCTGCTGCTCGACGGGCATCGGCTGGTATTGCGGCTGCTTCAGCACCTCTACCACGCGGGCGCCGCGGGCGAGTTGCTTCTGGGTGGTCTGATCCAGCTCGGAGCCGAACTGCGAGAACGCCTCGAGCTCGCGGTATTGCGCCAGATCGAGCCGCAGGCGTCCCGCGACCTGTTTCATGGCCTTGATCTGGGCGTTGCCTCCCACGCGCGATACTGAGATGCCAGGGTTGATGGCCGGCCGCACGTTCGAGTAGAACATGTCGGTCTCGAGAAAGATCTGACCGTCGGTGATCGAGATGACGTTGGTCGGGATGTAGGCCGAAATGTCGCCCGCCTGCGTTTCGATGATCGGCAACGCGGTGAGCGAGCCGCCGCCCAGCGGGACGGACAGCTTCGCCGCGCGCTCGAGGAGGCGGCTGTGCAGGTAGAACACGTCCCCCGGGTAGGCCTCACGGCCGGGCGGGCGCCGCAGCACGAGCGACAGCTGGCGGTAGGCGGCGGCCTGCTTCGAGAGGTCGTCGTAGATGCAGAGCGTCGCCTTCTTCTCGTCGTACATGAAGTACTCGGCCATGGCGCAGCCTGAGAAGGGCGCGATGTACTGCATCGGGGCAGGCTCGGAGGCGGACGCCACGACGACGATCGTGTAGTCCATGGCGCCGTGTTCCTTGAGCCGCTCGACCACAGCGGCGACCGTGGAGTTCTTCTGACCGATCGCCACGTAGACGCAGATGACGCCTTCGCCCTTCTGGTTGAGGATCGTGTCGACTGCGATCGCCGTCTTGCCGGTGCCGCGGTCGCCGATGATCAGCTCGCGCTGACCGCGGCCGATCGGGATCATCGAGTCGATCGCCTTGATGCCCGTCTGCAGCGGCTCCTTCACCGGTTGCCGCTTGATGATGCCGGGCGCGACGATGTCCACCTTGCGGGTGTTCGTGGAGTGGAGCGGACCGAGCCCGTCCACCGGGCGGCCCAAGGCGTCCACCACCCGCCCCACGAGGGTCGGGCCCACCGGCACCTCGAGCACACGGCCGGTGCGGCGGACCTCGTCGCCTTCCCGCAGCACGAGGTAGTCGCCGAAGATGACGGCGCCGATGTTGTCCTCTTCCAGGTTCAGGGCCTGGCCGACGACCTTCTCGGCGGTTTCCGACGAGGTGAACTCGAGCATCTCGCCCGCCATGGCCGAGGTGAGGCCATAGATGCGGGCGATGCCGTCCTTCACCTCGAGCACGGTGCCCACCTCCCGCACGTCGAGCTCGGCCAAGTCGGCCGCCTCGATTTCCTTGAGCAGAATCGCTTTGAGCTCGCCCGGTCTCAGTACGGAATCGGTCGCCATAGGCTCGGAGTCAGGAGATTGTGAAAAATATCACATGTGGTACTCGCCGCAACCAGCAGCTACACGCGCGATCGGGTCCTTCCTTTTAGGAATCGCACCAAGACACCGCGCGGCCCCACGCCGCGCAATTCTTGCAGGGTCGTCCCGGCCACCCGCCGCGCGGCGCCCGCCAGATGGCTGGGCGAGGCATAGCCGAGGATCCTCACGACTGTCCGCACCGAGTAGCCCGGGTTCCCGAGCAGGTCAGCGGCGCAGGCGGCACGGGCGAGATCGATCACCCGCTTCAAGTTGGGCGCGCCCCCGGCGCCGAACTCCCGCGACAGATGCTCCCGGCTGACGCGCAAGGCCGCCGCCAGGTGCCCCGTCTGCGTAGGAAGGCCGACGCGGCGCAGCACCTCCTCCCAGGCCGCGAGCTGCAGCCGATCGGTGAGTCGCAGCAGCCGCGGGGCGTCGGCGAGCGCTTCCCGGCGCGCGACCTGGGCCGTGCGCGCGGCGACCCACTCGCCCGCCACCGCGTTATCCACGCCCTCCACGAGCAGGCCGGCGAACCCCGACGCGTGGCAGGCGGCGAGCAGCGGCCCGTCGTCGGGGCGCAGCGCAGAGAGGACGAACATCGGAATGCGCGGGAACCGGGCTGGCAGTCGGAGGGCCGCAGCGGGCGCCGCCTTCACGTCGAGCACGACCGCGTCCACGAGACGCTGGTTCAACAGCCGCTCGACTGCGGCGAGGGTGCGGCACAACCGCACGCTCCCCGCCGCGCGCGGGTAGCTCCGTTTGACCGCGCGCCGCGGCTCGGCGCGGGGGTGAAAGACCGGCACGACGGCCGTCATGCCGGCTCGCGCTCGCCCTCAGCCGTGCCGGCGTCCACCTGCGCGAGCGTGCGGACCATGGCGGTCGCCTGTTCCAGCACGGCGCGGGCATTGTCGTAGGAGATGGTGCGCCGGGCGTCCTCCGGCGGGTGCCAGGCGCAATCGGTGATCCCCTCCTCCGCCTGGGGGACGGGGTCGCCCCGCTTCGATTCGAACAGGAAGAAGTGGCAGTACTTGTGGATCGTCTTGCCGCGGAACCGGAAGTACCAGTCGATCACGCGAATCGGCCCGTGCAGCCGGAGCTCGTCCAGCCCCGTCTCTTCGGCCACTTCGCGACGCGCGGCGTCGGCGGGCGGCTCGCCCACCTCCAGGTGCCCCTTGGGGAAGCCCCAGTTGCGATAGGAGTCGCGGATCAGCAGAAACCGAGGCGCGCCGTCCGGGCCGCGCCGAAACACGACGCCGCCCGCGGACGTCTCACGCTGGGCCCGTCGCTGGCGCCGTGGCATCCGAGGCTCCTAGAACACGCTGAACGAGAAGTACTTCCGCGGGTTCGCCTGGATGTCGGACAGGAGCTGCCGCAGCTGAATCATCGTGAGCGTCGTCTCTTTGTACAGCGTGGAATCAGACACCAAGAGGCCGAGCGTTCCGCTGCGGTTAGCGATGCGCGACATCACGCTGTCGGCCGACACGAGGACGCGTACGAGGCTCTCCTGGTTCTTGTGGGCCGCGCCGATCAGGTCGCGTACATCCTGCGACGCCGATCGCATGTTGGTGCTCGTCGCCGCCGAGTTGTTGAGGATTGTGGCGAGCTGCCCCTGGTTCGTGGCGGAGTCCACGCGGCCCAGCGTGCTCTGCAGGTTGGTCGCGGCCTTGGCGAGCACGTCGGACCCCTGACGCAGGTTCGATCCGACCGACCCCAGGACCGTGGCCTGCTCGTTCGTCACCTTCACCAGTTTGTCCGCTACCGTGCCGAAGTCCTTGATCGAGCGCCGCAACTCGCTCACCGCCTCGGAGTCGAAGGCGGTCTGGACCCGGTTCGCCACCGTCGCGATGTCGGTCGCGATGCGGCTCGCCTCGGCCGTCAGTTGGCCGATATCCGGCAGGGTGGCCCCGGGCCACTTGCCGCTGCCGGCGGCCTGGGCCTCGGCGATCGCCTGCTTGATATTCGGGTCGTTGGGCAGCTGGTCGAGCGGCACGAGCGAGGCGGCCCATTCGCCAAACAGCGACGCCGCGGCGGCGATCACGGCCGGCTTGGGCGGGGGCTGCGCGCCGGCATAGATCTTCAGGTCCGCCTCTACCCAGTTGCCGCTCGCGAGCCGGATCGCCTCGATCCGACCGACCCGCACGCCCCGCAGGACCACGGGGTCGCCTACGCTCAGCCCGCCGACCGTCCGGAACCGAGCCGGGTACACGGCCTCAACGCGCCCGATGTGCGCGCCCGACAGCCACAGCGCGCCGGTCACGACGACCGCCAACGCCGCGATCACGACGATACCGACCGCGAACTCGTTCTCGCGCTTCACGTCGGGCGTCCCTCGATAAACTGCCGGACCACGGGGTCCTGGGTGGCCTGGATCTCCGCCACCGTGCCCACCTGCCGGACCTTCCCCTCGTACAACATGGCGATGCGGTCACCCACCGTGTAGGCGCTGCGCATGTCATGCGTCACGACAACGCCCGTCACGCCCAGGTGCTCCCGCGTCCGGACCATGAGCTGGTCTATCACCGCCGCCGTCACAGGGTCGAGGCCGGTGGTCGGCTCGTCGTACAGGAGGTAGCGCGGGCGCAACGCGATGGCTCGTGCGATGCCGACCCGCTTGCGCATTCCCCCGGACAGCTCCGCCGGGTACTGCGCTTCAGCGCCGGTCAAGTCGACGAGCGCGAGCGCCTCCTGCACCCGCGCGGCGATCTCGTCGTCCGACAGCTGCCGTCGCCGCAACCCGAGCGCGAGGTTGTCGAACACCGACATCGAGTCGAACAGTGCGGCAAACTGGAAGACGAACCCGATTTCGCGCCGCAGGGCCAAGAGCGCCGCCCGCTCGAGGGTCGACACGGCGCGCCCGTCAACGATGACGTCGCCGGCATCGGGCTGCAACAAGCCGACGACGTGCTTCAGCGCCACGCTCTTCCCGGTGCCCGAATACCCGATGATGACGATCGTCTCTCTGTCCTGCACGTCGAGCGTGAAACCGTCGAGCACGACGTGGCCGTCGAAGGCCTTGTGCACGTCCTGAAACGCGATCACCGGAGCAGGACCAGGGCCCAAAAGGCGTCCAGTACCAGGAGCAGGACGGCTGAGTAGACCACCGCCTGGGTCGTGCTGCGGCCGACGCCCTCGGCTCCCCCGCGCGTGCCCAGCCCCACCACACACGCGACCAGCGTAATCGTAAACCCGAATGTGGCGCTCTTGAACAACCCGAACCAGGTGTCCTTGAAGCGGTAGAACAGCTTCAGACCTTTGAGGAACTCCTGGGTGGAGAGATCGAGCAGCACCAGGCTCGCGATCCAGCCGGTGGTGATGCCCGTGACGATCGCGAGCGCCACGATCACGGGGAACATCGTCGTACCGGCGAGCACCCGCGGCAGCACGAGAAAGCTCTGGGGGTCGTAGGCGAGGGTCTCGAGCGCGTCGACCTGCTCGGTCACCTTCATCGTGCCGAGCTCAGCGGCCATGCTCGCGCCGACGCGACCGGCAAGCGCCAGCCCCGCGAGCACGGGCCCGAGTTCCAGCATCATCGTTTTCCCGACCAGCGTCCCGACGAAGTACAGCGGGACCGTGCCGGTGAAGGTGTAGGAGGCCTGGAGGGCGAGGACGACGCCGGTGAACGCCGCGATGAACAGCGCCACGGGCAGCGAGTCGACGCCCACGCGGCGCATCTGGGCGAGGGTCAATGGCCCCCAGACCGAGACGTCCGGGACGGCGCGCGCCAGATCCTCAACGAAGTGGCCGAAGCGACCGACGGCCTTGATCGCGGCGACGGTCCTTCGGCCGACCTGTTCGATCACGCGCCTAAGCTAACGTTGCCGCGTGCCGGTTGCACGGTCTCCGGAAACGCGCGATGGCCGGCGGTACGCTGCCGGCCATCGCGAGCGACTACACTGGGAGCGGCTTACGCCGCGAACGACGCGAGCGCCTTCCCGACGTCTCCGTCGCGCAACCGCTTGAGCGCCCGATCCCGCAGCTGCCGCACCCGTTCGCGCGTCACGCCGAGCATGCCGCCGATCTCCTCGAGCGTGTGCTCGCGGCCGCCGTCCAGACCGAAGTAGAGCCGCAACACCTTGGCGTCGCGCCGCTGCAGCGTCGAGAGCGCCTGCTCGATCTCGTCCGACAGGAACCGGTCCATCGCCTGGTCCTCAGTGTCGGGGAGGTCCTCGGCGATGAAGCGCTCGATCAGGGAGCGGTCGCCATCGGGATCGAGCGGCGCGTCGAGCCGCACGTCGCCCGTGTTGAGGGCGGCGAGGGACTGCACCACCTCGAGCGACAGCTTGGTCGCGTCCGAGATCTCCTCGGGCGTGGGCTCGCGCCGCAGCGTCTGGCGCAGGTACTCGGCGGTGCGCACGATCCGCGACAAGTCCGCCGTGCGGTTCAGCGGCACGCGCACCGTGCGACCCTGCCGCGCCAGCGCCGCGAGGATGGCCTGCCGGATCCACCACACCGCGTAGGAGATGAACTTCACGCCCTGGTCCGGATCGAACTTCCGGGCGGCCGTGAGCAGCCCCACGTTGCCCTCGCCGATCAGGTCGGTGAGCGGCAGGCCGCGGTTCTGGTACTTCTTGGCCACCGAGATCACGAAGCGGAGGTTGCGCTTCACGAGCTCCTGCATCGACTCCTGGTCTCCGGCGCGCACCTTGCGGGCGAGCGCGATCTCCTCCTTCTGGGTGAGGAGGGGGGTCTTCGACACCTCGTGGAGGTACTGATCGAGGATGTCGCGCTCGTGCTCGTGGCTCCCGAGACCCGTAAGCAGACCCCGGCGCCGCCCGCGCTTCTTGGCGGGCTTCGCCTTCGCCGCGGTGGCGGTCCCGGCAGTCGCCGCGGCAGGCCGCGGCGCCGCGCGGGGCTTCGCCCGGGCGGGGGAGATGGGCTTCTTCCGTCGGGTCTGCTTAGCCATGTCTATATGGTCCCGGATCGCCCTCTTATACCGAAGACGGCGCGAAAAGTTCACTCAAGGGCAAAAAATCGCTTGACACCGATAGAACGTCCCGATAAGATGCCGTGTTCCCGCCGGAACGCATTTTGCGGGGCCCAATATAACGGGGGCGTAGCTCAGTTGGGAGAGCGCGTGAATGGCATTCACGAGGTCAGGGGTTCGATCCCCCTCGCCTCCATTCCCCGGGCCCCGGGGGCCGGGAACGTGGAGACGGTTCGGCGCCGGCGGACCGGCGTCGGTAGATTGGACCCCACTGAGCGGTTACATTTGGGACGGCGCGCGGGAATAGCTCAGTTGGTAGAGCACAACCTTGCCAAGGTTGGGGTCGCGGGTTCGAGTCCCGTTTCCCGCTCTGGAACAAAGGCGACGCGGGGTGGAGCAGTCTGGTAGCTCGCCGGGCTCATAACCCGGAGGTCGTGGGTTCAAATCCCACCCCCGCTATTCCTTCGAGACGCCGAGACGCCGGGTGATTGTGATCGGTGTCTCGGCGTCTTAGCGTTCCGGCCTCGCGGGCGGTTAGCTCAGTTGGTTAGAGCGCCACGTTGACATCGTGGAGGTCACTAGTTCGAGTCTAGTACCGCCCATCGCGCCCATAGCTCAACTGGATAGAGCGCTTGACTACGGATCAAGAGGCTGGGGGTTCGAGTCCTCCTGGGCGCACTCTTACGGCCGTCGAGTCATTGCGGGGCGTAGCGCAGCCCGGTTAGCGCGCCTGGTTCGGGACCAGGAGGTCGGTGGTTCAAATCCACTCGCCCCGACTGACGGAGGCTAAAGCCCCGCAACGAGTTCGCCTGCGGGGCTTTAGGCTGCGCTCACCCACCGTTGTGAGTTAGACGCGACAAGCGGAGCGTTACCGGACGACGATGGTTCCACGCTGCCCGACCTCAGCGTGTATCAGACACCAGTACTCGAAGCGTCCCGGTGTGGTGAACGTGAGGCTGAACGACGACGGCAGCTTCCCC
>Ga0209648_10005113_pt1 | contig 11191 bp, 14 predicted proteins | sample GraSoi2013_115cm_FD_185830 | JGI IMG/M metagenome (GOLD analysis project Ga0209648, IMG submission 185830) | Grasslands soil microbial communities from the Angelo Coastal Reserve, California, USA - Sample 9_17_2013_115cm (SPAdes) (version 2) | ecosystem: Environmental > Terrestrial > Soil >...
CCAGAGACGTGGATTCAAGGATTTCCACTTGAGAGTCTTCGTTCGAAGGACGAACATTTGAACGGCGCGGGTTCGAGCGACGCGGGTTCGAACAAGGCGCGACTAGGATATACAGGCTTAAGCAAACGGGGTGCGAGTCCTTTTTTCCTGGAGATTGCCGAGAACCGCATTAGTGAGAACGAATGCCGCGGTCGCATCGAGATTGGCGGGCAGCGAATCTCTTGGAATTTGCGGTACCGGTCGTCTTTTCGCGCGGAACTCAGCAGCAAGGGCTGGATCGGTTTTTCGCGCACGCCACATTCCGACGCGGTTTTTTCAGGCGAGATCACGCTGAATGACCGCCCCTTTCGCGGCGAACCTCTGGGCTATGGGATGCAAGGTCACAACTGCGGATACCGGCACCGCCATTTGTGGACCTGGACGCACATCCATTTTCCGGACGCCCCGGGCCACGGCTCCACGTTTGAGGCGCTGGCGTATGAGATGCCGTTCGGCATGGTGTCCCGCACGGCAGTGCTTTGGCACGACGGGGAAAAGTACACCTTCCGCAAATTCAGCGAAAGCGTGCGCGATGCACGACAACTCAACTGGAAACTGGAGTGCACCGACGCACGAGGCGCAAGAGTTGAAGTGAATATTCGCGGACGAGAGGGGTTTGTGCATCGTCTTCCGTACGTGAAGACCGATTGTTCGGGACGGTTTGAAGTGGCGAACGACAGCTTGGCCTCCGCCCGGATGGTTCTCCATCGACCTGGGAGAGCTGCGGAAGAATTGACTACGGATTCCGGCGCAGTGCTGGAGATGGTTGGGAATTAATAATGGCATTACACTGATGAACTCCTCGAGCGGTGGAGGCACAAGCTCGGGCCCACCGCCAAAGCAGGAACATCGCCAGGGCTCAATACGATTGCGATCATTGGAACCTCAGGCAACCTCAGCGACGCTGAAACCTTCAAATTGATTGTGAAGTAACCCAGCGATTGGAGCTTCCGCCCCTCCTCTCCAATCCAGCCTGAAAACCGAGCGATTTCCATTGCTCGGCGCAACTGGCCATTCGGCCAATACCGCTCAGAGCAAGTTCCATTGCTAGTCCCAGCCACAAATGGATCCTAGGAGATGGGGAAACTATCTCCGGGCAACTGCCAAGGACGAATGAGCGATGGGCAAAAAGAAGACTGAGTTCAACGGGAGAGTGGCACGCAGTTTAGCACTTGCGGCATGCCTTGCAGGCGGTTGTCTGGCCGCGGGCTCGCTAGCGAAGGCTCAGAGTACGCCTGCCTCACAGGGATCGGGGCCGAATTTCCGATTGTTGAATGCCGAGGAAGGGCGGTCGATTGTAGACGCCGCGGGGGAGCAGGACCGGCCGGGGCGCGGCGCACAGGACTGTTCTCACCTCGTTCATCAGACGTATCTCAACGCGGGTTTTGAGTACCCATACGCGAGCTCGTTTGAACTCTACGCAGGGAACGAAAATTTTCGCCGCGTGAGACGCCTGCAGCCCGGGGATCTGATTGTGTGGCCCGGGCATGTTGGGATAATCCTGGACCCGAGTGAGCACAGTTTTTACAGCCTGGTGAGTACAGGCTTGGAGGCCCAAGACTATCTGGGAACCTATTGGAAATCCCGCGGAAGACCGCGCTTCTACCGGTACCGAGTGGAAAATACCGAGATTCTGGCCGCGGTTCGGGCGCCGGCGCCGCCGCGAGTTTCGAATTCGAAGAAGCCGCACGACACTGCAACGTTGGTCGAAGAGCGATCCCCCGTGGCGGCTTCCGCTTCCAATCGGCCGCCGAAGACGGCGTCGGAACGGACAAGGGCCGAGAATGATCCGCCCACTCCGTCTGCACCAGGCGCTGTGAGCGCTACCTTCGACGCCAGGAAAAGCATAGTCATCGCCGCAGGCAACAAGCACCCAACGAGTAGCCAAGTTGCTGACGCCATCTCTGAATTGACAAATGACTCGGGGGAAGTATTGCGCGCGGATAACTCCTTGAAACTGGCGCTCCCTGTGGTCATCTTTGAACGAATCCAGGTGGAGCGCTTGGAACTCAAACGGGACCACGGATGGGCGACGCTGCAGATTGATTCGCTGGCGACCATAACGGGTGGAGAAACGGACTATAAACGGCGGCGCGAAAAAGTTCGTTGGGAGCTGCGCCGCACGGAATCGGGCTGGGAGGCGATCGCACCTGCCGATCGATCGTATGTGCCAAACGATGTGGCAGTGCGCAATTTGGCGGCGCAGCTCGCGCGGCTGACCGAAGGGGACGGCGCCTCGGCACATCAGGAGACAGTTCTGCGGCAGGAGTCACAGCTCGCCAATCTGCTCAGTGTGCTGCTGGAAAATAAGTAGGCCGTTTATCTGGCCGTCAAAGGCTCTGGAAGCAGAGTCAGGTTGGTCGCCCTGAAGTGGAATCAGAAAAGTCTGCCCGACTTCCGGTGTCGCGATTGGCCGCGTTCGCGCCGCGCGACATCATCCGCCTTCCCTCGCTACCTTCCGAATTAGACTGGCCAGATTTCTCCGCCGAAAGTTTACCTGCCGTTCATCCCTTGGTACCTGCCGCCTGTGACAGAGTCGCACGAGCAGGGGATTGGGCCGTTGCGGGGGCGAAACGATGGGGCGGAAAAAAGAGCTTGACATATGCCCATATGGGAATATATTGTATGGAGCATGGCAAGGGCGGCGACAACTTCGGATGCGTTCAATGCCGTGGCGGAGCCGCGGCGGCGGGCGATTCTCAACTATCTGGCGCCGCAGGAGCGACCCGTCGGGGAGATTGTGGACTCGCTGGGGATGGAGCAACCGTCGGTTTCGAAGCATCTGCGCGTCTTGCTCGAAGTGGGGCTCGTCAATGTGCGGCGCGACGGGCGGCGGATGCTGTATCGAACGAACGCGGAGGCGATTCGTCCGCTTCACGAGTGGACGGAAACATTTGAGCGCTTCTGGCGTCATCAATTAAGCCGCGTCAAGGAACGCGCCGAGCGGAAAGGCAATCCGTCAAACGACGTTAGACCGGATTTCAATCCAAGGAGGAAAGATGATTTCGACAGCAACAAGAATTGAGGATTTGACGCTGGGCATAACGGAGGAGATCCACGTGCGCGCGACGCTGGAGGCGACGTTCGCCGCACTGCTGGAGCAACTCGGACCCTTCAATGAAACGGGAGAAGACAAACCCATGCCCATGAAGCTCGAGGCGTGGCCGGGCGGTAGGTGGTACCGCGACCTGGGCGACGGCAACGGCCACTTCTGGGGAGTTGTGCAGGCCATCAAGCGGCCGGCATTGCTCGAGATTACAGGGCCGTTGTTCATGTCCTATCCAGTCGTATCGAATTTGCAGTACCGCCTGACCGAGAAGGATGGTGGAACACTGATCACCTTTCATCACACGGCGCTTGGACTGATTCTGGAAGACCACCGCAAAGGAGTTGTGACGGGGTGGGGATATATCAATGCGGGTGTGAAGAAGCGGGCGGAAGCGGCTCGGTCGCAGGGAGCGGCGTCGCGGGTGGTGTCGTCGCAATAAGAGGAAATTATGTGTCCATTTTGCATCGCCAGCGCAGCGCTGATGGTCGGGAGCGTGATCTCGACGGGCGGATTGACCGCGCTCGTGGTGAAGAAGCTGAGCGTGAAGAACGGCGCAAAAAAATCATTCCAGAAGGCAAATCCAAAGGAGGAACCATGGGAGAAGTGACGAACGAGCAGGTGAATCTGATGTTGCGGCTGTACGAGGAGCGGCGCGAACCTAAGTTGAGAGAGGCGCGCGACTGGTTCTCGGCCAACTTCCACGTCAAAACCGCGGACGACTTGACGCGCGTGTGTGCTCCTGGCAGCAAGGAAAACTTATACATGCGCATGGTGCTCGGTTACTGGGAGATGGTGGCGAGCATCGTGAACCGTGGCCTTATTGACGAAGAGTTCTTCTTCGAAAGCAATGGGGAACAGTGGGTAGTCTGGGAACAAGTGAAGCCGGTGATCGGCGCGTGGCGCACGATGTTCAGCAGCCCAAACTTCCTCGCCAACCTAGAAAAACAATGTAACCACCTGGAAGCGTGGCGCGAGAAGCGCAGCCCCGGGTCCAACGAAGCCATCCGCAAAGTGCTCGCGCAAATGCAACAGGCGAGCCAAGCCAAGGCGCAAGCCGCGGGCGCCTAGTGCTCCGGTTCTAAGCCGCTCTATATTTCGTGAACGGCCAGTGAATGCGGGAGTTTGTTTGGGCAAGGCACCGGCTGGCTTCCGCATTCACTGAGCGCCTTGTTATCCACAGAGTTTCGAGTGTGATCGGCTCTTCCGCAAAAGTCGACAAGTAGAAAAGGAGAACAAGTCATGGCAACGAGAGCGATGGAACACCCAAAAGTTGTGTCGCCGGCCGAATGGGTTGCCGCGCGAAAGGAGCTGCTGAGGAAGGAGAAGGAGTTTTCGCGGTTGCGCGACGATCTGAGCCGGCAACGCCGCGAACTTCCTTGGGAGAAAATTGAGAAGGCTTACGTGTTCGAGGGTCCGAAAGGCAAGGAGACGCTCGCCGATCTATTCGGCGGCAGAAGCCAGCTGATTGTTTATCACTTCATGTTTGGTCCCGGGTGGGCGGAGGGTTGCCCGAGCTGCTCGTTCGTTTCGGATCATATTGACGGCAGCGTGGTGCACCTGGCGGCACGAGACGTGAGGCTGGCAGTGGTTTCGCGGGCGCCGCTGGCGGAGATCGAGGCGTTCAAGAAGCGCATGGGCTGGCGGTTCCATTGGGTTTCATCGAACGGCAGCGATTTCAATTATGACTACCAGGTCTCGATGACGAAGGAGGAGCTGGAGAAGGGGCAAGTGTATTACAACTACTCCATGCAGCAATTCCCAAGCGAGGAACGACCCGGCGCCAGCGTGTTTTATAAGGATGGAGCGGGGAACATCTTCCACACGTATTCCAGCTACTCGCGCGGGCTGGACATACTCATTGGGGCGTACAACTGGCTGGACCTCACTCCCAGGGGACGCGACGAAGAAGGGTTGAAGCATGGGATGGCCTGGGTGCGGCACCACGACAAGTATGACGAGGGGTACAAGGTAGACGCAAAAGCTGTGTACGTGCAGCCCACAAAAGTTTCAGACTCCGCGGGCGGTCGAAGCGAACATCATTGATCGTGAGCTGTTGTCGTCCTTTCGAATTCGTATCGGGCGACTCAGGCCGCAACACGCATTCGTTTAACGTACACCTACATGAATTGCAGCCGCCGGACCTTGATGTGGGCGGTGCGAACCCGCGAGAGGTCGTAGTGCGCTTGCTGGGTGAGCCAGCTCTCGGCGCTCCCTCCGAAGGCCCTGGATAACCGCACAGCCATTTCGGGTGAGATGCCGCGCTTGCTGTTGACCAGTTCAGAAAGCGTGGTGCGGGTGACGCCCAGGGCCACGGCGGCTTGGGTGATCGTGAGGCCCAGCGGCTCAATGCACTGGCGAAGCACGAGACCGCCGGGGTGGGGTGGATTCTTCAGCGGCATCGTTCACCTCGCTCAATGGTAATCGACATAATCAACGTCCAGCGCATCACCCTCATCAAACCGGAAATCACCCGCCAGTTTGCCCGCACCGTCACGGCCCAGAAACCTTTCAACTCGCCCTTCAGCGGATGAAGCCGGAATCCGGGCAAGTCCATATCCGTGATCACCGCAGAAGCATCCAGGCGCGCGAGGATGTCGCGCAGCCTTTCCGCATGCTGGCCAATGATACCGCGGCGGTCGTCGTCCTCGTACAGGCGCTTCAGCCCTTTGTGGCGGATCGACCGAATCACGGTCCATCGTAATGCGTTACGTAACGCATGTCAAGATACATGTTTTCTTGGGCGAAGCAAGCAGGAGTCGAGATCTCAGCCGAATCAGGATTTCTTATCCTTTCGGTGCGTAGTAGCCTTTGCGGGTGAGGACCTTCAAATCCTTATTGGCGGTTTCGACCTTGAGTTTGCGGAATTTTCCGTCCTGGGCCGAGTTGGTGGGGTAGTAGCCCAGGGTGTACTGGCTGCGAAGTTCCTCAGAGATTTCATCGAATGCCTGCATGAGTCTTTTCTCCGAGTTTGCGGAAAGCACCCGGCCGCCGGTTTCTTCGGTGAGCTTCTTTGCTGCGCCCCCGTTCGCGCCGAATCGCGGATCGGCGACGAGAATGATGTGAATGACGGTATCGGTTCGCTGTGCGGCTTCGATGGCCTCTTCGATTTTCACCTTACTCCCTTCGTCCTGGGCATCCGTGACAATCAGGATGGCCTTGCGGCCTGCCTCAGTACTAAGTTTTTCGCCGCAGGCAAGATAGATGGCGTCATAGAGCGCTGTTCCGGTAATCTGCCGGGAACCGACCGGCCCGGGATTGCCGCCAATGGACCCGCCGCTTGGGATGTTAATGCGCGTTCTGCGGACCGCGCGCTCCAATATCCCTCGATCATCGGTGAAATCCGAGAGCAGATCGACGTCGGAATCGAACGACATGACCAGGGCTTCATCTCCCTTGCGGAGGACTCTGTGCAGAAACGAACTGCCAGCTTCCTGAATGGCGCCGAGCATGAACTGCTCGCTGCCCGAAGTATCCAGCAATAACGCCAAGGTAATGGGAAGCGCTACTTCCTTCGAGAAAAACGCGATTTTTTGTTCCTGATTGTCCTCTTGGATCTTGAAATCATCTTGCTTCAGGTCAGCGATAATCCTCTTATTCTTATCGCGCACGGTCGCAAACAGGTTTACCAGGGTGACCTGCGACTTGATCACCGGAGCTTTTGGGGTGGGCTCCTGGGGCAGCGCGGGCACGGCCAGCGTGCAGACAACCAATGCTGCGGCGCACTGCGTCACAACTTTCTTCATGGAACGCATGTATACTTTCCTTTGCGAGCGATGCCCGGCCGGAAAAAACTCCGCGGGGAAACTGCCGCCTTGTAGGATGCCGCGAAGCGGTGCGATGGATGCGTGGCTAAAGCACCCGCGCGGATAATTTCCATACGAAGTTTGGCTTGAGGACCATGAAAAGTCTACGAAAAACGGTGTGGATGGCCGGCGCAGTGCTCCTAGCGTCATCTTTCGTAACGGTGAAGGCGCGGCAGCCCGGGCAAAGCGACGGCAGCGCTCCACCCGCGCAGGATGGGCAGAACAACGCGCAGACGAGGATCAGAATTCCGGTGGATCAAGTGATCGTCCCTGTCACGGTCAAGGACAGGGCTGGGCGGCTCGTCCCCGATCTCCGGCGAGACGAATTTCGCATTTTTGAGGACAACATCGAACAGAAAATCGCCTCCTTCCGAGCCGATGCGATTCCCATTTCCATGGTCGTGCTTATCGACAACGACCTGAAATCCAAGGATGCCAAGCAGGTCGAGGAGAGTCTTCGCGCCATCGTTGCAGGGTTGAGCCTGAGTGATGAGGCCTGGATATGCCGGTTTGACCAGTTCTTCCACCCAGGCAAGGGTTTCATCAGCGACCAGGACAAGCTCCTTACCGAGTTGAAACGGACGCATCTGGACGCTGAGCCCTCTGTGCGGCCTTCAGGCCCAGCCATCAATAATGGGCCCTCGATCAACGGTCACTCCGCAATCGGTGACGCGCCAGACATCACCGGAGGAGTTACGAACATCAAGGGCCAGCCGACCAAGGTGCTGGACGACGCGGTGTATGCCGCGGCCCAGTTGTTGAAGGATCGCGACCGCGAACGCCGGAAGATTATTTTCCTGATTTCAGACGGCGTGAACGGGCCGAAGTTCAACGTCAATAACTACGATACGGTGCTGAAAGAGCTCCTTCGCTACAACATCGCGGTTTACGGAGTTGGCGTGGGCAGCGCGTTTTTCGAACGGCGGTTCGAGCGGCTTTCCAAGTACGCGCACGATACGGGCGGCGACATCTACTATGGATTGAAGAGCCGGGCGATGGAGGAACTGTACTCCAGGGTTACTGAAGAGGCTCGCAACCAATACACGCTGGCCTACGCGCCCAGCGGAACGGACCGCGGGGCGGAATATCATTCCATCGAAGTCCGTGTGCGGCGCGAAGGGCTTACCATCTTGACGCGCGAGGGTTATTACTCGGGAGCGACGCCCCGGTAGGCGGTACTTTCGCTTTCATCGGCCATAGACAGTAGGCGGCCAGCAGGAAAGGTATATTCACGAAAGCTGTCTCCATGGAAATAGAATGGACCCTCTTATGAGAAATGTTGCCGCGGTTCTGGCGCTCTCCGCCGCACTTTTGCTGGGCTGCGGATGCAAGAAGCAGCAGAGCGAGCACGACGCCATTCGCGCCGGAATCCTGCAGCACCTCAGCGGCGTGGGTACTCTCAATATGAGCGCGATGGAAATGGACATCCGAAGCGTTTCCATCATTGGCACTCAGGCGCACGCGGAAGTTGTATTCCGTCCCAGGACCGGCGCACCTGCGGGCGCGGGCATGCAGGTTGCCTACAATTTGGAGAAACGCGATGGTGCGTGGGTGGTTCAAAAAACGCAGCCGGTCGGCGGGATGATCCAGCATCCGGATGGGAATAAAAATCCGCATCAGGATCAAGACATGCCTTCTGGCAGCGTGCCCAATTTCAGCGATATCGTAAACCCCGCCGGCGCGCCTACCCAGGGAACACTGCCACCGGGCCATCCGCCCGTCAATGCGCAGCAGTCCACTTCACAGCTGAGCGGGCAGGATCAAACTTCGGTCAAGAAACCCCAGTAGTGGGGCGTGCTCCTTCATTGCTTCTTCAGCGCCACAATCGCACTCGTTCGATCTTTGTTGTTGGCATTTGCCCTTAGACCGTCTTGTCCTTCGCATAGCAAAGTGATTCCATGTTGCACTCGATGCATTTTGGTTTGCGTGCAACGCAGACTCGCCGTCCGTGCCAGATCAATTGATGGGAAAACTGAATCCATTTCTCCTGAGGAATGATCTCCATCAAATCCTGTTCAACCTTCTTCGGATCTTCATTTCGCGACAAATCCAGACGGTTTGAAAGACGCAGCACGTGCGTATCCACGACCACTCCGCTGGCGATTCCATACGCTGTGCCAAGCACGACGTTTGCCGTTTTTCGCGCGACGCCCGGCAGCGTGAGTATCTCTCCCATCGTGCGCGGCACTTGCCCGCCAAATTGTTCAAGGATCGCCTTGCTCGCGCCCATCACCGATTTGGTCTTGTTGCGGAAGAATCCTGTAGGACGGATGTCTTGTTCCAACTCGCCTGGCGTCGCATACGCGAACGCTTTCGGATCTGGATATTTTTTATAAAGCGTTTCGGCGACCTGATTCACGCGCACATCCGTGCATTGCGCGGAAAGAATCGTGGAGATCAGCAATTGAAATGCGTTTTCATGCTTCAGTTCGCATGTCGCGTTCCCGTACGCTTCGTCCAGTTTCGCGAGGATTGCCGCTACGCGCTTGGAATCCGTTCCTGCCGCACGAGCCGCCTTGGCAGGCTTGGCTGTCTTCACGGATTTGGCCGCCTTTGATTTTGCCGGGGCGGTTTTCTTCTTTGTCGATCGTTTTTTCTTCGATTTCGTGGCCATAGGAGCAAAACTATAGCATGGAGGAAAGAGCCACGAGCAATCTGCGGAAAGCCTTCCCCCGGTGGCTGTGCTGATTTTTTTCTTCCGCAACAAGCTCCGCAAATGTTTTCTCGAGCGCCGGGAAGTAAAACACCGGATCATACCCGAATCCGCCCGATCCGCGCGGCGCCACCAAGATTTCTCCGTCAACACGATCCGTGACGACGGCTAAGGCTCGCCCGCGTTTCGTCAATGCAATCGCGCAAACGAAATACGCCGCGCGCTGCGATCCTCTCTTGCCTCGCATCTCGCTCAGGAGTCTTTCAATCCTTTGCGAATTTGTCGCTTGCGGCCCAGCGTACCTTGCGGAATGAACTCCGGGCGCGCCGCCGAGAGCAGGCACGACAAGACCCGAGTCATCGGCGAAGACCAGCCCGTCCCACTGCCGCGAGTAATGGAGCGCCTTGGCTGCCGCGTTTTCCGCGAACGTCGGAGCGTTTTCCTCGAATGCGGGAAGCGCATCGAAATCTGGCAGCAGCGCCAAATCAACCACAAGGGAAGATGCCCACGCGGTCGCGAGCGCGCGATACTCGGTGAGTTTCCCCGCGTTGGATGAGGCGAGAAAGAGCTTAGCGGGCGCGCGCACTGAATTTTAGGGGCAGGAGGGCGCGTTGTTCTTCCGTCAAGCGGCGAATTCCCGCGGCGGCGAGCGCCAGCAAGTCCTGCATCTCGCTTCCGGAAAACGCGCGTCCCTCTGCCGTCGCTTGGATTTCGACAAAATGCCCGTTGCCGGTCATGACCACGTTCATATCCACTTCGGCTCGTGAATCCTCTTCATAAGCGAGATCCAGCAGCGCGCGGTCGTCCACAATGCCCACGCTCGTGGCCGCCACGGTGTCGATCAGCGGCGAACTCTTCAAGATTCCCGCCGCGGTCAGACGCTCAAATGCCAGCGCCAGCGCCACAAACGCTCCGGTGATTGACGCCGTGCGCGTGCCGCCATCCGCTTGAATCACGTCGCAATCGAGCCAAACGGTGCGCTCGCCAAGCGCTTCCTGATCCGTTACCGCGCGCAACGAGCGGCCGATCAATCGTTGAATTTCCAGCGTCCGCCCGGACTGTTTCCCCCGCGCCGCCTCGCGCGGCGTGCGCTCCTCAGTGGCGCGCGGGAGCATCCCATATTCACTGGTGACCCAGCCTTTGCCGCTGCCCTTCAGAAAACCGGGCACGCCGTCATCGACGGTAGCCGTGCAGATCACTCGAGTGTTTCCCAATTCGATGAGCACGCTGCCTTCGGCGGTGGAGATAAAATCCGGCGTGATTTTCAAGGGACGCATCTGCTCCGCGGTTCGGCCGTCGGCTCTCACTCTTCCTCCTACAGGCATCACTTCCGTGTCCAAGAATTCTACGGTTTGCGCTCCGCTTGCGCCAGCTTGCCGGGGCCCTTGTTTGCTGTCAACGTTTCGGGAGCTGCAGCAGGCGCATTGTCAGCCGCCGGCGATGCCGGTTTGACCGCGCTGGGCGGCGCCGTCGCAGGCTTCGCCGGCAGTTGAGCCGGCTTGGTGTTGACGACAAATGTACCCGTCAAGTCCAGATGCCCCGCGAGCGTTTCCACTTCCTGCCCGTGAATCAGGATTTTCACCCGCTGCACCTGCGGCACATTGGCTTCCAGTGTCCGGGTGATGGAATTCACCGCCAACTGCTCGC
>Ga0209648_10005114_pt1 | contig 11191 bp, 8 predicted proteins | sample GraSoi2013_115cm_FD_185830 | JGI IMG/M metagenome (GOLD analysis project Ga0209648, IMG submission 185830) | Grasslands soil microbial communities from the Angelo Coastal Reserve, California, USA - Sample 9_17_2013_115cm (SPAdes) (version 2) | ecosystem: Environmental > Terrestrial > Soil >...
ACCGCCACCGCCGTTGCCACCACTTCCGCCTCCTCCGCCACCGCCTCCCACACTGCGGCTCAGGGAGGCGACGTTGATGCCACCGCTCGATCCCGGCGTACTGCCCGTCAACAAAGAGCGTGCCGAGGGCCGGCCTACGTCATCGGCGGCAACGTGACGCGCATCGGCTCCGAGAGGCACCACGACGTTGTCCTGTGCCAGGCTCGCGATCTTGTCCTTGAGTGCCAGGATGCCAGCCTTTCCCACCTTCGACTCTGGCTTTGCCTCCACAGGGAAGCCCACCTCCGGACCTGGTGGCAGTTCCGCTTTGCCAGGCAGGTCTGGACCTGCCGGGGCGTTCGGTCTCGGTTTCAGCGCGGGTGCAGGCGCCCCCGGCGGGGACCCGCCCTCATTCGTCCCTCGCGGCATCGGACGCGAAACGGCTCGCGCGTTGACCGCGATCTCCGGTGGACGATAGAAGACGATGTCGAGTTCTTTGTTGGGGGGCTCGCTGCGAAACAGCGCTTGCGCCGGTATAATCATCAGCAAGACCAGCACGAAGACATGGAGCGCCACGCTCTTCGCCATGCTGCGGGCCGTCGGAGCCCCGGATATTTTGAAAATGCTCTTCACTTTCACGGTTGTCACCAAGCAACCACCTCAATTGGTCGCGATAAATTCGATCTTCAAATCCTCAACGCCCGACTTCGCGAGATCAATGATGCGTAGAACCCCCTCGTAGTTCAGGCGATCGTCGACGGCCAGGAACAGCGCGCGCTGTTCCGCGGGCCGGCCGCCCAGAATCTTCGCCACGCGCGCGGGCAATTCGGCTGCAGGGATCTTTTGATCCGCCAGGGTCACCTGGCAGTCCTTCGGGATCCCCTCCTCTGCCAGCGGCCCGAGGATGGGGCACGCCGCGGACCCGATGCTCAGGATCAACTGGGATTCGGCGACCTGAGCCGACGTATCGGCGGAGGCTCGAGGGATATCGACGTCGTAGCCCTCTATCAGGAGTGGCACGACGACCATAAATATGATCAGCAGCACGAGCACCACGTCGACGAGCGGCGTGATGTTGATTTCAGAGTGCAGACTGGAGCCGGAATCGTTGCTGTTGAACTGCATGATGTCACTTTCCTTCTGCGCCGGTGCGCTTGGCGATCAGCCCCACCCCGCGGAAGCCGGCCTGCTCGATCGCGACCATGACCTCCCGGACCTCGCGGAAATTGAGCTTTGCATCGCCCCGGATCACGACCCTGGGGTTCGGCTCGGCGCCCACCGCAGCGTTGAGGGCTTCGCCGAAATGCTCGGCTGCGACGGGCCGATCGTTGATCCACAGCCCGCCAGCCTCGTCTATGGAGACCAGGATTCGGCCTCTCTCGTCGCCCTGCGCGTTCGGTTTCGTCGTGTTCGGCAGGTTGACGTCCGGTCCCTTCCGCATCTGCGGCGCCATCACCATGAAGATGATCAGCAGCACCAGCACCACGTCGACGAGCGGCGTGATGTTGATGGTCGCCTGCATCTTGCTGGGTTCACCGAGCCGCATAGACCGGCCCTTCCTTTTTGACCCTCGACGCCTTGACTTCATCCACTTCGGCGTCAAGCTCCTTGAGCTCCGGTGTTTTGAACAAGCGGTTCACGAGCTGGGACGAAGCCCGATTCATCTGGACATGGAAAGTCTCAATCTTGCCCGTGAAGTGGTTGAAGGCGACGACGGCCGGAATTGCGACGAAGATACCCAGGGCCGTCGAGACCAGGGCCTCCGCGATGCCGCCCGAAACCACAGACATTCCGCCGGACCCCGTGGCCGCGATGCTTCGGAAAGCGTTAATGATTCCGACCACGGTGCCGAAAAGACCAATAAACGGGGCAGTGGAGCCGATCGTGGCAAGGAACCCGAGACCCTGCCTCAACTGAATCAGCGTTTCGGACATGGAGTCCCTGAGTGCGCTCGTGACGAGCTCGAGCGAAGCGCCCGGATCACGCCCGCTCTCGCGCACCCCGTCGTACTCGGTGATGCCCGCCAAGACCACTTGCGCCACGTAGGAACTCTGGTACGGCTGCGCGGCTTCGATCAGATCCTGGACATCTCCCCCGTGAAGGAACTTCTTGAACTCGGGCTTGAACTTTTCCGACTGGCGCGAGGCCGAAACGAAGCGGCGGTGCTTGTCTATGATCATCCCCACCGAAAAAACGGAGAGCAGGGCGAGACAAACCATCACCGCGCCTCCGAATATACCGACGTGCCCTAGCAGTTCAGTCAAACTCATCGCTTCCTCCTTTGCGCCGCATTGGCGGGCGCTGCCGCATTCCCGTCCGTCGTCGCACCGCTGGGGCGCGCCGTTTCCGACCGGATTTCGTAGTAACGGAGCGTTCGCATGAATACCTCCTTGTCTACGGGTAGCCTCGAGTCATCGAGCAACGTCGAGACGCCGGGGCCATTGCCGAGTTCCGAGCTCTTCCAGGGAACGATGACCAGTGCTTTAGGTGCTTCCTGATTGCCCAAAATGGACATGCCGAGCGCCTTTCCTCCGGGGACGGACGTCAACTTCCCGTCTTCATCCGTCTTTGGCAGCGCTTCTTCAGTCTGTTTCTCTGCCTCTTCCTTCTTTGCCTGCGGCTTTTCGGTCTGTCCCTGTGCAGCTTCCCTCTTTGGCTGCGCTGCTTGCTGCGCGAGTACACTCGCGGGCGACAAGGCAAGGACCCCAAGCAAAATCCAGTGAAGGCTTGTCTTCGTCATCGCTGCTCCCGTTTCTTTGCTCGGTTGCCAAGGTCGGCAATCCACTTGACGACCTCGGCGTCGTCCGGAACGATCCGGCTGTACGCCTGGTAATGCTCCATCGCGCACATATAATCCCCGAGATACAGATCGCACAGAATTGCGAGGTTCCTGTGCGCATATTGGAAGTCCGGCGCCTGTGCCAAGGCCGCCTCATAACTCGTGCGCGCCTTCACAAACTGTCCCTTGCGCCGCTGCACCATACCGAGTTCGTTATGTGCCACAGGCTGTTTTGGATCCGATTCCAGCGCCTTGTTCAGGCTGGCCTCGGCACGGTCCAGGTCGCCGGTGCGCGCGTATGCAATGCCGAGATCGATGTGCGCTGCCGTCAATTCAGGCATCTTCTCGGTCATTTTGAGCAGCAAGGCAATGCCTGGTTCGTAGCGCTCCTCCTTCAGCATGCCCACTGCCGACCCGTAGTCGGCGCGCATTTCATCCGGGATGGTCACGCCCTGGGTGGCGGCGTTCTGCGATGACTGCCGGTTATCGGAGACCTGCGACTGAGGCGATGCGTCCATAGGACTGCTGATCGCGTCGAGTAAGCCGGTGCTCACTTCGTGTTTCGCGTAGCGGCCCGGCATCAGCTCAGCGAGCCTGCTAAGACTCTTCTCGGTCCACGAGTTGAAGACGCCGGCGTGCAATAATTCCATGTTCTTCTCGTGTACGTTGATGGCTTTCTCCTCGAACGGAAACGCTGCCTCATCGAGGTCGTTCTTGAACGCTTCCACATCCTCGGGCTTCAGGTCGGCCGGCTGCTCCGACTCGAGGAGTGAGCGACTGAAATTGGAATAGGTCTCGGCCATGTAATACGTCGCGGCGGCCGTCACCTCGTCGATTTCGTAATCCACCAGCCGGCCGAGGGCCGCGATTGTGGCATTCATGCGCTGCTTCTTATCCTGCAGGCTGGTCTCGAAGGGTTGCCGCAGCTTCACGACCACGAAATCGCCGTAGAGTTGCTCCGCGAGGACCAGTGCCGAACGTGCCGCAAGCGTCCGGGTCCGGACGGTCCTTTCCGACCCGGCGCCCGCATCGGCGCTTACGATTTCTTCCAGCTGCTGGTGATAGAGCGTCTCGTCGTGCGCCGCCTTGTACATTTCGGCGATCTTGAAACGGGTCTCGACGGCCGTCTCTACAGGCTTGGGAAACTCTTTGACGTACCGGATGTACGCATCCAAGGCGCGATCTCGGGCATCGGATTGCGCGTAGAGATCTCCCGAGTTGAGCAGCGCCTCGCTGCGTAACGCCGGATCGTTGGACTGGGATGCGATGCGGTCGTATTCGCCGGCGGCGTGCGACAACTGGCCACTCTGCCGGTAGGCGTAGGCGATCTGCTTGGTGGCCTCGAGTTGCAGCTTGTTCTCCGGGAAGGTAGTGCGAAACGCCTCAAGCACATCCACCGCCCCCTGCCAGTCCTGCATCCGGATTAGCGCGGCGCCCGCGTCGTACTCAGCCGTCGGACGGATAGATGAGGTAGGCGCCGCTGTGCGAATCCTCAGGAAGTGGTCGGCGGCCGCGCGATAATCCTGCGCCTCGTTTGCGAGCTCACCCTGCTTGTAAATCGAGGCGGCAAGGTTGTCGACGAAGGAGGCGCGCGACTCGTCGCCCTCCGGCGTGACTTTCAGCACCTCGGCGTAGGCGTGCTCGGCCTGCGGGTACTCGGCGAGTTCGAACGAGGCGTGCGCAACGACAATCCAGGCGGAACGCCGGATTGCCGCATCCGCGCCCGGATATTTATCGATGACGCGCTGGTCGGCCTCGACGGCGGCCTTGTAATTCTTCATTTCGTACATGTCATCGGCGGCCGCTCCGAGAACCGCCGCAGCGTGCTCATCCTGCGGGAATGCATCGGCAAACTTGAGCGAGCTTGCGACCGTATCGCGCTTGACGGCGTCCTGCTGCTCCTTGCCGGCGAGCTTCAGCTGCTCGCGGTATGCGAAGATCGCAGCGTAGCCCGCGGCTGCCGACTGTGGATGCGGCGCGTATCCGTAAGCCGTGCGGTCATACTGTTTGGCCGCCTCGCCGAAATCCTTGTTCTCCAGCAGCAGGTCCGCCAGCCGGTAGTTGACGGGAGCCGAATCGGCCTCGGTCGGGAAGGAATCGAGGTAAGCGCCATACCATCGGCTTGCCTCGCGATAATTCGCGAGCTTCTCGTCCGCTTCGTTCGCGTCCTGATACTGCGCGTGATAATGCGTCGCGAGGTCCTTCAGGTTCGTCTTCAGGTACGCCAGCACTTCCGGCGACTGCTCCGGTTTGAAATGTCGCCAGTATTCGGACTTCAGCCCGTACTTGGAAGCGAACTCCCGCTTCGACTCCAGCACGAGCTTGGGGAACCCGCCCTGAGTGAAGGTCTCTATCACACGCATGCTGAACCGCGGCGCGGCGCGGTGGAAGGGATAAAGCGCAATGAAAGCCTTGTACGTTTTCGCCGCGTCGTCGTAGCGCAGCTTGCTGAGGTAATGCTCGCCAAGATTGCTGTAAATGCGGTCCTCATAGGAGCGATTCCCGAACTTGGAGAAGTCTTCCTGAATGGTCTCCGGCCCGCCGAGGTTGCTGAAGCTTAGACTGATGACTCGAAAGGTATCAGCGACGCGGCGATCGTCGTCCTCATCATGCGTCCGATCGAAGTCGTAACCGATCGACACCTTGTAGTCGAGCAAGGCGACGTACTTTTGCAGAGCCTCTTCGTAGAACTCCTGTTTGTAGAGCGTCCACCCGAGCTTGTAGAGAGCGAGCTCGTAGTACGAGGAGCGTGTGCCCAGGCTGATGATCCCTGAATAGGCGGTCTCGGCGTCATGGAAGCGCCTGCGCGTGAAGAAGTACTCGCCCCGCCTGAATTGCACTTCGTCGAAGTGCTCGGAATGCGGATTCTCGCCGATCAGGCGCTCCATGGTCGCGATGGCCTCTTCGGTGCGGCCGAGCTCGTCGTACGCCCGCGCTTCCTGATAGAGGACCTTGTCTCGTTGCTCATAACCCGGATACTCGTTCAGCAGCCGGTCATAGAGAGCGATGGCCTCGAGGGGACCGTTGGGATCTCCGCGCACCGCGTCCGCCGGCGAGGCGTCGGCGTTACTGCCCGCCACGATTCCGGCCTCCGCTGTCGTGCGCCGCTCGAAATCCTGATCGGACTCCCGCGAGGCGGCGGACGAATTGGGCGTGCCGCCCGGTGCGCCCGCGAGTACCCGGGCGGGTTGAGGGGCGGACATTTCCCGTGGCTTGACGTTGCCAGTGCGTATCCCGAACTGCTTCTCGAGTTGTAGGTCCGCGAGACGCCGCATCGCCTCCGGAGTCATCGCGTTCACCGGTGCATCCTCGAGGAAGCGCCGGTATTGGAGCATGGCCTGATCGAGGCCTTGTTCGATCTTCACGTCCTGCACGTCCGGACGCACGTTCCGCAGCTCCGCCAGCGTCCCCGCCGTCCCCCCCAGCCTGTTGGGACGCGCGGCGCAGCCGACCATGAAAGCCAGCGCGAGCACCGTCGGAATGGTCAGGCCATTCATCAGCGTTCCTGTCCTCCCGGTTGGCGCGCGGCTCGATCGTAGCTATCGGCGACCCCGTAGCGAGCCTGATTCTGCTGGGCCACCAGTCGTTCGCGGCGGGCCTCGAGCTGGTTGATGGCAACCTTCTCGATCATCTCTCCCTGACGGGTCATCAAGCTGTCGACGCGCTGGAATGCGTCCCCGACACGCTCTCGGAGCTGTGCAATCTGGTCGTCGTATCCGACATAGCTGTGCGTCGCTGCCTGCCTCGTCCTAACAAAGGCGTCATACTGCCGAGTGAGGGCGTCGATGGGTGCATTCAATTCGTTCAGGTGTACGTATGCCGCGGTCAGTCGGTCGTCGTACTCAGTTTCCAGCCGCCACGTGAGTGCCCCGCGCAGGCGAGCCGCGCGTTGCCGAAGCGCGAGCGATTCGGGCTTTTCAGAGTCGCCGAGCTGCTTCTCGATGAGTGCGATGCGCTCGAGGGCAGTCCGCTCCTCCGCGGTCGCCAGATACTCCGGCCGCCGCGCGGTCAGCATGACATGCAAGCGCTCGGTGAGGTGCTTGCGCTGCTCGAGGCGCTGGCGCATCCGCGCATCCAGCTCCTGGAACTGCGCATCGATCTCCGGCAGCAGCGGCTCGTAGTTTTTACCGCGGAGTCGGATGACATCTTCGAAAGCATCGAGGCTCATCTTCCAGGCACCGAGCTTCGACCGCAGTTCCTCGAGGTCGAGGTAGTTCTGCAACGCGGTCTGGAAGTCGTGAGACGCCATCAAGTCCATCAGGTAGTATGTTTCCGGCGCATCGGGCAGGTTGCGCAGGGTGATGACCCAGGTTTCGTCCTCCCGGCTCTCCTCGCGGATCAGGGCACTGAGAAACCGTCCTTCCTTGATGCTGTCGATCGATGTGTCGACCCTCTTGATCTGGTTAGTGAACAACTCGAGCGCTCGCCCGTAACCGATCGCGGCTCGGCCGTACAGGTTCATGCTGGCGTACGCATGCGGTAGGGCAAGCATTACTTCCTGAACCGCGGCATCGGTCGGCTCACGGTCCACCAGGATGTTCCACGGCACGAGCGCACGGTCATACTGCTGGGCCGAGGCCTCGGCCCATCCCGCCCGGAGCAGAGCCTGGTTCGAGAACGGTCCCTCCAGATGGACGCGGTCCAGTGACTTCCTGGCCCGCTCAAAATTGCCGGATTCGAACAACATGCTACCCAGCATCAGGTTCGACTTGTCGCGGATCGCGAGACCGGCGGGATCACCGACCGGTAGCTGCCCGGCCTTGTCCAGTTGCTCGATCGCTTCCTGTTTTCGACCGTCCTGCAACAGCGCGATGGCAAGGTTGTAGGCAACAAAACCGGCCAGGCTCTCATCGCTCTTTAGCTGCGCGAGCACCTTAACGGCCTCGCTCGGCTGGCCTGTCGCCATATAGACGTTCGCCCGCAGGAACTCGACGTCGCCCTTGATTTCGTCGGGCACCGTACCTTTGATCCGGGCTAGCGCCTGCAGCGCATCATCGAATTGACCCTTCTGGAAGAGGATGCGGGCGAGCCTGAACGCGGCCTCGTTTCGTACCGCTTCATCGACGGTGCCCTCGAGCACCGCCTTGATGGCGCGCCCAGCGCGTTGGTGCATGCGGTAGTTGAGCTCGAAGTCGCCGACCGAGAATTCGGCGTCGTTGACGTGAAAATGAAGCGTGTCGAGTCCGGGTTCGTCGAGTCCGTGGTACATGGCGAGCTCGGTGTCGAGCCGCTGGATGGCATCGAAAAACTGTCCTTGGTAGGCGTGATAGAGCGCCTCGCCGAAATAGAGGTCCCTCAAGTCGCCGCCCGTGACGGGACGGGCGGCAAGGCCCAGGACTAGGCCGAGTCCGATGAGTCGGCGAGTCACTCGCATGGATTACCATTCCCCAAGCGCGATCGGATTGTTGCCGGAACCCGGTCCGGCCAGAGTCAGTCCGACCAGCTTTGGCTTCACTTCTTTGCGGAAAGTAAACTGTCCGGTGCGGCTGAAGTCCGCGCCGCCCTCAAGCTTGCCGTCAACAAGCACGTCCAACTTGTGATCCCCGCTCGCCACGTTGCCGACGTAGAACCGTTGCACGCCGCCCTTGCGGAGGGCCTCGAGCTCTTTGGCGCTGTAGATGTAGTGCGCAACGAGTTCGCCATCAATCTGGAGCCGCACGGCGTCGAGGCGCATCCTGTCGCCCTTGGCCAGCCCGACGAAGATCGCGACCTGCGTCCCAGACGGGTACAGCAGTTTCTCCTCCAGCTGGCTCAGCTCCGCCGACATGCGGAGGGCGTCTGACTTGATCTCCTGGATCTGCTCATCGAGGCCCCTCATCTGCTGTTCGTCGGACGGGATCTCTTCTTGGGAGGGCCCCTGGACCTTAGCCGCAGGGGGCGCGGGTGTGATAATGACTTGGGCGCTGGCACGGGCCGAGCCGCCCGGGCCCGTGGCGGTGACGGTGTAAGTGGTCGATTGAGAAGGCCTCACTGTCGTAGAACCCTGCGCGGCGACGCCGCCCACCGAGGGCTCCAAAGTGACGGATGTGGCCTTCGTCGACGACCACGTCAGCGTGACCTGTTGGCCCGCTTGAGCGGAAGTCGGCGAGGCGCTCAAAGCGACCTTCGGGGACGCTGGCGGCGCCAGTTGGGCCGCGGCAATGGGCTTTTTCCCGTTGGCCATCGGCGCAAACGCGACCAAACCGAACAAGACCGCTGTGCGAAGCGAATGGAAACGCATCGTACTTCACTCCTTGTGTACTGGAGCAGACGTGAAGCTGCATGCCCGCGAGGTCCTGCCCCCCGCGTTGGCCCCCAGGATTGCGGATTTGCACGACGCCGTAAACTGATCTTAGGTAGGGAATTAGAACGGGCTGTGAGGGTACAGGAGGACCTGTTCGTTGGGCCGCCCATGGAACGCCCCAGAGAGTTCGCAGCAAAGCGAAAAGTCTAAGCGACGCGACCGCCGCAACGTCAGGCCGTTAACAAACTTAGTCCAAGAATAATGCAAAGAACCGTGAGGGCTAAGAGAGCAATTCCCTTGCCCCTACCCAGGAGTCGGTCTCGTGACTCGCAATTGCAGCAGATAGAAACCAACGCCAGCGCTACAACTGCCCAACCCATAACGATTCCGTGTTCCGGGTGGGAATCCAACAAGGTTCGAAGGTGTTCTGCCCAGGTCCATCCCATCCATGGAAATATGGGCCGTGTAACTGCCCCAATCAGAAGAATTACAACGAATCCGGTCCCGACCCGCACCCCAGTTTCTGAGCTGTGACCGTATTTCTTCCGCCAGTAGTAGGCCCAGGCAAGAAGGTACATTCCTAATACTATCCAGCCGTAGAGCCATGCAAATTCGCTGGCATTTAGCCACACGCTAGCCACGTATTCGCGCGGAACACGCGTGGGGAGAAAATTCAGGACGAAGATGTAGTTGTACGCCGTCAAAACTCCTATCGTCGCCAGACTGACGAATTGAAGCCACAAGCGCGTAGGAGAAGCGCGGCATCCGGAGGAAATCGATTGCCCATCCATCCACGGACCGCGTTCCTCATACTGAATTCTTCCTCCTGACGTTGATTGGAACCGGGTTCCCGCAGAGAAATGAGGTGCACGCTCAGTTCTGTCTCGGAATAGGCCAGTGGATTGTGCGTGCTGCTGCCGTTCTATCTTCGCAATGTACGAACGTGTTAATTCATCAATAGTCATGTTTGCCGTTACTGTGACCTACAGAACTAACCTGGTAAAAGTGCCAGGTTTTGCCTTCGGCTTGTGCCCTTTGGCATGGTCCCGGGCTTGCAGGCACAACTTAACCCCTAGCCAGTTCCGAAACCACTGTTCTAAAGACTCGTTTCGGGCCAGGAGACGCATGTGATCCTTTGAGCCGTTCTATTCCGTTTGACGGAACTTCGACAGAACGAAGTTGCTGCTTCGTTCGTGAATCTCTATTCCATTGCGGCGGCAACGAGTTGATCGCTGTTGATCCGGATTTCAATTGCGAGAGGAGGACGTGACCATGTGTGTAGGATGACCGGCGCTCTTCCCTTGCCTCCAGCGGGAGCGCTCGCTGCACGCCGTGCACCGGGCACTCAAAGTCCCAAGGTGTTGCGAGGACTTGGATAAGCGTCTCTTCTCGGTCTTTCAAGACCAGACGACCATCTTGGTCCCCATAGGGACACCTAAGCCGAACTACGAAGGAATTAGCCACGCTCGCCTCTGAAAGTCATCCGTGCCTACATTTGTGCTCGAAAGCTCTCTTGGAGTTTGGCACCCTGCGGTAGGCGACGATGTCGAATACGTCCTTTCGCAGCTCCAAACTTGCAGAGTACCGCCAACACTTCTCGTTCAAGTCGTCCGAACAGTCTAGGAGGAATTCTTGCGACTCCAAAACTGGTCAGCGGAACGGAATCGGTACAATGTCTTTTCTTGCTCTAGGTGTGGGGCGCTCACTGTCTTGACAAGCCACCTCTTCCGGCTTCTGTCGCCGGTGAATGCGGGAAAATCAAAGTTGAGGTGACGAGATCTAGCTCACGAGGTCGGCTGATCCTGTTCGCGAAGTCGGGTTTTCGGAGACCGATTTTCCCGGCGGCTATTCGCAGAAGGATCCTGCGGAATTTTGATAGCGCGGCTCCAACCCTCGATCATGTACCCAATGACCTCTTTCCGGCGGTTGATCGATTCCGGCGAACTCCTTCCCGACGTGTGAGATATTCTTGCTTACCGGAGGAAAGCAAACCGATGACTGTTGGGTAGTCAAAAACTCAATAAAAAGGGCCTGCTTAGTTCAAGCAAGCCCCTGGTGAACTAACAAGATGGCTGGTTGCGGGGGACCGATTTGAACGGTCGACCTTCGGGTTATGAGAAGTTAGACCAAAAATCACATCTCGTTTGTCTGGCGTCGCTTCCGAAGGCACCCGCTTAGCTTTCGTGCTTTTAGTTGTACCCAATTCTGTA
>Ga0209648_10005116_pt1 | contig 11186 bp, 9 predicted proteins | sample GraSoi2013_115cm_FD_185830 | JGI IMG/M metagenome (GOLD analysis project Ga0209648, IMG submission 185830) | Grasslands soil microbial communities from the Angelo Coastal Reserve, California, USA - Sample 9_17_2013_115cm (SPAdes) (version 2) | ecosystem: Environmental > Terrestrial > Soil >...
CGTCCTGCCAAACCGCGGACCCTTGCCGATCACATGGAGGATCGTCTTCAGGTACTTCGGAAGCGTTTTGGCAAGAAAAGTAAAGGGCTCGAGAGGAATCGCCGAGCCCAAAAACCCAAACAAATGGTCGAGGAGACCTTTTTCTTCCTTCGCCGACACTCGGTGAACCTCCACTGCGAAGCTGCCCAGGATGCGCGTGGAGATAGGGTCCCATCATCGTTGCCCGAGTTCCATCCGACCTGTCGGGCGATGTGGTTAGTAGGTGAACTTGGTAATCGTCCTTCCCAATCCGGCACCGCCCAGGGAGTGCAGTTTTTCCAGTAATCCACTTTCACCGTGTAAGTGCCGTGCGGCACCCGTCCCAACGGCCAGGTGATGTTCTTTCTGCGCTTCCCGTCGATTGGCCCCAGCGCGTCTTCGCCCGCCACAACTGATAGCGCCAACAGCCACGTCAAGTGCTTCCCCACCTTCTTGCGAATGCCGTGATCCGGCACTGCGAACCTTTAAGCTCTGCACAGGCGAAGAAGTGCGCTTATTATTCCCGTACCGGTTTCCGGCCTTGGGCTCCCTCGAATGTCAGAAGAAACAGAAACCATCGCAGCCACAACGCGAGCGGCGACATCCCCTCAGCTGGAGCGGGAAGTCGCACGCCGCCGAACCTTCGCGATCATCAGTCACCCGGACGCCGGTAAAACCACTTTGACCGAAAAGCTCCTCCTCTATGGGGGAGCCATCCACCTGGCTGGGAGCGTCAAGGCTCGCCGAGCTAGGCGGTACGCAACCTCTGACTGGATGCAACTCGAACGCGAGCGCGGAATTTCGGTCACCACCTCGGTCCTCCAATTCCCTTACCGGGCGCACGCGGTGAATTTGCTCGACACGCCCGGTCACCAGGATTTTTCCGAGGACACCTATCGGACGCTGACGGCTGCCGACAGCGCGGTGATGCTGATTGACAGCGCCAAAGGGGTGGAGCCGCAGACAAAGAAGCTGTTCCAGGTTTGTCGGATGCGACAGATCCCGATCTTCACCTTCATCAACAAGCTGGATCGGCACGGCCGCTCGCCACTGGAACTGATGGACGAATTGGAGCAGGTGCTCGGGATTCGGGCGTATCCCGTCAACTGGCCGATCGGAATGGGGCCAGAGTTTCGCGGCGTCTACAATCGCGAGCAACGGATCATTCACCTCTTCCAATCTCAGGGCACGCACGGCGAATCCGAAGCCGAGGAGCGGACGGTGCCCCTTGACTCAAGTGAGGCAACCCGGTTTCTCAGTGAGCGCGAGCTCGCTCAGCTAAGGGAGGAAGTCGAGCTGCTCGATGTCGGCGGCGACAGCTTCAGCCGCGAGCAGAGCGACCGTGGCTTGATCACGCCGATGTTCTTCGGTTCGGCGATGAACAACTTTGGAGTTCGCCCTTTCCTGGACCGTTTTTTGGAGCTGGCGCCTGCGCCGAGCCCCCGTCAGACGAGCAATGGACCGGTGTTACCCACCCACGCGAGGTTCTCCGGTTTCGTGTTCAAAATTCAGGCGAACATGGATCCTGCACACCGCGACCGGATCGCCTTTGTCCGGGTGGTTTCCGGACGATACGTGAAGGGCATGAGCGCCTATCACGCGCGGATCGGCAAGGAGATCCGACTCGCCAAGCCCAGTCAGTTTCTGGCCGCCGAGCGGACCGCAATCGAGGACGCCTGGCCGGGCGATGTGATCGGGCTATTTGATCCTGGGCAATACCGGATTGGCGATACCCTGTGCGAGGGTGGTGCATTCGAATTCGAGAGCGTGCCCCGATTTTCTCCCGAGCATTTCGCAATCGTTCGATCCAAAGATCCCTTGCGTCGCAAACAACTGGAAAGCGGCCTCGCGCAATTGGCGGAGGAAGGCACGGTTCAGATCTTCCAGCAGCTTCGGATGGGAATGCGCGATCCGATCGTCGGCGTGGTCGGTGCACTTCAGTTCGAGGTTCTTCAGTTCCGGCTGGAACATGAGTACGGCGCGAACATCGTACTGGACCGCCTTCCGTTCAGCCATGCGCGGTGGGTGGTGGGGACGCACTTCAACCCGAAGACTTTCGACTGGGAGGGCAATCGACAAACAGTGCAAGACCGGGATGGGCTTCCGCTGGTGCTCTTTCGCGACGATTGGGCGCTGCAGCACGCCGAGGAGAAACATCCCGACATTCAGTTCCTCACCCAAGCGCCTCAGTTGCGAAAGAGCGAGCCGGTGTTGGATAAGCGGTAGTGGCAGATGCGCTGTGCCTAACCGACCAGTACTGCGCCCCCGTTGACGTTCAGAATTTCTCCGGTAACAAACGTGGATAGGTCGGAAGCCAGAAACAGCACTGCGCTCGCGATTTCGCCCGGTTTCCCAACCCGCCCGAGCGGTATGGTGCGCTCGATTTCCGAGCGTCCTCTCGAATCCCCTAGGGTCTCGCGAATCATGTCGGTCTCGACCCATCCGGGGGCGACGCAATTCACGCGGATTCCGTCCTTCGCGAGCTCCGGTGCGAGCGATTTGGTGAGGCTAATCAGGGCGCCTTTCGTCGCGGCGTAGTGCGCGTGCTCGGCTTCCCCTCTTTGTCCGGCAGTAGACGAAATGAGAATCAGATTTCCGCGTCGCTGGGCCCGCATCCTTTCCGAGGCAAATCGGCATAGGCCAATCGCTCCCTTGAGGTTGATGTCGGCGCTTCGGTGATCCGATCAATCGGTGCGTATTTCCAAATGCCGTGGTTGACCACCAGGATATCGAGACCGCCGAACTGGTCGCAGCAGTTCGCCACCAAAAGCCGCGCTTGGTCCCAAACGGACAATTCGGCTGCGATCGCCACCGCTGTGCCTTTTGCCTTTTGGATTGATGCCACCACCTCCCGGGCCGCCGGTTCGTCCCGCCGGTACCCAATCGCGACTTTCGCGCCGGCCTGGGCGAGCAGGATAGCCGTCGCCCGCCCGATCCCGCGCGAGCCCCCAGAAACCAGAGCCACCTGGCCGGCCAACGATACTGAGATCATGTTCCGCTCCCTCTTCTGCTCATGGAATGGATTACCGATACGGTTCGATCGAGCGTCCTTTCGGATCCGCATCGCGCAGTCGAAGGCCTTGCTTGAACCTGCGTGCCGCGCCCGGTCCGATCCAAAAGCCTTTCGGCTCGCTGCGACGATGGGTGCGCTTCAACCAACTTTCGATTTCCAAAAACAACTGGCGAAAGCGTTCGGGCGCCGCGCCCCGCCGTCCAGTTTGAGGAGTGATCTGAAGCTCCGCCCACAATTTTCCGGACAGCAGCGCTCCTTCTTCGTCCAATCGGGAGCGCTCGAAGTAGATGACCGGCGAGCGACCCTCGTCAACCCGCCAAGATCCTTTGTCGGGTCCTCGCTTCAGTCTATCGACCAGAATCGGAGCCACCTCAGTCGCCGCAAGGTAGGCCGCATCGTTGGGAAATTCGGGCAGCGTCTGATCGCTTGCGAGGAAGGTCTTCCAATTTGGAGGAATCCGCACCGGGTAGACCTCCAGACGGTAGCGCGCCAGAAAACGGAGAAAGGCCGTCTCGTCCTCCGGGGCCATCAAAAACCGGATGCTTTCCGCCATAGGATCCGTGCAATCTAGCCCAGCATGATAGGAGAAGCGCATGGCACTCACCCTAGTTCCTGAAGCGATTGAAGAGTACGCGAGCGCGCATACCGAGCCGGCCTCCCCGCTGTTCGAGCAATTGCGCAACGAGACCTACGCCAAGATGGAAATGCCTCAGATGCAGGTTGGTCCGATCGAGGGTACCTTTCTGCGCCTGCTCGTTCGCCTTGCCAGAGCAAAACGTGTCTTGGAAATCGGCATGTTCACCGGCTACTCAACCCTGATGATGGCAGAGGGCCTTCCGGAGGACGGCGAGCTGATTACTTGCGAAATCAACCCCAAAGCGGAGGAGGTTGCACGCCGCTACTTCGCAAAGAGTCCCCATGGGAAGAAAATCAAGATCCGAATGGGCCCGGCGCTGCAGACGATCGAGAGCCTCACCGGGCCGCTCGACATGGTCTTCATCGACGCGGACAAGGAGAACTACCCACGCTACTATGACGCGGTGTTGCCGTTGCTGCGCGCCGGAGGACTGATCGTGGCCGACAACGTCCTTTGGAGCGGGCGGGTGCTCAAGCCGAAAGATCAAACCGACCGCGCGATCGTGGCATTCAACGAGAAGGTCGCCAAGGACACGCGGGTGGAGAAAGTGATGCTTACGGTTCGGGACGGCATCACCCTTGCCCTGAAGCGCTAGCGGTATTTGGAAAGAAGCTGGATCAGTTCCATTCCATAAAGTCTCACCCGTTTCTCGCCCAGATACGGTATGCGGGCCAATTCTTCCAGCGTGCGCGGAGTGCTTTTCGCGAGATCCTGCACCAACCCGTTGCTCAGGACCACAGAAGGGGTGACCTTCCTCTGGACCGCCTTTTCGCTGCGAAATGCTCGGAGCGCCTCTTCGCGCCTGCGCCGCACCCGATCCGGCGCCTCGGTTGGCGCCTCCTCGGTCGCGAGCTCGCCCCGGTTCGCTGCTTGAGTTAGCTGCTCGATGAGCCCCAGGATCTCCGCCCCGTGCTCCCGCGCAAAACGACCGCGTACCCGTGGGGTATTGGCAAGCTCCTTCATTGTCTTCGGTGGTTTTTTCGCGAGCTCGGCAATCGCGGCGTTCGAAAGCACTCTTCCATGTGGAATGTCCAGCGCCTCTGCCCAAGCCAGCCGGCGCTGGTGCAGTTCCTGCGCAATTGCACGCGCGAGGGCCTGTGGCACGGCCGGAAGATTTCGGGGCAGCTTCGGCCGATAGTCCGCGCCAATCTCGGGTGGGGACGCCGCGTCGTCGCTCAGCCGTTGGCAGTCCAGCTCCACCTCTTCGAGAATGTCAGCCTTGCGGCATTCTTCTCGGACCTGTCTGCCGATTTCGCAAAGGTATCGGACATCATCGGCGATGTACTGGCGCATCGCCGCAGGCAAAGGGCGTATCGAGAAGTCCGACTGTTGGTGCTCTTTCGGCAGCTCGACTCCCAGTCGCTCGCGCGCGAGATCCGCCAGCCCCACCTTGGGCCAGCCAAGAAGCGTCGCGGCGCGGTGGGTGTCGAACAGACCTCGCACTCGGACTCCTGCTTGCGCGAGGTACTGCAGGTCGCCGACCGCCGCGTGGAAGAATTTGGTACGCCCCGGATCTCCGAGCAGCGGCGCGAGAAGCACGGGGTCAACCTCCGAGGACAATGCATCGAACAAAAATAGGTCCTTGTCGGTCGCCACCTGGATGAAGCACAAGCGAGGCCGAAACGCGTGCATCGCGTCCTGTTCGAGGTCGACTGCCAACTCGCTGCTCGATTCGAGCGCCTGCACCGCGCGGGAGGCCGCCTCAGCAGTGACGATGTCCTCGGCCCCGGCGGGATAACTTGCCATCTCGCCGGTTAACCTAGCCAAACTGTGCTGCATGAGAACATGCTTTCGCATTGCGGTTCGCTCGCCAGGTGCAGCTCGGTCTATAAGCGGCTCGCGGGGGCTGCGAATGGATAGAATGGTGAGTCATGAATGCTGAACTTCGGCTCGAAAAGAGCCTGTTGGGCCATATGGGTCGGGCGATCGCCGATTTTGGGCTGATTGCCACCGGCGATCGGATCATGGTGGCCGTGTCTGGAGGGAAGGACTCACACACCCTGCTCCACCTGCTCCGCCTGCTGCAGCGCCGGGCACCGGTGCAGTTCGAGATTTTGGCGGTCAATCTGGACCAGGGCCACCCCGGGTTTCCAGCCGAGGCACTGGAGAATTACTTTCGGGGCGAGGGATACCCCTACCGAATGCTGAAGGAGGACACCTATCAGATCGTGTTGGACACGCTGGAGCCGGGACAAACCCAGTGCGCCCTGTGCTCGCGACTTCGGCGCGGAGTGCTCTACAACGCCGCGGTCGATCTGCGATGTAACAAAATTGCCCTCGGTCACCACCGGGAGGACTTGATCGAGACACTTCTATTGAACCTCTTCTTCTCCGGGTCGCTCAAATCGATGCCACCGCTTCTCCACTCGGATGATGGTCGAAACATGGTTATCCGTCCGCTCTGTTACGCGCCCGAGCGGGAAATCGCCGAATATGCCGAGTTGAAGGAATTTCCGATCATTCCATGCGATCTCTGTGGCTCGCAAGAAAACCTCCAGCGCAAACGGGTGAAGCGTCTGGTCGAGGAGCTGTCCCGAGAAATCCCTAACCTTCGAAACAGCATCCTGGCCGCCATGGGCAACGTCCGACCCTCGCACCTGCTGGACCGGCAAGTGGCGGTCGCACCGGTTGAAAGGAAGCAGAGCCAATGTCACGAGAGCAGGGTTTAAATCGAAAGGAGCGCAATTCGGCGCTGATCGAAGTGATGCTGCTGGCTGCGGTGGCGGATGGAACCGTTTCGGATGCCGAGCTGCAAATGTTGCTCAAGCGCATCATCGAGAGGCCGGAATTCGAGGGGACCCGGCCTGAGGAGATCAATCGCCTGGTTCAAAGCTGCTTGAAGAGTCTCGCCTCGGCGAAGAGCATCGAGCAGGTTTTGGCGTCATTGCGCGAGCGGTTGCCGGATCACAAGAACCGAATGCTGGCCTTTGGCCTTGCCGCGGCCGTGGGTTTTGCGGATCAGCGCGCAAGCCGCGCCGAGCTAGGGTTGCTGAAGACCATTCAGGCAGGGCTGGGCATTTCCGAGGACGAGGTTTCACGGATCGTCGATGCGGTAGAAAAAGGTGACTCGCTCGCAGAGGCCCTTGGCGAGCCGGCGGAGCGTTTTTACGCGGAAGTGATGGTATTGGTTTCCGCCGCAGATGGACAAGTTAATGACGCTGAGGCTCACGCCCTGGTCGAGAGCTTCGCCGCCGACCCGGTTTTCAAAAACGTGAACCCCCAGCGAGCCCAGGAATTCATCAGCGAGGCGGTATCCGCGCTTGCCACCGAAGGCCTTCCGGAACGGATCAGAGCCCTTGCTCATGGGCTCTCAACCCACGCACAGCGGCTCAAGGCCTTTGGGTTGGCGATGCGAATCGCGAACGCCTCCGGCCATGCTTCAGGAACGGAGCTGAAACTCTTGGAGCTACTACAAGCTACTTTCGGTCTGGCGGACGATGAGGTCGAGCAAATCCGACGTCAGCTCTGAATCAGGGACCGCAGGTGCTTCGATAGCGCACCGCGATCACTTGGCCCGGATTGGGAATGCTTCCGGTCTCGAAGATCACGCTGTTGGAGGCTTCGTCGAAATGCCAACGCGTGCGATCCCAGGTTTGATCATCCACCTGCACTTCGATCTGAGTTGGATCCGCAGGGGTGGACGAGAGTCGGAAATCTCGCTGCGGTCCACCTGACAGGGTGGCGATTCGATCGAGGATTGGCGAGTAGTCGGTTTGGCAGACCGAGAGCGTGGCCCCACCCGTCTGCTCAGCCACGCTGCGAAATCGCGGTCCAGGGGGACCGGCGGTCGTACAGGTCAAGTCCATGGGAATGATCGCCGAGACCGATGATCGGTGGGACATCTGCGGTCCCTTCAATGAGTGAATGAACTGAACGTAACTTTGGATGTCGAAACCGGAATGGTCGTCCTCATCGGCGAGCACGACCACTGCCAGCCGCGCCTCCGGCCTGAGCAAGCCGAGATTCCCATCGTTGGGGTCAGGCGTCCGCGGATCCTTGGCATGGTCGATCAACGGAGGGGAAAGACCTTGGCGGATCGCCTCCAACCCTTGCAGCAAGTTGTGGCAAGTCCCTACTCCTAGGTTCTGTTGCACCAGTGCCGTCGCGCCTGGAGTGGAGCTGTCGACGATCCGCGGGCGCGAGTTATCGATTGGAAAGAGCCGGCCATTTTCGCCACCCTGCGCGCCCCCGCCGCACGATGGCCCGCGAGGGCTTAGGCCGGTCGAGGTCACTCCCACGTGGATGTTTACGCCCAGGCCGTTCGCGCGCGAGATCCACTCCGGGATCGCGGCCCGGAGTCGGTCCTGATAGGTCTGCATGGTGGTGGTGTTGCCCACCACAAAGAGCGCATCGAGCTGGTTCGCAATGCCTTGGACGAAGCGCTCGGTTCGAAGCCCCTCATGGTTTGTTTCCGCCAACAGGGGTACCAGCAGCGGCTTCGGCTCGCCTTCCGCTTGGATGAAAAGCGGGCTGAAGTGCTGACCCAAGACTCGGCGAGCGTAGGTGACCTGCAGCTCGAAGCCCTCTCCGGTGTTCAGCGTGAGCGGGGTGGAGGGCGGATTGACGATCGAAAATTCATCGCTCGTCCCGGGACCAATCTGAACCTGAGTGACCGTGATCGGATGGCGGCACTGATTGGATACCAGCGTGCGCAGCGGCACCGGGGTGCAATCGTAGCGGATCGCCCCGAAGTCCAGGAAGTTCGGCGTGGCCGTCAGGCAGCTATCCCGGGCGAGCGCGGCAAGCGGGAGCCTGGCGGTAGGTTGATCCAGGCTGTTGACCGTCATGATCAGTTCGCCCGCATAACTGCCGGGCGTTCCGGTCCTGAACGCAATCTGGGCCGAAAACGCGTCGTCGAGCCCGACCACGCCACCGGCCAGCGGCCCGCCGGGCATGAAAAATGCCCCGCCCGCATCATTCGACAAGTGGATATCGCGAACCGCGCAGATGGTGCGGCCGATGTTCTCGAACCGAAATCCCAAAACCGCTCCTGTGCCTGGCGGAACATCTCCAAAGTCGAGTACGTTGGCGGGAAGAATCCGGTACGAGCAAGGCCCCGCCTGGTACGCGTGGCCAATCGCAACCAGGGGCCGCTCCGGATTGAACCGGTCGTCGGAGAGATACCCAACCCTCACCCTGAAATCGCCGGGCAAATCGGGCTGGAAATAGACAATCGTCTGCAGGTAATCGGAGCCGGGGGCAATCGGCAGATCGGGTGCGCCCAGTTCTGGCCAGGCAGTGCCGGGAGACCATGCCAGGACCTGCCTTCCGCGACTTGGTTCGGAGATGCTGAAATGCGCTACGTCACCGGTCGCCCGAACGCCGCGAAGATGGATCGGACCGGTCGTTCCAGTATTGGTGAGCCGGACCGGCCTGCCAACCTTTCCTCCGACCGGCAGGCTACCGAAATCAATCAGCACTGGCGTTACCGCGAGCTCGGGTTGTCCTCCGCGTGCATCGAGTGCGACGGCGCTGGTGCGCTCACGATTGGACTGATAGTCGACGTTTAAAACGCCGGTGTTTGGGCCCGAGGCTCTCGCCGCGAATTCAACCCGGACCTCTACCGACTGATTGGCATCGATGTTTTGGGATGCCAGGTCGGTCAATGGCTGAAATGCGTCGTCGCTGGTCGTAAGTCTTGAGACCCGCACTGGGCGCCAGGTGACGTTGGTCGCCCGGGTTGACGACTGGGTGCGTTCGTGAACGGGAATGTTGGCAAACGGAACCGGAGCCGGATCGAACTCGAACGCCGAGGCGACAGAACGGCCGACAAGATCCAAGGCTGAAGCTGTGCAGTCGCTACACGAGCGCACCTCAAGCCGTGCGAGCCGGTTGCCCAGCACGTGAGGGGAAAAGACGAGGTTCACAGTCTGCCGTCCAAATGGCGGTATGGTGACCACGTCACTCGAGAAATCACCGGGATGGGCACCGCTCAAGCGTACCGTCAGAGGCAGGTCCACCGGATTTTGGACCGTGGCGATGAGTCGCCGATCCGAATCGATTTCCAGGGTCTGGTAGTCCAAGCGCGCCGGCGAGAATTGGATCGGGGTGGGGGTGCCCCGGCCGCGCACGGTGACCAGCCCATCCGCTGGACGGTCGGCATCTGTCTTGACCGTCAGCGAATCCGAGAGCGCCATTTCTCTCAACGGATGGAAGGTGACCAGAACGCTCCTGGTTTCGCCCGGGCTGACGCGGCCCTGGTCAACCTGCATCTCGAACGAGGGATCATTGCCGGTCCGAACAATGTCCAGCAGATTGAAAGGAACGTAGCCCACGTTGCGAACGTGCAGCTCGGCCCTGTGTCGTTCTCCGATCGGGACGTTGCCGAAGTCCAAGACCGATTCGTCCAGCAAGGCAGCGGCCTTTACGCCCCTGAGCTGATCCGACTGATGACAAGCGCAGAGGGTGCACACTAGCAACGGGTCTGTATCAAGTTGCGTACCGCCGCCGAATCTTGGGATTCAATCCAGATCTCTTCGTCGTTGCCACAGGTTGGCCCCAGGCGATCGCCAGCCGCTGCGCCAGGCGTGCGGCATGGCGGAAAATTCTTCCGCATGGGAAAAAGTTTTCCGGACCTTTCTTTAGCCACGCGCGTCAGTCGGCGAATTGATCCAGGAGGGTAGGACGGTAATCGAACACCTGTCCAAAGCTTGTTGAGATGGAATCAATGAACGAGGGCCGAGGTCCATTGAGCGCGTAACCAAAGTCGATTCGAATCGGAACCCGGTTGAACTGCGGAAGTAAAATGCGCAAGCCCATCCCAATCGTGTGCGTGAGTCCACCGGGCTGATTGGTCGAGCCAGGCGATTGTGGATAGGCAGAGCCCGCGTCCCAGAACACTACGAAGCCGACATGCACCGTTTGGAACGCAAGCGACTTGCTCCGATACTCGAGATTGAAAACGACGGCGTTGGGCCCGATTAGCGCTTGAGGCGGAATGCCTCGCACCCCATCCCCTCCGCCCAAGGCAATCAGGCGGTGTTGCAGATCGTTGGCATTGCCGACCCAAAAACCGCGTGCGGCGATTCGTCCAATTCCGATCACAGGCGAGATGTTCACCAGCTCCAACGCAGCTCGCTTGTTGACCCAACCCGCACCAAACCCGTCCGGGCCGCTGGACTCCAGCCGAATGGCCGCCCCGGCGCTCAGCGTGGCCAAATCGTCGAACCGGTAGACGCGATAGCGCGCCACGACTGCCCCCTCCAGAAAACGGCGTGTTGAGCCAAGCGTCGGTTCTGCCCACCGAAGCGATGCGAGCGCCGCATAGCCCAGCTGGTAGTCCTCGGACAGCGCAAACGTTCCGATATCACGAAGAATGCGGTATTCGGCCTGGAACGCGTCGACCCGTCCGGTGAGGTAAACGGCCTTCTCGGTTAGCGGCAGGTAGTTGGCAATCAGCCAGGCGCGTTGGTCATCCGGAAGGTTCGAACTTCGGGGGGGCTCGTAACGTCGGGAGTACGCACCCAAGCCGGCCGAGAGATTGGTCTTGAAGTAGGATCCATAGGAACGGGTATAGAT
>Ga0209648_10005117_pt1 | contig 11186 bp, 12 predicted proteins | sample GraSoi2013_115cm_FD_185830 | JGI IMG/M metagenome (GOLD analysis project Ga0209648, IMG submission 185830) | Grasslands soil microbial communities from the Angelo Coastal Reserve, California, USA - Sample 9_17_2013_115cm (SPAdes) (version 2) | ecosystem: Environmental > Terrestrial > Soil >...
GGACTCACGTTGTAGTAAAAGCGCGGAAAGCTTTGTCCCGCGAAGCTTGCAACGTGCTCCACCATTGGTTTCTTGGCGAGGAATTCCCGCATCCGCTGGATCACGCGATCGGTCTCTTCCAGGCGCGTCGCCGGGGGCATCCAAACGTCGATTACGAACTGATTCCGCTCGGCGGACGGAAAGAACTGCTGCTGAACGGTTGTAAACAGAGCCACTCCAGCGATCACGCCCGCGACTCCCATTCCGATCGCGATGAACTTCCGCGCCATCAGAAAGGTGATCGCACGATTGTAGGCAGCTTGCATGAAATCGAGAATGTCGAACTTCTTCTTGCCGTCACCGCTGTGCAAGCCTTTCTTGATGAAGAAGCGAGCCAGCAGAGGCGTGAGCAGCATCGCAACGGCGAAGGAGCAAGCCAAGCCGATCGCCACGGTAAGCGGCAGCGCGATGATAAATTCGCCCGGCCCTCCGGTAAGAGATACCAGCGGCAGAAATGACGCGATGATGGTGAGAGTCGCGGTCAAAACCGGCACAGCCATCTCCGTTGCGGACCTCCATGCCGCTTCCTCCCGTGGAACCTTATGATCCAGCAACTCGACATAGTTGTCGGCGATGACGATCGCGTCATCCACCAGAATTCCGAGCGACACGATCAATCCGGCGATCGAGACCTGATGCAATTGAATCCCTACTGCATTCAGCACTCCGAGCGTCGCGGCGACAGTCACCGGGATTGCAGTGGCGGCAATCAGCGCCACGCGAATGGGCAGCAAAATTATGGTCACCAAAATTACTGAGCCTATGGCGAGCAGGAATTCACGTTGCAGATCGTTGATCCGCTTGTGGACTACAGACGGCTGGTCGGCAATCAGATCGAGCTTCAAATCGGGAGGAAGCAAAGGCCGGACTCGCCCGAGCGCCTGGTTGATCTCTTCGCCGAGCTCGACAATATTTCGTCCTTTCTGCATTTCCACGGAAAGCAGGACGCTGGGCGCGCCATCGAAGCGCGCGATTTGATCGGGATCCTGGTAACGGCGTTCCACGTTGGCGAAATCTCCGATGTAAACCGGCTGGCCCGTGGTGTGGGAAACATCCACTAGGATTCGCTTAATTTGACTTTCAGTGAGCAGCAAGCCGTTGGTCCTCATCGGAACGTCCTCGCGGGGTATCAAGAGGTCGCCGGAATTCTGAATGATGTTGCGCTGCTGAAGCGCCTGGATGATCCGGTCGGGGTTGGCAAAATACTCCGAGATCCGCTGCAGGCTGCTGGTGATCCAGATCTGCTCACTCTGCTCTCCGTAGCGACGCAGTTTGGCGACGTTCGGAACTGTGCGCAGCTCGTCTTCGATGCGTTCGACGTAATCCTTCAATTCGCGGTATCCGTAACGGTCTCCGTGAACTGCAACCAGCAGAGCCACTGTGTCGCCAAAATTCGAGTCGATGATCGGCCCGATCACGCCGGGTGGAAATTCACCGGCGGTCCGGGCCTCGTTCAGGTCGTGACGAAGTTTGGCCCAGAACTCGTCGCTGTTCTTCACGTCGTCCTGCAACTCGACGTTTACAAAGAGAACTCCCGGCCGGCTGGTCGAATACGTTTTCTCCTTCCGAACTTCGGCAAACTTGAACAAACGATCTTCGATCTTTTTCGCCAACTGGCTCTCGACCTGATCGGAGGTTGCACCTGGATAGACGGCGGCCACAATGCCGGTGCGGATCGTGACGCTCGGATCCTCCATGCGTGGCATGTGCAGGATCGCTTGAGTGCCGAGCAGCAGGAGTCCGAGAGTTAAAGTGAGCGTAACGGCCGGATACCGAAGCGAACTCTGAATCGGGTTCATGGATTAACCTTTTGGGCGTTGACAATCGAGCCTTCACGCACCAGTTGCTGGCCGGCGACCACAATCCAATCGGTATCCTTGATTCCGTCGACAATCTGGATATCCTGTCCGGTGATTCCTGCAGTTACCACGCGCTTTGCGTAGACCTTCTTTTCGTTGGGGAAATAGACGTAAACCTGCGTCGCGCCTTGCGGATCCCGCACGATCGACGTACCGGGCAGCGTAAGAACATCGATCTGCCCGTCGCCCACGATGCGGGTCTCGGTGATCATCCCGACGAGAAGCCTGGCCTCCCGGTTCGGGACCCTGATCCTCGCCATGTACGTGCGGGTTTGAGGCTCGGCAGAGACATTTACGAGGTGGACCTGCCCCGAAAAGCTCGTCCCCGGAAGGGCAGAGGCCGTGACAATCGCCTTTTGGCCTCTATGAATCAGGCGGATATCGGTTTCCGGAATGCCGACTTGGATCTCCACTGGATCCAATTCAACAATCGTGAAGACGGGGGTGTCGGGACTCGCCTTCGCCCCCTCCTCGATGTTGCGCTTCGACACAAAGCCGCTAATGGGAGCGATAAGGGTCGAATCGCTCAACCGCTTTCGCGCGATGCGTTCAGCGGCCTCAGCTTGTTCTAGCGCGGCCTTTGCGGCAGCCTTGTCCTCGTGCTGCGCACCCTCCTTCGCTTGCCCATATTGCTGTTGAGCGTTTGTGTATGCCGTCTCGTATTTCTTGAAATCGTTGGGCGCGAGACTTCTCTTCTCGTAGAGAGTCTTCATCCTGCGAAACTCATCTTCAGCCTGCGAGAGATTCGCCCGCGCCTGTTCGACGACTTCCGGTCGCGCGGACACTGAAGCCTTCTCGTTTTGAGCGCGAGCAAGCGCACTCTGTGCGATAGCCGCCTCCACCGCGAATTGAAAGTCCGCCGGATCAATGACTGCGAGCACTTCCCCCGCTTTCACGAAATCCCCCTCGCGAGGCCCGACGCGAGTCACTTTGCCAGACACCAGAAATCCGACACTTGTCGGCGCAGACGGCGTTTCGACAGTGCCGCTTACCACGACTTCCGCGGGAACCCGAACATGCTTCGGAGTGGCAACTCGGACAGCGATAGGATCGGGTTGGGCACGGTCCGCCGGTGCGCTCTGCCTCGCGCAACCACTAAGGGAAAGAGCCACAATGGCACCGAATAGCTTAGGCAGGTGTTGAACCGCCTTCATAGGCGTTACCTCAATTCAATCGATTTTGTGTCGTCTCATCTCAGAGAATAGTTAACGCCGGAAAGAGAAGCTTGCGAAAAGAGACTGTGCTTGCATAATCGAACTGTGATGGCGCCGACATCTCCTGGGTGCAAGGCTGAACTACCGTCAAAGTACGGATACTATTGCAAAAGCGGAAGGTTTAGCGCGAATGCAGCGGCAAGCGGATAACAAAACGAGCGCCGATAGCCGGCTCTGTCCAAATGTCGCCGCCGTGGTGGAGAAGAGTCTGGCGGGAGAGGGCCAGCCCCAGTCCCAAGCCGTCCTGCTTGCCTGCTGTTATGAACGGCTCGAACAACCGATCACGAATGGCGCGGGGAATTCCAGGCCCGGTATCTTCCAGTTCGATCAGCGCATAATCAACGGTTTTCCGGGCAGCGATGCGTAGTGTTCCGCCAGTCATCATCGCTTCGACAGAGTTGGCGATCAGGTTAAAGAATACGCGCTCGATATGAGAACGTATCAGCGGCAGCTTTATCCCCTCAGTCACTTCGAGGAGGATTTGAACGTTATGGTCCTCTATGATTGCAGATGCTGCATCGGATGCGGTGGCGATGACCTCGCGGATGTCACACGTCTCAAGCATCGGTCTATCTCTACGGGCGACGCTGTTGAGATCTGCTAACAGTTCCCGCATACGGCCAGCTGCGCGATATATATTGTTTGCGAGCCGCTTTACCTGTGTCGGCCCAGGGTCGAGTTCAATTAACAATTCGGCAGCTGTGTAGATTGCGGCAAGGGGATTCCGGAGGTCGTGAACGATCGAGGTGGAAAGCCATTCGACGTCGGATATCTTTTGCTGCCATCTCTCCGGTCGCAGCGACAGGGTAATTATCCGGATTGTACGTACCCACGTCTCTTTGAATCGCCGAACGCCGCATCGGCACTTGTTGACGTGCACCTGCAGGTAAGACTCTTCCACCCTCTCTGTCTTGTCCCGTTGTTCCGAGTCCATAATTGCTACCTCCCATAAATCGGGTCTGTTGTTGTAGCTCGCACCAAGCCGGTTCGGTCCACCAAATCGATTCGAACGAGCCCAGTTCAGCGTCATCATCGGTGAGCATTACTCCGCAAAACGATCGTTGATTTCTCAAGGAATCCCACGACTTTCTGGCGCGCGCGCCTGTGGCGGGTCTTTACTGCCGGAACGGTCAAGCCCAATCTAACGGCCACCTCTGAAATGCTGAGATCTTCGAAGTCCCGTAGTAGGATGACATTCCGATACTTTTCTGGGATGTGGGCGAGGGCGTCGCCCAGACGAGCAATGGTCTCGCTTCTCTGGTATTCGATCAATGGTGAGGGGCGTTGATCGGCAATCGACAGTTCGGAGAAGGCGAGAGGCGTAAACTCGATAAGCCGCAAAGACGCATGTTTTCGCCGCCACTGCCGAGCCTCATTGAGGCCGATTCTGATCAACCAAGTCTTGAAACGGGCTTCGAACCGAAACTGAGCGAGATGGATGAATGCTTTGTAAGCGGTTTGCTGGACAATGTCCTCGACCTCTGGGTGACCGCCGATTGTTGCCCGGACCACGCATGATAGCGCGGTAAGGTGCGGTGCGATCAAGTCGCCGAAGAGATCTTTCTGACCGCCAACGATCTTACGAATCAAACCAGCTTCGTCGACGCTTCTTCCATTGCGCTGAGGTGTAGGAATGTCGTTGTAATAGGAGAGACATGTGCCGTCCGAAAGGGATGTTTCCGTCATGAGTGTTGCTCCTTTTAGGGCATTCATCAACTGCGGAGAGAGCGAGATCCGGTTGGCTTTGGGATTGTGTCCTCAAAACTCCTCCTCGTGTCTTTACTTCGACTCTGAAAAAGGACCGGGTTTGCACAATGGGACTGCGAGTGTGCCACGGCTGGGCCTGCTCCCGAAGATCTGAGCAAATCCATGAAAAGGTCGCATGGCTGGAAACCCGCAGGATCTGCGCTTTCGCGCTGATCCAAAGAAAAGCGTGAAGAGCTAACGCCCAAGTACAGCCGCGATACGTAATCATTGGGCTATTTCCTTCGAAAATGACGTTTCATGCCCGGCCAGAACTCGCGAACAACATTGAAGGCCATGTCGGCCCCCATGTTGATGCCAAACGAAACGGCGCCATCTCCTGCGCTCGTCGTGCTCCGCGGTTGCCATTCGCGGGAAATGAAGGCCGCTCCAGCGGCGCTACCGACGTGCGAAAACGAGAATGCCCGGTTCCCGTTGTCGTGGCGCGCGAGCAGAGTGCTCGCGATCGCATATTTGGTTCGGCGGAAGAACCCGGTCTGACCAGAAACAAAGTACCGGTTGTCCTCGTGCAGTGCAGCCGATGCACCATATTGCAGCGTCCCGCGAATTACGTGTTGCGCAAAGGCGCTTCCGACGCGCTCCCCATACGCCTGCGCTCCGCCGCCCCATTCCTTCGGAGTGTTATTCGCCTGTGAGATTCCGGCCGAAGCAGCTGCGCGGAGAATGGATTCGGGACCGGCGATACCAACCAGGTAGTTGCTGAACCGCTCGCTGCGCGTCATCGGCGCAAATTCCGCAGGAGGAGGGGTCGAGACGGCGGCCGGCGGATCGGCTTTGGGCCGATCCTGTGCAACCAGGAGAGAGGTAGTCGTCGCCGTGCCAAAAGCCAGGAACACTGCAAGTCGAGAAGTCATCGAATTGTCCTTTCTAACTGATTTCTGGCGCCGCATAGGCTCCGCCATGCCGAGGATATTGCCGACGACGGCCGCCGCCGACAACAGTGCCGCCATGCTAACGCGCAGCCATCCTTTTCGATCCACATCGCATCAACTCAGTCAAGCCGCCGCCCTGGATGATTCTCGCCTTTACGGTCGACAGTCACCTCTGCGAATCGATAACCATAATGGGCGTCCGTGAGCAGGTATTTAGGTTCTGCGGGATCATCTTCCAGCTTCTTCCGCAGGTGCCGGACGTAGGTTCGTAAATACTCGAGTTCCCCCCCGTGCTCCAAGCCCCAGACAGCTCTTAGAAGGCGGGCGTGAGTCATCGGTAAACCGGCGTACACCATCAGATAATGAAGAAGGTCAAATTCGGTGGGCGTTAGACGTACCAGAACCGAATTCTTGCGTACGAGCCTGCGCGCCGGATCGAGTTCGATATTCCCGATTCGAATAGCGACGTTTGATCTGTCATATTCTCTTCCTCCGAGATATTGCCTGACTGCGGTATTCACGACGTCTTCTATCGAGCGGCCGCGCAATGCTGCCGTCTGTCTCAATACTGCATCGAGAGACGCGGATAAGACCACTGTTATAGTTGGCATACTAGGAGCTCCCCTTCTCAAAGCGCGTCGTGGTTGCGAAGAGAGACGACGCGCCTGCTTTGCATTCCTTTGCCGTGAGCGCCTGCCGCGACACTCAGTCGAAGCTGTTTGAAACTGTCCGGACTGTCGACGTCACAGTGCGGTAACGAGGAGGCCTCATTACTGATCGTGATGCCAGTCCAGACCTCTGGTGAGCGGCACACTGAACAGCAAAACGAAAAATAGTCTTGAAGGCTGAGGCTGAGATACGGTCGAGCCTTTCATCCATGGCATTGGTCCTAGATATCCTCGCGGACTGTGCGCGGGCTCGTGATCGCGTAGTTCGCGATATCCACTTTGCGCATGAAGGTGACGCCCGGGTATGACTGTGCGTACTGTATGAAATCCTCGAGCGCTCGCATACGAGCGGGCCGACCTGCGATACGGTCGTGGGCGCTTACCGACATCATGCGGCGGCGATGGGCGCCTTCTTCATACAACACGTCGAACTCGCGTTTCAGGTCGGCTGCGTAGGCTTCGGTGCTGAAGTAGCGTGCCTCGTAGTTCACAATGTCGTTCATGTGGAGCGTATAGGGCACGACGGCGAAGGGCTTGTTTCGAACGTTCACCAGGAACGGCTCGTCGCGGCTGACATCGTCGATGTAGTAGGTATAGCCAAGCTCCTGCAGGATCGGGAGCGTCTGCGGCGTACCCCGCAACCAGAAAGCATTGAAGCCGACGGGCCGTACTCCCGTGATTCGCTCGATAGTTGCAGCCGAGTCAGCGTAGCTCTTCCGCTCTTGTTCCGGTGTCATGGAATACTGCGGCGTCCACGTCTGGCCGTGACCTGAGGGCTCGTGGCCACGCTGGACGATCTCTTTCGCGAGCGCGGGGTGTCTTTCGACAGCCGCTCCTACCATGTGTGAAGTCACTTTTACTTTGCGGCGGTCGAACATGTCCAGCAGCCGCGGCAGGCCTTCCTTGAACCCGTATTCGTACCACTTGCTAGCGGCCACGTCCGGGTAGCTAGGACCTATTTTCGGAAGGGGGCTCTCGGCTCCGCTCTCAGGCTGAGCGCCGGCTTCCATCTGCATGGAGATGGAGATGACCAGGCGAGCGCCCGCGGGCCAGAAGGCGTGGGTTCTATTTGATTGCATAGCTCCCTCTTGAGTTGCATTTGCAGCCAATGTCGTCAGTGGTGTTGTGGCAATTGCGATAGCTCCACCTGTCACCAGGAATTCACGACGCTGAATCATGCCGCCTCCATTGAACCCGTAATGCCGACTTTTAAGCCTGTCGATGGAAACCGTATTCTGCCTTCGACAGGCGATTAGGATCGCATCCATCAATGCGCATGTCAGTGGCCAGCACCCGCTCAGCCACGAGGCTTCGAACCGCCAGACACCGCCGGAGAAGCGTCTCAGGCGGCGCCATTCGATAAGAGGGGTCAAACTGCTTGCCGCATCTTAGACTGCTACTTCTCGCCGATTTTAAATACAACGCCGGCGGAGTACCGGACATCGTTCTGATGGCTGCCGAACCCGTTGGTTGCGGGAATCTGCGTCATAACATACTCGACCTGGATCGGTTTGATCGAGACTCGTTTGGTCAGGTTATAGTCCAAGCCTCCGCCGGCCGCAGTCGCAAAGGCATTTTGTGTCACTGACACGCCACTGATCGGCGTATTCCATACGTAACCACCGCCGAACAGGAACTGCACATACGGCGTGAGACGCGAATGCCTCCAGTTGAACCGAGGTCCGAACATGTAGGTCAGCAATTTCTCGTCAATCCCTGTCCTGGTATTGGCATAGCCACCGAAGTCTCCAATCAGGCCGACTGCCTTGTTGACGTTATACTCAACATAGCCCGACCCGCCATTTCCTGTCCGCTGCAAATCATAATTAGCGGAATTGACGTGTAACCACGAGTAGCTTAAGCCGATTTCAAACCGCGGCACGGACGTCTCCTGCGCGCTCATGACTGCGCCGGATATAAGGACCGCTCCAATAGTCAGTGCGAATGCTTTCATAAGTTTCCTCTTTACCTTCCGAGACTGAACATCAGGTTTGCGTGGACCCTTGTAGACTAAGTTAGCTCCCTGAACGTTGGTCCAAGCACCTTAATCAGAGAATAAGGAAAACCCGAAGGAGTTGCTTTCTAAAAGAGCCTCTTTTTACGCAAAGGGACTGTGGGTTCGCAGCTCTTTTCCTGAGCGTTACTCTGGGCGAGGTATCAAGACAATGTGGGCAAGAATGCGCGAGTCAGTATTCAAGTATGACATCGGTCGGCGAGACTGAGTTGTTTCGCAACATGGGCGTTCCCTGTTTGACTCGTAACATCCGCGTCTGAATCGCGCACAGGTCGTTGCTACCATTACTTCGGCAGTTGAGTGATAAGTGAGCTCGAAAGTCAGCCAGCACAATCCGCGGACTTGTCGCGCGTCCCGAGTTTTCGACAGAAACTACGACATGCTTCGCAGGCGGTAGGCTCCGTCCGGGCCCTGTCGACGATGGGTCCATGAGTTCACGCTCCTCGCGTTGCGGCCAATCCCATGGTATGGCCTTTCTCAGCGGATCGCGAAGACCCGACAATCGTGCCTGCGGAAAAGGAAGCCTCTTGAATAATGGTACCGTGACTGCGCCGATAGTCGCTGGGCGTTACTCCTACGATCTGACGAAAGGTGTTTGAAAAATGCGCGTGGCTGGAAAATCCGCAAGCCAGGGCGATGTCGATCAGCGAGATCGACTGTTCTCGCAATATTGTCTTCGCCTGTTCAACCCGTAACCGTGTCAACCATCGATGCGGCGAACAGCCCATCACCGCCCGAAACGTACGTAAGAAATGGCTTCTGCTGTAACCGCTCTCGGCAGCCAGTGTGTTGAGGTCAAGATCTGCAGCGAGGTCCACGTTCATTCGGTCAAGAACCCGCTGAAGCAGACGTCTTTGCAGTATTCCACAGACGCCAGGATTCATCAGCTTGACGCCTGCGTCGACGGTCTGCGTGGACTTTGCGCCCTTTGGCGCCCATCGCGCTGCTGAAGTGGCAATACCCAGAAATCCGACTCCCTGTGAGCATCTCATCGATTGATGTCCCTCCAAGCCGGAGCGATTGAGCACCCGTAACGAGCCAGGAATCGCGCCCTTGTCCCGATACTCACTACTATGCTGGATTGAACCAAGGAAACCATCGCTCAATGGAGTAGTCCCTCGTTACTCCGGGCCGTTTCGGCAGGCGATCTTCCTTGATACTTTAAGGTCGACCGGGTCTTCCGTCGGAACGAAAAACGATCACCCGTCGTCCAAAGAGCCGCGCATCAAGGGAGTATGCGCCCGGCCCGAGTAGCGCAATTGCCGCTGCATTCAAGCTGGACAGCACAATAAACCGCATATCGGCGTGGGCGGCAAAGAGCAGACTAGCCAGCTCAAACACGCAAGAGATGACGGACACGACCGGAGTCATAAACCCGATGCATAAGAGAAGGCTCTGCGTCGCCAAAGCGACGCATATCACGGGAGCAAGGGCTGGTTTCAGGCAGTCAGGGCCTCCGTCCAGAATCGCTGCCGCCAGCGAGACTCTGAGCATAAGTAGTGCGATTCCAGGTGCTCCCGGTGGAAACATGGAGAAGAGGCGTAGCATATCTTTAGGTTATAGAATGTAGCCTGCCAGATATCTATCTCAAAAAGGGGTCTCTACAATACCCCATTAGGACGATAGCGCGCAGAAACCGGATGGTAGGGAGACGCAATTCTCAGCCATCTAAGAAGCCCCGCTTCATCGCGATCGTTACGGCATGAGTCCTGTCGTTGGCGCCAAGCTTGGAAAGAATGCTTTTCATATGGCACTTGACTGTGGCTTCGGAGAGGGCTAGTTGAGACGCGATCATTTTGTTTGAAGTTCCCGTGGCGACTCTCCGCAAGACTTCGATCTCGCGGTCCGTAAGGGCATCGTCGGCAACATGATCAACAATTCCGGCCGCGATCTCAGAGGGAATGCGCCGTCGGCCGGCGTGGATCGCTCGAATCGTATCGATGAGTTCCTCCCGGAGCATGCTCTTCAGGAGATACCCAGTGGCCCCGGCCTTTAACGCCCGCAGCGCCTGGACGTCGCCATCATAGGTTGTCAGGACCGCGAATCGAGCCGCCGGGAATTCAGCACGGATCGCGAGGATGGCATCGATTCCGTTCATTACGGGCATTTGCAGGTCCATCAAAGTCACGTCTGGCTGATGGATTCGGAAGCTTTCCACAGCCTCCTGGCCGTTGGTAGCTTCGCCCACAACGACAATGTCTTCCGCATTTTGAAGCACCGCGGCTATGCCGGAGCGCAATAGCGGATGGTCATCGACCGTGAGAACCCTGATCTTTTGTTCGATCGGCATTTCTTTCACCTCACGCCGCTCACGCCGGGCCTGATCCAATCCCAGGGCGACCTTTTCAAACTGCGCGCGTATGCAGCGTTAGCCGGCATTTTAAGTTCGATCTCAGTACCGGCGCCAGAATTGCTCCAAATGCTCAACTGAGCGGAGATGTTTTTTGCCCGCTCCCGCATTCCGGACAATCCCCAATGGTTCGTCCGTCCACCACTTAGAATCTCCTGATCGATGCCGGAGCCATTGTCCCGAATCCGCAGACAAAAGCTTGCATGATCGTAGGTGATCTCCACTTCAATGCTCGATGCTTTAGAATGTCGAAAGGCATTCGTCAAAGCCTCCCGCCCGATCCGATAGATTTCACCCTTTACAACAGGTTGTAACGATTGAGGGGAGCCGGCAAGCGTGACTTTGAATTCGATCTCGCGGCCCTTCGCCAATTCCTCGCCGTAGCAGGCGAGTTCTTGCGAGAGTT
>Ga0209648_10005118_pt1 | contig 11186 bp, 10 predicted proteins | sample GraSoi2013_115cm_FD_185830 | JGI IMG/M metagenome (GOLD analysis project Ga0209648, IMG submission 185830) | Grasslands soil microbial communities from the Angelo Coastal Reserve, California, USA - Sample 9_17_2013_115cm (SPAdes) (version 2) | ecosystem: Environmental > Terrestrial > Soil >...
TCTCCCTTGAACGAGCCATGATCTTCAGTAGCCAAGAAGGTCAGAGGGCAGACCCGGCCAAGGTCGGCCCTCAGCAAGCGGGATGATTACGGTTCGATGTTTGTGACGTGAATCGTCTCGCTGGACTTGTCGAGGCTGCCTGTGACCTTTACACTCTGCCCGGCAAACTCCTGGGGCTTCGTCTGGTCGTCGAGCTTGTAAACTTTCTTTGAAGCAGCGTCGTACAGCACGTACTTGCCACCCATCTTGACGCAGTTTTCCGTACACATCTTCTTGGCCATGGGATCGTTTGGGTCTTTGTCTTCCATGCCTTCCTTCTTCAGCATAGGACCGTGCGAAGCATTCATAGCGCACTGACTGTCCATGATCTCGCCAATAAAGGTTTTTGTCTTGGGAGCGGCGAAGCTCACCAACGTGAGCAGCAACGTCGCGGCTAGAGCAGCAGCAACTTTCTTCATACCTGAGTTATGCACGCTTTTCTGAGTTGAGTAGCAATCACCGCACTGAAGGCTCACGAGACCCGCATAGAATGCCGGTTTTGCGAACTTATCGGGAAACCCAATAAACATGCGCCTTCCGCGTATGCTATTTCGTTCACACTTCTGTGCATAAAATTCTATGCACAGATTGCCCTGTATTTTAAATGACTTGCAGGCGTACACCATTCGGCCTCACGGAAGCGTCGGCCGCTTCCATCTCAGAACGGTCTCCGGTGTGCATAACTTGGGTGTTAAGATGTTTGAGACGAGGTTTCCTTTGTTTTCTACTTGGCCGTCAGCGCGGATCATCGTAGTCAATGGCGTGGTTTGCGCAAAAATTTGTAGGCGGTTTGGGGGCGGTTCGGACCGGAATCGCGCTCTTTTAGGCACCCAGAGCAATTCCATGCACAGTATGCAAATCGTGCAATGCCGCATAAACACTGGCGATTTCGCATCTCGTTGATTTGGCGAGTGGGGACGTAGTTCAGTTGGTTAGAACGCTGCCCTGCCATTCCATCTCAAGCAGATCTCTTGTATTTTCAACCACTTGTTCGATAGCTACTCAAAGCGCACTGTCACCAAGTCGATCTCACTATTTAGTCTGCCCCATTGGGACTGAGCGAGGATGATCTAAGCGCGCCGACCGACGGTAACGAAAAGGCCACCCTCGTGCGCAAGGGCACCAATCCATCCCAGCTGTGCCAGCCAGCCTTCAAGACGCCAGTTGTCTGCAGCCGTGGTGAACAACTCCTCCGAGTCCTCACACAGCATTGCGCTTGGGTACGCGCGCAGGTATTCGACTCCATTTTCCGCAAACCAGCTCTGGACCTCGGCCAGAGTGTGACGGTGCTCCTCGGGATGTTGATATTGGTCTTGTAGCCATGCCTTGCGCCGTGCCGGCTCACTCCCTCGGTCGTGTAGCACCGGATCGCAGGGGATGAATCGGTACCCAGACAGCCGCGCGACGAAGCGCCGGGCCCGGAGAGGAATGCGTGCGAATGCGTTGTAGACCCCAAGAACAATCATCCCGCCCGGGCGTGCAAGACGCACGATGCGAGCGAATGCCGCACTCGGATCTGGGGTGTGGTGCAAAACCCCGGACGAATAGACCACATCGAAAGCACCAGCCCGCAGGCCCGGACAATGCAAGTCGGTTTCGATGAACTGTACCTGATCGAGTCCGAATCGTCGGGCCGCCGCAGCGGCTAGCGTAAGCGATGCGCGTGTGAGATCAGCGCCGATCACGACTCTGTCAGCACGCGCCAAATACAAGCTCATCTGGCCTGTGCCACACCCAATCTCTACGACGCGAGCATCGCCGGGAATTGCTCGGTCGATGAGGCGCGCGAATTCGCTGCGCTCGGCGCGTGCCCGCAACCAACTCAGGCTGCCGCATGACGGATAATCGGGGAAAGGTGCACGCTCGTAAAACCGGCGCACTACTTCGGTTCGCGCGTCGCCCGGCAGCCGTAAGTTAGGTATGCCATCGGGCGATTCGTAGCGCATATCGCAGTTGCGACAGGACCAATCGGTCCTGAGTGGGCCCGCACACAATGGGCAGGCTAATAACTCCAGGAAAGCGTCCACGGGTTACCAAATGGAGTAGATGAACGGCGCCAGTGCTTCAACCGTTGTTGCCACGATCAGTAGCAGTCCCGTCACGCACAGAAAGATAGCCAGCGGCGTGAGCCAGCGCTTGTCGGAATCGCTGTGCCACAATCCGCTCGCCAACTGTGCCATGGAGCCGAACGTGCTGGCAAACACGATTACTCCACGTCGGGTCCTGCTACGCGTCTTGATCACGTCACGCAACCTCCTTCTTCAAAGTGTCAACTGGTGTTTTTATCACGGCCGAAGTGCGCTTCGTTACGCGAGTCTCTCCAGCGACTAGAACATCGATCTTGCAGCGCAGGAATGTTGAGTACCCTTCAACTGCACGATTAACAATAGGTTCTCCCGCCAAATTGAACGAGGTATTGAGCAGCACCGGTATCCCGGTGCGTTGCCCGTATGCCTCCAGTAGTGCATGCAGGCGTGGGGCCATCGCTGGCTCCAGCACCTGGACTCGAGCGGTTCCATCCACATGTGTGATTGCCTGTAGCCGCGAGCGCCATTCGCGCCGAACGGGAAAGACGCCCGACATGAAACGTGCCAAGCGGGTGCCGCCAGGCGGAATATCGAAATAGCGCGCTGCCACTTCAATGGGAACGACAGGTGCGAAAGGGCGAAACGGCTCGCGGTACTTGATTTCGCGGTTGAGGCGATCGCGCATCTCAATCGTATGAGGCGCCGCAAGGATGCTGCGATGGCCAAGCGCACGTGGTCCGAACTCAAGAGCGCCCTCCATCCATCCGACGATGCGATCGGCCGCCAAATCGTCAGCAATCTGATCGATGAGTGCGCCGCCGTGGCATTCCTCGACGAAGTGACCGTCTTCTCGTGCGAGCCGTGCCAGCTCAGATCCATCAACCGAAGGTCCCCAAAAAGGATGATCGGGTAGATCGCGGTCCGGATTTCCAAAGTGAATGCGGTCACAATAAAGCGCCGAGCCAATTGCGCATCCGGCATCTCCCGGCGCAGGCGGAACGAATACACGCTCAAAGCCGGATTCTGCGAGGACACGTGCGTTGGCTACGCCGTTTAAGGCCACTCCTCCTCCCAAGCATAGGTCGGGCAAGCCAGTTTCCTGATGGAGTGCTCGGGCAAGCTCCACGAGTGTGTCCTCGAGGACCCGCTGCACGCTAGCAGCACAATCAGCGAACCGCTGACCTTCCGCGGTGTCCAAATCAATTGGTTCGTACGGATTTCGTGGCGGACCAAAGAGTTCGACGAAACGCGATGAATAAGAGCGTTCTGCGGTGGTGTGAAATTCGAAATAATTCAGATCGAGCGCGAACGCGCCATCGGGAGTGCGCCGTATCAGCTTACGGACTTGCTCGACCAGCGTAGGCTGGCCGTAGGCAGCGAGGCCCATGACCTTGTATTCATCTTCGTTCACTTTGAAGCCGAGATATGCCGTGAATGTCGAATACAGCATCCCCAGGGAATGCGGAAACCTAATTTCACGAAAGCGCCTGATGGTTGTGGGACCGTTTGCCAGCCGCTCGCCGTCGCCGACTGAAAGTGTTGCCCATTCGCCCACCGCGTCGGCCGTCATAATTGCGGCGCGGCGGGTTGGCGCTGTGAGAAACGCGGCTGCGGCGTGCGACTGATGGTGCTCGGTAAACAGGACCTTGCGTCCGGACACGCCTAAATGCGATGAAATAATCCCACGCATCCACACTTTTTCGCCGAGCGAATTCTTCATTGCCTTGGGAAATGCCCGCCAGGAGTGTGGGAACGCACGTAACGCGCTGGTGAGGATGCGATCGAACTTCAGCATCGGGCGTTCGTAGAAGACGACGGCGTCGAGTGCCTCCGGTTCGATCTCTGCTTGCTGAAGGCAGGATTCGATCGCTAACAGCGGAAAGGCAGCATCGCCTTTGTGCCGCGATAGGCGCTCTTCTTGGACAGCGCAGACCGGTACACCGTCAACAATGAGGGCCGCAGCCGAATCGTGGTAATGTGCCGAAATGCCGAGAATGTTCATTTCAATATTGCCTGTCGAGTGATTGACTCGTTCCGGCGGCGACTATGGTCCATCCAGATGGTTCCCGCCTTGCGGCACGCTTGGCCAGCCAGGCAAACGGTGGCAACAAGACGAAGTACTGAATGGTCAGCAGCAGAGAACCCAGTATTCCCGCAATCCCGGTCGCCAGCCGCAAGTATGTTTTCCAGAGACGACTGAAGCGTGCCCGCCACAAATGACGCTTGTGCCGCTTCGGTTCAACTCGGGCGAGTTGCGTGAGTGTGTAGTTCATGTGAAAGTTTTCGTCGTGCAGAATTTCCTCAAATACAGCGCGCGTCGGCGGATCGTGCTGCATTACGTCGCGATAAACGGTGAAGCGGCTGGCAGCTGACTTCTCCGATAGATGAAGGAAAGCCAGCATGTCGCTGTCCGATTCACCGTCAACCTGTAGATCATCGAGACCGTGTCCACCTGAGGTAAGCCAGTCACCTTGGAACCCGGGATTGGAACGGCACGGGGAGACTTTCAAAAGCGTGGCTGCCCGGTGACGGAACAGGACACCATGACGAAACTCGTCAATCGCGTGTTCTAGATATAGGCGTCGCAAGAGAGGATCTGAAGTAACCTCGGCTGCGCGCAAAATATCGCGCCCCCCGTCAGTTTCGGTTTCGCTGAAGCGGAGCAGTTTCTGTACACGCCGATCCGTATCGCTCCAGATCCAGCGATGTACGGGGGTCAGCATTCGATCAAATGCTGTGGGTCGCTCATGGGGCCGAGCGGAATCCATCACGGCTGCCAATATATTTGGGTTGGGAAATCAGATTTGTCACTAGTTTGTTAGATTTCGCACATTTTTCGTTACTCCGCGCGAGGATCGTCCCGCGAAGTGCTACACATGGTTGAAGGAAAGGTGCGCTGAAACCGCTCTGCTGCTCCAGTTCTTTTCAAGAAAGAGGTGACTGGGCGGACATGGTGGGTGATTGTATGCGCAGTGCTCAGTTCTGGCGTTATTAGCCATCACGCATCTGACAAAGAAGTAGAGGTGAGCTTTGGAGAATATGTCTCCGGTACCCCACCAGCGCCGGGAATCCTTCTGGGCACGAGCAATAGCAGAGATCGCGGTCGCATCCGTTGGCATCGCGCTCTTATCGTGCGCACTCATCGCGAATCAACGGTTTCTCGACAGGCACTTCGTGCCGTCTTTCTTCCTGCCGCGCCATTGGTACGTGCTAATACAAACTTCTGCACGATTGGCGATGGCAGTCTTCGGCACGTGGCTGGCGTTCGTTGCACGTCGGCACGCGGGTCGCTTCGCCGCGCGAACGCCCGCAGGTGCGCTCCGCGCTGTCATGGCTGTGGTTCTGGCGCTCGGTGCAAGTGAAATCATCCTAAGCCGTGTGCACCTGCGTCCGGGAGAATGGTTGTCGGCAAAAGATGAACCACGCCGTCAAACCGACCCGCGACTTGGCTGGACGTGGGTACCGGAGCGGACTGGACACAAGAGCATCTGCGGACGGATCATCGACTACTCCATAGATGCCGCAGGATATCGCGTCAGCCGTGTGGACGAGCCGGTGGACCCTGAGCGACCGACAATTTTGTTCACCGGCGAGTCTGTCATGTTTGGTGAGGGACTCACCTATGAAGAGAGCATACCCGCACAAGTCGGTGAGATGATGGGAGTACAGACTGCAAATCTGGCAGTCCACGGCTATGGTAACGATCAGGCGTACCTCAAGCTGGAGACGGAACTGCCTCATTTCCGCAGGCCGGTGGCTGTGGTCTCGCTGTTCATGACGGATCTCTTCGGGCGGAACCTCGATCAGGATCGACCATACCTTGGTCCGGGCCTCGTCTGGCTACCAGCACAACAGCGCTCGCGCCTTTCATCGTTCACGAAGTTGATCGTGCCGTACCGCGCCGGCACGACCGTCGAACGGGGCGTCGTAGTCACCCAGCAGGTGCTTCGCGCCACCAGCGATCTGGCACAAGCGTACCGGGCAACGCCGCTACTGGTCGTGTTGCAGTTTGGCCATGAAGAGGGACCCGAACAGGCGTTGCGTCGACGGATTCTCGACGACGCGAGCATACCTTACGTTTTCGTCGATATTGATTCGTCGTGGCGGCTGCCTTGGGACCGACACCCCAATGCGGGCGCCGCCCGCGCGATCGCTGCCGCTATCGTGAGTGAATTGCGAGGACGGCTCACCGTCGCAAGCCCCGTGAAGTAGTGTTCTTAAGCATGAACTCCCCGAAGAGGGAAAGGGCACAGGTCCGTTCGCCATCTTTCGTTGGTTGTACTCCAAACGTTGACAGAGCAACTCGACAGTGTACTTGGACCCAGCTGCGGTGGACCCACCACATCACACCAGAGGCGTCGTTCCTGTCAGGTTGAACCTGGAGTTGCGTATCTGTTATGAATATAACGTGCCGCAATGAGCGTTACTAAACAGAACGAACCCAAACAACCTCCCTGGCTTCTCCTGGTCTTTAGTTTGGCGAGAAAGGGAGCGAGTCTCAGAGTGACGGTTTGGCGGAAACTGCAGCGGTATGGAGCGCTACCGCTTGGTAACTCCGGCTATTTTCTGCCGAACACGGACGGGAACCGTGAAGGATTTGAATGGCTGGCGACGGCAGTCCGCACCGAGGGTGGCGAGGCTTCTGTTCTTGAAGTGCAGTCCGTTGACAATTGCTCCTGTGAGCAGATGAAGCAGCGGTTCTCCGATGCCCGCGCCGGGGAGTATCGGGAGTTGCTCAAGGACCTTCGAAATCCGGCTTCCGCAATCACCCTGCTTTACCCAAGGCGGACAAGAATCTCGCAAAACCTCAGAGCAAAGGGAACGGAGAGATAACCACGAAGATACGATGAGCATTGACGAGCATTTAGAGCTTTTCAGCCCCTCCGCGATCGTACGATTATCACGGGTTACGGCCTGAGCCCACCGATGCACGATTTCCGGTTCCGGGCGTGGACGCCATTCCGCGCAGTCTTCGGCTTGCCGTGACGAGGAACTAGTGCCGCTGGGTAGGCGGCTGGCGAACGCCGCTCCGCTTCGCACAACATGACTCCACGATACTCGAACCGAGCAGGGATGCCCTTGGATGCTCGTACGTGCCAGGAAAGCGAGCTTCAGGCCAATTTGGCAACAGACTGACAATCGCTTGACCATTTCTTGACAATCACCGCACGTGAAGGCCCTATGCTAATTTCTTGAATCTGCAGTTACTACCTGCATCTCTGGCTGAAGCAGGGTCTCCATGTAGGAGGATCGTATGAAGCAATCAGGCAATCTGTTGAAATCAATCTGCATCACATCGATTTTGTTTCTCTGCTGCATTTACGCAACGGCTGAGGGAAACAGATTCAATACACCCGGTAACATTCTGATTGCGGATCAATTCAACAATCGTGTGATTGAAGTTGATCGCCATGGCAATATCGTCTGGCAATTTGGCCTGGGTCCGGCGGACTTCTCGCCGGCGTCCATCATTGGGGTTAACGATGCACAGCGCGTCGGCGAGCTGACGTTGATGAGTGGCACCGGCACTCCCGGCGGTCAGCCCGAAGCGCCCAACTGTACCAATCCCAGCGGCTGCCCCGATAACCGCGTGCTGTTGGTCGACCGCTCGGGACACATCCTCTGGCAATACGGCGAGTTCGAAGTGGCTGGCTCCGGCCCCAATCAGCTCAATGTTCCGGTACAAAATACCTGGCTTCCGGGTGGCCACGTGCTCATCACCGATCAGGCCAACGAGCGCATCATCGAGGTCAATCTGAACAAGCAAATCGTCTGGCAATATGGTACGACCGGTGTTTCCGGCAATGGCCCCGGGCAGCTCAACAACCCGAACTGTGCCGAGCTGTTGGAGAACGGCCACATCCTCATCTGCGACGAAAACAACAACCGCGCGATCGAGGTCACCCGCGCCGGCCAGATTGTCTGGCAGTACGGCAGCGGTGACCCGAACCTCACTGATCCTGTAAGCGGTGTCGCTTTCGCTAGCCGGCTGAAGAACGGCCACACGCTCATCACTGATTCGAATCATGCGCGCATCGTCGAGGTTGATCGTGAGAACAATGTTGTGTGGGAATACTTCACCAATACTGACCCAAACAGCAATCCGCGCGGGGGCACCGGCCCGCTGCCCACGCGCGCCGTTAGGCTGCGCAATGGTCGCACGCTGATCAGCGATCAATACAACCATCGCGTTATCGAGGTGAACCACCATAAACAGATCGTGCGCACACTCGGGAAGATCAACTCGCTCGGCTACAATACCCAGAACGTCGCAGACGGCGGGCTGAACTCGCCCTACGACGCCAAGCAAATCGGAGACTACACCGGCCTTACGCCGCCTTTCTGAGACGAATGGCAACAGTCCGCCGAGCAGAACCGCAGGGCATGGAGTAGATATCCAATGGGAAACAACGTGAAACCAAGAACAGCACTCCAGAAATCGAGATAGTGACCAACGCTATGCTCCGAGCCCCACTGCATCCCAGGAAACAGGTGAACTGCTTCGAAGATATGAGCGAGAACGACGACAACGAGACATCCTGCGCCGAGTACCTGTGGGCACGACCACACACCCTTTCCTCCAAAGAACAAGACTACCGAACCAGAAAACAGGATGAGCACGGGCACCAGCGCGACCAGCGCTTTAATTAGTGTGACATTCATTCGAATTCCTCGCTCTTCCTTCCGCGCGGCAGCAGGGGACAGCACTGCCGACGCCAACCTGCTCTCTCTTCACGTTCGCTGGCTAGTTCCGATGCATCGGGTTGACGAACCGACCAATCTTTGCCAGGTTTAGCTCATCAGGCCGTAGCTCGATGGTTCCCCCGAAAGTGTGCGTGGACGCATCCACTACAGGAATAAAGGAAAATCCCGAACCAACGTTTTGGGCTGCGTGATGTCGGACCACGTAACCACCGATCAAATACCCGAATGTGCCTCCGACCAGAACGTCTGAAGGAAAATGTTGCCGCGCGGTCACGCGGCTGGCACTGATTGCCAAGGCAAAGGCGTAAGCCGCTATCTGGACCGGCCTGCTTGGATACTCAGACGCAATCACTCGCGCCAGCGCGAAGCTTGCCGCCGCGTGCGCAGAAGGAAATGAGCCGTCGAGCTCGTATGAGCGCGTACCATGCGGCCAGAATCCTCCCTGACCGTTTCCTTCATTGGGGCGTTCACGATTAGTAGCAAGCTTCAGCGCTTCCACTACGAGTGAAGCATCAGCGACCGCTTCTGCTCCCAGACGCCCTGTTTCGGCAAGGTGCTCATTGTGGGTTCCCAAACCGAGGAAGTAGAGCCCAGCGGCACTTCCAAAAGTGGCGTACGGCGAACCAAAGGCCGAGATCGTGTTACTCGTATCTATTCTACTTTTGTCGACGCCGAGATTCTGCTGTGCTTGCGCGTCGTAGTTGAGAGCAACTCCGGTTGCTCCGGCAAACGGCAACAGCCAGATGGCGTCTCGCGGAGCAATATGCAATGGACTAGTCCAGATGCCAACCTGATCGTGGCCAAGGTCTTTCAGGCATTGTCCGAGGTGCGCTAGGCCGCAGATTACGGATTGGGGGGATGGTTGTTGCGGGTCTTCCGAGGCCGCATTATCCGATGATGGTGCCGTACCGGAAACCGATTGCACCGCCTGTGCTTGTTGACTCGATGAGTCTGTCGTCTGAGCGAACACAGGCTTTGAACCGTAAATTGGGACGGCGCAGATTAGTAGGAAATGCAAAAAATACAGATGACCGTTTCGATTTCGAACAATCGACATAATTATTGAAGCTCCCTTCAAAGTTGTCTGTCTTCTCAACTGCAATCTATGCCTGCCGAGCCTCGAATCTGCCGTAACGTAATGCGAGTGTGGGTAGGACGAGCAGGTTCAACAGCGTTGAGGTCACGAGTCCTCCAAGAATCACGGCGGCCATGGGACCCTCGACTTCACGGCCTGGATCTCCACTGCCGATGGCCAACGGCAATAGGCCAAGGCCAGTCACCAAGGCGGTCATCAGAATCGGTGCAAGCCGTTCGGAAGCGCCTCGAAGGGCTGTATCCAATCCCCAGACCATGCCGTCTACTTCAACCAAGTGCTCATAGTGCGAAATCAACATGATGGAATTGCGTAGAGTGATTCCGAACAACGTCACAAAACCGACAAGAGATCCAAGGGAGAGATTGCCACCCGTCAACAATGCAGCAAGCACCCCTCCGACCAAGGCAAATGGCAGGTTCGCGAGTACAAGCAGCAAATTGCGATAGTTGCCCATGACCATGGACAGAAGGAGGACGATTCCCAACCCTGCCAGCAGAGAGTTGACCAGCAAGTCGCGTCGTGATTGAGCTTGCGCCGCCGCCGTACCGGAAAACTCCACGTATGTGTCGGGAGGCAACGACAGTTGAAAGAAGCGCTTCTGCGCTTCAGCGACAAACGAATCGACGGTACGGCCCTGAACATTGCATGTAATGGTCTGTACGCGGCGCGCACCCTGATGCAAGATGACGTAACGCGCGGACGATTCGTAGAGATCGGCGAGCTGCTTCAGAGTGACATAATTCCCATCGGGGCTTCGAAGCGGCAGCGCTCCCAATTCGCTCACGCGGCCCCGGTCGTCTGGGACAAGAACGACCGATACGTCGAAAACTCGGTTTCCTTCATAAATCTGTCCTACCGTCTCTCCTCCATACGCGCTTCTAACGACATCAAGGACCTGTAGTGGGTCGAAGCCCCAACGGACCACATCATCCTTTCGAAGGCGGACTACAATCTGTGGCATGCCGGGAGGAGACTGGATCTGGACTTGTGCCGCGCCACGGACAGCGCCCAGCGCCGCAGCAATTCCCCCTGCTTCCTGGTCCAATTGGTCTAGGTTGTTGCCGAAAACATTGACCACAACAGGGGTCCCATAACCGGAAAGAGTTTCGTTGATGCGCTCTGTTAGAAAGCTGTTCGATGTCAAGATCGGACCTGGAAGCTGAGAAAGGACCTGCTGGATACCCGTCTGTGCCGCCTTCACTTGACTCCCGTTTCGCGCCTTCAAGTTCACATCAAGCTCACTCTGATGCGTGCCCATGGTATCGGTCCCCAGTTCGGCTCTTCCCACTCGTTGCGCCACGGATTGCACGGAAGGAATT
>Ga0209648_10005119_pt1 | contig 11184 bp, 10 predicted proteins | sample GraSoi2013_115cm_FD_185830 | JGI IMG/M metagenome (GOLD analysis project Ga0209648, IMG submission 185830) | Grasslands soil microbial communities from the Angelo Coastal Reserve, California, USA - Sample 9_17_2013_115cm (SPAdes) (version 2) | ecosystem: Environmental > Terrestrial > Soil >...
ATTCTCTCCCATCAATCCGGCCAACCGGCGCTTCGTCGGCCCGACATTGGGATCCTGGACCACGGAGCAGTGGTGCAAGCGCTGGCCGAACAGCAGCCTTTCTGGAAACCGGGTGATGCTCACGGCTATCATGCTCGTACTTACGGTTTTCTGGTCGATGAGCTCGTCCGCCGTATCTCTTCCGGTATTACGGTCGCAGAATATTTTCGGGAGACCTTTGGCCAACCACTCGATCTCGATCTCTGGATTGGCATTCCATCAGAGTTGGTCAATGATGTGGCTCCTATTCAAACGCCAAGGCGAAAACGGGAATCCTCATTTGAAGATCCGTTCTATCAAGCTTTGGCCGATCAGACCTCGCTAACGCGACTGGCATTCACCACTCCGAGTGGTCCAATTGCTCCCTCCGCCTTCAACGCACCAGAAATCCGGATGCATCCATTGCCGTCTCTCGGCGCCATCGGCACCGCTGAATCATTAGCCCGCTTTTATTACAGAGTTTTTTGTGAGCCGCGGTTTCTAAGCGTGGAGTTGCTTTCGACCCTGGCGAAAACAATTGTGTCTGGCCAAGATCGAGTCCTACAAATCCCAACGGCTTTTGGACTGGGATTCATGAAAGATCCGATTTCGCCCGAACACAAAAAACTGCGGAAGATTTTTGGCCCTTCCCAGGCCACATTCGGACAACCAGGTGCGGGCGGCAGTCACGCCTTCATTGACCCCGATCGAAAGCTGGCATTTGCGTATGTTATGAACCAAATGGAACCGGGTGTTCTGCCGAATCCAAAATCTTTGCGATTGGTTGACCAGCTCTATGCTGACAGCGTTTAGTTACGAATCTTCAATTTCCACCCATGGAATCGGCACCTACGAAATCACCGATCGAATCAATCGATTAGTGGTAAAGAGCGGGGTTAGGACGGGGTTGGCCACTATTCTTATTCAGCATACCAGCGCCAGCCTAATACTGTTTGAGAATGCTGACCCGAGTGCTCGAGCAGACCTTGAACATTTCCTGCGACGCCTAGTACCGGAGAATTCCGCTTACTTTACTCATACTCTGGAAGGGCCGGACGACATGCCTAGCCACATCCGAATGGTGCTGACGAGGTCTTCCGAAAGTATTCCGATAGCGGAGGGCAAGCTGCAACTCGGCACCTGGCAGGGTCTCTTCGTGTACGAGCATCGACACGACCCGATGCAGCGCACGTTGAGCGTGAGCATCATCGGAGAATCCGGATGAATCTCACTCCGATCGATCCGACGCTCATCCTCTCCGATCTCCATCTCGGCCACCGGGCTTCACTTATTCGCGACGCTGAACAGCTTGCTCCAGTATTGCGGGAAGCGAAGACCGTCATACTCAACGGTGATACCGCAGAACTAAGGCACCAGATTGATCGGCCGGTGGGCCGAGGGTTAGCTGCCAATCTCGCTCGAGTCTGTCACTCGTCCGGTGCGAAGGCGATATTTATCAATGGCAACCACGATCCAGTTATATCTCAGATTGATCATCTCGATCTAGCAGAAGGCCAGATGTTGGTTACTCATGGCGATATGCTTTTCCTTGGTATCGCGCCCTGGAGCCGCCAAGCTTACGCTTATCGAAGGGTACATCGCCGCGCCCTCGATCAACTCGGGCCGGATGCGCTACTCAATTTCGAGAAACGCCTTCTGGCCACGAAGAGGACCACGCTGAAATTGCAGCTGCTGGAGGAACCTACCACGCAGGGCAGGTTTCCCGGTCTTGGGTTGATCGCGCGGCAACTTTGGCCGCCCTTTCGTCCACTAATGATTCTGCACGCCTGGTGGAACACACCGAAGCTTGGCGCCGGCCTACTCCAAGCCTTTCGACCAGACACGCACTTTCTTCTCATTGGTCACACGCATTTTCCGGGATGCTGGAACCGCAGTGGACGCGTGATTATTAACACCGGAAGCTTTGTCTTGAACTTCGGCGCCTGCGCGGTGTTGCTGTGTGACAAGAGTCTCGAGATCCGCAGGATAGACCGTTATCATAAGAATTTTGTTCTCGGAAAACTGCTAAGAAAATTTGAGATAAGCCGGTAGGGGCGTGTGCGCCACGGATCGCGAGGCTGCGATCCCTCTAGTGATATCATCCCCCGGTTTGACCGGAAAGTTGCTCGCGAGCGGTTTCGACGAGCTGCGCATAGGTAACCGATGGACGGTCACCATGATGATCTGTTTCCAAACGATCAGTCCCCGTTTGGTAATCGATCGAAAAGAGGCCAAATCGGGGTGTAAATGATCCCCATTCGTAATTGTCGAACAGAGACCAATGCAGATAACCGAGCAACGGGATCTTGCTTTGCGCAATTCGGGTTACTTCCTTTACGTGAAGACGCAGAAATTCACTGCGAGTCATCTTATCGCGGCGCAGCGTCGTACGATTATCGGTGCGCCGCCGCAGGGCCATGCCATTCTCCGCGAGCAATACCGGCCGATCTCCATAGTCCTTGCTGTAGTACTCGCAGAAAAACCGAAGCCCGGCCGGCAAGACACGCCAGTCCCACCACTTGCTGGTGATGTTGCTCATCAGCCATGCCCGGAGGGATTTGTTCTTAAATTCGTGGTCCCACCATACCGGCAATCGAAAGATATGCGCTGCGAACGGATCGTAGTAATCGAGGCCCAAGAAATCAAAGGTCGACGTTCTCTCTGCCTGGTAAATCTCTTCGACCAGCGTTGCGAAGAACTCCGCATGAAACGTCTTGTAGCCAATCCAATTGCTGATTCGCTTTATGAGGTCCCCGAAAAAGTAAGGAATATCCTTGTGCAACGGTATGTTTGCTTCGGCAAAAGCCTTCTCGAACTCATGGATCTTGCCATAGACATAGTCACGCAACTCCGAAGGTTTCACCCCCCTTTCACGAACCGAGATCAGATCCAGCCAGATTTTGTCGGACCAATACAGATCGCTGCAGTAGTTGTTGAAACTCACCATTGGCGGCCCCCAACCCTCACGCTCAGCCAAATTATGAATCAGGTTATAAGCCTTTACATGGGCTTGGAGGATCTGCCGGCAACCTGCGGCAACACTGCGCAACCCGGTCGGATGATGTTTTCGCCCCGGGAATTGGGTGCCAAAATAGGTGTTCAGCACCAACATGTTCGGCTCATTCACCGTGATATAGTATCGAATCGGCTCAACTCCATGGCGGTCAATGAGCGCACGATTTACGTAGAGAACTGCTTTCTCCACGTAACGACAAAAATGGTCAACCATCCCCGGCTCCAACCAAGGATCGGCTCCGAGCCAGGCGGGATGCACAAAATGATGCAAGGTAACAATCGGCTCCATCCCGTGTCGACGACACTCCGATAACATCTCGGCATATCGATCCAGCGCGCTTTCGTCGAATGCTGGAGCCGGGCCAGACTGATCGAAATAGGTAGGTTGCACCCGGCTCCACTCGATCCCCAGACGAAAGGCATTGAGGCCCATTTTTTCCGCCCGATCGAAATCTTCCAGATACCGATTCCAAAAATCCGCAGCCATCCCAACGGGAACCACATCGTTTCGGCGTTCTGCAGCGGCCCAGTTGGTCTGGGGCTGACCAGCTCCGTTAAATCCTCCTTCCGACTGATATGCGGACGTTGCTACGCCCCACAGGAATTCTTCCATAGCTACCGAAGTTTGTTGTCCTTCTCACGCGCAGCAGCCAAAATAATCGCTTCAGCATCGTCATCGGTAACCTCCAGAGGAGGTAATTCGTCACCGACCAAAGTCTCCGCGATACAACGAGCGGCATCCGGGCGGCTCAAGGCAAAAGCCCGTTTGCGCATCTGTTCCAGACGCTCGGGGTCGTCCAACAACGTGTCAATTTTGTAGGGGATGGTCGTCATTTCGTTGCATTTCACCGCGACGCCATCTTCCAGCAGATGATCACAATTTCTTTCCTCTTGTCCGGGAATGGGGCTGACGATCACCATTGGTAGACCGCAAGTCAGCGCCTCCGCACTGGTCAATCCGCCCGGTTTACCGATAAAAAGATCCGAGATCTTCATGAGATCTGGCATACGGTCGGTGTAGCCAAATACCTTGAATGACTCCGTGTCTTCGCCGACGACGCGCAACACCCGTTCCGTAGTCTCGGCGCTACGACCGCAGACTACTAAAGTTTGCGTTTTGTTGCGCAAATTTCTTAGGCGCTCCACCACAAACTCGGCCGGACCGACTCCTAACGCTCCGGCCGAAAGGAGCAACGTTGGACGAGTGGGATGTAACCCAAAATCGAGTCGAGTGGCCGTCCGATCAATCGGATAAGCGAACTCCGGATCAATGGGGATTCCCGAAACCGTGATCCGCTCAGAAGGCAACCCCAGCATTTCCAGATGCACCTTCGTTTCTTCGATCGCGACAAAGTACCGATGAAACATTCGGGAAAGCCACATCGCATGAAAATCAAGATCAGTGACTACGATCGAAAGATGGGCATCCAATTGATTCTTTGCGATCAGGTCAGAGATAATACCCGCCGGCATGAAATGCGTGCAGACCGTGATGTGCGGGTCGAATTTACGGATGAATTTCACCAGTGGTCCGGTGTTCAGGCGATCCAGCATCAGGCGCATGCCGTCGGTCTTCCAGGGCTCGTCACTCTGTTTATACCACCAGCCGAGGAAATCCGGAGCCGTCTGAACTAAACGCGCGTAGAGTTTGGAATAAAAATCCCGAAACAATTTGTTCGTGAAATGAAGAGCATCACTATGAATTACTTCCCCGACGTAAGGATTCTCTTTGAATGCCTTCGTGAGTGCTTCCGCTGCGCGCACGTGCCCGCTTCCCGCGCTGGTTGACATTATAAGCACTCGCTTCTTCATCAATGTTTTCACTCGCTATGCATCGAAGTCGCTAGAGTTGCACACCAAAATCGCACCCGTGATCGAGTTTAAACAAAAAATCGCGGAGTTTGCGGGCATTTCCAACTTGTCCGACCTAGCCTCTGGTCGTCTTGTACACTCATTTCCGAGCAGTAAAGCGGCGTCGGACAGCTCAAAAAAAATTACCGCTCGATTATTTCTCGGAGTCCCTCTCATTCGGCACTCGAGTCGATCCTCTGCACACCTCGGCTGATTCAGGTTCGCTGGCAAGGCGAGCTTTGTGCCTGATCAGCTGCAAATTCCGTAGGTAAATCACGGAATTAGGAAGGTAGCTGACAATTCCAACCGGGTCTCGGCGAAAAATAAAATAAGCACCCAACAAAATACTCCCGGCTATACTGAAGTGCCAGAAGGAAACCGGCAGGACGCTCTCGCCGCGTTTTTCGGAAGCAATCCACTGAACAATAAAACGCATTGCAAAAAGCAGATTTCCGGCAAATCCGAGAATCATCAGATAGCTCCAATCCAAACCAAAAAAACGGTGAAGTTGGCCAAACCAAGTAACCGCGCAGATGAAGTTGGTGCTCATAGCGGCCGAGCTTAACAGACTCCGGAATCCGGAATCCAGAAGGTAGTCTCCCGAGTGACGGCAAGGACAAAGTCTGGAGCCTTGATACTGAAGTCAACGCCAGACCAGAAGCCGAATGTTTCGATCGTCCCTTGCGGGACGGACATCTCTTTTTGTATCATTTCCCAGCACTTCGTACTGGGCTACTTTCAGTAAGTCCCTCCCTCCTTCGGCCCTCCGGGCTACGGCGGACAAGCCGGGACGAGTCTTCAGCGCATCGCCAAAAGGCGTTCTGCAAAAGCAGGACGCCTTTTCTGAAGAGTCTGAACTATGCCAGGTTGGTCTCAGTAGCGGTAATGCTCGGCCTTGTATGGACCTTCAACCGGCACACCAATGTAGGTCGCTTGCTTCGCTGTCAGCTTTGTTAACTTCACTCCAATTTTTTCGAGATGTAAGCGGGCCACCTCTTCATCAAGCTTCTTTGGCAAAATATAGACCTGCGGTTTGTAAGTATCCTTATTCTTCCAAAGATCGATCTGGGCGAGTACTTGATTGGAAAAGGAGTTACTCATAACAAAAGACGGATGTCCGGTCGCACAACCGAGGTTGACCAGCCGGCCTTCCGCCAACAGGAAAATCTCGCGCCCATCCGGGAATCGATATTTGTCGAGCTGAGGCTTGATGTTAGTTCGCTGGATACCAGGAAAGGCGTTGAGGTTGTCCACTTGAATCTCGTTATCGAAGTGACCGATATTGCAGACGGCGGCCTGATTTTTCATTTTGGCCAGGTGCTCGATAGTGATGACATCGCAGTTACCCGTGGTAGTGACATAAACATCGCCGCGCCCAAGGGTATCTTCAATCGTGGTGACCTCGTATCCTTCCATCGCAGCTTGCAGCGCGTTGATCGGATCGATCTCCGTAATGATCACGCGCGCGCCCTGGCCGCGTAACGATTGGGCGCAACCTTTCCCAACATCGCCATAACCACACACGACTGCCACCTTTCCCGACAACATTACGTCGAGGGCACGGTTAATGCCGTCCACGAGCGAATGCCGACAACCGTATAGATTGTCGAACTTCGACTTGGTCACGGAGTCATTTACGTTGAACGCGGGAACTAGCAATTTGCCGACCTCTTGCAACTGGTAGAGCCGATGAACGCCGGTCGTCGTTTCTTCAGAGACGCCGCGCCACTCTTTCACCAATTCATGCCAGCGATACGGGTTTTCGGCATGAATCTCCTTAAGCAGGTTCTTGATCACTCCTTCTTCATGGCTGGAGGACGGCGTATTCACCCAATCGTTGCCTTCCTCCAGTTCGTACCCTTTGTGGATGAGAAGCGTCACATCACCACCGTCGTCCACCACCAGTTGCGGACCTTTCCCACCCGGATGCGAAATCGCCTGGTTCGTACACCACCAATAATCTTCTAGAGTCTCACCCTTCCATGCGAATACGGGGACGCCGGATTTGGCTATCGCCGCGGCCGCGTGGTCCTGGGTCGAAAAAATGTTGCAACTTGCCCAGCGGATGGATGCACCAAGATCAACCAACGTCTCGATCAAGACGGCGGTTTGGATCGTCATGTGCAACGAACCGGTGACCCGGACGCCCGCCAATGGCTTGGACTTCGCATATTTCTCGCGGATCGCCATCAGCCCAGGCATTTCCTGTTCGGCAATTTCGATCTCTTTTCGCCCAAACTCAGCCAAGCCGAGATCGGCAACCTTATAGTCAACAGCAGTTTTGGTGATTACGTTGCTCATGTATTTTGAATTAGGATAGGTACTGTTTGAGAGCTTCGGCTCGATCCGTACGCTCCCAGGTGAGTGATTCCAGGTCATCCTCGCGCCCGAAATGACCGTAGTTGGTAGTCTTCCGGTAGATTGGGCGCAGGAGATCGAGTTGTTTGATGATAGCTGCCGGCTTGAAGTTGAATACCTCTTGTACAGCTCCCTCAATTTTTACTTCGTCTACTTGCGAGGTTCCAAACGTGCTGACGCATACGCTGACCGGATCGGGATAACCGATGGCGTAAGCGAACTGAACTTCACATCGGTCGGCCAGACCAGCCGCTACTACGTTCTTAGCGACGTACCGGCCCATGTACGCCGCGGATCGATCGACTTTGGAAGGATCTTTACCCGAAAACGCGCCGCCACCGTGGCGGCCCATTCCGCCATAGGAGTCGACAATTATCTTTCTTCCGGTTAGACCCGAATCACCTTCCGGACCGCCAATCACGAATCTGCCGGTTGGATTGATCAGGTATCGCGTTTTGGAGTCAATCCACTCCAAAGGCACAACCTGCCTGATCACCCGCTCAATGATGGTCTCGCAAATTTCTTTATGTTTTACTTCGGGAGCGTGCTGGGTCGAGATGACCACGGCATCGACACGAATTGGACGAAACCCATCGTATTCAATCGACACCTGGGTTTTTGCATCCGGCCGAAGCCAAGGCAGCTCACCACTCTTGCGCAGCCTCGTCAATTCACGCCCCAGTTTATGGCTCAGCTGAATCGGCGCCGGCATCAATTCGGGAGTCTCTCTTACGGCGAAACCAAACATCAGCCCTTGGTCGCCAGCCCCTTGTTCATCGGTCTCTTTACCGTCGGCCGGTTTTGCATCAACGCCTTGAGCAATGTCGCGGGATTGACGACTCAATGCTTGAACAACCAAACAAGTATCAGCGTGGAAAAGCGATTCATCGTGAATGTATCCGATTTCCCGAATCGCGGATCGGACCTCCTCGATGTAGTCGAACTTCGCGTTGGTCGTAATTTCGCCAGCGACAACGACCAGGTTTCCTTTGGCAAGGGTTTCGCAGGCGACTCGGCTACTTGGGTCCTGCGCCAGGCAGGCGTCCAGGATAGTGTCCGAGATAGTATCGCAAACTTTGTCTGGATGACCCTCAGTTACAGATTCAGAAGAGAAGATATAGCGACGCGACATAGAGCAAGGATGGTGGGGTCAGTGGAGCATTGAGGTGACAAGGCAGGATCGTAGAGTATATTGACCAATCATGATATCCTGATATATCACTCGGTTTCTGATGTCGTCAACGCTGAATTTATTGCGCCTTTTGGCCGATCCCACCCGAACCCGACTCCTCTACCTCCTGGAACCAGGCGAACTCTCCGTGGCGGAGATCCAAGAGGTATTAGGAATGGGACAATCCCGGATCTCTACCCATTTGGCCCAGCTGAAAAGGGCGGGCTTGGTTCACGATCGGCGGGTCGGAAAAAACATCTTTTACAGCTGGAAAGAGGAGACGCCGATACCGCAGCCCGAACTCAAGCAACTCGTTGAACTGGCAGCGCGCGAAATGCCCGAGGCCAAGACAGACCGCGCCAGACGCGAACACATTCTCGCAAAACGCCGCGACCGTGCTGGAGAATACTTCAACCGCTTAGCCGGCAAATTTGGGCGTAGTTATTGCCCAGGCCGATCGTGGCAGGCTTTATCACACCTTCTCCTCACCCTCTTGCCTGAAATCGACATAGCCGATTTAGGGGCGGGCGAAGGCACTTTGGCCCAACTGCTGGCCCGCCGTGCGAGGAGCGTAATCGCCGTGGATCTTTCGGAGAAGATGGTCGAATTCGGTTCTCAACTCGCGCGCGAACACGGTTTTTCGAATCTTGAATACCGGCTGGGCGATATTGAAGATCCTCCGATAGCGCCGGAGACAATCGACCTCGCTATTCTGAGCCAGGCGCTACATCACGCGATCGATCCTGCGCGGGCGATCCAAGCAGCATACCGTCTTTTGCGGCCGGGCGGACGCATTCTCATCCTGGATCTACTGGCCCACACCTTCGAGCAAGCACGGGAACGGTATGCGGACATCTGGCTGGGGTTTAGCGAAGTGGAACTCTCTTATGCGTTGCAAAAGGCGGGCTTCGTCGAAGCCGAAGTCAGGGTGGTATCCCGCGAAACTGAAAGCCCGTTTTTTCAGACGCTTCTTGCGACCGGACGGAAGCCGCCAAGCTGTCAGAAGTCAGCAGTAGCAGTAAACAGTCAGCAGTAAACGGCGGGATAATGCCGGGGAGCACGAAATGGCCCCGATTTGCTGCTTACTGCTCGCTACACTACTCACCATTTACTGCTCGAAGCGCTTAACACTTGGTATTTCCTCGCTATCTGCTATTTGCTATCTGTCATTTCATTCAAGCCTTAGGCGAGAATGATTCTCCCTATGCGCAGCTGGTTCGTCGTTTTTCTCATACCATCGATTGCAGCAGCCGGATGGAAGGTCATAGATCGGCAAGAATCGAATGCCGGCTCTTCCCAAGCTTTTGTTATCACGATTCGCAATGGCTCGAACCAAGCTAAAATATACGCAGTGACCGGTCACGCGTCCGAGCTCCGGTTTCGAGTACTAAATAATGTCGATCACCGATTTTCCAAGGTACAAGAGGCGGTCTCCAAGTCCGAAGCGCTCGCCGGGGTGAATGGCGGCTATTTCCAGCCGGATCTGACGCCGGTTGGACTGCTCATCAGCCAGGGTAAGCTGGTACATCCGCTGGAACGAGCGAAGCTCCTCTCCGGCGTCTTTTTTGTGCGAAAACAAAAGCCGGCTTTAGTACGAGTGCAGCACTTTTCCGATGCCGTAGGTATCTCGGATGCGATCCAATCCGGACCTTTTCTAGTAGAGAGCGGCGGCATTGTTGCTGGACTAAACAACAGACGTAGCGCGCCACGGACGTTTGTTTTTCTGACCAGGGAAAGCATTTGGGGTGTCGGGATCTGCCGGTCGGTTACCCTGGCAGAGCTATCAGAAATCCTGACGATAGCTGATCTGCTACCGAATGGCCCAATTGCTGGAGCGCTCAATCTTGATGGCGGGTCATCGACCGGGTTTTACCTGGCGCGAGGAAGTCAGTCGATCTCGTCGCCTGAGTGGACAACCGTCGGAAATTATTTGCTTCTAAGCTCAGCCGTCCACAAATAGTAATTCATCTTTTCCGCCGCACCGCCGGGAGCTTGGCCTATGCCGCCCCTCGACCGGATTTCCGGAAGAGAAAAATGGCAGATTTGTAATTCAGAAAATTTCGTTGAACTCCAACGTCCTCTCACCCAACGTTGCGCTTCGATTTGCTGCAATTCTATGAGTCGCTACCATCTCCCAAAACTTGCCCCTTATACCTGCGTGCTTCTTGTGGCCCTCGGAGCGTGGACCGCCAGAGCTTTCGACGCGGATCAGAAAGCGGTATTGGATGCCTATCAAAAACCGTGGACTGCTTACTTTGCTGCGATTCAAACATTGGGTACGACGCTCGATTCTGCCAAAGGGGATCAGGATATAGTTAAAGCAGCGGACAAATTTTGCGATGAGGCGAACGCCTTCGTCGAGGAGTTTAACGACGTACGCGATCGTTACCTGGGATCGGATATTTTGAAAGCGATGGACAATGATGCGGACGCGAAGAAGGCGTTCCAGGATTTCGTCACCAACGTTAAACAGAAGCTGGACGATGCTAAACCGATTTTTGATAAATTGAATCGGCAATTGACCGTCTATAGCACCTCAGCCGATATTAAAAGAGTGCGTGACCGGCTCGCTGCGGTCTCGAACCGGCTTCAGCTTCTGACCCTATAGCCGGCTTCTTGGCCGAAGCGACGAGGAGCGAGCGGTTCGGTTGATTCAAATGAAAGTTGGCGAGGTTGCTCAACGCAGAAAGCAGGCTATTGGCGGACGGATTCCACCAATTCGCGACGCCGCTCATGTTCCTCATCAGAAAGGACGGGTCGACACACCAGAT
>Ga0209648_10005121_pt1 | contig 11183 bp, 6 predicted proteins | sample GraSoi2013_115cm_FD_185830 | JGI IMG/M metagenome (GOLD analysis project Ga0209648, IMG submission 185830) | Grasslands soil microbial communities from the Angelo Coastal Reserve, California, USA - Sample 9_17_2013_115cm (SPAdes) (version 2) | ecosystem: Environmental > Terrestrial > Soil >...
TGAGATTGTGCTCGTTGGCCGGCAGCCACGTCGCCCCCGGCTCTTTGGCGGGTTACTGCAGAGAGACGCACTCGTGTCTGCTTTTGTCCCTTGACACCGGCCGTTGTCGTCATACACGGGATGACACTTCGGGGTCTTATCCGGCGAAGCGATTTTCCGTAGTTTGGCCGTTGCCGACATCTTCAGCGATGACCGCCACTTCTTTGCCCATGCGCCGTCCAACCTCGGCGCAGGCAGCGATGGTTTGATCGTCTGTCTCGCCCGTGCGCACTAGCTCAAGCGTCCTCATCTCAGCCACCGGCTGAATGAAACGCATGCCCAGTATTCGACGAGGACGATAAGTGATTGATGCTATCTCGCCCACGCGAAGCGAGACGGTGGTCGAAGCTAGAATCGTCTCCGGCCTGCAGATTCGATCGAGCAGGGTAAAGATCTCGAGCTTAGATTCCATTTCGTCCGGGACGGCTTCAATAACCAAGTCCGCTGGGCGAGCTGCTTCTTCCACGGTTCCGGCGAATTCCAGGCGCAGCAACGACGAATCGGCGGCGGCGCTGGAAACCGTACCTTGTTCGATCCCTTGTGTGAGAGCGGCGCGGATTTCTGCCTCGGCCTTGCGCAGGCTCGCTGGAAGTATGTCCTCAAGGATGGTGCGATAGCCGGCCCTAGCGGTTGCGCAGGCGATGCCGCGACCCAAGCCTGAGCGGCCGCCGGCGCCGATGACGGCCACGGTCTTGATTTCGGCCATGATCCGGTGTCTCAGACCCGCGCCAAGGTCTCCATGATGACGACGTAGTTCGGATCAGCATGGCGCATATATTCGGCCAGGCGCTTGCGTTCATCGTCCGACATACTGGGCACGCCGGCTTGAATGCGCCGCAACGTCGCGGCAATGTCGTCAACGTAGTTCATCATGCGGATCAATTCGCCAGTCACTACCATGTTTCGCGTCGCTCCTTCGTCAAAGTATTCATTGTTAATGCTTCCGCGGAAATAGTAAAGCGATGGGCTGGCGCGTCGGCAAGGCCAATCAACAAGTGTCAGGCATGACTTCAGAAGTTGCGGGAAAAACGAGTTCTTTCCTTGGAATCGCAGTAATCGCGCGAAATCGCCATGATCGGAAAAACCTGATTCCGGCGATGTCGGCGATCCCGGCGATTCCGGCGATCTTCACTACTCACCCGACACCTCCTTCCCAGTCCGCATCTAACCCATGGGAAGCTGCAAGGCGTCAGGCTAGCATGCGAGGCAGTCCGACTGTCTTAAGTAAAGAATCGAGTGCGCTCTCCGAATGCCTGGACCATCTGGCTGCGCGGAACCGCTACGCCCGCCCTCTTTCGACGTACCGCTTGCAGTTTCATTCCGGCTTTCGGTTTGAAGACGCCAGGCGGCTCGCGGGTTATCTGCATGCTCTCGGGATTTCCCACTTGTACTCGTCGCCGGTGCTGCAGGCGCGGGCCGGCAGCAAGCATGGCTACGACATCACCGACCACAACCAGCTCAATCGGGAGATCGGCAGCCACGAAGACCTGCAGGCGCTGGTGCGCGAGCTCAAGAATTACGGAATGGGCCTAATCCTGGATTTCGTCCCCAATCACATGGGGATCGGTTTTGGCTCGAATCCCTGGTGGCAAGACGTGCTAGCCAACGGCCGCACCTCAGAGTTTGCCGAGTTCTTCGATCTGGACTGGACCCCTCTCAAGCCCGAGCTGCGTGATAAGTTGCTTTTGCCCATCCTGAGCGATCAGTACGGAGCCGAATTAGACGCCGGTCACATTCGCCTCATTTTCAACGACGATGGGTTTTGGGTCGACTACTTTGAGAAACGCCTGCCACTCGATGCCAGGACCGTTCCTCTGATCTTCGAGCCGGTCGCTGCTCAACTGCAAACCCCGGAGTTTGAGGAGCTACGCCGGCTGCTGGGCGAGCTTGGCAGTATTCCCTCGCACAACTCCACCGACATGGAGCAGGTGCGGCAACGGCGGCGCGCCGTCGGGCCGCTCACGGCGGCGCTCCACAACTTGATACGTACAACGCCCGGCGTACGTGAACTGGTAGAAAAAGCGGTGAGCCTATGCAACGGCCGTCCCGGAGAGCTCCGCAGCTTTGACGCGCTGCACCGGCTGCTCGAAGCGCAGGTTTACCGGCTGGCCAATTGGCGCGTCTCCGGCGAGGAAATCAACTACCGCCGCTTTTTCGACATCAACGATCTCATCGGGCTGCGCATGGAGAATCCACGAGTGTTCGCGGCTACTCATCAGCTACTGCGCCGGCTGCTGGCCGAGGATGTTGTTCAGGGCGTTCGCATCGACCACTGCGATGGTCTACTCAACCCTCGTCAATACATGGTGCGGCTGCAGATGCTCTATGCCGCGAGTCAGTGTGTTGGCGCAGAGCCGCGCCCGCCTCTGGCGGAGAATGGCGTGGAACTGGACATGCAACAGGTGTTCGGACAACACGATTGGAGCCAACAGCGACCGCCTTTCTATGCCGTCGTGGAAAAAATCCTCTCCCCCGGCGAGGAACTGCCTGGCGAATGGCTCACCGACGGCACTTCCGGCTACGAATTTGCCACGCTAGTGAACGGATTGTTCATCGACCACGCCAACGAACGCTTGTTCACCAACCTGTATCACCGGTTTATCGGCTCGTCGCCGGACGTGGATTCTCTGATCTACAACAGCAAGAAGTTGATCATGAACTCATCCCTGGCCAGCGAGGTGAATGTGCTGGCACATGTGCTGGATGAAATTTCGGTCAATGACCGTTACGCTCGCGATTTTACACGGAAGTCGCTGCGCGACGTAGTGCAGGAGGCCATCGCCTGCTTCCCTGTCTATCGCACGTACATCGATGAGCGCGGGCAGATCACAGACCTGGATCGTGCCCACATCAACGAAGCCATCGTCCGCGCCAAACGCCGAAATCCGGACAAAGCGCCGTCGGGCTTTGATTTTCTTCGTGACATCCTGTTGCTCAAACGCAGAGAGACGGAAGAAGAGTCGGAACTCTATCGCAAGAAACGTTATTTTACGTTGAAGTTCCAGCAGCTCACCGGTCCGGTGATGGCCAAGGGCTTGGAGGACACGGCCTTCTACATCTACAACCGCTTCATCGCCACGAACGAAATCGGGGGATCGCCCAAGCAGTTCGGCGTCAGCGTGGAGACGTTTCATCAGGAAAACCGCAAGCGTGGCGAGCGCTGGCCGTTTTCCATGCTTGCCACCTCTACCCACGACACCAAACGCAGTGAGGACGTTCGCGCGCGGCTCGATGTGCTTTCCGAGATTCCCAAGGCGTGGGGCGCGCAAGTCTTCCGCTGGCGGAGAGCCAACCGCGCCAAGAAGCGCCTGCTGGGCGACGGCCGCTATGTTCCCGACCTCAACGAAGAATACTTGCTTTACCAGACTCTAGTGGGAACCTGGCCTAACGGCTCAATGTTCGCAAGCAAAGATTACGTGGAGCGAATCAAGCAGTACCTGACCAAGGCAGTGCACGAAGCCAAGGTCAACCTTAGCTGGATCAGCACTGACCCGGCCTACGTGGAAGCGCTGCAACATTTTGTTGAACGAATCCTGACGCCCGGCACGCGTTCACGTCCCAACTCTTTTCTGGGACAGCTCCAAGCGTTCGTTCCCACCGTGGCCTTCTTTGGCGCGCTCAATTCGCTGGCCCAGCGCTTGCTCATGATTGGTTCTCCCGGCAATCCCGATGTCTATCAGGGCATGGAGCTGTGGGACTTCAGCCTGGCGGACCCAGACAACCGGCGTCCGGTGGACTTCGCCCTGCGACAAAGACTGTTGGCGGAGGTCGATCGCCGCGCCGAAGGCGGCAACCTCACGACGCTTTGCGCGGAGCTCCTGGCCAACTTCCAAGACGGTCGGATCAAAATGTGGACCACGATGCAGGCTCTCCGCTTGCGCCGCGAGCGACACGAACTCTTTCACCGGGGAAGCTATACGCCATTGGCTGCCACTGGAGCCAAGGGCGGGCACGTTATTGCCTTTGCTCGCGAGCACGGCGGGCAATTCGTGGTTGTGGCCGTACCACGCCTCAGCCTGACGCTAGCCGGCGGCGCCGCGCGCGCTCCATTGGGCGAACTATGGGAAGACACTGAAATACCTGTGCCGGAGAATGGGAGCCACTCGCTGGAAAATATCTTTACCGGAGAATCCCTCGAGCTCAGCCCGACGCGAACGCTCTCATGCCGCGAAGTCTTCGGGCATTTCCCGGTGGCGCTGCTCGTCGGCTGATGCCGCAGGCGCGCGATCGCAGATGGTGGTGAGCGCAGCCAGCTTTTCCGCCAGCTCGGACTTTAGTGCGCCGGCGGCGAAGCGCCAGCCCCAGTTGCCTTCGAGCTGCGAGGGAATGTTCATGCGGGCATCGCTGCCTAAGCCGAGAACATCTTGCAGAGGTACGATGGCCAGTCTCGCTGGCGAGGCCCAGGCAACGCGCAGGAATGCCCACGCTACGTTATCTTCGGCCTGTCCCAGGTAGGCCTGCACGTGGGAGCGCTCCTCTTTGCTGGTGCCCGATTTCCACCAGCCAAGCGTGGTGTCATTGTCATGTGTCCCGGAATACACCACGCAATTGGGCACGAAGTTGTGGGGAAGATAGATGTGCGCGCCGGGGTTCCCAAACGCAAATTGCAAGACCTTCATCCCGGGAATGGCCAGCCGTTCGCGAAGGGCGTGAACCTCCGGCGTGATCATGCCCAGGTCTTCTGCAATGAAGGGAAGATCGCCTAGCCTTTCGCGCAGCACGAGGAAAAGCTCGTCTTGCGGACCTTTCAGCCATCGCCCGTGAACGGCCGTCGGCTCGGCTGCGGGAATCTCCCAATAGCTTTCGAAGCCGCGGAAATGATCGAGGCGGAGGATATCGCAGGTCTTCAACGCCCAAGCCATGCGCTGCACCCACCAGTCGTAGTTTTGCGCGCGATTGGCGTCCCACCGATACAACGGATTACCCCAACGCTGGCCGATTTCGCTGAAGGCATCGGGAGGCACGCCGGCTACGACCTTCGGCTGCAAGTTTTCGTCGAGGTCGAAGAGTTCGCGATGGCGCCAGACATCGGCGCTATCGTAGTTGACAAAGATGGCCACGTCGCCCACGATGCGAATGCCACGCTCGGCGCAGTACCGGTGCAAGGCGCCCCACTGCTCGAAAAAAGCAAACTGGATCGCGCGCTCGATCTCCAACTCCCGCTGGTGTTCCAACCCGAAGCGGTGCAGTTCCCCAGGTTCGCGCCGTGCCAGCTCACGCGGCCAAGAGCTCCATGCTGCTCCGCTATGAAGCTGACGAATCACTTCGAAGAGCACAAAGTCTTCCAGCCACCACGCACTGCTGCGTTTGAATTCAGCAAAGCGCTGGCGCCCGGCATTTTTTTCATTTTCAAGGAAGCGCTGCGCGGCCCGGCGCAGCAGCGGCAGCTTGTAGGCCTTCACTTCATCGAAGTTGATGCGGGCAGGCGACGGACCGGCAGGAGTCGCGAAGCTTGAAGCATTCGCATCCAACCATCCCCGGTCCGCCAAGCGCTCCAGACTGATCAGCAAAGGATTGCCGGCGAAAGCCGAGATCGCGGAATAAGGTGAGTTGTTCACCGCAGGCGGTGAAAGCGGCAGGACCTGCCACAAGCTCAGCCGCGCGCGAGCCAGGAAATCGGCAAAAGAATAAGCGGCCGGGCCAAGATCTCCGATCCCATCCCGCGAAGGCAGCGAGGTGGGGTGGAGCAAGATTCCGGCGGCACGGTCGAACAACATAAATCGAGAAAAGCTAGCTACGACCTTTGGCCAGATTGTTCATCTCGTTCTTGTTGATCTTTACCTTGCCTTCCTTTTCCATGCGGCTCTCCAAGTTAGTCATGAATAACTGCAGGGCCTGATTCCGTCTTTGCTGGGTGAGCTGTTCCAGGATGCCGTCGCGCTCTTTGGCGAACTGCCCATCGGTCAGCGAGGCTTCCTGACGGTCAGTTACCTGGAGAACCAGTCCCTTTTGTCCCAGGTTCAACGGCCCGCTGATCTCGCCCGGCTTGAGACTGAAGGCTGCGCTGGCCTGCCCGCTCATGGACCCAAAGTCCGCCACCTGCGACGAGCGGCTCACCAGGTCGCTGGTCTTCACAGCAGCGCCGGCCTCTTTCGCGGCCTTGGCTAGATCGTGCTCGGCATGAGCGCGGTCCGCCATTTGCTGAGTCTTCTTGGTCAGAAGTTCTTGTCCACGCTGGTTCTTAAAGTCGGTGGCCACGCGATCTTTAATCTCTTCGAACGAAGGCGTGCGCGGGGGTTCGATCTTGGCAACCTGAAAAATCACGTAGCCCTGAGCGAAGCGTGACGCTTGCGGACCAGCTTTGTCCGGAGTGGCAAAAATGGCGCTCATCACTTCCCCGCCGGCAACCCCGATGCCCGGCAACGTGTCACCCTGGCTGATGAGATTGCTCTGTACAACCGTCGATCCACGTTGCGCTGCCGCTTTGTCCAGACCGTCCTTCTGAGCGACAGCTTGAGTTTCGTTGAACGTCTGGTCTAAGTATGCGTTGACCTTCTGCGCTTTCACCAGCTTTTCGATATCGTTTTTAACTTCAGCAAAGGGCTTAAGGCCGGCCGGTTGTTTTTCTTCCGTCTGAATGATGTGGAAGCCGTAGCTGGTTTGGACTAAACCGCTAATCTGGCCAGGGCTCTGCTCGAAGGCTACTTTTTCGAATTCAGGAACCCAAGTTCCGCGCGTGGCTGCGGGGTACTCGCCACCCTGGCTCGCGCTTCCCGGATCCTGCGAATACTTCTTAGCCAGTTCGGCAAAGTTTCCTCCCGCCTTAATTTGTTTCAGTACATCCTCCGCCTTAGCGCGAGCTTCATCGACGGCCTTCGTGTCAACCTTGCCGTCCGGCCCTGGCCGCGGAGTGCTGATCAGAATATGACGTACCTTGACGCGTTCCGGAGTGCGGTAGGCGTCCTGATGCGAAGTGTAGTAACGCTGGACCTCGGCGGGATCAACCGTCACCTTGGACTCCGCCGCTTTGTCTTCCAGGATGAAGTAGCGGACCTGTCGCTTCTCCGGAATTGCATTCTTGTAGCGCTCTTTGTTGGTGTCGAAATACGCCTTGAGTTCGGCGTCGCTCGGCTTGATTTCTTTCTTGACGTCGTCGAGATTCAATAGCGCGTACTGGAACTTCACCTTGAGATTGCGGTCGCGATAGGTTCTCTCAACCTCGTCGGGACTTACGGTAACGCCGCCGGCAATGGTGCTGATCAGCTTACGTTGTAGCAGCTCGTCGCGCACACTGCGCTCAAACTCCTGAACAGAAGAACCATTCTGGCTGAGAAGGGCCTCATATTGCTTTTGGCCGATCCATTTCCCGTCCGGGAATAGGTACGGTTTGTAGAGGCCGTTCTGCAATTCATCTTGCACTTCCCGGTCGGAGACGGAGAGTCCCAAGCGTTTGGCTTCATAACCTAGTTCCGCTTGTTGGATCAGACCCTTCGCCGCTTGCTGCATCACCATGCCGACATAAAAATCCGGGAGCTCCTGGCCTCGCATCTGAGAGCGCATTTGGGCCAGTTGCCGCTGAGCTGCTCGCGCGACTTGGGCACTCGGTATCTCCGCTCCGCCCACGGTCGCCACCACACCGGTGCGAGTGTTGGTGTCGGCGCTGGACGTGAACCCCGGAATCAGGTAAACGACCATGCCCACGCAGATGATCATCAGGAATCCGCTGAGGATGTATTTGGCGGCTTTATTGCCGCTTTGCAAGAACCGAATCATGTAAGGAAAGCTCCAGGGAAAAGTATCAGGACTCTGTCCATTATATAGAGGTTGTGGGAGAAGCGTTAGGAGAGAGCAGTCGGTCAGTCTGGTTGGAGAACGCCCACGTGCCTGTCATCCTTGCCGGGATGAGGGCGAGTCGAAAGATCCCGAGAATGTTGTTCCTCGATACCGATTCAGGGAGTTCTACCCAGAGAGTGTCCCCGGAACGGCATCTCCCCGCCCCATTCTCCCAAGGTTTTGCCATCATGGGTTCACTCCCTCGATCAACGCGATCCCGTCGCGCACCCGGAGAAGGGTAGCAAAGGCAGCTTGGGGAGAACACCTCGTACCGGCATGGCAGAGGACGGACTCTCGGGATCTTTCGACGCGCCCTCAGTCGCTCCGCTCCTTCGTGCTTGCTCAAGATGACAGGCTAGTTGTGTACAAACCTACCGACCCACCACTTAGATGAGGCTCATGCCCGGTTCGAAGTATACCGAGGCCAAGGTGGGGAATGGCCGCCCGGATGACCAGATTTTTCCTTCATCCAAGCTGCCAAGTTCTGCCAGAATGCCTCTAATGAATCCTGTGACCGCCGGCGAACAAGCTCTATCGAGACTCAACGCGAATGATGCGGCGCCATCGCGCAAACTCGTCTTTGCAGGATTTGCGTATGGCATCCTGCTGGTTGTTTTTTGGTTGATCGCCCGCCATTTTCGTCTGCAGCAGCTCGAGCAACATCTAGTTTCAACGTTCGTGAGCTTTGCTCTGCTCTTTGCCCCCTACTGGTTCTTCGGATTCGGCGCTGCGGATTGGGTCCGGCGAATTCTGCCCGGGCCGGCGATACGAATTAGCGCAGCGGCTCTACTGAGTGCGCCCTACTTCGTGCTATCGCTGCCGCGAGGTGAGTTTCACTGGTCTTTGGCCGCGACGCTCATTGGTATCTCCGTACTGACTGCCGCGGCACTTCAGAGATGGCAACGGCCGGCGACCTGGGCTGACCTGGCCGTCTTGGCCGTAGCCGGCCTGGCGATCGATCTTGGATTACTCAACACGTCGGGTCCGCTCGCCATCCCAGGCACAACGCTCTGGCCGCCGGGGCTGGGTGGCTTCCCTAAGATGATGATGATGAACGTAGCGCTTTACGGATACCTCGTCATCAAACCGGTTGGCGGCATTGGCTACGACTTGGTCCCGCAGTTTTCCGACGTAAAGACCGGCCTGCGGGAATTTGTTTTCTACGCGCCGCTTGTGCTGCCGATCGGTTTCCTGCTCGGCTTCCTGCATTTTCACCGAGGCATGCCTCGCTTTTCTGAAATTCCTGCGGCGTGGATTTTTACATTTGTGTTTGTGGCGATGCCGGAAGAACTGTTCTTCCGCGGCCTCGTGCAAAACCTGCTCGAACGCCGCCTGGGACGATTGGGCGCGCTCTTCGCGGCCTCGATCCTCTTCGGGCTCTCCCACTTCAATAAGCGTTCCGCCGGCGACCTCCTGCTTCACATCGCCGGCCGCAGCTTTTCCTTCAACTGGCGGTACGTCCTGCTGGCTACGATTGCCGGTCTGTTCTACGGACGCGCCTGGATGTCCAAGCGCCGGCTCTTCGCCTCTTCCATCACTCACACCACCGTGGACACCGTGTGGTCGTTGTGGTTTCGCTAGTCCCGAAAGAAGTCCCTAAGCCGAAGTTCCTGTTTTACCGATCTTACTGATTGGCTTACAAGTTTTTACCGTCGAGCAACCATTCTTGTAGGTCGCAGCTGTCCGGAAACCGTCTAATTAGTACGAAGGTCTTGAGACCTTTTTCGGCGCCGGCATCGACCTACTGGGCGATTGGTCGCAATGGTTGCGCGGTTTATATGAACCAAGAGCAGCAAAATACGGTATTTCAGCAGTGGCTGGCGGCCTACGAATTCCGCTTGAAGCAGATCAGCACAACGCATCCTGGATCGAGACAGCCGCTCGAAGAGAAGAAGGGCGAAGCGAGTCGGGGCGAGACAACCCCAGAGTAACGCGCCACGGTGTTGCCCTTGCCTGCAACTCGGCTCACAATAATAAATGCAACAATTGCTCGTTTCCAGGGTTGGAAGCACCCAAGGAGCTGTCTATCTAGCTGGACTGCGTTGCGCAGCCAATTCGCAATTGGTTCTCTGTCAACTTCAGGTGAGGTTTATGTCGGCAAGAAAATTTCTTCCTCTCTTCTCGGTAGCAGTGTCTCTAACGATCTTGGCTGGATGTGGTGGTAACAACCAGAGCGCAGGCCTGCCGCAGGGTAATTTCACCAACGCCAATTTGAACGGTTCCTACGCCTTTGCCGTCACCGGAACCAACCGGGGAGGCTTTTTCACGATGGCGGGAAGTCTCGCCGCCAACGGCAGTGGCATGATCACCAGCGGCACTGTCGACATCAATAGTCCGGGCACGGTGGGAGTAGTGCAAAACGTTGCCGTCACCGGCACCTACATCGTCCACGCTGATGGACGCGGCACGGCTAATCTGACCGGTGCCGGCCTTCCTAATACCATCACGCTCGATTTTGTTCTTCTTTCCAACCAGCACGGCGCGGTCATCCGTTTCGATTCCAACGCGACGGCGAGCGGTAGTCTCGACTTGCAGTCCTCGTCCGCGTTCAATCTGGCTTCATTCAATGGGAACTTCGTGTTCAATATTTCCGGAGTCGATAGCGGGCGTGCACCCGAGGCATCGACCGGCGTGTTTACCTTGGACACGTTAGGAAACCTCACCGCCGGCGTCCAGGACACGAGCGACAATGGCACGGTAACGCCGAATGATACCCTGACAGCTCCTGCCGCGGCCATGACCGCCCCATCGAATAGCAACGGCAGGGGAACCCTGACTATAAGCTCAGCGGCGTTTCCCACCACCCGGCAGTTTGTTTTTTACGTTGTTGACGCCAACACGATTCGGATGATCGCGATCAATCTCCCGGCTCTTGCCGGTGACGCTTTTCGTCAGGGCAGCACCAGCATTTCAGGTTCGTTTGCGTTTACGACCTCGGGAGCCAACGGCACCGCGCCCTTCGCCGAAGGAGGAATTCTCAACACGGATGGCGCAGGCATCGTTCAGAACAGCAGCGTCGAGGACGTCAATAACGGCGGGAGCATCAGTCCCCCCGGCGGCGTAACTTTGAGCGGAACCTACGCGGTGGCCGTAAATGGCCGGGGCACGCTGAACCTGAACTCTGGAAGCATCAACTTCGCCATCTATCCATCCACGGCGGGTATTCAGATGCTGGAAATCGATAACAACACTGTAATATCAGGCGCGGCTTTCCAGCAGAGCGGCTCGTTCTCCAACAGCACCATCAGCGGCCGCTACGGCGCCAACATAACCGGTGTAGTCTCAAACGGAATCACCACTTCCGAGTTTGATGCCGTTTACCAACTTACAGCTGACGGCGCCGGAAACCTGAGGGGGGCCCAAGATATTAA
>Ga0209648_10005122_pt1 | contig 11182 bp, 10 predicted proteins | sample GraSoi2013_115cm_FD_185830 | JGI IMG/M metagenome (GOLD analysis project Ga0209648, IMG submission 185830) | Grasslands soil microbial communities from the Angelo Coastal Reserve, California, USA - Sample 9_17_2013_115cm (SPAdes) (version 2) | ecosystem: Environmental > Terrestrial > Soil >...
TCGCCCTCACGCACGCCGAAGCCGAGTCCGTGCTCCGGGCGGTCGCCAGCCGCCGGACCCCGCCAGCGTGACACCGCGAAGGCGTCAGGCGGGCACGGCCGTGATGTCCGCGCCGAGGGCGTTGAAGCGCTGCGCGATGTTGGCGTGCCCCCGGTCGATCGGGTAGCCGGGCGTGACCAGGGTCTCGCCCTCGGCGGCCAGGCCGGCCAGCACCAGCGCGATGCCGGTCCGCAGGTCGTGGGCGACCACCTCGGCCCAGGAGGGCGGGACTATTCATCGTCGGGCTCGGTCAGCTCGAAGGTGAACACCTGCGGGCCGATCTGCACGCTCCAGCCGGGCGGGAGCGGGCGTGGCTCGGTGCCGATCCGCGTCCAGTCACCCCCGGGCGGGCTGACGTAGGTCCCGTGCATCGAGCCGGCGTCGCGGACCAGCACGGCGCCGTTCTCCACGGAGACGTACGCGTGCACCCGCGAGATCACGTGGTCCGGGTCCTGCAGCTGAACCGGGGCAGCCTCCCCGCTCTCCACCGCGGGATCTTGCTGCGGTTCCCGGCCGAGGACGTAGACGCGGTCCAGCACGATCGGTGGTCCGTCCTGCGACGTCAGCACGCCCGCCGGCCGCTGCGTCGTCATCGGCCGGGGCGGCACCGGCGCCACGGTCGTGGGCTGGATTCCCGGGGGCAGGTCTGGCTCAGCCCGGCTGGGCACCTCGTGGTGTTCACCGGTTCGCACGACCATCGTCGGCTGGTGGTTCTGGGCCTCGGCCCGGAGCGCCCAGGCCTCCTGCGGCCGGTCGGCCGGCTGCGCTGGTGTCTCCTCGGACGGCGGCCACGCGAAGCCGCCAGAGCTGGCGGCGGCCGCCGCCGGTTCCGGACCGGGGATGCCTGCCGTCCGGCTCAGCACGAAGCCCTGGCCGGGGACCACCCCGTCCTTCAGGTCGGACAGCGGGTCCGCCCGTACCGGCCGGCCGGCCGCGCCGCCGATCGCCAGCCGCTCGAACGTGCCGGGCACGATCTGGTCGACCCAGGTGAGGGCCTGCTCGCCGGATACCTCGCGGGTCGAGCCGCCCTCGGTGATCGTGCACCACACCGCACCACGCAGGAACATGACCACGCCGTCGCGCATCGGGGCCACGATCCCGAACGCGGGAGCGTCCCCCGACATGTGGCCGATGACCCAGGCGGCCAGGCGGCTTGCGATCGCGCTGGCCAGCGCCTGTCGGTCGGAGGCGACCTCGGCGGCCAGGCCGAGCAGCTCGTGGGCGGCGGCGGCCTCGTCGCGGCCGGTGGCCGCCTCGCCGCGAGAGATCAAGATGACCGTGTCACCGAACCGGCCGACGAGACCACGGCCTGGCTCGATACCGATGCGCGTAGTCAGCTGGTCCATCGTGCTTCCTCTTCGTCGCGGGGCAACGAGGGCATTGTGTCACGCCGCAGAAGCCAGCAGAAACGCCGGTAAATCTCAGGCCGTGACCGCGGTCACGTCCGCGCCGAGCGCGTTGAACCGCTGCGCGATGCTGGCGTGCCCCCGGTCGATCGGGTAGCCGGGCGTGACCAGCGTCTCGCCCTCGGCGGCCAGGCCGGCCAGCACCAGCGCGATGCCGGTCCGCAGGTCGTGGGCGACCACCTCGGCCCCCTGGAAAGCACAGGGTCCGTGCACCACCACCGCACCCCGGTCAAGCTCGACCGACGCGCCCATCTTGACCAGCTCGCCGACCAGCGTGTACCGCCCGTCGAAGATCGTCTCGCGAATGTAGCTAACCCCCTCGGCCAGGCAGGCCAGCGCCATGATCGGGGACTGCAGGTCGGTGGCGAACCCGGGGTACGGGCTGGTGATGACGTTGATCGGGCGCACCGGGCGGTCCATCCGGACCGAGACCACCGCGCCGTTGGTCCCGAACTCCACCCCCATCTGCTCCAGCTTCCACCGAACCACCCCGAAGTGGTCCAGCGACACCCCCACCAGGTTCAGCTGGCCGCCGGTGATCGCGGCCGCCATCGCGAACACGCCGGCGTCGATCCGGTCCGCCATGACGGTGTGCTCGACCGCGGTCAGCTCGTCCACGCCGTGCACGGTGATGAAGCCGGTGCCGCCGCCGGTGATCCGCGCGCCCATCTTGGTCAGGAACGCGATGACGTCGAGCACCTCGGGCTCTTGCGCGGTGTTGTCGATGACGGTCTTGCCCGGCGCCAGCGACGCCGCCATGATCAGGTTCTCGGTGCCGGTGTGCGACGGGGTGTCCAGGTACAGGTGCGCGCCCTGCAGCCTGCTGGCCTTGATCCGGATGACCGTCTCGCCCTCGTCGACGACGGCGCCGAGCCGGGCGAAGCCGCGGTAATGGAAGTCCAGGTTCCTGTTGCCCAGGTTGCAGCCGCCGACGCCCTCGATGACGGCCTCGCCGAACCGGTGCAGCAGGGCCGGCACGAACAGTACCGAGCTGCGGAACCGGCGGGCGATCTCGGCCGGCAGCACCGGGCTGGTCAGGTTGGACGCGTCGACGACCAGCGTCCGTTCGGTCTCGTGGAACTCGACGACCGCGCCGACCGCCTCGGCCAGCTCGACGGCCCGGCGGACGTCCTCGATCGCCGGGACGTTCCGCAGCACCGTGTGGCCGTCAGCGGTGAGCAGTGACGCGGCGATCATCTTCAGCGCCGCGTTCTTCGCGCCCTGCACGAAAACCGTGCCGTGCAGCGGAGCGCCTCCGCGCACGCGGTAACTCGTCTCGGGTCCCAGAGTCATGGGCGCTAGCTTAGCCGGGCGAGGCGGTCGAAGACCGGAGCTAGGCACTCTGTGTACCGTTCTGGCGTGAATGCGAAGTCCAGAGCCTTTTCGGGCAACGACACCCCGCGTGTCGCGGCCTGCTTGCGCAGCGTGTCACGGAACGGCATCCCCGACGACCACGTCTGGTTGGCCGCGGCCTGCACGAGCGCGTACGCGTCTTCACGCGACATCCCCGCGCTCACCAGCTCGAGCAGCGCCGCCGAGGAGTACATCAGGCCGCCCGTCATGTCCAGGTTCATCCGCATCCGGGCGGCATCGACCGTCAGTCCCGACACCAGCCCGGTGGTCAGGTGCAGCAGGTAGTCGGTGGCGATGGCGGCGTCGGGCAGCGCGATCCGCTCCACCGACGAATGTGAGATATCCCGCTCGTGCCACAGCGGGATCCCCTCGGTGACCGGTGTCACGTAGCCGCGCACCACCCGGGCCAGCCCGGCGATCCGTTCCGAACGGATCGGGTTCTTCTTGTGCGGCATCGCCGAGGAGCCCTTCTGCCCCGAACGGAACGGCTCGGCCAGCTCCCGTACCTCGGTCTGCTGCCCGTGCCTGACCTCGAGCGCGACCGCCTCGCAGACGGTGGCCGCGATCGCCAGCGCGCTCACCCACTCGGCGATCCCGTCCCGCATCACGACCTGGGTGGCCACGTCCGCGGGCCGCAGCCCGAGGGCCGGCATGACCTGCGCCTCGATGGCCGGGTCGATGTTGGAATAGCTGCCGACCGCGCCGGACAGGGTGCCCACCGCGACCGCCTCCCGCGCCCGGACCAGACGGTCCCGGCTGCGCGCCATGGCGAAGGCGAAGTCGGCCACCCGGTGCCCCCAGGTGTCGGGTTCGGCGTGGATGCCGTGCGTCCGCCCGGCCCGCAGCGTGTCCCGGTGCGCCAGCGCGTGATCCCGCAGCACCGCGACCAGCCCGGTGGCCTTGGCGATCAGCAGGTCGCTCGCCTCGGTCAGCTGGACGGCCAGCGCGGTGTCCAGCAGGTCGGACGAGGTCATCCCGTAGTGCACCCAGGCGGCCGCCGACCGGGGCGTGGTGGTGTCCGCCCAGGCGGTCAGGAAGGCGATCACGTCGTGATCGGTCACGGCCTCCACCGCGGCGACAGCTTCCGGAGTTGGTGGTAGTGCCGAACGGACCGGGTTCACGCTCTCCGCCGGCACCGTGCCCGCCCGGGCCTGCGCCTCGAGGACCAGCACCTCCACCCGGCACCACAGCTCGTACTTGTGCGCCTCGCTCCAGACCCGCCCCATCTCGGGCAGCGTGTACCGCTCGATCATGCCTCCACGCTATCCGCCGAACGGCGCTCCACCACGAGCGCGACCGCGACGATGACGGTCAGCAGCGCCATCTCGGCCGCCACGCTCAGCGCTATCCCCACCGGCGGGCAGGCCAGCGCCAAGGCCGCCGCGGCCAGCCGGTAGCGTTCGGCGCCGATCCGCAGCGCGTGCCGGAACGCCGCGCTGCCGGCCAGGAACAGTGCCACCCCGCAGCCCAGGGCGAAACACGGGCCGGCCGGCAGCGTGCTCCCGGTGTTCACGATGGCCTGCTTGACCCCCGAGGCCAGGGCGACGATCCCGAGCAGCATGGGGATGTAGGCGTAAAAGTAGGCGGCCAGCGCCAGCGCGGGCCGGACGGCCGGGTCCGCGGCCACCATGGCGCGCTCGGCCCGCTCGTCGTCCTGCGCCCCGAAGTACGTCCACCACAGCGCCGCGGTCAGCGCCAGTCCCAGCGCGGCCGACAGGGCCAGCGACACGGTCACGGCGTGCCCTTCGGCGCCGATCCCGATGTCCACCACCGACTCGCCGAACACGACGATGACCAGCGCGCCATGCCGCTCGGTGAAGTGCGACGGCTGGATGGCGAACCGCCCGCGCACCGGCAGCACCTGCACGGCCAGCGCGGCCGCCCACAGCCCATAGGCCGTACCCCCCTTGACCACCCCCGCTGCGATGACGAGCAGCGCCGCGGCCAGGTTGAACGGCGCGACCCGCGCGATGTTCTTGTTGACCCGCTGGTACAGCCAGGCGTGGACGACCACGACGATCAGGTAGCCGACGCCGAGCGCCACGCCGTCCCGGCCGAACGCCTCCGGGATGGCCAGCCCCATGACCAGGAAGCCGGTCATGCCGAGCAGCATCAGCAGCCGCTCCGTGGTCCGCGACGGCGTCCGCGCGTTGGCCAGCCAGACGTACCCGCCGTACATCCACCACAGCGCGCCGAAGATCAGCAGCACCCGGAACCCGTCCTCGACGGTCACGTCGTGCGACAAGATCCCGGTGAGCTGGGTAATCGCGAAGACGAAGACCAGGTCGAAGAAGAGCTCGAGGGTGCTGACCCGCAGCGGCAGGTCGCCGTCCACCGGCTCCTCGGCGTCGCTCACGGCGTCTACTTCCGGCGCGCCGCGATGTCCCGGCGGTACCAGCCGCCCCGCAGCGAGACCGCCGCCGCCAGCTCGTAGGCCCGGGCGCGGGCCGTCGCGACGTCCGGCCCCGAGCCCACCGCGTTCAGCACCCGGCCCCCCGCCGACACCAGGGCGCCCGCGGCATTCCTCGCGGTGCCCGCGTGCAGCAGGTAGGCGTGGTCTTCCCCGGCCCGTTCGGTACCTATGATCTCGTCACCCTTGACCGGGTCCGCCGGGTATCCCTGCGCGGCGATCACCACCACGACCGCCGCGCCGGGGCGCCATTGCGGCGGCGCGGCGCCGGCCAGGTCGCCGTCCGCGGCCGCGGCCAGCAGGGGGCCGAGCGGGGAAGCGAGCCGGTCCAGCACCACCTGCGTCTCCGGGTCGCCGAAGCGGGCGTTGAACTCGACCACCCGCAGGCCGGCCGCGGTCAGGGCCAGCCCGGCGTACAGCAGGCCGCGATAGGGCGTGCCGCGGCGGCGCATCGCGTCGACGGCCGGCTGGATGACGCGGTCCATCGTCTGCTCAGCCAGGCCGGCCGGGGCCCAGGGGAGCGGGGCGCAGGCGCCCATGCCGCCGGTGTTCGGGCCCTGGTCGCCGTCGCGGGCCCGCTTGAAGTCCTGGGCGGGCAGCAGCGGCACCGCCGTGACGCCGTCGGTCACCGCGAACAGCGAGACCTCGGGGCCGTCCAGGAACTCCTCGATCACCACCGTGCCGCAGGCCCGCGCGTGCGCCCTGGCGGCCTCGAGGTCGGCCGTGACCAGCACGCCCTTGCCCGCGGCCAGCGCGTCGTCCTTGACCACGTACGGCGGCCCGAACGCGGCCAGCGCGCGGTCCGCCTCGGCCGGGGAGGCGCAGGTGAAAGAGGCCGCCGTCGGGATGCCCGCCTCGGCCATGACCTGCTTGGCGAAGGACTTCGAGCCCTCGATCACGGCGGCGGCCGCATCGGGCCCGAAACAGCCGATCCCGGCCTCCCGGAGCGCGTCCGCCGCCCCGGCGACCAGCGGCGCCTCCGGGCCGATCACCACCAGGTCCGGGCTGAGCTTGCGGGCCAGCGCCAGGATCCCGGCCGGGGTCGGCGCCGTGTCGGGATACGTTTCCGCCAGGGCCGCGATGCCCGGGTTGCCCGGGGCCGCATGGATGTCCTGCGTGATGAGGGCGCGGACCAGGGCGTGCTCGCGCCCGCCCGACCCGATGACGAGTATGCGCACGCCTGGAGGCTACCGGAGCAGGTCCCGGAGCTGAACGGTCTGGTCGCGGCGCGGGCCCACGCCGACCGCGCACACCGGGGCGCCGATCATCGCCTCCACGGCCGTGACGTAGGTCCGCGCGTTCGCAGGCAGCTCGTCGAGCGTGCGCGCCTTGGAGATGTCCTCCCACCAGCCGTCGAAGTACTCATAGACCGGCACCGCGTGGTGGAACTCGGTCTGCGTCATCGGGATCTCGTCGTGGCGCCTGCCGTCCACCTCGTAGGCCACGCAGACCGGCACCCGGTCCAGGCCGGACAGCACGTCGAGCTTGGTCAGGAAGTAGCCGGTGATGCCGTTGACCCGGGTCGCGTACCGGGCGATGACCGCGTCGAACCAGCCGCAGCGCCGGGGCCTGCCCGTCGTCACGCCGTATTCCGCGCCCGTCTTGCGGAGCCATTCGCCCTGCTCGTCGCGGAGTTCGGTGGGGAAGGGCCCCTCGCCGACGCGAGTCGTGTAGGCCTTGACGATGCCGATCACGTCCGAGATCCGCGTCGGGCCGATGCCGGACCCGGCACAGGCGCCGCCCGCGGTGGGCGAGGACGAGGTCACGAACGGGTAGGTGCCGTGGTCCACGTCCAGCATGGTGGCCTGGGCGCCCTCCAGCAGCACCACCTGGCCCTGGTCCAGCGCCCGGCCCAGGGCCAGCCCGGTGTCGGCCACGTACGGGCAGATCCGGTCCGCGTACCGCTCGTACTCGGCCGCGATCGCCTGCGCGTCGATGCCGCGGCGGTTGTACACCTTGCCGAGGATCTGGTTCTTCTCACGCAGCACCAGGTCGAGCTTCTGGCGCAGGATGCCGGGATCGAACAGGTCCTGGACACGGATCCCCACCCGGGCGATCTTGTCGCCGTACGCCGGGCCGATGCCGCGGCCGGTGGTGCCGATCCGCGCGCTGCCCAGGTAGCGCTCCGTCACCTTATCCAGCGCGCGGTGGTACGGCATGATCAGGTGCGCGTCCGCCGAGACCAGCAGCTTGCCGCAGTCCACGCCGCGGTCCTGCAAGCCGTCGATCTCGTCCAGCAGCACCTGCGGGTCGATCACCACGCCGTTGCCGATCACCGGGATCACGTGCGGCGACAGCACCCCGGACGGCAGCATGTGCAGGGCATAGCTCTCGTCGCCGATGACGACCGTGTGGCCGGCGTTGTTCCCGCCCTGGTACCTGACCACGTAGTCCACCCGGTCACCGAGCAGGTCGGTGGCCTTGCCCTTGCCCTCGTCGCCCCACTGGGCCCCGACAAGCACGATGGCGGGCATGCGCATCCCTTCGGGTTGGCACGAGGAAGCCCCGGCAGGAAAGCGCAAGCGCGGCAGGGGCTCTAGCTGCTGCTTGCGTAAGCGAGTTTATGCACGAACATGACTTGAAGGGTGGCTGGGAAGAAATCCACCATGAAGTACTAGGCGTCACGGAACCGGTCGAGACGGTCGCTTGATAGCGCTCCGGTAATGGCACAGGCCGTCATAACCCTGCGTGCCCGTGCGGTACTGGTTCTCGATCGGCGGCAACCCCTTGGTCGTCCACAAGCTCACGACCAAAAATCGTTAGGCCGGCACCGTGACGCAGCTGGGATTAGAGTCGTCGTGCCTGTGGGCGCACAGCGGCATCGCGCGCCCGCGGCCGGCTGGAGCGGGAGCTCGGCGTGCTGCTCGTGGCCCGCACCGGGCGGTGGGCCTGCCCGACGCTCGACCTGATGCTCCACGACCGGGACGGGCAGCTGACCGCGCCGGTGCGCAAGCAGGTCGCCAGGCATGCCGGCCAATGCGACGCCTGCGCGTACCGCAGGCGCAGCGCGCTGCGCCCGGCGGCGCTGGCCGGCATGGCACCGCTGGCCGCGCTTCCGCGCGGCCTGCGCGAGAAGGTGCTGAGGCGGTGCGCCGACGACAGCCCGCTGGCGCAGGCGTACCGCGATGAGGTGATGCAGCGTGCGGGCCCGTTTGCCGCCAATGGCTTCCCGCAGCAGGTCAGGCCGCCCAGAAGGCGGATGGTCGCGCTGTCCGGCGGCGCAGCGGCGTCGGCGATCCTGATCGCGATCGTGGCGACCGGGGTGATCACGGTCCTCGCGCTCGGCATTTCACACATCCCGCAGCCGGCCGGCGGCACCAGGTCCCACAGCGAATCAGCGGCCGCGAGCGCGGCCGTGACCGCAAGGGCGGGAGCTAACAGAGTGTCTCCTAGCGTGTCGCCTGCCGCTAGTCAGCCCGGAACCAGCGCCCCGCCGCCTGTGGTCGTGCCGTCACCGTCACACGCGGCTACATCCTCCCCGTCCGCCTTCCCGACGCCGCCACCGAGGCCGTCCGCGTCCACATCCTCCTCATGCCCGCGCCCGCTTCCACACCACCGCTGCCATCACTAACCGAACATGGCTGGGTGAGAATATCCTGCGGCCTTGCTGGCGCCGGCGATATGGGCCGTCAAGGGTCACCGGCACGGGCCGCCCAGCGTCCATGCAACAGATGAGCGCCGTCCGCTTGAGAACCTTTCGTGGATAAACGTTTGCTGCAGAGGTAGATGCAACGGGTGGAGGCTTGATGTCCAGAGGTGTCAGGTCTGGCGGAGGTGACATATCTTGAGATCGCCATGCTGGAAAATCCTAGGCGGAGCTCGGGCTGCTGCCGGGGCTATCGGGCTGGCGGTGGCGCTTGCGGGCGTGCTGCTCGGCGGCTGCGCGGCAACTAAGGCCCCGGCCGATTCGCATCAGCTCTCGTCCCCGTTCACCGGCGAGCCGGTGGCATCGCCTGGCCTGGTGCTTGCCGTGAAGATAGACAACCTGGCGGCGGCCCGCCCGCAAACTGGGCTCACCGCTGCCGACATCGTTTACGTGCTGCCAGTGGAGGGGGGCCTCAGCCGGCTGCTTGCCGCCGGTCATCGGCCCGGTCCGCAGCGCCAGGGAGGATGACCTGGAGCTGCTCGGGCAGTTCGGCCGGCCGGCCTTCGCTTACTCCGGGGCGCAGCCGCAGCTGCTTCCCGTGGTCGAGAGGGCCAGGATCGTCGACCTGTACGCCGGCCGGGCCGGCGGCTACTTCCGTGATCCGCGCCGTGCCGCGCCGCACAACCTGTACGCGCACGCCCAGAAGCTGCTCGCCGAGGCGTCCGGCGCGAGCACGGCGCACGACATCGGCTTCCGGTTCGGCCCCGCCCCGGCCGGCGGGCGCCCGACGGCATCGTTCTCGGTGTCCTACCCGGCAGCGTCGTTCATGTTCCGCTGGTCCGCGGCGGACGGACGCTGGCTGGTATCGATGGATGGCCGGGCCGCGTCCGCCGCCGAAGGCGGCCAGCTCAGCGCGCCCACCGTGGTGATCGAGTACACCAAGGTGCGGACCTCCCGGTTTCGTGAGCAAGGCGCCCGGCCGCCATACGCGGAAAGTGCCGGAACCGGGACGGGCGTGGTGCTCCGCGGCGGCGAAGCCTACGCCATCCGCTGGTCCCGGCCGGACGCCAGCGGCGGCACTACGTTCAGGACCGCGTCGGGCCTGCCGATGACATTCGCCCGCGGCCCGGTCTGGGTGGTGCTCGCCGCTGCGCCGTGAGGCCTCACCGCGCCGCGCAGCCGCCGGCCAGGCCGCCGAGGACGGACACGCGTGCCGCTGAGGACCCCTTCCGGCACACGATCACGGGAGAGGCGGTTATTCCGCGGCCAGCGCGTCCGCGGCGGCGGGGCTGCTGTCCCGCAGGAACTGCTCGCAGCGCTCTGCCTCGTCGTCCTCGCCGATCGCGGCGGCCGCCACGCTCAGCACGTGCAGCGAGCGCAGGAAGCCGCGGTTCGGCTCGTGCTCCCACGGGATCGGGCCGTGCCCCTTCCAGCCCGCGCGCCGCAGCTGGTCCAGGCCGCGGTGGTAGCCGGTCCGCGCGTAGGCGTAGGCGGTGACCGGGTCGCCCTGGCCGAACGCGCGGGCGGCGAGCGCGGCCCACGCCGCCGGGTAGGCCGGGAACCGCGCCGCGATCATCTCCGGCGCCTCGCCCGCGGTCAGCGCGGCGTCCGCCCCGGCGTCGGGGAGCAGGTAGGTGGCCGGCGGCCCGCCGAGCAGGTTCCTGTGCTCCATCTCAGCGGCCCAGGGCGTGGCCGGCCGACAGCAGGTCCTGGCAGGCGTGCGTGACCCGGGCCGCCATGCCCGTCTCGGCCGCCTTGCCCCAGCTGCGCGGGTCGTAGTTCTTCTTGTTGCCCACGTCGCCGTCCACCTTGAGCACGCCGTCGTAGTTCTTGAACATGTGGTCCGCGACCGGCCTGGTGAACGCGTACTGGGTGTCGGTGTCGACGTTCATCTTGACCACGCCGTAGGCGATGGCCTCCCTGATTTCCTCCAGCGCCGACCCGGACCCGCCGTGGAAGACCAGGTCGAACGGCTTGTCCTGGTGGTACTTGGCGCCCACGGCGTCCTGGATCTCCTTGAGCACCGCCGGGCGCAGCTTCACGTGCCCCGGCTTGTAGACGCCGTGCACGTTGCCGAACGTGGCGGCCAGGATGTACCGGCCGCGCTCGCCGAGACCGACCGCCTCGGCGGTGGCCAGGGCGTCCTCCGGCGTGGTGTACAGCTTCTCGTTGATCTCGCCGACGACGCCGTCCTCCTCGCCGCCGACCACGCCGATCTCCATCTCCATGACGATGCGGGCGGCTGAGCATTCGGCCAGCAGTTCGGCCGCGATCTGGAGGTTCTCGGCCAGCGGGACCGCCGAGCCGTCCCACATGTGCGACTGGAACAGCGGCTCCTGGCCGCGGCTGACCCGCTCGGCGGAGATCGCGATCAGCGGGCGCATGTAG
>Ga0209648_10005123_pt1 | contig 11182 bp, 5 predicted proteins | sample GraSoi2013_115cm_FD_185830 | JGI IMG/M metagenome (GOLD analysis project Ga0209648, IMG submission 185830) | Grasslands soil microbial communities from the Angelo Coastal Reserve, California, USA - Sample 9_17_2013_115cm (SPAdes) (version 2) | ecosystem: Environmental > Terrestrial > Soil >...
TGCAACTCCTGTTCTGGGCTGAGGTTGTGGATCCCGGTATTCGGCGAAGCCACCGAGGGTAATGGGAACTCCGTCCATATTCCACGCGGTATTACAGTATTCGACGAGTTTCTTGACCGTACGGGTGGCGCTGCAGGGAGCGGCGGCCGGAGAATGGACGCCCCTGGTGGCTTCGACCAAAGACGAATTGGCGCCCGAGTACTCCCCCGATGGCAGCCGGATCCTGTTCGTGTCGGATCGCACCGGGTCGTGGCAGATCTGGGTCTCGGATGCCGACGGCCGCAACCAACGCGTGCTGGAAACCGGCGTCTCGTCCCCCGAAGTTGCGGCCTGGTCGCCGGACGGAAAGCGGATTGCGCTCAGTGCCCATCCGGGCGACCATCACGATCTGTACGTGGTGTCGGCGGAAGGAGGCCATGCCCGCCAATTGACTGCCGGGTTGACAGCCGGCGCCACGGAATCCGTGCTGCCGCGATGGTCGCTGGACGGTGCCTTCCTCTACTACTCATGCAACCGCAACGGGAACTGGCAAATCTGGCGGCTGCATCCGGACGAGGGGACGCCGCAACAGATTACGCGCAGCGGAGGATTCGGCGGCCGGCCCTCACCGGACGGCAAGTACCCCTATTACACGAAAGGGCAAGGCTTCGCGGGGATCTGGCGGACGCCATTGGCTGGGGGAGAGGAAAAGCAGGTGACGGCATTTCCCAAACCCGACAGTTGGGGTCAATGGGCGGTTACCGCGGAAGGCATCTATTTCCTGGACGCGGATGCGCCCGGCGTCCCGCCTCCGCCGATGCTGAAATTCTACTGCTTCGCCACCGGCGACCTGCGGGTGATGGCGCGCGCCACACGTCCGCTGAGTGCCGCCGGCGGGTACAATCTCGGTCTTTCACCCGACGGCCGATGGGCTTTGACGGCACAAGTAGACCAGTCGGGCAGCGATGTCCTCATGGCCGACACGGGCCGCTAAAGTTAGTAAGAACGCTCCCTAACGGTCGCGTCTCTGATCGGAGCCGCAGGCGTCAGCAAGCGATTTCTCGATACGTTCCCCGGGGAAGGACTGTTCTACCAGCTCAGCCGCATGCTGATTTGTAAGTAGCGCGGCGTGTTGGCCACCTGACTAATCGTGCCCTGCGCCGAACTGACCGCGATGCTGCCGAAGGTGGTGCTGTTATTCATCCCCAGCCGGCTCGGAGTTGTAACGTCGGGACCGCCCATACCGGTGCCCGGAGCACCAAGCTGTACCCGGTTAAATGCGTTGTACGCGTCCACTCGAATCAGCAGAGAGGCCCCTTGCCTGTCTCCTGAGCGCAGAGGGATGGAGCGCGAAATATTGAGATCGAAGTTGTTCATTCCGGGTGCCCGGATATTGTTCCACAGGCGCGGAGCATCGCCGAAGTAGTAGGGGTTGGAGACCGTCACGAACTGCCCCGGAAAACCGACGCGAGGCACGCTGATGACAGGCATGGCAAACGCATCGGGATTGAAGTATAGCTTATACCCGGCAGGCTCCACCCAGTTATATCCATCTGGCAGCGTAATCGCCGTATGGCCGTCGCCGATGATCTGGTCTTTCTTGGGCAGGACTGGGTTCCCGATCACGTTGGGCCGGCCGAAGCCCCCGCCCGTGATTCCCAACGGAAAACCATCCGAGAAGGACGTCATGCCGGCCAGAGTCCAACCGCCCAAGACCTGGCTGGCCACGGGAGTGCCGTTGAAGAGCGGCTTGCCTTTGCCGAACGGCAGGTCCCAGTTGTACATGAGGACGATCCGTTGCGGAGTGTCAAACGACGAGATCGCGCGGTCCAACCGGCGATTCTGGGGATCCCAGTAGAAGCTGCCGTTAGCCACTCCGCCCTGCACCTGGGCGGCGTAGGAACCGCCGTCAGTGATCGACTTCGACCACGTGTAAGCACCGTTGATCATGAACCCGTGGGTGAAATTGTGTTTGATGGTGACCTGCAAGGCGTGGTAGGCGGAGCTGCCGATCCGGTCGTGGAACTTCGTGACGCCGCCATAGGCCGGGTACGGGTAGTCCAGCAATTGTTGTTGCACGGTCTGAGCTTTGAGAGTGGCGCTGGTGGTGATGGTACCGAAAAAGGGATTGGCAACCTGCGCGGTTAAGGGATTTACGCCCGTGGCTATGTAGGCGGCGAGTGCGGAGTTCAGAGTCGCCATCGGGATTTGGTCGACCTGGTTCAACGGGCGCTGCTGGACCGACAGAAAAGTCCCCTTGGTGCCCACATAAGCCACTTGGGCGTCCATGCTCCACGGCAGCATGCGCTGAATCGTAAAATTCCACTGCTGCACATAGGGCACCCGGCTGTCTTCCTTGATGATCGCCGTCACACTGTTGCCCAACAGCAACGGGTTGGCCGGATTGGGGACGGATTTGATGTTGCCCGCGCTGAAGGCGTTCTCGAAGGGCGCCACCAGAATATTCGCATTGGAGGTGACTCCGGTGCTCGGGCGGATCTGGACGTAGGAGGGAGAGGTGAAGCCGTCCGAGCCAAAGCCCTGCGCGCCAGATCCCAGTCCCGTGATCATGTCGTAGCTGATGCCATACGCCGAACGGATCACGGTCTTCTGTCCGAGGCGATAAGCAAAGCCGATGCGGGGCGCGAAGTCCCTCCACTCGGAATTGGTCTGCCCGCGAGAATTGCCGTTCATCCCGGCGAACTTGTACACACCCGGCGTGCCGGTAAGGTTCGGCGAATACAAGTCGAACTGGCTCAAGTGATTGTTCCGCTCAGTCAACGGCCCTTGATACTCCCACCGCAGCCCGATGTTGACGGTCAGGTTTCTGTTGGCTTTCCAGTCGTTCTGGCTATAGAACGCATAGAAAGGATTCTTCAGCGCCATGGAAGGATCCCCCGTGGAGAATTGGCCGCCGGCGAGGGCGCCGTCGCCTGCTCCCATCAGGAAGCCCGCCGCACCCCAGCCCTGCGATACGTTGCCGGCCACCGTGGGACACCCTGTCCCTTCGCAGTATTGGGTGAAGCTGTTGGCTGCGTTGGCGAAGACCATCGGGTATTGCGGCTGAACAAAGTTATTGTACAGAGCCAGGTACTCGGCGCCAAGTTTTACAGTCCACTTATTGAATATATGCGTGAAGTTCGGTGTCAGCGAGTAGTTGGTGGAGTGATTGTTGCGAATCGAGAAACCAGCGGGGCCCATCGAGATGTACGGGGCGACCTGGATGCGCGGAAAGGGCGCCACCAGGTTGGCATTCACTTCCGCCTGCGAGAAGCCGGGATTATTTCCCGCCTGGTTCAGATAGTCCAGCCCGCCGGTCGGGATCAGGATCAGGTTGATCCGCGTCATACTGGCACGAAACTCCAGTATCGACTTAGCCGAGATCGTCCAGTTATAGCCCATCCCGACGCTGGGATTGAACTGACTTGTGGGGGCGTTGTTATTGGCGGCTAAGTTGGAGAAGATGTTCGGCGGATTGCTCAGCGTCCAATCGGTGACTTCCCGGAAGAAGATTTTGGATGACTCGCTGATCTGGTGGTCGAACCTGAAAGTGAACTGATCGGTCCGCGTGTAAGTCGGAGCGTTGGTGAAATAGTTGTTCGATCCGTCCGGGTTCTGCGGTGTGATGTTTGGCAGCGGGAAGAAGCTGTACAACTTTAGCGCCGTCGCATCCAGATACTGGGAAGGAATCTTGTTCAGCACACCGCCCGAACTCGCCTGCTGGCGCGTGAGCTGGTATGTGGTAGCGGTCGGGTTCGTGACCGTTGTCGTGCCCGGGAGCGGCAGGTAAATGTCCCGATTGATGGTTAGCACCTGCCCGTTCACGTTGGCCGTGGTGACGGTCTGGCTAAAGTCTCCGGTCCTCTCTAGCGCCGTGGGCACCGTGTAGTAGGTGCTCTGTCCCTGTGACCTGCGCAAGCCCTGGTAGCCGAAGAAAAAGAAAGTCTTGCTATGACCGTTGTAAACCTTGGGTATCCAAATTGGCCCGCTCACAGACCCGCCGAACAGGTTGGTGGTAAACGGCGGCCTGGGGCGCACCGGCCGGCCGTTGGACAGGGTGCCAAAGGTATTATTTCCAAACGAATTCGCATTGAAAGCCGCGTTGCGCACGTTCTCGAATAACCCGCCGTGGACCTTGTTTTGCCCGCCTCTGGTGGTGATATTGATAACGCCACCCCCGGCGCGGCCATATTCGGCGGAATACGCGTTGGTGATGATCTTGATTTCCGCAATCGAATCCCGGGACGGGATTACGGCGATTTCGTTCACGTAGCCATTGGTGTTGGCCGCGCCGTCAAGCTGGATATTGCTGGAGACCGGGCGACTGCCGTTGACCGTGAATCCCGAAAAGTACTGGCGGGAGTTATCGCCGGTGTTCACGTTATTGGGATCGAGAAACGCGCCGGTAGTGACGACCCCGGCCAACCCCATGGCAAAGACCAGAGGGTTCTCGTTGATGTTCGGCGTATTCTGGATGGTGCGGTGGTCGATGGTCTGGCTCAGTTCCGAAGAATCCGTTTGCAGGACATCGGTGCTCGCCATCACGGTGACGGTATCCTGCGCGTTGCCGACCTCGAGTTTGACGTCCACGCGGTACTTCTGGTCGGTGTTGAGCGTGATGGCTGTCTGGCTAAAAATTTTGAAACCAGTGGCTTCCACCGCGACCACGTATGACCCGGGGATCAGATAGGGGATCTCAAAGTTGCCGTCGGCGTTGGACGTGCTGTGAGACACGATGTTGGTGCCGCCATTAGTAATCTTGATCTTGGCGTTAGGAACTGCGCCTCCGGAGGCGTCGGTCACCGTTCCCAGAATTGTGCCACCGGTCACCTGGCCGCTGACGGTCGCGCTAAAGAGTAAGAGGGTCGCGCACGCCGCGATCCACCGGACTGATTTGGTTCCCTTCACCGGAACACCGGCTGAACTACGTGGTTGTAACATCATTCGCTTAACCTCTCTAGAAGTACAGCTTCAAGCCGAGTTGTATGGTGCGGTTGCCGCCGATGTTCGCGCCTATGTCGGCGTAAGCCGTCTGAATATTGTTAGGCGCTACGGTTGGAACCGTCACCCCTTGAATAAGTGTTCCCGTGTAGCTGAGACCCGTGTACGCCGCGAAGTTATTGGCGTTGGTCTGGAAGTATACGTGGTTCAGCGCGCCGTACAGCTCCGCCCGGAATGCCAGCCGCACCTGCTCATGGATGGGGAAGTCTTTCAGGATCGCCATGTTGAAAGTTACGACGTGCGGCATCCGAATGTAATCCATCACGCGCGGCGCATTGCCCACTGACAAGTAAGCCGGCGGGGTGAAGACCGACAGCGCATTGATGTACGGGCAGCGCTGCGTCACCGCGTTATTGGAGTTGTCCTTCCAGTTGGGAATCACCGGGTTCACACCGGAAATGATGTTGACACGGATGTTGCGAACGGCATCGGGGAAGCCCGCCGTGGTGCCCGACAGCGCCTGCAGCGGGAAACCGCTGCGCACTTCTCCGTTACCGCTCAGCTTCCAGTTGCCGACCACCTGGTTGAGGACGCCGCGCGTGCCGTTGAGCAGCCCTTTGCCCTTGCCCACCGGCAGGTCCCAGTTGAAGTTGTAGCGGAACGTGCTGGGAACGTCTGAGACGGAAATCGATTTCTCCAACTTGTGGGAATCGCCATAGAGCTGCGGCGATCCGGTGCCCCAATTCTGAATGTTGCCCCCGCAGTATTGGCCGGCGCACGAACTATCGTCCATCGACTTCATCCAGGTGTAGTTCACTCCGAACTGGAAACCCTTGGAGAAGCGTTTGGTGAAGTTCATCTGGAGCGCGTTGTAACGGGAATCGAATCCCTGGCTGAGCGGATCGGTCACGTCGCCCAGCGTCGGAATCTTGCGGAGTGAGTTCTGCAGGGTGACCATGACCGGTGTGCCGTTGGGGTTGAGCAGCCCCGTCGGATCCGGCACCAACTGGCTCAGGTTCAACCCGGCCTGGTAATCCTTCACATACGTGTTGAGGTCGACGGCGTTGAAGATGGAAGACGTTCCGAACATGTTGGTGCCCTTGCTTCCCACGTAGTTCACGTCCAGGCCGTAGTCCTTTCCGAACTGGAAGCCCAGCCCCATGTTCCACTGCTGCATGTAGGGAATGGTCACGTGGTTGTTCAGGTAATACACCCCATTCAGGTTCGTGTAACTGGTGATAATGCCTTTTGGCGGCATGACGAATCCGCCGCTGGGAAGCACCACGGGAGCGTAGTCCATCTGGACCTGCCAGCCATTCGCCGCACCGTTGGTGGCCAGCGAAACCGACTTCGGGCTCAGGTCTGGAAACGCGCTGCTGTACAAGCCGTTGGTGGGGATGTGCGAAATGGCATAAGCGCCGCGCAGAACTTGCAGACCCGGAATCAGCTTGGGCAGCCGCCACGCGAAGCCGAAGCGCGGCTCGATATTGTTATAGCGTGTCGGCCAGAGCGTGGTGGGCGCGCCGTTTTGCCCGCCAAGCTGGATATAGCCATTCTGGTCGGCGCCCGAAGGCAGGGTGATGCGTTGGTCGACGAAGGTGCCCTGCTTATCGTGCTTTTCGCTGCGCGGCACTTCGATCTGGTAGCGCAGGCCGATGTTGAACGTCAGCCGCGAGGTGACTTTCCAATCGTCTTGCACGAAGCCGGCCATGTACTTCCAGCGATACTGATAAGGGACTACGGCCGGAGCCACACTGACCGAATTCGGATAGCCCAGCAGCAAGGATGCAATGCCGAGCCCGGTCTGCGCGTTGGCGATCCCCACTACCGGCTGTGTATTGATGCTGCCGGTACCGATGTTGGTCTGGGCGGCGTTGAAGCCCCAGCTTCCGCCTACATTGACGTAATCGATCAGGTTCTGCTGCGGAGCCTGGATATCGACGCCTATCTTCAAGCTGTGCTTGCCCTTGGTCCAGCTCAGGGTGTCGCTGAGCTCGAAGAAATTGTCGTATTCGTGCATGCCGGGGTCGCTCGAAATGGATTGCACCTGCGTGTCGCCGAGCGCAATCTGGGGAACGCCGGCGCTCAGGAAAGAGGGAAACCCAAACTGCTGGTATCCGTTGATCGCGAGCTGTTCATCGGTCTGGGTCCGCGCGATGTTCGACCGGTTGAACCCGAACCGCAACTCGTTCACCTTGTTCCCGCCCCACGTGTAAGTGTCGCTCAGAGCGGCGTTCGTCCCAATGCTGCGGTCGGTGGGCACCTGCTCGGCCAAGCCCCCTTGGAAAAAGCGGATGCCCTTGGTCGGGGCCTGCGAGATACGGAAACTCAGCCGGTTGTTGCTGGTGATCACCTGGTCCAGTTTAATGTTGAAGCGGTTGTCGGTGTTGCGGACGTGACGGAACAGCGAGTTGTTTTGCCCCAAAGAGTTAATCGGCATGTTGGGCAGCACTTGCAGATTCAGAATCTTCTGGCCGATGGGTGAAATCAGACTCTTCGGAATCGTGGCATTGGGGAACATCGGGTACGCCGTATTGGCAGGCGCCACGATGGGCGTGTTCGTACCCGCCAGGAAGTGCTGGAAGAGGAAGACCGGCTGGTAGGTGGCGCTGTTGTACACCGATTGTGAAAAGTCGCCCTGGCGCTCCAGGGCGGTCGCCACCCGGTCGAACGAGGCGAGCTGGGTATACTGCCGCAGGGGCTCGAAACCGAAGAAGAAGAAAGTGCGATTGGCGCCATTGTAGAGTTTGGGAATGACCACGGGACCGCCGAAGTCCGTGCCGCCGCGCCAGTAGCGGACCATTCCCTTCTTGCGGAAGGAATTCTGCCAGGGGGCAGCGTTCAGGATGTCATTCTGGCTGAAAGAGAAGACCGTGCCGTGAAGCCCGTTCGATCCCGATTTGGTGGTCATGCTGACGATGCCGCCGCCGCCGCTGCGGTACTCCGCGCTGTAGGAATTCTGCACCACGGAGACCTCGGAGACCGCATCCGTACTAAACGATAGCGAGATCCGGCCGAAGTACATGCTGGTATTGCCGACGCCATCGGCCTGAAATTGAACCGTGCCCATGGCGCTACCCGAGATGGACAGCCCGCCGCCGGGGGTCGTGAATCCCGTGGTGATGGCCGCCTGCTCCACCCCGGGGTCGCCCTGCACGCCGGGCAGCAGCGAGACAATCTGCAACGCGCTCTGATTGAGTATCGGAAGTTCGTCGATCTGCTTCAGATCCGTGCGGTATTGCACCGTGGAGGATGCCTGCTGGACCATGGACGCCTCCCCTGTGACGGTGACTTCCGTCGAGGTGCTGCCCACGCTCAGGCTGAAGTCAAGCGCCACCGTGCTCGAACTTTCCACCCGAATCGGCTCCCGGCTCTCCTTTTTGAATCCTTCTTTTTGCAGGGTCAGACGATAAGTGCCGGGCTCCAGGGCGGGGAGCGAGTAAACGCCATCCGAGTTGGTAGTGGCAGTCTGCGTGACGTTCGTCGCCAGATTCGTGGCCGTCACTTTCACGGCGGTGACGGCGGCTTTGGACGCGTCGATTACGGTACCGGTGACGGTGCCTGTGTTGGTCTGGGCACTCAGCGCCGGGCAGATGGCGAGCAAGGCCCACGCGAGTCGTTTCATGGACTACCTCCCACACTGTACGTTCAAAGAAACTATCACACTGACGACCTCAGCGGATCTCAAATGATCTCAAATACTGAGAAATCGAACGTTTTCGTCCGGGGATTCGCTGTATCGTCAAAGGTGATCATGCGACCCCTTAGCCTGATTGCCCTCTGCGCCGCGCTACCGATGGCGGCCGCGACCAACCGACGCCAATGACGAAAACAGCCCAAGCTTGGTCAGGACACTCTAGCCGGTCGAGCGGGAGCCGTGATATGTTCGTACCACTATGACAACTCGACTGCGTTTCATCGCTCTGGGCCTGCTCTTTTCCGTACTCGTTTCCGCTCAGAACAAATCCTTCACTCCGCGGTGGTTCGCGAAATATCAGACGCTGCTCCAGAACGGGATAGACGGCAGCGCGCCGAAGTCCAATTCGATCAATGCCAGCACGAACGTCGATGCGTCGAACGAATGCGGCCCCCAGAGCGAGACGTTTATCGCGGTCAACACCGTGAACTCCACTTCGCTCGCGGGCGGCTCTAACGAAATCTTTCGTCTCCCGATGCGCGGGTACTCGTCCTCGGATGGTGGGAACAGTTGGGTCGGTGTCGACTTACCTCTTCCGCCTCCGATCGGAGCAAACGGAATCGATTTCGGGTCGGATCCATCGCTCGCCTTCGATACGCGCGGCAATCTGTTTTACTCCTACATCGTCGTGTACTTCAGCAGCGGGAACGGCATTAATGGAACGGCGCTCGCCGTGGCAAAGTCGACCGACGGCGGAAAGACTTACCCGTCGGTCAACATTTTTTCGTTTTCCTCCGGCTCCGATCACTTCAATGACAAGCCGATGATCACAGCGGACACGGCGTTAGGCAGCCCGTTCCGCGACAACGTGTACGTCGCCTGGGACGCGGCAAGCGGCGGGTCCACGAGCGCCGGAATCCGTTTCGCCCGCTCCACCGATCATGGCGCGAGTTTCAGCGTCCAGCGCATCGACCACCCGAGCGGTCCAGGCCGCGCCATCGCGGCGGTGCCCTTCACCGGCCCGGGGGGCGAAGTTTACGTGGCCTGGAACGACATCGCGGCGAACACCATCGCCTTCAATCGCTCCTTCGATGGAGGCGTGACGTTCGGCACCACGGGCGTGGTCGCTTCCAAGCAGATTGCGTTCGACATCGGCATTCCCGCGATCTCTTTCCGCCGAGCACTGATTTATCCCGCGTGCGACGCCGACCGTTCCACTGGCCCGCATCGCGGCCGCCTGTATTGCGCCTGGACCGATCTGGCGGCGAACGGAATCAACACTGATATTTTCACGGCGTTTTCCGACGACCACGGCTCGACGTGGTCTGCACGGCGCTCTGTTACAGATCTCGCGGGCGTCGATCGGTTTTACCCGTGGCTTGCCGTCGACGCCGCGACCGGCGAAGGGAACATTTCGTTTTACGACACGCGCAACGACACTACCGGGCAACGCTTCATGACCGACGTTTACTTTACGCGGTCCACCGACGGAATCAGTTTCTCACCCAACGTGCGCGTGTCTACCGCCAGTTCAAACGAACACGACTGCGGCGGGATCTTCCCTTGCAGTGCAATCGACTACGGCAACCAGTATGGGGACTATGAAGGCCTGGCGTCGTTTGACGGGATTTCGCACGCTATCTGGACCGACAGCCGCAACCAGCTCAACGCCTCGACGGGCTGCCGCACGAATCTCACGATGGAAGAAGTTTTTACGGCCAAGATTCGCTGACCGGATTTAGCCGGTGTCGAGTGGAGGGGCTTGGGCTCCTCGACGCCGGTCTTCCACTGGCCCAATTCCTCGGCTGCCTGCCGCTCGTAGCCGCGCAATTCGGCGACCAGCGAGACCACGCCGGGGTCGATGCGGGGTCACCAGCCGATCGGCCTTCTTTCCTTTATAGTCGCGCACCAGCAACCCGCTGATCCAGGATCAGGTCAGGGCGGATACCTACGCCGCGCTTTGCTCCCGCTTCTCGGTCCACTGCCCCTCCTTGATCGCCGCCTGCTTCAGGTGTCCTTGACCTGCGCCACCAGGGCTGCGTCAAACTTCCAGCTCTCCGGTTCGGCGTTCTTGCCGCTGTCCTTCGCCAGGATCAGGATGACGGTGGCGGCGCCGTGTACCTCGGCGAACTCGACGGACTTCGCTGCCACGACTGAGAGCTAAACGATCATCCGCGCACGCCGCCAACGTTTTACCGCTCGATCTTGAAGCCGACTTTGATGGTGACCTGGAATTCGTGCACAGCGCCGTCGACGATGCGACCGCGTTCCTCAACGACCTCAAACCAATCCATGTGACGGATGGTTTTTGAAGCTTCGGCGATACCCGACTTGACCGCGTCGGCAAAGCTTATGGGAGAAGTTCCAACCAACTCGACGATTTTGTATGTGCCTGCCATTTTCATTTCCCTTGTCCACTGAAGTCTCAGTATAGCCTCGCCGGCGCCAGTCTCCGGGTACGCTGGGAATCCAGCCTCAACGACTCGAATCGCCTCGCTACCAGTCGTGCGGTGCCTGAATTCGCCTTTCCTCGCGTCCGCCCGCGTCAGTCCTTCAAGCCTGTGGGGGGAGCATAGCGCTGTGGACAGCCGCCCGTTTTTCGCGGGCGTGGGCCCCCCCCGGCCC
>Ga0209648_10005124_pt1 | contig 11181 bp, 10 predicted proteins | sample GraSoi2013_115cm_FD_185830 | JGI IMG/M metagenome (GOLD analysis project Ga0209648, IMG submission 185830) | Grasslands soil microbial communities from the Angelo Coastal Reserve, California, USA - Sample 9_17_2013_115cm (SPAdes) (version 2) | ecosystem: Environmental > Terrestrial > Soil >...
GTTGTAGAGGGAACTCGTGCGTACGGTATCGGCACGTGGAACGTCAGTCGATGCGGGCGGGTTCAGGCTCTCGCCAGTGGCCATGAATGGGTGGTTTCTGCGGCCTCAGTTGTGAGGCCGCCCTCGCTATCGTGCCAAACGAGTGATCGCCTGTCGGCGAATGAATTCCCCCGACCCGGCGCGCCCGACAAATTTCCCATTGTCGACAATGACGCGCCCGCGGGACAGCACGGTCTTCGGCACGCCCTTCACGCGTATGCCTTCGTACATGGAGTAGTCGATGCGCATGTGGTGAGTCTGGGAGCTGATGGTTTGCTCCTCGTTCGGATCGAAAATGACTAGGTCGGCGTCGGAGCCGACCGCGATCGTTCCCTTGCGTGGAAAAAGACCGAAGAGTTTGGCTGGCGCGGTGGAGACAAGCTGCACGAAACGGTTGGGCGAAAACCATCCGCCGTGCACTCCGCCTGTATACACCAGGCTCAGCCGGTGCTCGATGCCGGGTCCTCCGTTGGGAATCTTGCTGAAGTCGTCCTTACCCAATTCTTTCTGTTCCTTGAAGCAAAAGGGGCAATGATCGGTGGAAACGACTTGGAGAGTGTCTCGCGTGAGTCCCTGCCACAGTTTCTCCTGGTGCCATTTTTCGCGGAGCGGCGGCGTGAAAACGTATTTCGCGCTTTCGAATCCCGGCGCTTCCATTTTCTCGATGGAGAGAAAAAGATATTGCGGGCATGTCTCCGCATAAGCCGGCAGGCCGCGGTCCCGCGCCTCGCGCACCTTTTCGAGCGCATCGTTGCAGGAAAGATGCACGATGTAAACGGGCGCGCCGGCCATCTCCGCGAGCGCCATGGCCCTTCCCGTCGCTTCGCCCTCGGCCGTCGTGGGCCGCGTGAGCGCGTGATATTTCGGGGCGCGTTTACCTTCGGCGAGCGCCCGCTGGACGATGACGTCGATTACACTGCCATTTTCCGCATGCAGGCAAATCATTCCACCGTATTTGGCGGTCTGCTGCATGGCACGAAAAATGGTGGCGTCGTCCACCATCAGCGCGCCGGGATAGGCCATGAAGAGTTTGAAACTCGAGACGCCATCTTGGATCAGGGAACCCATCTCTTCGAACTGCGCGTCGCCGAGGTCGGTAATGACGCAGTGAAAGGCATAATCGATGGCCGCCTTGCGGTCGGCCTTGCCCATCCAGGTCTCAAACGCCTGCCGCAGGCTGTGGCCTTTGGTTTGGACGGCAAAATCAATCAGCGTCGTCGTCCCGCCGTACGCGGCGGCCGTCGTGCCCGTCTCGAAGTCATCGGAGCTCGTGGTGCCGCCGAAGGGCATATCCAGATGGGTATGCACGTCAACGCCCCCCGGCATCACCAATCGGCCCGCAGCGTCGATCACCTTGCCTGCATTTTCCACCGGTAGCGCATCCGCGATAGCCGCAATGCGCCCGTCCTTAAGGCCAAGGTCACTCGCGAACGTATCATTCGCCGTAACCACCATTCCGTTTTTGATCACCGTATCGAACTGCAATCGTCCTCCGAAGTCCGCTGCTCATCCGGCGTTTAAAGATAAGCCGAGTTCGGCATTCGAGCGCCAAAATGATAACCTAAATCCTTTCGAAACCGCTTGACGACCGTCATGTGAGCGGATTTGCGCGGTCAAGCAGCGGATATTTATGGCACTTCGCGAAACAGCGCCGAAACTCGATCCCGAGGAATACGAGCGGAATTTCGCCGACATCAAACCGGCCATGTCTCCGCGACAGGCAGCCATCGAAGCGGCGCGCTGCCTCTATTGCTTCGACGCGCCCTGCACCATGGCTTGTCCCACGCACATCGACGTGCCCGCGTTCATCAAGAAAATTTTGACGGGCAATCTGCGCGGTTCGGCTCGCGTGATCCTTTCTGCCAATATCCTGGGCGAAAGTTGCGGCCGCGTGTGCCCCACCGAAGTGCTGTGTGAAGGCGCCTGCGTGATGCACGAAAAAGGGCAGGCGCCCATTGATATTGGTCGCCTGCAACGCTACGCCGTCGATTACGTTCGCGAACGGAAGATACAGCTCTTTCGCCCCGGCGCCCCAAACCGCAAGCGCGTCGCCTGTATCGGCGCCGGCCCGGCATCCTTAGCCTGCGCCGCGGATCTGGCGAAGTGGGGCTACGAGGTCACGGTTTTCGACGCTAACGAACTCCCCGGCGGCCTGAGCACGTACGGGATAGCCGCCTACAAGACTCGCGCGACCGACTCGATTCGAGAAATTGACATGATCCGCGATCTGGGTGTGAAGTTCCGGCAAAAGGTCCAAGTCGGATGCGATATCGCCTTCGCGGATCTCGAGCAACAGTTCGACGGCATCTTCATTGGTGTGGGATTGGGCGAGACCCGGGAACTCAAGCTGCCTGGCGAGGATTTGCAAGGCGTCTATGGCGCGATGGAGTTTATCGAAAAAACAAAAATCGAGCCTTTTCCCCAGATCGAAATCGGCAGGCGAGTAGCATGCATTGGCGCAGGTAATACCGCCATCGATGTCGTGACGGCCGCGCGGCGGCTCGGCGCGGAAATCGTCTATCTCATCTATCGCCGGGGTCCGCGCGACGCGTCTGCATTCGAATACGAACTCGAGCTCGCAAAGAAGGACTCGGTTGTTTTTCTGTGGCAGACGCAGCCGGTGCGGGTCCTCGGACATAAGGGCGTCGTTACGGGCCTGGAATGCGTGCGCACCAGCCTTGGCCCTGGGGATGGGACAGGGCGTCGCACTCCGGAGCCGGTCTCGGGCACCGAGTTCACGCTCGAGGTGGACATGGTCGTCCGTGCGGTGGGCCAAAAGCCGGTGACTGAATTTCTGAAGAGCGTAAAGGGGTTGGAACTAAACCCAAATGGCACCGTGCGAATCAACAATCGCCATCAGACCGGGAATCCGAAATACTTCGCCGGCGGCGATTGCACCAACGGCGGAAAAGAAGTGGTCGATGCCGTAGCGGAAGGCATGGCGGCTGCCCGCGGTTTGGATGCATGGTTAGGCTCGGCGCGCGGCGCGCAGTCATCAAGCGAACCGCGCGACGTCGCGCGATAGAGTACCCCCTAGCCCAGTGGTATCCCGTAAAGGCGTATTGGTCTATCAGAGCAGAAAGGCGTTGATGTAAACATGGCAGACTTAACCGTGAGATTTGCCGGAATTACGAGCCCGAATCCGTTCTGGCTCGCTTCCGGGCCACCAACGAATACAGCGGGGCAAGTCATGCGCGCATTCGATGCCGGCTGGGGAGGCGCGGTCTGGAAGACGATCGGCGAGCCCATCGTCAATACGAGCTCGCGCTACGGCGGGATCGACCTGAACGGCGCGAAATTGATGGGCTTCAACAATATCGAGTTGATCAGCGACCGCCCCATCGAGCTGAATTTCCGCGAAATCTACGACGTCAAAAAACGCTATCCCAAAAACCTGGTTATCGCGTCGCTGATGGTCGAATCCAAGCGCGAATCCTGGCACGCCATGGTGCGGCGGGCGGAAGATGCCGGTTCCGACGCGCTGGAACTCAATTTCGGGTGTCCGCATGGAATGAGCGAGCGCGGCATGGGATCGGCGGTCGGCCAAGTGCCCGAATACACGGAGATGATTACGTCGTGGGTGAAGGAGGCGGCCCGGATACCGGTCATTGTCAAGCTGACGCCCAACGTCACGGACATCACGCGCATCGCCTTGGCCGCGGAGCGCGGCGGTGCCGACGCCGTTAGCCTGATGAACACGATCAATTCACTGATGGGCGTGGATCTTGAGACGTTCGCTCCCCAGCCCAGCGTCGCAGGCAAATCCTCACATGGAGGCTACTGTGGTCCGGCCGTGAAGCCGGTTGCGCTGCATCTGGTGGCCAGCGTGGCAAAGAAGCTGCGCATTCCCATCAGCGGCATTGGCGGCATCGGCTTGTGGAATGACGCCGCCGAGTTCGTGGCTCTTGGAGCATCCACGGTGCAGGTTTGCACCGCGGCGATGCATTACGGCTTTCGCATTGTGGAAGACATGATCGACGGCCTCTCGCAATACATGGACGATCGCGGCTTCCGCTCGATTGAAGATTTTCGCGGGCGTGCTGTAGCCAACGTTTGCGACTGGGGCGATCTCGACCTCAATTACAAGATCATCGCGGAAATTCATTCCGAACTGTGTATCGGCTGCCAGCTTTGTTATGTAGCGTGTGAGGATGGCGCCCACCAGTGCATCGCGCCTTACGATGTCGCTGGCAACGGCAAAAAGAACGTACACGGCATGGACGTGCACGTGCCACGGATTCTGGACGAAGAATGCGTGGGCTGTAACCTATGTGCGCTGGTCTGCCCGGTTGAGGACTGCATAACCATGCGCGAAGTAGACACCGGAAAGCAACCGATGACCTGGAACCAGCGCATAAGTGGGCAGGCAGCCTCCTGCGCTCCGCCAATGCCAAGCGGAAACTGAATTTCAGGGCGCTAGCGAAAACTTCTCCGGATCAATCGGCGGCCTGGGCGGCGCTGGACGCCTCAATGCGCGCGAGTTCGCCATAGGTCTCCGGCCGGCGGTCGCGAAAGAACTGCCAGGTGGCGCGCACCTGCTGGATTTCGTCCAGGTCCAACTCGGCCACCAGCAACTCATCTTTATCCCGGCTCGCCTGCGCCAGGATTTTGCCTCGCGGATTGCAGAAATAGCTCTTGCCATAGAATTCGCCGATGCCCCAAGGCTGTTCGACTCCCACGCGATTGCTCGCTGCCACGAAATAGCCGTTTGCGACAGCATGCGCGGGCTGCTCCAGCTCCCACAGATATTCGGACAAACCAGCCACAGTCGCCGACGGGTTGAACACAATCTCCGCGCCGTTCATTCCCAGGATGCGCGCGCCTTCCGGAAAGTGACGGTCGTAGCAGATATACACACCGACTCGGCCATAGCGCGTCTGAAAGACGGGATAGCCGCCGTTTCCCGGAGTGAAATAGAACTTCTCCCAAAAGCCCGGATGGCAATGCGGTATGTGGTGCTTGCGATATTTGCCAAGATAGCGGCCATCGGCATCGATCACCGCCGCAGTGTTAAAGAAAACGCCGGCCATCTGAATCTCGTAAACGGGCACGATCATGACCATGTGGTAGCGCTTCGCGAACTTTTGCATGCGCGTCACGGTCGGCCCATCCGGCACGGGCTCGGTTAGGCCGTACCAGCGCGTTTGCTGCTCGGCGCAGAAGTATGGCCCATAGAAAAGCTCCTGCAAGCCCAACACCTGCACCTTGCTCTTGCCCGCCGCCTCGATCAACTGCTCGTGCTTGGCGGTCATTTGCCTCTTGATCTCCTCGAGCGAATGCTTTTCGGGGGACCACTCGCACGAGGCTTGAATCAGCCCACAACGTACCAGTCTGGCCACAACTCACCTCTCTTCGACCGTAACGGTCGAGTGTACTGCGCGCTTTTGACGGCCACAAGCGCGGCCGTTTAACAGCAATCACGCGAAATTATTCCGCTAACTGAGCCAAGGCGACGGCCAAAACTTGTACGCCACGCTTGATGTCTTCAGGAGCGGCGTATTCGTCAGGCCGATGGCTGACGCCGTTGCGGCAGGGAATGAAGAGCATACCCGCGGGCGCGATTCGGGACAGGAACAGCGAATCGTGGTACGCCCGGCTAACCATGGGCATGAATTCGATGCCAAGCGTCCGGCATGAGGCCGAGAGTGCTTTCGTGATTAAGGGGCTCGCTTGCGCCGGAGCATCGGCATTGATCAACTCGACTTCCGCACGCACTTGGCGTTTGGCGGCGACCGTTTCGCAGGCGGCGCGAATCGCGCTGAGCATTCCGTCACGACGCGCGAGATCGATGTCGCGGACGTCAATTTCCAACACCACCCGACTGGGAATGCTGTTGACGGCGCCGGGGAAGACTTTGCAAACACCGGTCGTCGCCACCGAGTCTCCGGACCGCGTGCCTTTGGCGGCGGACTCAACGGCCAAAGCAATTTCGGCAGCCGCGAGAAACGCGTCGCGCCGGTCGGGCATCAGCACGGCACCAGCATGTCCGCCCGCGCCCTCGATCGTGACGCGAAGGGCTGCTGGCGCAGCAATAGCGGTCACGATGCCTACAGGAATTCCTTTGAGCTCGAGCAGCGGGCCCTGTTCGATGTGCAGTTCAACGAAGGCGTGATAATAGTCCTTAGCCAGCCGAACATTCTCGAGCGATCCGTCAAAGCCCGCTTGGCGCAATATCTCTTCAAGGCTCTTGCCGTCGCCGTCCCTCAATTGCCTGGCGCTCTCTGGCGAGAGCGTGCCAGAGAGCATCCGGCTACCCAGGCAACCGATCCCGAAACGCGTCGGCTCTTCGGAGGTGAAGACCAGCAATTCGATCGAACGACGTGGGCGAAACCCGCTGCGTTGCAGCGCGCGGATGGCTTCCAGTCCACCCAGCACGCCTACGGTGCCGTCGTAGCGTCCGGCATGAGGCACGGCGTCTGTATGCGAGCCCGTTGCCACAGGTGGGAGGGCCGGATCGGCCCCGACCCATCGCGCGAAAGTATTGCCCACAGCGTCGGTTCGCACTTCGAGTGCTGCTTCGGAAAAGAGCTTGCGGAGGTAGGTGCGGGCCGCCAGGTCCTGCGCCGAAAAAACCACACGAGTAACAGCCGGAGCGGGTGCATCAGAGAAAGACGCCAGCGTTTCCAATTCGTTAAGCAGCCGGCTCAGATCGGGTGTGATTTGCATGCCGTGTCCGCGTTTTGTTTCGTGGCGGAGTTACCGCAGAGGATGGCGGTTCCAAGGTTTGTAGATCAGATATTTAGCGGGCACTTTCCCCAGCGCGCCGAACCACTGCAGGCAATACGGAGCCATCCAGATGAAATCGCCGGCGGTGACGGGATACCAGTGGTCACCCAGGCGGTAGATCCCTTCGCCTTCGAGTATGAGCAATCCATGCTCCATGATGTGAGATTCGACCATCGGAAGGCAGGCGCCCGGCTGATACGTCATCGTGTTCACGGCAAAATCGAATGCGGGATCGTCCGGCAGCAGTGTGCGAACTAGGAGCGATTCGTCTCCCATAAAAGCCTGAGGCGCGATTGAGGTTTCTTCTCCGATCAGTACATCCGGCCTACGGATGCCCCGTTGCCCTCCTTTTTTTCCGTCGGTTTGAGCCGAGCCCGGGAACCCATTTAACGGCTGATATTCCTTTTCAATCACTGCAAGGCGTGCTGTTTCCGGCACGCGAAGTGATGACGGCTCGCCCGATGGCAGGTACGCATACCCGCCCTTCGAAAGGACGTGCTTCGCTCCTGAAGCTTGGAGGTGCGCTTTCCCTTCCAATACGAATATGAAGCGTTGCGCCTCAGCAGGCCCCAGCGAGCCACCGGGTTCGATCTCGGCAGTGTATTGGGTAAAGTCTGCTCCCATTGCCGGAGCCGCATGAACGATCGCCGACGCGCGCTCCATTCCGGGCAAGGGAGCGCGCACGAACGAATCGGGCGTTAGAAGCGCGTGATCGGCTTGCAGTGAACTCCTACTTTGCCCGAGGTGGTGCAAAGCCTTGTCCTGAACGGGGGGCGCCACATTTGTCGCCGTCTTCGCTGATCTATCGGCCATGTAATTGCTCCAGCTGATCGAGGAAATGCAGACCTGTTTGCAAAGCGGCTGCGACGTCCTGAGGACGAACGGACTCGTCGGGATGATGGCTGATCCCGCCGGGACTGCGAAGAAAAAGCATCGCGACGGGCACTTTTTGCGCCAAGATCATGGCGTCATGCCCAGCGCCGCTAGTCAAGCGATGTAGCGGGAGACCGGCACGCTCCACAGCCTTCTCCATTGCCATAACCAAATTCGGGTCGCAGGCTACTGCCACTTGCTCCTGCCTGGCCGAGCATTCGAATGTCAGCTCGCGCCGCCGAGCAATGTCCTGCGCGGCGGCAACGATTCGATCCATACCCGCAGCCCGCTGCGCATCGGTCGCGTGCCGCACGTCCAGGCTGGCGCGGGCCTCGCCTGCGATTACGTTGCTCGCTCCTGGAATCGCTTCCACCTGTCCCACCGTCGCCACCAGCCCGGGCGTCGCACGAGCTTCACGCTCGACAGCTAAAATCCATTCCGCCACTGCCGCCACCGCGTCATGCCTCAAATGCATAGGCGCGGTGCCCGCATGATTTGCCCGACCGCGAAAGGATACGCGTGCTCGCGTCTGGCCGGCAATGCCTTCCACGACGCCGAGCGGAAAGCCGAGTTGATCGAGCACCGGCCCCTGTTCAATGTGAAATTCGACATAGCCCAGCACCGGCCCCTTTAAGATTGCCTCGGACACCCTGGATGGATCCAATCCGAAGTCCCGAATTGCCTGCGCTACCGTGCAGCCGCGAGCGTCTTTCTTCTCCAGTAGTGCAGCGTCTAGAGTCCCGATCAACGCTCTGCTTCCGATGAACGGCACGCCGAATCGCACGCCCTCTTCCTCGGAAAAGCCGGCGATCTCGATCCCAAACGGCAGTCGCCGTCCGTTGAGGCTTTCGACCACGGCAATGCCCAGCACGACGCCGAGCACCCCATCGAAAGCGCCCGCGCACGGCACCGTATCTAGATGCGAGCCGACGAGCAGCCGCGGAGCATCCGGACGCACGCCGGGGTAGTGCCCGCGCAGATTGCCCGCCGAATCCACCGAGACGCTCATACCCAGGGATTCCATCCAAGCTCGAAGCATGCAGTGCACCTCTCCCATTGGCGGTGAAAGAAAAGTGCGCGTGGTGCAGCCGGGCTGCTCGCTCAGCGCCGCTAAGGTTTTGCAGCGGGCAATGATTTCGTCAGGATTTACACTTTGAACCATGAGTCGAATTGGACTTGCCGTTGTAACATTTGTCGGCCATTCGCGCTATGCGATCCCGTCTTTACTTACGCTCGGCATGACCATTCGTTGTCGCTTATCCGCGCATGGCCTGCCTTCCCCGTGAAAATCCGCCACTTTCCGCTACAATCCTACCCTCGCGATGGAGAATGCCCTCAAGCGTCTAAATGCTCTCCCTGCCAACAAAGCGGAGGCCGAATTGCTTGCCTGCTGTGGGGCGACGCGCTGGGTGCGAGAGATGGCCGCGCGGCGGCCCTTCGGCAGTGTGGCCGAGCTTTTCGCCGCGGCCGACAATATCTGCCGCAATCTCGGCCGCGAAGACTGGCTCGAGGCTTTCTCGCGGCATCCTCAAATCGGCGAAAAATCTTCCGAAAAGCGAATTGAAGACCAAGCGGGCCGGCATCTCTTGAGCCGATGGTCGGCAGAGGAACAATTCAGGACTCAGCTTAACTCCGCAGACGTCATGGCTCAGCTGGCGGAAGGCAATCGTGCTTACCGGCAGCGCTTCGGATACATTTTCATCGTTTGTGCCACCGGCAAGACCGCCGAGGAGATGCTTGCCATTCTCGAACGGCGTCTTCAGAATGACGCCTCTGCGGAATTGACCGTCGCGGCGGAAGAGCAGCGGCAGATCACGCGCCTGCGTCTCGAAAAACTGCTGACGGAGAAAACGTAGACGAGCGTCTTGCAAGTGCCGAGCACACGATTTCTGGAAAAACTTGAGCGGCATATCAACTCACGTCCTTGACACCGCCCGCGGCCGTCCCGCCGCGGGCATATCCTTCTCGCTGGAGGTACGTGCCGGCGACAACTGGACCCGTCTTGCAACCGCCACTACGGATGAAAACGGTCGCGCCGGCAATCTGATTCCTTCGGAGATGCCATTTCAGCAGGGTACCTACCGGCTACGTTTTGATGCTGCCGCTTACTTTCGCGCGCAGGGTTTGGAGACATTGTATTCGGAGGTAAGCATCAGCTTCGAAGTGCGCAATCCCTCCGAGCACTATCACGTACCCCTGCTGCTGAGTCCTTGGGGCTATACCACTTATCGGGGTAGCTGACGGTGCCGCCCGAAATCAGCGAATGGTCGAACCTCATCCTGCGGTGGATCCACGTCTTCGTGGCCATACTTTGGATCGGCCAAACTTACTACTTCACCAAACTCGACCTGCGCCTAAATGAGGAGGAACAGAATCCGCACGCGGGCGGCGGCCCCGCTCAAGTCTGGATGGTGCACAGCGGCGGATTTTTCATCGCCGAGCGGCAATCCACGCCCAAACTGCTGCCGACAAAATTGCATTGGTTCCGGTGGGAGGCGCTCCTGACTTGGATTTCCGGTTTTCTCCTGCTCGGCCTGCTCTACTATTCCGATGGCCTTCTGCTCGATTCCAGCGTCTCGCAGATCGGCATGGGCACCGGCATCGCCATCGGTATCGGAACGCTTATCGTCGGCTGGGTTGTGTACGACCTGCTGTGGGTTTCGCCGCTCGGCCGCGCTCCTGCCGTCTGCGGTACGATCTGCTATTTACTCATCGTGGGGCTAGCCTATGGCTTAACCCACTCGCTAAGCGGCCGTGCCGCCTATATCCATGTGGGCGCGCTTTTTGGAACGATCATGAGCGCTAACGTCTGGGTTCGCATATTGCCTGCCTCCCGCAAAATGCTCACGGCCGTCAAACAGGGTCAACACCCCGACATGACTCTGGGGGCTCGCGCCAAAGCTCGGACCGTCCATAACACCTACATGACTTTTTCGGTCATCTTCCTGATGATCAGCAACCACTTTCCAGGCACCTATGGCAGCAGCTACAACTGGCTGATTCTCTCTGTGCTGATTCTGGCAGGAGCCATCGCCGCCAAGCTCGTCTACTACACTTGATGCTCAGAAGCTCGATTCGAACTTCTCGAAGCGCCCCTCGAGTTCCCACTGCTGCTGCGCCTTTTGGTTCGCCTTCAGGAATCCGGCGCAGGCGCTCGACGGCTTCTCCGCCCCGGGCGAATCGGCGGCACAAGCAGCCGCTGTGCGGGTGAACACGTCCTGCTCGCGCCATAGGCTTGCGCCCGGCAAGAAACTGTGTTCCAGGCTCGTGCGCGCCATCTCTTTCAGCTCCGAATAGCTTAGTGCATAGGCCTCGGCGGCGCGGACGTACTCGTGCGTCATGTCAATACGCGAAACACCTTCATCATCGGTGGAAAGGGCCACGGGCACGCCGTACCGGCGATATAGCGGCAACGGATGGTCCTTCCCACTGACCCCTAGAATCACCTCGTTGCTCGTGAGATTGATTTCCACCATTACGTGCTTTTGCGCCATTTCTTTCAGCAGCTCGTAAGGACGTTCTTCATACATGACGTCGACGCCG
>Ga0209648_10005125_pt1 | contig 11181 bp, 9 predicted proteins | sample GraSoi2013_115cm_FD_185830 | JGI IMG/M metagenome (GOLD analysis project Ga0209648, IMG submission 185830) | Grasslands soil microbial communities from the Angelo Coastal Reserve, California, USA - Sample 9_17_2013_115cm (SPAdes) (version 2) | ecosystem: Environmental > Terrestrial > Soil >...
CGGGGCGCACGCGCCCTGGTTCATCGTCCCAGCGAACAAGAAGTGGTTCCGCAACCTCGCCGTCTCACACGTGCTCGTCGAGACGCTCGAAGCCCTCGACATGCGCTTCCCCAAGCCCTCGTTCGACGTGTCGCAAGTGAAGCTCGAATAGCCCGTGTCGCCGGCCTCGGCCGCGGGCGGTGTGGTCGCCGACCGTCAGCCGCTCGAGTGCGCCTCGGAGGAGCCGTTGTGGCTGACAGCGAGCGGCGCGGCGTGGCGTGAGGACGCACGAAACACCGGCATGTACAGCGTTGGCTTGGTGCAGGTGCAGCGGCCATCGTGGGGCACGGCCCCGGTGGGATGGGAAGAGCGAGCCCGATATTCCACGTTCCGCGGCTTCGTGACAAAGCCGCCGCAGTGGATGCAATGGATGGATTCCATCTCGCCCGCAGGCTCCCCTTTTGTGGTCGCCTGAAAGCTGCACCGGCACGGGCGTCGTGGCTAGGGCGGCGGCGTCTCCGTGTGCGAGCGACCGGGTTGGGACGCTCCAGTGACGCGAGCGTCACCGGGCGGTGACGGGCGCGCCCCAGAATTGCTCCAGATGGCGAGCCCGAGGCCGATCGATAGGACGGGACGCCGGGACCTCGCCCAATCTCACCCCTGTTCCCAGGCCGCGGCCGAGGTGTGACGGCCACCTCGCCCGGCCGACCACCCCGGGGCGTTCTTGGCCCCGGGGTTTTTTCTCACGGCTTGCCGGTGCAGGCACTGCCCGGTAGCGTGCTGGCGTGCCGAACGACGTTCCAGAGCTCACCGTCGTCAAGGGGACCTGCTATCCCCTGTTCGCCTACGAGGTCGCGCAGTCCATCGACCTCGACGCCGCGGAACGGCGCATCTTGGCGGGCACCGAGCGCCAGACGATCAAGCAGAAGCGCCGGGCGCCCGCGTTCTTCGAGTACCGGCCCGCCCCATTGCGCGTGTCCTCGCCGGCCGAGCCGATCGCCCTGGGCGCGTTCAGCACGGGATCGGCCGTCGAGATCGTGCTGTATGATTTCGGCGCCGTCTCCTTGAGTTATGCCATCTCGCTCGCGGGACCCCTTGCCGCCCTCGCCCCGCTCGCCCACGACCTCTGGGGCAACGAGCTGCTGCTCGCCGACTCGCGCCGCCACGTCGAGCGGCTCATGGCAACGCTCGGAGACGCAGCAGTGCGGCCTCGGATTGCCGACTTCGTCGAGGACTACGCGATCTTCGAAATCGAGCGCTTCACACCGCCCTGCGATGCGGCCCTGCTGGCGACGCAGCACGCGCCGACGATCGCGCAGATCCTGCGGGCCGAGCTGCACCGGCTGTCGCAACAGGAGATCACCGACGCGACGTCGTCTCGGCTCTCGTTCGGCCCCGACGACGCGACCTTCATCGACACGGACGCGACCCTGTTGTTCGATCCGGAAGGGGCCGATGTCCGCGCCGTGATCGAATTTGCGAATACCCAGCTCCTCGAGATGCGCTACCTCGACCAGCAGCTCGACGACGCCTTGGAGCGAGCTTACAGCCTCCTGTCAAAGCGGCGCTGGTCGCGGCTTACCATGCCGAACCTGTACGGGCCCGATCTGCGCGAGATCGCCCAGATGCAGCTCGACGCGGCCATCCTGTTCGAGCAGGTGGCGAACGCCTTGAAGCTGATCGGCGAGCAGTACCTCACCCGGGTGTACGGCCTGGTTTCGCGCCGCTTCCATCTCGCGGACTGGGATGCGAGCATCACCCGCAAGTTGCAGGCGATTGACCGGACCTACAGCCGCCTGGCGGATCGGGCCGCGGCCCGCCGCATGGAGATGCTCGAGTGGATCATCATCATCCTGATCGCGATCGAGATCGCGGTCTCGGTCGGGCCGAGTCTCGTCGCGCGCTGACGCGGGTCGCCGGGTCTCGGCGCAGTCAGGCCTTGGGGTTCGAGGTCCAGAGGGTGGGCAGCAGCTGCCGCAACCGGTCGCGCGCGGCGCGGAACGCGGCGAGCCGCTCCGCGTCGGACCCTGCCACGCGCGCGGGGTCGGGGAGTGGCCAATGGATCCGGCGGACGTGGCCGGGGACCACGGGGCATACCTCCTCGGCGCAGAGTGTCACGACGGTGTCCACAGCGGTGAGCGCGATGTCGGACAGCCCCTTGGCCCGCTGCCGCGAGATGTCGATGCCGACCTCGGCGAGGGCCGCTACGGCCAGCGGATGCAGCGTGCCCGGCGCCGAGCCGGCGCTCAGGAAGCGGTAGGCCGAGGGGGCGGCCGCGCGCGCCAGCCCCTCCGCCATCTGGCTGCGCGCCGAGTTCGCGACGCACAGAAACAGCACGGTCGACACGCCCAAGCACCCCTCCTGTCGCTGATAGACGTCCCCGTGGCCCGTCACCCTGTGACGTAAGCGCGCGCGGTCGGGAACCGCTCGACCGCCGCCAGCGGTATCAAGATATCGATCAAGGCCTGGCGCAGGACGACATCCACGCGTGATCCCAGCCTAGCAGGACCACTCAGGGCCATCGTTGCGTGATCGTTACGCGGCTGCGGCCTGACCCTGCAGGGTCCGTGACCGCGACGCGCGAGCATTGCTCTACTTCCGGCAGTTCCCGTGTTCCACCACTGGAGGAACCATGCACCGTTTCCTGACCCGCGGCGTCTCGCTCGCTCTGGCGACGCTCGGCGCGCTGCTCGCCACAGCATGCGATTCCGGGACCGCTACGCGCCCGGCGGCCGTGAACGCCCGGCGCGTCGACGCCTCGGAGTTCGAGGGCGATGCGAGCCTGCGTCGGCTCGAGCACATCGTCGTCGTGTACCTCGAGAACCGCAGCTTCGACAACCTGTATGGCCAGTTCGAGGACGCGAACGGGCTCGCGGCGGCCGCCGCCGCGCCCCTGCAGGTGAATGCCTCGGGCACGCCGTTCGCCACCCTGCCCGTGACCGCCGCGTCCGCTCTCCCCACCAGTCTCCCCAACGCACCGTTTGACATCACGCGCTACATCCCGGCGAACACGCCAACGGTCGACCTGGTGCACCGCTTCTACCAGGAGCAGATGCAGATCGACGGTGGCCGGATGGATAAGTTCGCGCTGGTCAGCGACGCGAAGGGACTAGTGATGGGCTTCTATCCCACGGAGACCCTGCCGCTCGCCGCCGAGGCCCAGCGCTACACGCTGTGCGACAACTTCTTCCACGCGGCGTTCGGCGGCTCGTTCTTGAACCACTTCTGGCTCGTCGCGGCCCGCACCCCGGTGTTTCCGACCGCACCGACCAGCGCGATCATCACGTTCGATGCGAGCGGAACGATCGTGAACGATGGGTTTGTCACCTCCGACCACTTCGCCGTGAACACGGCGTTCAGCGTCAACGCCCCGCACCCCGCGACCGTGCCGGCGAATCGGCTCGTGCCCAACCAAACCTTCGCCACGATCGGCGACCGCCTGTCTGCCAAGGGCGTCTCCTGGGCGTGGTACGCGGGCGGTTGGAACGACGCACTCGCGGGCCATGCCGACCCGCAGGACTTCTTCGCCGCGCTGCGCTCGGGCGCGCTCCCCGCGGTGTCGTTCGTGAAGCCGATCGGCCTGAACAATGAGCACCCGGGCTACACGGACCTCTTGACCGGTGAGCGCCACGTGCAGGCGTTGGTCGACGCGGTGCGCGTGAGCAAGATCTGGCGGCACGCGGCGATCATCATCACCTACGATGAGAACGGCGGCTTCTGGGATCACGTGGCACCCCCCGTCGTCGATCGCTGGGGGCCGGGCACGCGCGTGCCGGCGCTCGTGATCTCGCCCTTCGCGCGGAAGCAGCACGTCGATCACCACCGCTACGACACGACGTCCATCCTGGCGCTGATCGAGCATCGGTTTGGGCTCGCGCCGCTGTCGAGCCGGGACGCGGCGGCGGATCCGCTGAGCGGCGCGTTCGACTTCGCGGCAGGGGTGGTGGACGAGTAGCCGGGCGGTCCTGCCGAACGGCTCACGTGCGGACGCCGCGTTCGGGCGAGTGCTGGTACCGGGGACTCGTCGAGCGCGGCGCCCCGCGCGCCGGGGCGCCGGGAGACTAGCGGAGGGTCAGGAGGTACGCCGCGGCGATCGCGCCGCCGAGCCCCAGGGCGACGCCTGCCAGCACGTCACTCCAGTGATGCACCCGTAGGGCGACGCGCGAGTAGCTCACGACAGCGGCGAGCGGGAGCGCGAACGGCGCGGCCATCGGATGGGCGATCGCCACGGTCGCGGCCACAGCGGTCGCGGCCGCGGCATGTCCCGACGGGAATGAATGGGGATCGGGCAGATCGACGAGGGCGAGCAGACGGCCGCTGGCATCGCACGGCCGGGCTCGTGCCACCGCCCGCTTCAAGAGTTGCACGAGCAGGTGCGAGCCGGCGTTGCCGAGCAGCGCGGCAAGCCCCACGCGTGCTTCGCCCAGCGCGACGAGCGCGAGCCCGATCCCGAGGGTGGCCCGCGCGCCCCCCAGGTGGGTGATCCAGCGCATCACGCCGCCACGGGCGCCGTGCGGGGAACGCGCACGAACGCTTCGGCGAGTGGGCGACCCTCATAGCCTTCGGGCACCGGTAGCCCGAACCACCACAACGCCGTCGCGGGAATGTCGAGCAGGGAGATCGCGCGGGTCAGCTGATGCCGTCGCGTCACGCCCGGTCCCGCGACGACCAGCGGAATGTGATCGTTCACCGGATGCGGCTCGTCGTGGTCGTTGTCGCGCACGCCGCCGCCGCCATGATCCGCCGTCACGATGAACACGGCTCGATCGGTCCAGGCCGCGAGCGTTCCGATTGCTGCGTCCACTTCGGCCGCCGCCTCGAGGTAGGGAGCGGACATCCACCCGTGGGCGTGGCCCGCGCGATCGCAATCGGGCAGGTAGAGGAAGAGCAGGCGCTCTTCCGGCTGCGTCAAGAGCCGGTGCGCCGCCGCGGCCGTGTCCCGGGCGCGCGCGCCCCGAGCGAGCAACCGGCGCACACCGGCCGTGGCCGTGAGCGACCACGCGATGGGCAGCGCGAGCGGCCCCAGCTCCCCGGTCACGATGTCCACAGGGACGCCGCCGCGGGCGAGCTCGCGGGTCACGGGCCGCAGGGAGCCGAGCCCCGCGAGGAAGGACAGCCCGGGCTCCGTCAGTTGATGCGTCTGCGGCGACACGCCGGTGGCGAGCGCGGCGAGGGCCGGGACCGTCGCACTGGGGCGAATCGTGCGTGCCTGGCGCGCCAGCGTGAAGGTGCCGCCCAGGGCATCGAGCGATGGCATGACGCTCGGCGTGACGGCGTCGGGGCGGAGCCCGTCGGCCAGGACGATGACTAAGCGGCGCACGGTTCGGTGCTCCGTCGGGGGACGCCGGCCAGCGCGGCGTAGCGCTCCAAGAGGTCCTGGTTCTCCGGGCCGACCGCGCGCTCGAGCGCGCGCTCCCGCGCGGCCGCGCCGAGCGCGAACCGGCGGGCGGGATCGCGCACCAGATCGGCGATGGCGTCCGCATATCCACGCGGGTCGTGTGGTGGGACGAGGACGCCCGTGACGCCCTGCCGCACGCTCTCTCGCAAGCCGCCCGCGTCCGCGGCGACCACGGCGACACCGGAAGCCATCGCCTCCAGGGCCACGAGGCCGCACGTCTCCGTGTGGGAGGGGAAGACGCACACATCGGCACTGGCGTACAGCGTCGCCAGATGGGGCCGCGGCAGGAAACCGAGCAGCCGCACGAACGGCAGGGCGGCCGCGATCGATCGGGCCTCCGGTCCCTCGCCGGCCGCCGTGAAGGCGGCGCGCCCATCGACGAGGTCGCGCGCCCGGCGCCACGCCGCGATCAGCACGCCGAGATTCTTCTCGGGGGCGAGGCGACCCACATGCAGCACGATCGGTGTGTCCGCATCGCCGGCGAGCCAGCGGCGCCAGCTCGGATCACGCTGCCCGGGGTGGAACAACTGGGTGTCGACCCCGCGTCCCCACACGACCGCTTGCGTGATCCCGCGGCGCACGAGATCGTCGCGGACCGCCTCGCCCGGTGTGAGGGTGAGCGCCGCCGGCCGGTGGAACCGCAGCAACCAGCGCCACACGGCGGGCGCCAGAAACCCCACCCCGTAGTGCTGGCTGTACTGGGGGAAGTTCGTATGGAACGACGTCACGAGCGGCAGCTGGCGCGTGCGGGCGTAGCGCCGGCCGACGAGGCCGAGTCCCCCCTCGGTGTGCACGTGGATCACGTCGGGCTCGAACTCGTCCAAGAACCGCGCGATACGCCGGAAGTGCGGCACGGACAAGCGGATATCCGGATACGGCGGGAAGGCGATGGACGGGATCCGCAATTCGCGCTCGCCGGCCGGCGTGGCGAACCCGGGATAGCGGGGCGCCACGACGGCGGCCTCGTGGCCCTGTGCGCGCAGCAGCGCGACGATCCGGCGGACCACGGTGGTGACCCCGTTGACCTGGGGCAAGTACGTGTCGGACACTAGCCCTATACGCACGCCGGCAGGATGCGGGTCGGCGGTCAAGCCGCGGTGACACTGGTGTGACAGGCGTGTAACGAGCGGTCGAACCCGAAGCAGGAACGGCGGTTAGGTGCTGGGCTCGGGGTCTCCTGGAAAGACCAGCAGGATCGTCGTGCCCTCCCCTAAGGTGCTGCGCGCTTCCACGCGTCCCCCGTGCGCTTCTATGAGGTGCTTCACGATGGCCAGGCCCAGCCCGGTCCCGCCCTCTGCCCGCGAGCGCCCCGGGTCGGCGCGGTAGAACCGCTCGAAGATCCGCGGCAGGTGCTCGGACGCGATCCCCGAGCCCGTATCAGCGACGGCAATCGTGACCCCGCCGGCGCTGGCCTCGGCCGTGACGGTGATGCGGCCGCCCGGCGGCGTGTGCCGCAGCGCATTGTCGAACAGATTCGTGAGGATCTGGCGCAGCGCGTCGGGATCGGCCTTGACGTGCCGCGCGACGCTCGCAGCCACCGTGATCTTGATGCGCCGGGCGCGGGCGCGGTCCAAAAACTCGGCCCACGCTTCGCCCACGACCCCGGCCACGTCCACCCGGGCGAGGGTCGGCTGCCAGCGGCCTGACTCGATGCGCGACAGGTCCAAGAGATCGTCCACCAGCTCCTGCATGCGGCGCGCGTTGTTCAGGATCGTATGGGCGAAGCGCTCGGCATCTTTGCCGGCGTCCTCCGTGGTGAGCGTCTCGGCGTAGCCAATGATGGAGGTGAGCGGGGTCTTGAGCTCGTGGGACACGTTCGCGACGAAGTCCCGGCGCACCGCCTCGAGGCGCCGCAGCTCGGTCACGTCGCGGATCACGAGCAACACGCCGCCGTTCGGGAGCGCGCGGCCGGTGACGAGCAGCGCGCGCGCGCCGCGCTCGAGTTCACGCGGCTCCGCTTCGCCGCCATCCAGCACGGTCTGCACCAGATCGCGCGCCGCCTTCTCGTGGAACAGCTCGGCCAAGGCCGGCAGACGGTCGCCGGCGCCATAGCCGAGCAAGCGCCGGGCCGCACCGTTGAGCGTGACGATCGCGCCGCGCGCGTCCGCCGCGAGGACGCCCTCGGTCATGGTCTCGATGAGCGTCGCCGTCTCCTCGCGCTCGCGCACGATCTCTGCAAACCGCTGATCGAGTTGGCGGTGCATCCCGCGCAGCGCTGCGACGTGTTGCGCCACTTCGGGCACGCGCGCGGCGGGGAACGCCGGCGTCTGCCCCTCAGCGATGGCGCGCGCCGCCGTGGTGAGCTGCGCGAGCGGCTGCGTGACATCGCGCGCGACGCGCCAGCTGAGCGCCGCGGCCGCGAGGAGGGTCGCGATGAGGACCCCGAGGCCGGCGAGCGCCACGGCGCGCTGCACCGCCCCGACTTGCGCGTCCACCGCGGCGAGCGTGGTCGAGACGCGGACGACCGCGAGGCCCGGCGGCCCGCCACGCACCGCCACGTACAGGCGACGCTCGTTGGTGGACGCGCTCAGGCGCGTCGCCCGACCGCTGCCCAGCGCGAGAGCCTGCTGCACCTCGGGGCGCAGGAGATGGTTCTCGAGGCCGCCGAGCGAGGCCCGGTCGAAGTCGGTGTCCCCGCGCACGGTGCCCTTGGAGTCGATCAGCGTCACACGGTGCCCGAGGCGGGTGCCGAGCGAGCGTGCGACGTCGGGCCAGCGCAGCGAGTCCCCCGGCAACAGCGCCGCGATCACCTGGCCCTCCCGCTCCAGGCCGCCGGCAATCAGGTCTTCGAAGTAGCGTCTCAGCACGCGGTCGGACGCGACGGTGAGCCCCAGCACCGCGGCGGCCGCCAGCAGGCTGGTGGGAACGAACACGCGGGTGGCGAGCTTCACGAACGCTTGCGGGGGCGCGCCTCGGGGCGGCGGAACCGATAGCCGGCGCCGCGGACGGTCTCGATGTAGTCGCCTGCCTTCCCAAGCTTCTGGCGCAGCCGCTGGACGTGCATGTCCACCGTGCGCGTCTGGATGTCGGGTTGCGCCTGCCATACCGTCTCGAGCAACTGGGCGCGGCTCTGCACGCGCCCCTCTCGCTCGATCAGCGTGCCGAGCAGCTTGAACTCGGTCGCCGTGAGGTCTACCTCCGTGCCGTCCACAGTGACGCGATGCGCGCTGCGATCGAGCACGATCGGGCCGGCGGCGACGAGTCGGCCGGCGGCGACGGCCGGCGCGGCTAGGCGGCGCAGGACGGCGCCAACCCGCAAGACGAGTTCCTGCGGTGAGAAGGGCTTCGGGATGTAGTCGTCCGCGCCGAGGGAGAGGCCCTTGATACGATCGGGCTCCTCCTTGCGGGCGGTGAGCAGAATGACGCCGAGCTCCTTGGTCTCCTCACGCCGCCGCAGCTCCGCGAGCACGTCGTAGCCGGACACACCCGGTAGCATCAGGTCGAGCACGACAAGGTCGGGTCGCTCCTCGCGCGCGGCGCGGAGCGCATCCCGCCCGTTCGCGGCCGTCGTGACGCGATACCCCTCCTTCGCGAGGTGGTAGGCGACGAGGGCCGTGATGTCGGGCTCGTCGTCCACGACCAGGATGCGGTGACTCGCGGGCTCGCTCACGGCGCGACGTCCCAGGCGCTCGCCGCGGGGGCAGGGCCGAGACTGTGGGATGCGGCCATCGGGTGGTCCTCTCGCGCGACGATGGTCTTCTGGCGCCGCCCGAGCGCCGATCGCCCGCGCAGGCGCGCTGCAAGGTAGCGCAACCCGCGTGGCCTTGGCAATTTTCAGCGCACTATGCATCTCCTGGTTTGGCTGGTCCTCGCATCTCCCTCCCTTTCGCCCGTTGCCGCCCACCAGCACCCGCACCGCGAGGATGGGACACCGTGATCCAGGTGTTCGTGAATGAGCGGCCGGTGAGCGTGGCCCGCGGCGCGTGCGTGCGCGACGCCGTGGAGGTCTTGGACCGCGAGCTCGCGGAGTTGCTCGGCCGTGGAGTGGCCTACGTGACCGATGGGGTGGGCCGGCCCGTCGACGCAGCCGATCCGGTGGGGGAGGGGGGCGCGATCTTTCGCGTCGTGGTGAGCGCTCGGCAGGGACCGCCGCGCCTTACCAAGGAGGTGCTGCGGCGCTGGCCCAAGGCCGAGCTCCACGTGCACTTGGATGGCTGCCTGCGGCCGAGCACGATGCTCGAGCTGGCGCGTGCCCAGGGGATCCGCTTGCCGGCTGACACGCCGCGCGGGCTGGCCGAGGCCCTGTCGGTGAAGCACGCGAAGAGCCTCGAGGAGTACCTCACGAAGTACGAGATCACGCTCTCCGTGATGCAGACGGCGACCGCGCTGGAGCGCATCGCCTACGAGTTCGTGCTCGACGCGGCCGCCGACGGCGTGCGCTACGTCGAAGTACGGTACTCGCCGCTCCTGCACCGGCCGGCGCTCACCCTGGCGCAGGCGCTGGAGGCGCCGCTCGCCGGCCTCAAGCGGGGGACAGTCGAGACCGGAACGAAGGTCGGGCTGATCGTGTGCGGCATCCGCACCCGGGCCGCCGCCGAGTCACTCGAGTTGGCGCGTGTGGCTGCGGACTACCGCACGGCCGGTGTGGTGGCGTTCGATCTCGCTGGCCCAGAACGTGGCTTTCCCGCCAGTGACCATGCGACGGCGTTCGCGTACGCGGCGCAGCACGGGATGGCCTGCACCTGTCACGCCGGCGAGGGGGACGGCCCGCATTCGATTCATCAGGCGCTACACGCGTGTGGGGCTCAGCGGATCGGCCACGGCACCCGCCTCGGGGAGGACCCCGCGCTGCTCGCGTACGTGATCGAGCGGAAGATTCCACTCGAGATGTGCCTCACGTCGAACCTCCATACCCGCACCGTGCCGTCGGTCGCCGCGCACCCGTTCAAGCGCTATCTCGACCAGGGCGTGGTCGTCACGCTGAACACCGACGGGCGGCTGATGGATGGCATCTCGCTCACCGACGAGTATTTCCTCGCTCACAGCGCATTCGGCCTGACCAAGGCGGACTTGGCACGCGTCATCCTCAATGCCTGCGCGAGCGCGTTTCTCCCCGAGTACGAGAAGGTAGCGTTGGTCTCCCGCGTGCAGAGCGAATTGGAGGCTCTCTAAATGGTCGTGCGCCGTACCATCCTCGCCTTCGCGGTCACCTTCGTCAGCGCGCTCGCCGTGTTTACGCTGCCGCGCTTCGTGTGGAACAGCGTCCAGGGCGCGGTGCCGCACCAGCAGCCCACGGCGACGGACAGCGCAGCGCGGGCGCCCACGCCCTCAACCGCTCCATCGCCCCATGCTGCGCCCCGCTCGATCCCGCAGCGCCTCACCGGGATCTTCGGCATCGCCCTCATCCTGGGGATCGGTATCGCGCTGTCACGCAACCGCCGCGCGATCCGCTGGCAGGTCGTGGGGTGGGGGGTGGGCCTCCAGTTCACGTTTGCCGTGTTCGTGCTGCTCGTCTCGTTCGGCCATCGCCTGTTCCAAGCGCTCGGCGACGCTGTCACGACGATCTTGAGCTTTTCCTACGTCGGGTCGAAGTTCGTCTTCGGCGAGCTCGGGGCACAACATTCGAGCCTCGGCATCGTGTTCGCGTTCCAGGTGCTGCCCGCCATCATCTTCGTCTCCGCCCTGTTCGCGATCCTCTATTACCTCGGTGTGATGCAGCTCGTAGTGAAGGCGTTCGCGATCTTGATGCACCGGGTGATGGGGGCGAGCGGAGCGGAAAGCCTCAACGTGGCCGCGTCGATCTTCATGGGCCAGACCGAGGCGCCGCTCACGATCCGGCCGTTCCTGCCGGGCATGACCCGCTC
>Ga0209648_10005127_pt1 | contig 11180 bp, 9 predicted proteins | sample GraSoi2013_115cm_FD_185830 | JGI IMG/M metagenome (GOLD analysis project Ga0209648, IMG submission 185830) | Grasslands soil microbial communities from the Angelo Coastal Reserve, California, USA - Sample 9_17_2013_115cm (SPAdes) (version 2) | ecosystem: Environmental > Terrestrial > Soil >...
CGGCCGTACAGCTCGATCCGGGCCCGCGCATCGAGCCGCGCCACGAATCCCGCGCCAACCGACCAGGCTGCCGACGTGCCGGGGACCCGCGCTACGGCGCGCACAGTGACCCCGCTCTGCCCTGCGACCGCCGCGTCACTGACCGTCGACCAGTTGCGACCGTCGTAACGCAGGTAGCTGGCGCGGTCCGCGCCCTGCGTGCCGATGCCGTAGATCCACAGGTGACCGGCGGAGTCGCCGGTGATGCCGGTCTGCTCGCCGAGCGCGGGTCGGGTCAGGCCGCTCGGCACGGCGAGCTGGTGCCACGACGTTCCATCCCAGTGATAGAGGAGCATGGTGCCAGCCTGGAACACCGCACCCACCGCCCACGCGTTCGTGGCCGAAGCGCCGAAGACGCCGGTGAGATAGCCAGATTGGACGTACGGGACCGGTATCGCTTGCCAGTTGCGGCCGTCCCAGTGCAGGGCGAGCGGGCCCCCGGCTAGCCCGGCTAGGCCGGCCTGGATATAGTTGCCGACGGCCCAGGCGTCGTTCCAGGCGCGGGCGCTGATGTCGTCCAGGTTGCACCTCAGGACAGGGCAGGGGTACGACTGCGGGCGCCAGCTCCCCCCGTTCCGCCCGAAGATCTGAGCCGAAGCACCGTCGATTGTCGCGATCAGCCACGCCCGGCCGCCCGGCTCCGCCGTGAGGCCAAGGTTCCCGTAGAACGCGCCGGGGGTGCCAGGGAAGGGGCTGTTCTGCCAGCCGCTCCCGTTCCAGTGCAGCAGATGTTCTCGGCGCCCGGATGGCTCCTGTCCTAGCGCCCAGGCGTCGCGGGCCGACGACGCGGCCACGAAGCGGAGACCACCCGGCCAGGACGAGGGCACACGAACCGTTGACCAGGCTCGCCCGTTCCAGTGCTCAAGCAACGGTCGGCCTGGGAGTCGGCCATCACTGCTGAATCCCTCGATCCCCGCCGCCCATGCCGACAGCGGGCTGATCGCCACGATGCTGTTAAGCGCATTGTTCTGGGACAGCATTGGTCCGCGCATGACCACCCAGGCGGGAGTGCGGCTGCTCGCCGCCAAGACGGCCGAGGCCGAAGCACCGGCCGACACCGCGAGGACCACTGCCATCATGGGAGCCAAGGCGGCCAGACGTCCACCCGCCTGCGCCGCGCGCAGGTGCATCATGCCCGTCCTTTGCAGCCACGCACCACGACCACTCTCTTCTTCGACGTCGCACCCATAAAATTGACAAATACTCCATTTGTGATATTCGCATCGTGCGGCGGTCATGTCAAAGGAGGCGCAGCGGCAGCGTGAGCCACTGGCGCTCAGCGCAGGAATTGGCTAGGCCGCGGGCGGCGATCGGGGCGAGCAGCTTGCGGTGGCGGCGAGCAGGCCGGCGCGCTTGCGGGCGCGCTCGGCGGCCAGGACCGGGTTGCGGCAGGCGATCAGCCGCTCGCCGGGGAAGTCGCCGGAGGTGATCTCGGCCAGGTCCTGCTCGTCGAACAGGGACAGCTGCAGCGGGCCGTCGTCGGCCATGAGCTTGCGATTGCCGCAGGCCTGGTTAACCGCTCCGCCCCCGATGAGGCCATTGCCTTTCTCACTGCACCCGCCTCGGTCGTCAGCTTGCCGACGGTGGTATCGGCCTGGGGCCGACGGCAGATCGCCGGGAGGGCCGACGCCCTGAGCGCAAATTTAGCCAGAACTCGGCCATTGCCAGCGCGGATTTTCATACTGTCCCGGGCATGATCACGGGACATGCAGGCGCGGTGGTGCCGCCCTGACCGCCGGGCCGAACCGTGTGCATCCCGGTCGCGCTGGTCGATCAGGCCCTTGCCCTGGGCGGCATGGCTCCAGAGGTGGCGCGGAAGCGATAAAGCGCCGTCGCGGCTTACGCCCGCTTCGGCTGAGCTGCGGACGGGGAATGCCATGACCGCTATCGCCACGACGGTTATCCCGACGAGACTACCGCTCCGCGTCACCGCGAACCTGTTCGGCATCGGCTTCGGCCTGGCTGGCCTGGCCGGCTCCTGGCAGGCCGCCGCGCAAACCACCAGCGCGCCTGACTGGGTGGCCGGTGCCCTGGCGGTAGTCGCCGCCGCCGCGTGGCTTGCGGTGGGAGCGGCCTGGGTGGCGCAGCTGGCCCGCGGGCTGCGCAGCCTCAGCGGTGAGCTGCATGACGGGGTGCTGGGGCCGTACGTGTCCCTGCTGCCGATCGTGGGCATGCTGCTCGCCTTGGACCTGTACCCGCACGCGCTCGGTGCCGGGCGCGTGCTGTTCGGCGTGTTCGCGGCAGCGACCGTGCTGCTGGGCGGCTGGCTGACCGGGCAGTGGATCGCGGACCGGGTCGACCTTGACGCGCTGCACCCCGGTTACTTCCTGCCCACCGTGGCCGGAGGGCTGATCGCGGCCCAGGGCGCCGCCCAGGCCGGCTGGCCCGGCCTGGCCCGTGCCCTGTTCGGCATCGGCATCTTGCCCTGGCTGCTGCTGGGGCCGCTGATCCTGGCCCGGCCGATCATCCGCCCGCCGCTGCCCGCCGCCCTGTCGCCCACGCTGGCGATCGAGGTGGCCCCGCCCGCCCTGGCCGGGAACGCCTACCTCGCGCTGACCGGCGGCCGGTTCGACACCGTGACCTGGGCGCTGGCCGGCTTCACCGGCCTGATGGTCGTGGCGCAGCTGCGGCTGATCCCGCTCTACCGCAGGGCCCCGTTCGGCCCCGGGTCCTGGTCCTTCGCCTTCACCTACGCCACGGTCGCCACCTTCGCGCTGCACTGGATCGGCCACGAGCACCCGCCTGGCGCGGCGGCATGGACCTGGACCGTGCTGAGCCTCATCACCATCATCATCGCCGTCATCGCCGCACGCACCCTGCTCGCCCTCGCCCAGGGGCAGTTCCTGCCCCGCGCACCCGCCACGACCAGCGCACGAAGCGGACGGGCGGCAGGCCGCTTTGCTCCTCTCCATTAAGCGGCGCGATGTCGCTCCGCGCCTCATGGTGGGAAGGAGACCAGCGCACGGCCGTCACCTCAGGTGACTGCAGCAACTCGGATTTGCTTACGTTGACCGGGGTATACCAGGCGCCTGGGGGAAACTGAGACTGCCGGGGGGAATCGCAGCACGCGGGGTACTCGTTCGAGTTGCGACAACCAGGCGCATCCTTGGCAGAGATTCCGGGACCCTTGACAATTCGAGAACTGGCCGCATCTCTGTCTATGACGGATGTGCCTGTCAATTTAGCAAAGGAATGCATCGTGCCTGACTTCACCGTGGGTAGCTATCTCGCAAGGCGGCTCGAGCAAATCGGCCTCAAGCACTACTTCGTTGTCCCGGGGGACTACAACCTGGTCCTGCTCGATCAGCTGCTAGTGAACAAGAACGTGGAGCAGATCGGTTGCTGTAACGAGCTCAACGCATCGTATGCCGCCGAAGCCTATGCGCGGGTCAACGGCTGCGGCGCGGTCGTCACTACCTTCAACGTAGGAGCATTCTCCGCACTTAACGGCGTGGCCGGGGCTTACGCCGAAAGGCTGCCCGTGATCTTCGTCTCGGCCGGCCACAACACCAACGACCCCAGCGCCAATCACATAATCCACCACACGATCGGCACCCACGACTTCTCTTACCAGTACGAGATGTTCCGGCAGGTGACCTGCGCTGCCGTCCGCGTCCTGCATCCCGACAACGCACCATCCATGATCGATCACGCGATCAGCACCGCGCTCCGCGAGCGCAGGCCCGCCTACATCGAGATCGCCAGCAACCTGTCCAACGCGCCCTGCCCCGAGCCGGCGCCGTTCGAAACCATCCTGGCCTCTGAAGACAGCAACTCCCGTGCGCTGGCCTCGGCAGTCGACCGGGCCACTGCCCTGATCGCTGGCGCAAAGAAGCCACTGCTGCTCGCCGGGGCGCACCTGCGCTGCTCATACGGCGCGATCGATGCGTTCCGCGATGTCGCCGAGGCACTCGGCTGCGCCGTGGCGGTCATGCCGGACGCGAAGGGGTTCTTCCCGGAAGACCACCCCCAGTACATCGGCACCTACTGGGGACCGGTGAGCAGCCCGGGCTGCGAGGCCATCTTGGACTGGGCGGATGTGGTCCTCGCGGCCGGGCCGGTATTCAGCGACTACACCACAGCAGGCTGGACGGGCATCCCGCCCCGGGAGCGCCTGGTCAGCGCCGAGCCCCGGGACGTGCGCTTCCCCGACGCCGAATACACCAATGTCGCGCTGGCCGAATTCCTGGCCGGGCTCGCCAAGAACGTTCAGGCTAACGACGCCACGCTGACGCAATATCACCGCATCGTGCAGACCGCGACCGCCGACGTCGCAGGCCAGGACTTCGAGTCATCGGCCGAGCTGACCCGAGCCGAGTTGTGGCATCAGATCGAGCAGGACCTCGATCCGAAAACGACCTTGCTGGTGGAGACCGGTGATTCGTGGCTCAACGGCGTATTTACGCGCCTGCCTGGCGGCGCGCGGTTCGAGATCGAGATGCAGTGGGGATCCATCGGCTGGGCTGTCCCGGCATCCTTCGGCTACGCGATGGGCCTGGAGCCGGACCGCCGGCTGGTCTCGGTCATCGGGGACGGCTCCTTCCAGCTCACCGCCCAGGAAGTGGCCAACATGATCCGCCACGGCCAGGAGACGCTGATCTTCCTGGTCAACAACCGCGGTTACGTGGTCGAATCCGCGATTCATGATGGCCCGTACAACTACATCAAGAACTGGGACTACGCCAGGCTGATCGATGCCTGGAACGCCGAGGACGGCAACGGGCTGGGCCTGACCGCAACAACCGGCAGGGAACTGGCCGCCGCGATCAGCAAAGCTCGCAGGCACAAGGGCGGCCCGGTGCTGATCGAATGCCAGATCGCGCACGACGACTGCAGTCCCCAGCTGCTCGATTGGGGCGCAAAGGTTGCCCGTGCCAACGCACGCCCGCACCAGCAGGCCTGACCCACCGGCCCTGACCGCCCACCAGGCGGTGCCTCCGTGGACGCGGCGCTGACAAGTTCACCCAGCTCGGGTGACGTAGGCACACCAGGCCCGGGCACATCACCTGTGCTTCAGGACACATGCTGTGGGCAGCTGCAACCGGGCTGCCCCGGTTGGGATTCCGCCCTTGTAGCACTACCTCTGAAGGAGGATTCATGGCAACGACCACGGAGCGCAACCCGATAAGCGAGGCAGCCGAAGAGGAGCTACTCGCTTCGCTCATCGGCCGCGGAGAGGAGGATGACGGGTCGATGATGGACAACCCGCTCCTGCTCGCCGCGCTCATGCGCCGCCGCAAGGACCGGGGCGAGCGCCTCATGGAGAACCCGCTCCTGCTCGCGGCGCTCCACCGCCGCCGCGAGGAGGAGGAGGACGAGCCCGCGATGGAGAACCCGCTCATGCTCGCCGCGATGATGCGGCGCCGCAGCCACCGGGGCGATCGCCTCATGGAGAACCCGCTCCTGCTCGCGGCGCTCAACAGCCGCCGCGAGGAGGAGGAGGACGAGCCCGCGATGGAGAACCCGCTCATGCTCGCCGCGATGATGCGGCGCCGCAGCCACCGGGGCGAGCGCCTCATGGAGAACCCGCTCCTGCTCGCCGCGATGATGCGGCGCCGCAGCCACCGGGGCGAGCGCCTCGTGGAGAACCCGCTCCTGCTCGCCGCGCTCGCGCGGTAACGGCTGGAAGTGGCACTGTACCGATAACCCACCGCAGGCCTGACCTGACCGCGGTCAGGACAGGCCTTCCCACCGAACGCAGGTGCCCCGGCGAACCGGGAACGTACATCACGGCCAGACCCGCCCTCCCAGTTTTTCGACAACGGATGACGGGAGGGCGGGTCGCGCAATGGCGGCAACAGCAGACAAGGGAACCAACATGGCTGAGTCGTTCAAGGAGACAGGCGGGGACCAGGCAGAGTCGTTGATCGACGAGTTGATCCGCGACATATTCAATGAGTCCGGCGCTTCCTCCGAATCTTCTATGCCTGGCATGGCGGCGACGGCTGCCCTATTCGAGACGGCTTTCGGATCCACGCGGGGGGCGTCGCGAGCCTCGACGCTTGAAAGGCTCCTTCTTGTGGATGCGTTCGCGTCTGAACTGGCCGAGGCCCTCGCACCTGCGCTGGCGGAGCAGCTCGCACCTCGACTCATGAAAGCACTGGAGCTTCACGCGACCGGCGAGACGGCCGGCGAGGCGGCAGACAAGAAGCCGGCATCAGCGGCCAGATCAGGCGGCCATGGGAGGAAGCCGGAAGCTAAGTGACCGGGGCGTGATCATGCATGACCCGGCCGACTACCGCAAGAAGCCCTGGCCTTCGAGCGGCACGACCCGGCGGTGCCGGGCACTGACTCGTATAGTCATACCGTGGTGGTATAGTTTGTGGTATGCCCCGAGGGAACCCGTCGCCCAAGCTCGCGATCACCGTCGATCCTGACGTTCATGCTCAGGTCGTTGCCGCGGCCGCCGCCGAGGGCGTCAGCGTGTCCGCCTGGATGACGGCGGCTGCGCGGCGTGCCCTGACACTGCGCGACGGGCTCGCCGCCGTCGCCGAGTGGGAAGCCGAGCACGGAGCCCTGACCCGCGAAGAGCTAGACGCGGCCCGCCGCCGGGTCGGCCCGCAGGCTGCGGGCCGGCGGTCCGCGTGACGCCGGTTGTCTACGATGCGGGTGTCCTGGTCGCCGCAGACCGCAACGCACGTCAGGTATGGGCCGAGCACCGGGTGCGGCTCGAGTCCGGGATCATCCCGGTGGTGCCTGCCCCCGTGGTCGCCCAGGCCAGCCGCGCACCAGCGCAGGTACAGCTCAGGCGGCTGCTGCGCGGCTGTGAGGTAGTAAACCTGACCGAACGCGGAGCTCACGCTGCCGGACAGTTGCTTGGGCGTGCGGGCACGAGCGACGTCGTCGATGCCGTGGTGGCGCACACCGCGGCCGGCCTGGGGGCCCACGTGGTTACCGGCGACCGCGCCGACATTGCCCGCCTGCTGCAGGCCGCGCAAGCATCCTGCCAGATCATCGACCTGTAGCGCCGCAGCGCCGGCCCGGTCTTCATGGCGCATTCCATGATCCCGGACCGAAACCCACGTATCTAATCTGGCGGGTTTGGGTCCGGGATCATGAAATCCGCCTCGTGACCATGACGGAACCCGCGCCAGAGCCGAAATACGTCACCCGTCGGCTGCGTGCTGCTCCCGGGCTTCGGGGTTGAGCAGGGCCGGCGGGTGCCGGTCGTCCAGCCCGGCGAGCAGGTTGTCGACGGCCAGGTTGGCCATGGCCAGGCGGGTGTGTACCGTGGCTGACCCGAGATGCGGGAGGAGCACGGCGTTCTGGCAGGCGAGCAGGCCGGGATGGACGTCCGGCTCGTGTTCGAACACGTCGAGGCCGGCGGCGAGGATCTGACCCTCCGTCAGCGCCTGGGCCAGGGCCTGCTCGTCGATGACCGGGCCGCGCGAGGTATTAACCAGCACGGCCGTGGGTTTCATGAGGGCAAGGCGCCCGGCGTTGATCAGATGGCGGGTCTGCGGGGTGAGGCTGATGTGCAGGGAGACAAAGTCCGACTCGCGGAGCAGGTCCTCCAGGTCCCGGTACTCGGCCTGGAGTTCCTGTTCCGCCTCGGCGGGCGGCCGGTACAGGTCGTGGTAGAGGACGCGCATGGCAAACCCGCGGGCGCGGCGGGCCAGGGCCCTCCCGATCCGGCCGAAGCCCACGACGCCCAGGGTCTTGTGGTGGACATCCTGGCCCAGCATCATCAGCGGCCCCCAGGTCCACGCGGCACCCGAGCGCAGGAACCGGTCCCCTTCGGCGATCCGCCTGGCGGCGGCCATCATCAGCGCGAACGCGGTGTCCGCGGTGGTCTCGGTCAGCACCTCCGGGGTGTTGCAGGCCAGGACCCCGTGCCTGGTGCACGCGTCCACGTCGATGTTGTCGAAGCCCACGGCGTAGTTCGCCACGACCTTGAGCTGCGGCCCCGCGGCGTCCAGGAACTCGTCGTCGACCCGGTCGGTCAGGAGCGTGACCGCCCCCGCCTGCCCGGACACCGCCACCAGCAGCCGGCCGCGGGGCATCGCGCCGTCGCCCTCATAAAGGGTCATGTCGCACCGGGCCTCGACCCGGTCCAGCGCCGCCTGCGGCAGCCGGCGGGTAACCAGGACCGGCGGGCGCGTCCCGCCCATTGCGATCGCATCTGGCGCGCTCACGACCTCGGTGCACCTTCCTGCGGCAGGAGCACGAGCCGGCCAGCGACGCAGCTCGCGTCAGCAAACTATCACCGGTCCGTGATGAGCGGCCCGGCGTGACCGCGCCGCCCGCACGCCCGCTCCGTGCGTTCCGGTTCGGCGCACCGGCAGATCACAACGTTGCGTCCGCGGCGGCGGCCGTGGTCAGAATCGCGCCCCACGCAAGGCCAGCAACGACCTGCCGGCAACCTCGTCACAGAAGGCGACCGGACCGTCCGATGCGCGGCCACACAATCCCGCCGATCTCAGCGGTAATGGCAGGCTGGGGCCGCAGTGGAAAGGGCCTTCGCGGGAAAGCCGCGTGACCGTGGGAGCGTGGCGGAGTTCGCATTGCAGCTTTGCCCTGGTCAGATTAATACGCGACGGTGGCGTTCGGCCGACCTGCCCGCAGACCCCGACCGGCTGCGCCAGTCTGGGCTCCTGGCCGTGCTGCGACATTACCCCGCAAATCGTAACCCGACTGTGATCACCGCCGCATAGTGTGACGGAGTGTCCGCCCCCGACCGAAGCGCTGCGGGTCGGCCGCGTTTTCCCGCGCTCGATCCTGAGCCGCCGCCCCGTCCCTGGTGGTGGCGGGTCGCGGTCTCGGCGGTAGCGCTTGCGGCGGCAGCCGCGGTGGGCGCCGCCGTCGCGTTCTGGCCGTTCTCACCGGGCCCGGCGCAATCAAGCCCGGCGGGCGCGCGGTCCAGCTTGCCCGCCGCAGTGGACCGCGGGCGGATCGTGGTCCTTGAGCCGGCCGGTTACCTGGCCCTTTCCGACCCAGACGGCTCGCACGTGACCAGGATGAGCGTGCTAGGAAACGTCGGTCAGTCCGTCACGGCGGCACCGGACGGCGGTTACCTCTCACTCGGCAACGGCCAGCTCGCCGTCATCAGGAACGGTGTCACCCTGGCGGCCTATCCCTCGAAGGTGCCGCTCAGCAGCGTATACGCCGCGGCCGCGCCCGATTCCTTCGCAGACCACGACCGGGATGTGGTCATGGTGGGGAACTATGGGGGAGGCAACAGCGGCAGCAGCTATTCGGCGGAGAATCCGGTCGCGGTCTTCTCGCTCGACACCGGCAGCTCTCGGTCGCTGGGAATCGCGGACGCGGTGGCCGGGGATCCAATGGCCGCTGGCGCGTTCGTGTCGGTGGCCGCGCCGCCCGGGGCGTCGGCCACGGGGACGCAGGTCAGTCCCGACTCCAGGGTCGAGCTGCGCAACGCCGGGCAGCCCGCATTGGTGCTGGCGACCGCGGGATCACTCAACCGCGACCTGGGCCAAGGGCGGAATGACCCGGTGCAGCTGATCCCGTATCCGGATCCATCGGGCGACAAGATCGCGGTAGTGGTGGTGTCGGCCTCGGACAGCCAGGTGGGAGGAGGAATCGTGGTGCTGAACCGGGCGGGCCGGGTGCTCGCCACCGTCGCCACCCCGTTCGGCGTGCCGGGCATTCCTGCCTGGTCACCGTCCGGGGCGTCGCTGGCTTATGGCAGCACCGGCAGCACCGGAAACGCGCTGTTCATCTGGACCGTAGGCCGGCCGGGCGCGCCCCGGGCCATCCCCTCGCGCGACAGCACCTACGTCCGGTGCGTCTGGTCGCCGGATGGCAGGTCGATCCTCTGCGCTGCGACGGCCGAGACGGGGGCACAGGGCTGGGCCGTCGGCACCACGTCGAGCGGCGCGATGACGATGGTAGGGGGGTCAGGGCAGCCGGTCGCCTGGCTACCCGGTCGGGGCGGCACGTGAGCCGGCTGGTGGCGGCGCTGCGCGGTCTCGCGCACCGGCGCGGCTCTACGCTGCTGATCCTGGCGGTAGCGCTGGTCGCCTCGGCGGCCGCGGCCACCGGGCCGATCTACTACTCGGCCACGAAGACCTCGATCCTGCACGACTCGCTGCACGGCGGCAGCGTGCTGGGCCGCGGCTTGGAGGCCACCACGACCGGCGCGCTGTCCGGCCTGGCCGCGACCCTGCGCGGGGAAGTGGACGGCCAGCTGTCGGCCACCCTCGGCCCGGCGTCTGCCCGCCGCCTCTTCGCGCCGCCGACAGCGGACCTGGAGGGGACGGGGGTCTGGAGCACGGCCCAGGCGTCGGTACCGGTCGTCTGGCGCGCCGGGGCGTGCGCGCATCTGCAGATCCGCGGGTCCTGCCCGACCGCGGCCAGCCAGGTGATCGCCAGCCAGCCGATGGCGCGGCTCTACTCCCTGCGCATCGGGCAGCGGCTCAAGGTCAGCGGCTGGCCACAGCTGACCGTGACCGGGTTCTACCGCATTCCGGACGTCTCCCGGGATTACTGGTTCAGCCGTGGCCCTGCGTACTTCCCGATGGAGCTCGGGCCCGCCTCGGACAATCCCAGAGCCGCACTGAACGCGAGCAGCCTCGACGCCTTGCTGACCTCCTATGCCACGATGGCCGCGATCTCGCCGACTGCACAGGGCACGGCTGTCCTCGACTACCCGCTGATCACCGACCATGTCCGGCCCGGCGACGTGCCGGCCCTGCAGTCCGCGCTCGACTCGGTGGTCAACGGCACCCAGCTGCAGCTGGACCAGGTGACCGTCGCCAGCCAGATCCCGGGCACCTTCGCGACGATCGAGGCCAGCTGGCGGACCGTGCTGGTGCCGATATGGCTGATCACGGCGCAGCTGATCTCGGTCAGCTGGCTGCTGCTGTTCCTTTCGGTCACCGACGCGGTCGAGGCACGCGGCCCGGAGATCGCCCTGGCCAAGCTGCGCGGGCGCGGACGCTGGCGCACGATGGTCTTCGGGCTGTCCGAGCCCGTCATGCTGCTGATCGTGGCACTGCCACTCGGCGTCCTGCTCAGCCTGGCGGCGACCACCGCCCTCGGCTCGCTGCTGCTGCGCCCGGGTACCGCGGTCTCGATATCCCTGACGGGCTGGCTCGCCGCGGCCGCCGCGACCGCGGGCGGCCTGATCGCGGTGATCATCGCGGCACGCAAGACGCTGCGCAGGCCGGTCGTCGAGCAGT
>Ga0209648_10005129_pt1 | contig 11177 bp, 7 predicted proteins | sample GraSoi2013_115cm_FD_185830 | JGI IMG/M metagenome (GOLD analysis project Ga0209648, IMG submission 185830) | Grasslands soil microbial communities from the Angelo Coastal Reserve, California, USA - Sample 9_17_2013_115cm (SPAdes) (version 2) | ecosystem: Environmental > Terrestrial > Soil >...
GGTCGGCCAGAGTGTCGTAGTACTGAAATTCCACGTAGCGATTCGATAATTGCTCAACCTCAGGCAATGAAGCCAACAAGTTTGCTGTAATTTCAGCCGTGTTGGCGCCGCGCAATGCTTCTACCTGGGCCAGGCTGATGCGCGCCTCCAATTCGTGCCAGCGCACCGACTCAGCTTGCGGCGCATTTGCAAAAATCTGCTGGGCCTCGCGGAACTGCGACTCCGCCACCTGCACCTCGCCGAGGCGCAGAGCGGCATCGGCAAGACGCATACGCTCCGAGGCTTCAACCAGACGGTTCGAACTTTCAGAGCGGAACCCCAGCGCCTCAAAGGCAGCAGCAAAGCGGACGTTGGGATGGCCCAGCCGTTCCGCCATGAAATCCAGCGCTACATAGAAAGAGTAGGCGCGCACGGCCGGCAAGTTTGAATTCCAATAGAGGCCAAGGCCTTCGTGAATTGCAGACCAGGCACTGGATTCGTTCCCAGCATCGGATTCCAAGGTGGCCAGCAACATCATTCCCCGCAGATACAAGCTTTGGTAATCGTGGCTCTTGGCTGTTCTCAGCACACGCTGCGTGAGTTCTTTCGCCGGCCCAACCTGGCGATTCATGTTGGAACAAATGGCCTGTTCCAGAAGCAACTGCACCTCGAGCACAGCATAGCTGTGTTGCTGGGCGGCCCCAAGGTACTCACCCGCCAGCGCCTGGCATAAATCGGCCTTGGACTCAAACTGCAGCGCGTAGGTTTGCTCAAATCGTGATGCCAGCGCGCCGGCCACGTTGCCTGACTTCTGGAAGATTGCGGCCGCCTGTGCGGCCGCCGTATAGGCTTCGTAGTGATGGCCGTTATGGTTGGCGGAAGAACTCTGGCCTAAAAGTTTCATGGCGCGTTGAGAATCTGGCTGGCCGGCCTGGAGCAGCAGATCTGTGAGAAATTGATCCGAATGCCGGAGCTTCAGCTCATCTGCCAGGGCCATTGCCGTCTGATAATTCTCGTCGCCAGCCGCGGCCGCAGAGATCCTGGGCAGTATCTGGCGCTCGGCGACTTCCAGGTATTCTTCGATCCCTGTGGCCTGTCTGGTCTTCAGATCTTCCCTGAACTGGGCAAGCGTCAAGCGCTCGGGTACGTGCCTTGAACTGCGCTTCTGCTCCCGTTGACGAAGGTCCTGCAGACGTTGCTCGCCTTCTTTCTTCCAACCGGGATCGGTTTCGACTTTCAGAAACTGCTCCCAATCGGCAATGGCGCGATCGTAAAGATAAAGACGTTCGTAAATGATGGCGCGATTAAAAAGGCCGACAGGATTGTTCGGTTCCATGCGGATCGCGTCGCCCAGGTACTGCAGGCCGGCTTCATAGTCAGCCGGGCTGGAAGTGGCTTCCGCTCGTTCAAACTGTGCGGTCGCCAGATCGACCAGCAAGTAAAACGAATTTGGCTGGAGACGCAAAGCATGATTCAGGGTTTCGATGGCCGGCTGGTAGTCCCGGTTGAGCAGGTCCGCCTCCGCTTTCTCGCGAAGAAGGTTGGGATCGTCTGGAGTTTTCTCCAACCCCTGCTTAATAAGGGCTTCAGCTTCCAGCAGTGCTTGCGGGCTGTTGAGTTGCGATTGCCCGTTGGCCCGTTCCACCTTAATGGGGCCATAGCCAGCGCCGGGAATGCGCAGGTCAACTGTTCTTTGCTGCGAGTAAGCGATGGCAATCAGCTTTTGCGGAGAGCTGGGGCGCAGATACGAGAAGAGCCCTATACCTACAGCCAGTGCAAGCGCGGCAGCCAGCCCGGCATAGGCCCATTGGCGCGGGGCGAACAGCCAGATTTTTTTACGGCTGGAACTAACCTTGGGGGTTACATCGGCCGGGGGAAAAACGACCCGCGAAGCCATTTGCGCTGCAAGGGCATGCTGCCATTCCTCGGTTCCAGATTCAAGATGTTGCAGAATATCCGGGGGCGCCGGCTCACTGGATGCGGTAGCTTTCAGCGCGTACATCAATTCTTCAGCGCACGCTGGACATGATGATGCATGCTTGAGACGTTCGAGAGTCTCATCACGGGGCAATAATCCGGTGGCAAGCTCGACCCAGGCAGTAGAAGTCGAGCATTCATTTTGAGCTTCATGGCCGGGCGCTCTGCCAAGTTCATAAAGTCTGGACCTGATTGTTATGTAGTCTTCTTTAATCTGGGCACACTGGGGACAATGGTCAATGTGTTCCTGCAACTCCTTCTCAAGGCCGGGTTTCTCTGCACCGGCGCCGGAGAGCAGAACGCGCCAAATTTCTTCTGGCGCCGGATGCTCATTGGCCTCTCTCAATTCCAGCCTCCTACTATTGACGACAATTCTGGCATTATCCCTTTCATATATCTTTACTTTTAAAACAAGCCGCTTACGAAATCCGTCCGACTACACGCTTTCTTAAGCGCTCGGTTAACCTGTGCAGGCAGCTTTCAACGCCCTTCTCGGTGAGCTCGATGCTTGGGATTTCTGCAATTGTCTTGGCCGTGAAGCCTTGCCGATAGTAAAGGAGGAATACGACCTTATCCCTTTCTTTTTCAGCGACTTCGCCAATCAGATCCTCGATCTCCCGCAGCAACACCGTGTCCTCTGCGGGGCTCTCCTGTCCCTCCACTCTTAATGAAACATCGAAATCCGTATTATTCAGGAGCTTCGAGCCTCGTTTGGCCGCGTTGTGGCCCTTAAAGTAGTCGAGGGTAACATTGTAGGCAACTGCCTTCAGGAACCCGTAAATGGCGTCGTTGTGACGGCTTTCGAACTCGCGCAGTCGCCGGAATTCCTGAGTGCAGAGTTTCAGGTAGGTTTCCTGAACCAGGTCGTCAACCAGGGCGGGGGAAACGAGCTGCCACCGACTCGCGGTGCGCGCCACTACCCCTGCAATCAGAGGCTGGAACCGACGCACAAACTCCTCCCAGGCTGCTGAGGTCCTGGTAGCAATGCACTCCGCGATCAGGTCACTGGAGTTAAGTTTGCCGTAGTTGATCAAGTGGAGCGTTGCCGATTTTACAACGAAATACTGTGTTCGCCAAAACTTAAGATTAGCCATGCTGTGCCGGTTGAGGCTTTTGATCGGATTGCTTCGTGTCTTTTTCGTGCGGTCAAGTGTGAAGTCAAAAATCCAGCGGGGTTTAATGAATATCTGTCCCAAAATGGAACTGGTTCCGAAATGGCAACCACTAAAAATACACGACTTACCCCAGTCTCGAAGGCGTGATGGCGAAGTCCGCCAATGTTTCAGTTTTGAACGGGGAAGGTGTTTACGAGAAAAACCTTATCCGTCAGTGATTCAGTAGAAGCAGTTCTTCAAGTAGCGGCCGTGGAATCCTGTTTGCCTCGTGATATTTCTCGAAGTAGATGGCTTGCACAAGGGAGGCAAGGGCGGAGTTGTCCGGTACCGATCCGCCGGGGGAGCACCGAAACATCAGGTGCATAGGCACCGAAGCAACACCATCCACCGGGGGGCTGAACGTAGAATCCCGATAGAACATGTGCGCCAAGGCGCGTGAAGAAAGCAATGCGGCGATGATCGCTGAATTCATCGCTTCAAGTCCCCCTTTGCCATGACATTCTGCGGAGTATTCCACGTTGAACCGGGTTTGGTTGCTGACAACCTTAATCTTTGATCTTTGGCCGGCAAGAGGACTACAGACGTTGGCTCGACTTGCGCACCACGAGCTTGGGAGCAATCCAGATTTTCTTCGGTCGCATTGTGTTTTTCGATGCGATTTGCTCAAGCAGCAGTTCGGCAGACCGCCTTCCTATCTGGCGGGTTTCCTGATCGATTGTGGTGAGTGGTACCGTCAAAACATCGGAATAATGAACATTGCCTGCGCCCACCACCGCGATATCCCGCGGAATACTAAGGCCTGCGTCGAGAATTGCGTTCATTGCGCCGATGGCAACGGGATCGTTGTAACAGAAGACGCCATCTGGAATGGGATTTTTTCGCAGCAGCTTCTGCATCGCTTTGTATCCAGTGCTGTCTTCATAACGGGCCTCGACGACGTAACCCGAAGGTACCGTCAGTTTGTGTTTTTCCAGCGTGCGGCGGTAGCCCGCCAGCCGGGCGGCCGCGATGCCCAGTGCGGGGCCGCGCAGATGAGCAATCCGGCGGCAGCCCTGCGCCACTAAGTGGCTCGTCGCCAGTTTGCCGATCTCCTCGTGGTTGACGCCGACAAAGCTGGCCTGGACGCCGGCAATGGGCCGGTCAATCAAAACAAAAGGAATTTTCCGTCTTCGGATATTCTCAAACAGGTCTCGGTTCCGAGGGGACTGGGCCGACGCGATAATCAATCCATCCACTTGCCGGGCCACCAGGGAATTTGCCTCATTTCTTTCCAATTCGGGATCCTCTTCAAAATACGAAATGATCAAATGATAGTCATGCGGACGGATTGCCTCAGCCACAGCTTTGGCAATTTCAGCAAAAAATGGGTGCGTGAAGTCTGGCAGTAGCAGCCCGATGGTGTAGGTGCGCCCCGTGGCCAAGCTGCGAGCCGTCCAGTTTGTCTGGTAGCCCAGTTCTTTTGCCCGCTGCAGCACCCGTTTCCGGGTGGCAGCGCTGATCGGGCCCTGATTGCGCAGGACCTTGGAAACTGTGACCACCGAAACTCTCAGGTCATTGGCGATGTCCTGTAAAGTGACTGGCATAGCAGGGAGAATATCACATGGAAATTTGGGATAAGCACGAAGCCACGATGAAGATAGAAGCGCTCAGGGCAGGCCCGCGCTCAGCATGACAGGCTTTGTTTTGCGCCTGATGTCAACAAAAGCCAACGGTTTGGTAGTGGGTCAGTTTGAAATCCATCCAGCTTTGATAAGCATTTCTAGTGCAACATCGGTCAACGAACGATTCTCGTTAGTGACGGTAAAGTCCTCTAATTGCGCACGGTCAAGGATGACATTCAATTTCGCAACGCGAGCAACATATTCCCGCTGCGATACACCTGATTCGCGCATCTTTACGCGCTGCTTCATCGCTTCGATGCTAGCGGTAAGACGGCAGACGACCGTATTTGTGGCTGGAATAACGGCGCGACAGCGTTCTAGTTGAGCACGGTCTTCCATCGCGCGCGCCAGTAAGAATCGCTGCACTCCGAGGGCAGCATAGTTCTTGCAGACAGACCGAAGATTGCCGTACATCACGCCATCGTTGCAAGCTGCGGACGGAAGATGGGCAAGGCCGAGCGCATCCAAGTCGATCGCCGCATGGGGCAATCTGGCGCAGGGCAAGGATGTCTGACGCTTCGCCCAGAACGGTTGTCTTGCCGGCTCCCATCGTACCCGTAATGATAAGCAACGATTCCGTAAGTCCTCCATCACTGTTCAATCATTTCATGGTTTCAGAACTGGTGCGATGGGGTAACAGTCAAACTGACCCACTACCAACTGTTATGAATCCGCTGCTCTATATTTACATTACATTGAAGAAGACCGCGACGAACTTATGGCGTCGCCCAACCCTGAGAAGAGAGCGCGGCGCCCCCGGCGATGCCGGCATCCGCCCCGTAACATGCGGGAAGCAGTGGGATCTCCTGACAGCGCGAATTGACGCTGCAACCAGGGAGGCGATTGCGAATCTCGTCGAAGAACGGCCGCAACATGGTGGCTACACCGCCACCTACGATCATCACTTCCGGTTCCAACAGGTCCACGATGTTGCCAATCCACAGCGACAAGAGCTCGATGGTCTCTTGCAGTACGCTGGCGGCGAGCGCATCACCGGCGGCGTAGGCTTGGCCGACCATTTCACTGGTGACGGCGTCAATGTGCCCGTCAGCGAGGTCAAGAATGCTCGAGCCGCGAGCAGGCTCTGCAGCAAGTTTTGCGCGTGCTCTTCGGGCGATCGCCGGTCCGGATGCGAGAACCTCGATGCAGCCCCGCTTGCCACATCCGCAGCGAGGACCGCGGTAATCAATGCTGAGGTGGCCACCTTCGGCGGCCGCGCCGGTGCGTCCGTGATAAATGCGGCCATCCAACACAATGCCGGTACCAATGCCCGTGCCTATGCAGACAAAAAAGACATTACGATAACCACGGCCGGCGCCCCATAAAGTCTCTGCCAGCGCCGCGGCATTGGCATCGTTATCGAGCTTCACAGGGACCCGGTAGATCTGTGAGACTTCAGCCGCCAGTGGAAAATTCCGCCAACAGGGTAAGTTGGGAGGATTAATCACGATGCCTGCATTCGGATCCAGCGGGCCGGGAGAGCAGATCCCAATGCCGGAAATCAAACCCAGTGCCGTATCACGTGAAGTCTTGGCGGAGACCGAGTCAATGGCAGAGATCACCGCCGCCATGCCAGAGGCAGCGCCATTCTGCGAAACCATCGGGATGCGGTTCTGATGCAGTATTTTGCCAGCGCGGTCAACCAACCCGGCGGCGATTTTCGTGCCACCAACATCCACACCGATGACAAAGCTTTCTTGCGCTGCAGCCTGAAGCACAACGTTCCTTATCCGGACCCGAGTCCAACTACCTCGCCATTTTTGCTCTTTATCATAGCATCGCCCGCACGGTTCTGCTGTTTTTAGATAAGCGATTATCTATGCTTAAAAAAGCGCTTACTTTTGCCTTGACAGCCCCTTCAAGACCATAGTAGCCTTCGCTTCCACACGGGCGAAACACACGCTTAATTAAATGGTGACGGTGCAATTCCGCGCGGAGGGGTTCAACGTTTTTAACCATCCCGGTTCAGCGTCGCCCAATCTTTACCCGGCAACCTCCAGTTCAGGCCCAAGCGTACTTTCCAGGAGATGTCTCAGATGGCGAAGGCGGTAGGGACTTGAGTTAAACTTTCAGACGCAAGAGCGCCTGCCGAACCCTTAGGAAAGCGAAGGATCTATAGAAGTGAAATCTCCCGATGAGTTATTTGTCCAGTCGCGAAACGCAATGGGGACAGTGTTTACGATTTACCTTTATGCGCACGACGGGGAACTGGCGGGAGTTTTATTTGAATCGGCTTTTGAAGAGATCGAACGCCTGGAAGAGGCGTTGAGCAATTACCGGGCAACGAGTGAACTTTCGCGCATCAACCGTCTTGCAGCGGAGCAGGCGGTCACCACGGACCCCGAGGTCTTTGCGTTGCTCCAGACGTCGCTCGCTTACAGCCGGCGAAGCGCTGGAGCATTTGATGTGACCGTGGGACCGCTGATGCAGGCGTGGGGATTTTTTCGCGGCGAGGGCCGCTATCCCACGGACGCGGAGCTTGAGCGCGCAAGAGAGAGCGTGGGTTCGGAGAAAATATATCTTGACCGGGCAACACGCACCGTGCGCTTTGCCGCTCCCGGTGTGGAACTTGACCTGGGCGCCATCGGAAAGGGCTACGCCGTAGACCGTGCGGTGAAGGTTTTGCGCGAAGCTGGCGTGAAAGCGGCATTGGTAGATGCAGGATCAAGCACACTTTACGCCATGAATGCTCCACCAGGGAAGAGTGCCTGGACCGTGCATGTGCCCAGGCCGGGAGATCGTTCCCAAACGGTTTCGACTGTAGCGCTGCGGAATGAGTCACTTTCCACCTCGGGGAGTTATGAACAGTTCTTTCAGCTTGACGGGCGTAGGTATTGTCACGTCATGGACCCCCGCGACGGAGTGCCCGTGCAAGGCGTTCTGCAAGCGACGCTGATAGCTCCTGACGGCACAACCACCGATGCCTTCTCGAACGCCATGTTCGTGATGGGGCCCGAGGCAGGAAGTAAATTGCTTGCGACCGTATCAGGTGCGCGGGGGCTGTGGATTTTGGGTGAACCGGAATCGCAGCGATTGGTGCAATGGCAGTGGCAGGATTGCGCCGGCGTCGGCGATGGCGACGCGCAGACGCTGGTTACCAAACGAGAGAAGGGAAAGGAGCAAATAGCAAGATGAACAGACGCGAATTTATTGGCCGCGCGGCAGCGGCGGGCGGTGCTCTGTTGTTGGCAGAAAACGGGGAATCGCGGCCTAAGGCGCCTTCCGACCAGATCAATCTCGGCATTATTGGCCCTGGCAGCCGTGGCCAGCAGTTGATGCGCACATTCCTGCGCGTTCCCGGGGTCCGCTTTGCCGGACTCTGCGATGTGTATGAACCGCGTTTCGCTGCTGCACGTGAAATCACAAAAGAAAACACGCCCATTTATCACGATTACCGCGAGCTGCTGGCGGCGCGTGACCTTGATGCTGTGATCGTCTCCACTCCGCTTTCGCTTCATTCTCAGCATGAGATCGCTGTCCTCGAAAGTGGGAGACATGTTTACGGTGAAAAGAGTCTGGCGCTTACCGTCGAGGAGTGCTACAGCATCGTCGACGCGGTGAAGCGCACCGGGAAACACTTCCAAGTGGGCCTGCAATATCACTACGCGCCCTGGTATCGCGAGACCCTGCGCCGCATTCAGGTGGGAAAAATCGGGCGGGTCACGCAGGTCTATGCCTACTGGCATCGCAACAACAGTTGGCGGCGTCCTGTTCCCAATGGCAGTGACAAGAAGTTGGAACGCTTGATCAACTGGCGGCTTTACAAGGAGTACTCCGGCGGGCTAGTGGCCGAGCTGGGCTCTCATCACATCAATTTCGCTAACGAAGTTTTTGGCAGTATGCCCGAGATGGTTGTGGGTAGCGGTGGAATTGATTTCTGGAAGGATGGGCGCGAGACCCAGGACAACGTACAGGTTACGTATCGCTACCCCTCAGGGCAGACATTAGTCTTTTCAGCGATCACCACCAACCAGCTTGACGGCGCCCAGGTGCGCGTCTACGGCACCGACGGCAGCGCTGTGCTCACAGAGTCGGACGCGATCTTTTATTATGAGCCCAAGAGACCGCAGTCCGCGGTCGCTCAACAGACCATCGTGGAGCACGGGATTGTCACCGGCGCAAGTTATCGTTCAGAGATGCCGTATCGCGGTCCTGGCGAATCTGTCTCCGTGCCGAAAGACAAACAGGGCAGTCCGGACTATGTTGCCTGTGCTTCCTTTATAGATAGCATTCGCAGGAATCAACGCCCAGAAGCAGACGAACAGGTAGCGTTGGCCGCCGGCATGGCGGTCGCGCTCGGCAATCAGGCGATTGATCAGGGCAAGCGCATCGTATTTTCTGAACACTCCCGTCAGACATAAATGGCGTTTTCTGATTCAGCAGCGTGAATCTTGGCGGAGCTTCGCTGTACGCAGCCACTTGAGGAGGGTGGGATACGAATGAGCAAAGCGCTAATCTCTACAGTCTGCATAACCATATTATTTGCGGGGACTGCGGCGCTTGCCGCCGAACCTCCATCATCCATCGTTGTCTTTAGCGAGGCGGGATTTCCTGCTGCAGACTCGGCTAGTCCCTCTCCGGAGCAGTTGGAGAAAATACTGCCCGCAGCCCGCCTGGTCTCCGGGGAACAACTTGGAACACTGCTCGATACCACTACGACCCGGTTGCTCGTGCTTCCTTACGGCTCCGCATTCCCTGAGAAAGCTTGGCCCCAGATTTACCGATTTCTCCATCGCGGTGGAAACCTTCTGGTACTTGGTGGGAGGCCTTTTACACGATCGGCCTATCGCGATGCCGCTGGCTGGAAGCTTCGAGACTACAGCGTACGATTCACACGCCCGCTCATGATTGATCAGTATCAGGTGACACCGGGCTCGGAAGAGTTGGAATTCCAGACTAATCCAGATGTAACGTTGCAACTGCCGCGTTTTGCCTGGAAGCGCGCATTCAGCCCAGTCATTCGCCTCAGCATGGTTGACCTCTATAAGCGCGGAGGATCGGCGGGCTCGATTGATGCTCGTCTGGACGCACTTGCGTGGGGCGTCAAGGGTCACCGCAAGTTAGCTGCTCCCGCACTCCAGATTGATCACCTGAGAAACGGATTCGACGGCGGGCGCTGGATCTTTTTGAATGCCGAGTTAACGCCGGAATTCTACGCCAGCGCGCAAGCACCAGACCTGATTCGGGCCCTGGCAGAAGCGGCCGCGCAAGGTAGCCAGGAATTCACCGTGCGGCCGGTGTTGCCACTGTATTTGCCGGGCGAACCGGTGGAGTTAGAAGTTTTGTGGCACTCAGCCGAGCCGCCTCTGGGGCCGCTGACCGTCAAGATCGCCACATTCCCCGAGCAGCAACCGTCGAGCCGCTCGCTGGCAACTGTTACTCTCCCCTCTTCGCAGCCGCTCGTTCTGCCCGCGCCGAATGACAAGGGGCTTTGGATCATTGAGGCAGAATTGCTCGATGGCGACAAGGTTCGCGCAGTCTATCATTCCGGCTTTTGGATAAGGGACGAAGCCTATCTGCGCTCTGGTCCGCGCCTGACGGTAAATCGGGATTTCTTCGAACTCGACGGCCATCCCCTGGCGGTTGTCGGAACCACTTACATGTCGAGCGAAGTTCAGCGTCTGTATTTTGAGCATCCCAACGTTTACGTATGGAACCGCGACCTTGCCCAAATTCACGATGCCGGTCTGAACATGATCCGCACAGGTTGGTGGACAGGTTGGGACAAGTTCTGCAACGAAAACGGCGAGCCCTATGAGCGAACCCTGCGCACGGTTGAAGCCTACCTGATGACCGCCCGCAAAAATGGATTACCCGTGCAATTTAATTTCTTTGCGTTCCTGCCCGAGGTTCTCGGGGGTGTCAATCCATATCTGGATCCGGAAGCGGTGCGTAAGCAGCAGACGCTCATTGCCTCCGTGGTCGGGCGTTTCCACGACGTCCCTTTTCTTGCCTGGGACTTCATCAACGAGCCCAGCATTTCTCAATATGTGTGGAAGATGCGCCCCAACGGCGATCCCATTGAACTCCGAAAATGGAACGAGTGGTTAAGCAAGCGCTATCCCGATCGAGCTGCCTTGGCCGCGGCGTGGAATCTGCCTGCCAGCGAGGTCACCGGAGCCATTCCCCTCCCCGAAGAAATCGAATTCACGTCACGTGGCATGTATGTGGGCCACAACTCGCTCAAGGTTTACGACTTCTTTCTCTTCGCGCAAGACACGTTCTGGAATTGGGTCCAGAGCATGCGCAGCACGGTTCGCGGCGCCGGATCCCAACAATTGATTACGGTGGGCCAGGATGAAGGCGGTATTCAGGACCGCCTTTCACCGGCCTTTTGGGGCCAGTTCGTTGACTTCACCACCAACCACTCCTGGTGGCAAAATGATTTCGTGTTGTGGGATTCGCTCCTGGCGAAGCAACCGGGCCAACCGCTGCTGATCCAGGA
>Ga0209648_10005130_pt1 | contig 11177 bp, 7 predicted proteins | sample GraSoi2013_115cm_FD_185830 | JGI IMG/M metagenome (GOLD analysis project Ga0209648, IMG submission 185830) | Grasslands soil microbial communities from the Angelo Coastal Reserve, California, USA - Sample 9_17_2013_115cm (SPAdes) (version 2) | ecosystem: Environmental > Terrestrial > Soil >...
AAGGAAGCGGAGGAGCGGTGGTCTCGCTCGGCTCGGGTTCCGTGGGCATCACCAACTCGGTCTCGATCACGGCCGGAGCGACCGCCGGTTCGACCAGCCTCACGGTCGCTAGTGCAAGCGGGGTCTCTGTCGGCAGTTACTTGCTCATTACGGAACTCAACGACCCCGCCTTCGTTAGCATCGCCGGCAGCGAAGGGAGCTGCACCTGGTGCGACGGCGGAATGGGCTGGAACGGCACACGGGTGCTAGGCCAGATTGTAGAAGTAACGTCTGTGAACGGGACGACAGTCGGCATCTCCCCCGGACTGTATCTGGCCTATCCCAAGACCCCTCTCGCCACCCCATTCAACGCTTCCGCTAAGTACGCGGGCGTCGAGAACTTGCAAGTGTACGCAAATAACACCGGTTATGCCACGAACTTTGCGATGGGTGAGTGTGCCTACTGCTGGATCAGCGGCATTGAGAGCAATTACACGGACGGCGACCACGTGGAGGTTGACTCGTCGTACCGCAGCGAGATTGTGAATAGCTACTTCTCGAACGCATACCGGCACACACCGGGGTCGTACGATTCCGACATTACGATAAGAAACAAATCTTCGGCGATGCTCGTTCAGAATAACATCCTCGAACGACTTCACGTTTCAATCATGCTGGAATGGGGCCCAGCCGGGAACGTCATCGCATACAACTACATGTTCGGAAACTTCGATACCAACGGCTACAACGCCCTATTCCAAGGCATCAACACCCACGGCGCCCATCCCATGTTCAATCTGATGGAGGGCAACATAGACCAGCAAATTCATCTGGACAGTATCTGGGGGTCGCATAGCCACAACACTACGTTCCGCAACTGGGCCAAGGGCACCACGAAAATTTGTAATCCACTTTCCGGTCGCGGGACGGTAAGCTGTGCCGGCGCGAATGGCCACTTTGCCTTTCAAGCGAATCGGCCCATGGACATAGATTTCCTCGGCTCTTCTTACAATTTGGTCGCTGATGTGGTCGGTTCAGCGGAAATGGCTAATCTCACGATCTCCGGTGGGGGCACTCCAATGGCTCAGGTGGATAAAGCTATCGCCGTCTGCGGGCCGTCACCCTGCGGTCCAAGCAGCCGCTCGTATGACCAGGCTTCTTACGCGTATTCGCTCGGGTACGGAGAAACCAGCGATGACGGCTCGTCCGGATTCGACAGCTTGGTCCCTTATTCCACCCTCCTGCTGCACGGCGAGTACAGCAATGTAACAGGCCTCCTGACCTGGTCCGGCAGCCTTACTCGCACGCTTCCAGCTTCCTTCTACCTCAGTTCAAAGCCTGCCTGGTTCGGCAGCGTGCCATGGCCTGCAATTGGTCCTGACGTGACTGGAGGCATCGGCCCAGGCGGTCATGCGTATGCTATTCCGGCTGAGGTGTGCTATGAAAATGTCATGGGAGGAACAGACGGAACCGGCAGTCCGCTTACTTTCAATTCCAACAACTGTTATTCCTCCCTTTCAGGTAGCCGTCCCAACCCTCCGACGGGCCTCAGCGTCGTTGTCCAATGATCTCAACAGACGAATTGGCATGCCGGTTAGGTGCGTGTCCTGTCGGGTCAAGGAAGGAGCTCCGGGATGGAGAATCCAGTCTACGATCACATGCAGGCTAAGAGCTGAGATCCCCGGTTGTCCTTCTCTCATATCGATGATTGAAATACGCTATAGCGTATAACTGGAATTTTCAGTCTGAAATACCATCACCACACCATCTACCCGGTCTGAAACAGTCCGATCAATAACTCTGAAATCTTTTCTAATCAGCTCCTCGATCACCCGATACCTTCCACGCACGCTCCACAATCGCACGATAAACACGCCGTTTTCCTTCAAGTAGCGTCCATACCGGGATAGCATTGCCTTAACTTTAGACGTCGGCAGGTAGTAGATTGAATCGCGAAGCAGTATTACATCGAATTGTTGAGACGGTACGTAGCTGAGGATTTCGTCTTGAACGTATTGGTTCTTCCCTTTTCGACCGTGCTCTTCCGTTTTCGCCTTTGCCCGCCGGATCGCTACATCGGATATATCTACGCCTGTATAATCCTGATAAGCGCTAGAATCTAACTCAACGCCGGTGTTTCCTGAACCGCATCCAAGATCCAAGATGCTGCCCTGATTCGCATACTTCTGTATATAGTGATAGACACAGTCACCGGACGTATTGTCGAGGCAGGCCCATCTCACGCCGGAGAATTCTGTGTTCCAGAGGATTCTTTTAACACCTTTAGTTGCATACGTTTGAAGCATTCTACGCGCAGCGTTCCTCAGGCTGTTCATAAAATACATATGCGTCTCCTTCAGAGCCGCAAGGGGAAGCCTAGCATAGCGCTAATTGAAACTCAGGTGGGAGTATCGGAACAGACGTTTGCCCGTGGAAGAAGAAGTACAGGCTCCCGGCGAGCGGACGTGGAACGAATTCGCCAATGAAATCGCGGCTAGCCGCGATTTCATTGGCCTACAAATAGCCGAAAACTCGCCCCAGAGTTGGTACAAAAAAGCCGGCCCGATCACCCGATCATTTCTTGTAGGCTCTCTCCGTGAACCTGGCACAAAAACTCTAGCTGGTCAAAGCACTTCACAGACTTTTGCAAGCAAAATTCGGGTGGCGTTCGAACCGTACAACCTAACGCCAAGAAAAGTTCCAAGTGTATTTGTGAGGAGGTCCGTCGTGCCGGAATTTCGGGTTGGAAGGTATGACTGCAGAACTTCAATCGTGAGACTGACTGCCAATCCCATAACCGTGATGGCCAAGGTTGCCCGGGTGGTAGGACATAGGGACGACCAGTAAGCGCAAATGAAAAAACCGACGGGAATGAAGCCGACAATGTTCAATAGTATGCTTGCCCAATGCCTCCAGCCGGGCTTGTATTCTCTCCACAAAGGTTCCAGGAATTCCTGGTGCAGCAGCGAGTATCTCTTCGGAATACGCAGATCGATTCCGGGCTGGACAGCGTTATGGACGACTCTGCCGGCATGCTCATTCAGCAGGTACAGTGCAATCATTCGTTCGTCACCAGAAAGCTGGGGACGCCCCTGCGTCGTCCAGCTTTGATAGTGTTGAAAAACCTGCGCCGGCGTTAGCTCTCGATGGTAAATGGCGAGCCCCCGCAACTGTCCGGACCAGCTGTCATTAATAACGGGCGAGGTGCCGATGACCAGTTGACCTGTGAAATCCTTGCCAAGCCGAAATCTTGGAAACGTACTTGCCAGCGCACCATCAACGTACATCGCTGTCTCCTGTGTGCCTGACGTTATGGTTATGAATTTCGGCTTGATCTGACGGAAGACGTCCTCAATCCCAATCACCGCGGCTCGAGGTTGGCCGTCTTGGATCTGACGCTTCAGTATTAAACTGGAAAAATATTGGTGCAGCGAGAACTGCTGAGCATTTTCAGGAGTGGAGAACGAAAGGAGACTATTTGAGGCGCTGGTAAGTCCGGATTGCAACCAGATCTCCAGACTGCAAGAAGCTTCCTCAAGCGAACCTTCCATCTGGAATGCCCCCGAGCTCAGTATGGTTGCGTCGTCGCCGAAACGAAGACCATTGCCACTCCCCAACCAGGTCACAGCATTCCATGGCCGTTGGAAGGGCCAGAGACCAACCGCCAAAACACTACACAGAACCAACGCGCAAACGGGGCCGGAGATTCTCGCTTGGATTTTTTTCATCCCTGATTCGCTGGTCATCTCCTGGAATCCATTGTACGAGTTGCAAGGCACTCGGACAGCTTCCGTCGCAGGCCCATTGACTCAACGCGCCGAGCACCCGCTGCTTCGCTGAGCTCTCTCGTTCACAATCACCGTGGCTTATAGGAGTTCGGTAGAATTTGGCCTCTCAATGTCTCACGAAAAGGACAAGCTCCTGCCGGGGGATCCCTGCATTTGTAACAGGATGATCAAAGCCCCTATCCGCTGAATACCCTCTCGTAGGCCGAAAGTAAATTCTCCACGGAATACTCCCAAGCCAGTTCTTCAGCGACCCTTCTTCGTCCAAACTCGCCCATCCTTTTTCGCTCCTCGGGATGGTCGAGTAACCAGAGGATTTTGGCGGCGAAATCAGACACTTGGTTGTGGTTGTCACTGTATAGAGATGCTTCCCCAGCGCTGAACCTACCTTCCTTCAAATCGAATTGAACGATGGGCTTAGCCAAAGCCATATATTCCATGATCTTGATCATTGTCGAGATATCGTTCATCTGGCAAGGCTTGTCCGGATTGATGCAGACATCGGCGGCGGAAAGAATAGCGAGCAATTCTTCGTCGGGAACTCTTCCGGTGAAGTTCACCATGTCCTCGAGGTCTCTGTCCTTTGTCATTTTCCGGAGTCCCGTCAAAGCTGGCCCCCCGCCGACACAGGTGAAATGAATGTCGCGACGTCCCAATTTCTTGATGAGTTCCGCCACATCGAGGAGTATATCCAGGCCTTCCTGGATACTCATGTTTCCGACATAACCGATCAGGTATGGCTTACTATGCTTCAGAGCCACCTTGGGCAGGACGGCTTTGAAAGTTTTCAAATCGGGTCCATTGCGGACAATAAATACATCCTCTGGAGCGAGGCCGCCTCTGGTTACGGCTAGGTCCCGGTAGCTGCTGTTCGTGGACATGACGACATCGCTGAAGCGATACGTCAGCCTTTCGAGCCAAAGCTGAGCCTTGTAAAAAACTCCTTTCTTGCCGTATTTCGAAAAGTACAGCTCCGGATTCGCATCGTGATGATCAAAAATGTATTTGATCCCCATAAGTTTAAACGGCAAGGCAACCAAGAATATGTCGTCCGGAGGATTGCAGCCCTGAATGACATGAAATCCGCGCCGCAGATAGATCCACCAGCTGTAGAGAAACTCCCATAACAGTGCGCAGCCGTATTCGTACAGATACCTGAGAGGACTATTCCCTTCTTTGGGCATAGGGTGTCTGTAGATATGAATCCCGTCTATCACTTCGTGCCTTTGCGTGTAGCCCCTGCCCCGGGGACACAATACGGTCACGTCGTACCCGCTTTTGTGTAGTGAAGAAGCCTCCTTCCAGACGCGCGAGTCGAAGGGAACGGGTAGGTTTTCAACGATGATGAGGACTTTTTTCTTCACGATTAGAATCTCGCCGTTCTACAACGATTTGTAGAGTCCGGCGAGCGCGCAAAGCATTGTGGCCTGACCCCAGTGCAGTGTGGGGGTTTTGTTGACCAGCCACCGCGAATACCTGCGATAATAGAAATATCCGCTGCGATCTTGCATGTGCTCGATCGTCCATATGGCGGTTTTCAGTGCCAGCGGCAAGCTTTCTGGATCGCGGTCCCTGAAGAAAACGAGCGTTTCAATTGCTTGTGAACAGCACTGAACGTCGATCGGCAGTTTTTTATGGTTATAGTATTTTGGGGTGCCATCCGGCAGGAAAAAAGTGCTCTTCCAGTATTCATATCCGCTCATTAAGTTCTTTTCGAAGCGATCATCGCCGGTGCTTTGCATGTAATGCTTGAAACTGTCCAACACATATGCTGTGTGAAAGTTGTCGACCCAGTGTAGGTTAGCAGCTTCACCGTAATACCAAGATGAATCCGGCCTCTGATGCAGCGCCGTGTATTGAATCGCTTTCTCTGCCAAATCCCGGTAAGAGTCATTGCGCGCGAAAGAATAAGTGCGCGCCAACAGGCTGGCTCCGAGAGTGTTGGCGTTGTGAACCTGCTTGTTCTCTGCTGTTATTCGGGCCGGGATGTAGCCGATACAAAGAGCCTCTCCGTCAGAAAACGTCTCGAGATCGCGCAGAATGTGCTCGCAGGAGCTGACGGCGACTCGCAAGTAGCTGTCTTTTTTGAAATGGTCATAGGCATCCAGAAAGGCGTGACCGATGAGCGCCGTCCATACTACCGTCGGCGCGCCCCGGGGCAGATAAAAACTTCGCGATTGGTAATCAAAATGGTTGCCCCAGCACGCTCCCGAATAGCCCGCAGACTGGTTTTGCATCAGCCATCCCAATGCCATCTCGGCTTTGTCTCGCCAAGCTCTCTCGCCAGTGGCTTGATGAAGACGGATAAAGCCTCTGGCCAAAAACCCCATGCCCTTGCTGGAAGAGCTCTTGGCGACTCCCAATACAGGACGCAGGTTCAGAGGAAACCGGCGTACTCCCTGCTGGAGCACCGTGCGAAGGAACTTGTTCTCGAAGGTGAGCGGACGCAACAGTTTTGCGTTCAAACCGTCGAAACTATCATAGCCGTGGTAGTTACTCTTCTCCAGCCAATCGGACACCTGTCCCATGGATTCGTAGATTTGAGCCTTCAAGTTATCCCTACAGGCCCGACTTACGAGCTGCTCACCAACAGATGCCGTCGTACTTGCCATTCTCACTCCGGCGATCGGTGATTCGAACGAAGTCCACGAGACGCTGACCATCGCGTAGCCGCTCGGGTACATTCTGGAAGGCGGGATCCTTGTTCCCAATCACCACCGTTTGAGCGTGATCCAGCACTTCATCGATATGGTTGACCATCAACTTGGATATGTGCGGTATGCGGTTGAGGATGAAGTCGCGATTGGCGCCAACCAAACTGGCTATACGCACGTTCTTGTCGTAGATACGCAGGTCTAAACCTTTACCGATCAATCTTTCAATGACTTCGATCAACGGGCTTTCCCGCAGATCATCAGTTCCTGCCTTGAAACTGAAGCCGAGAACTCCGATTCGTTTGTGTCCTTTTTCCATGATGAGTTGCAGGCCTCTGGTCACCTGCATTTCGTTGCTCGGCAAGATCGCGGTCATAATTGGCAAATTTAAGTCGTGCGTCTTGGCCTTATAAGCCGGCGCCCGGAGATCTTTGGGCAGACAGGAGCCGCCAAACGCAAAGCCAGGCAAAAGGTAAGCGGAAGAGATGTTGAGCTTATTGTCCTGACAAAAGATCTTCATGACTTCATGTGAGTCAATGGCGAGAGCCTTGCAAAGATTTCCGATCTCGTTAGCGAAACCAATCTTGAGCGCGTGCCAGCTGTTATCGACGTACTTAACCATCTCGGAGGTTTCCAAGTCCGTTCGAATCAAGGGTGCATCTATTTTTCGGTAGAGCGCAGCAAGCATGTCGCCACTGGCTTGGTCCAACTCTCCGATAACCGTTTTGGGAGGAGAATTGAAGTCCTTCACAGCTGACCCTTCACGCAAGAACTCCGGATTATGGCAGACCCCGAAGTCGGCTCCGGCTTTTTTCCCGGAGAATTCCTCCAGGATGGGAATAACGATACTGTGCATGGTTCCAGGCAAGATGGTGCTGCGGATAGCCACGGTGTGCCGCGCGTCTTTGTTTCTGAGCGCCTGCCCAATTTGTTCGCAAATGCGCCTGATATACCTCAGATCGAGGTTCCCATTGGCCTGGCTTGGGGTACCCACGCAGACCAAAGAAAGCTCCGTTTCCCTAATGGCTTTGGGGCTGGTCGTCGGTGGCGCGCAACCGACCCGCACAAACATTCGATGCAATGATCTTATCGAGCTCCGCTTCGATAATCGGAGATCGGCCGTTGTTTATCAGTTCAATCTTTTTTTGAACCGGGTCAATACCGATGACTTTGTGGCCGTCATTGGCGAGACATCCCGCCGACACCGCACCGACGTAGCCCAATCCAAAAATGCTGACATTCAACATGAATTCCTTTCGCTTCTTATAGAATATAAATACAAACCAATCGAGCCTGGGTCCGGCAGCACAAGCCGCGGAAGCGCCCCCCGAGCGTAGCACCGCGCTGCCTTTGTCCCCCCGTCTCTGTATATCCTTCATGCTTCTGGTGAAGTCGATCTAGCCGTAGCGACCATCTAATTCGCGGGAGCGATGATTGAATACAGCGAAGCAGAACCTAGCTAAGGGCCAGCCTCAAATCAGGACTTCAGCGGGGGCTTCTATGCGCCACCCTCGTCTATATGACGGAGCCGTTTGGTCTCAAACTCCATAAGTCTCGCCTTTTCTAAACGGATGGCCCTCTTCATGCATTTTCGGAATGGCCGCGACTCATGATACCTAACTTCGCGAGACGGAGCGTCACTTTGTCGCAAAACCTCACCAATGACCACTTCATGCGTGGCAAGAGCACTTGGGCGTGCCTGGCCAGACCCCAACCGAATAGCACCCTTATCCAAGAATACTTCCAGGATAATCGTGGGACGCCTAGCTGGCCTCCGAGGCCTTTGGCCATCTGGTTCAACTGCTCAACGATGTCAGGTCTGTCCGGGTAGAAGTTAATCAGCCCGGTTTGCAAGTACCTCAAACAAACGCCCCTCACCCTCGCGCTGTCTTCTAGCGACCGCAGATAACCAATATGGAACTGCATGGAGCGCCAGTGGGCCTCGAGTTTTCTGTCTGATCGGCCGAGGTAGCTCAGGCGGCTGGCTCCAGACTCACGGTAGTAGACTTTTGCTTTCGGCACGAATCGTGTGCCATCGCTCGCCAGAAGGACGCGGCAGAAGTACTCGCCATCATCATCGCCCAACAACTTCGTGTCCCACGGACCGGCGGCTTCGGTCAACTCGCGGCTGACCAGCCAGGTAGCGGTCTGCATGTAGATATTCAGTTCCATCTTACGCAGCAGCCATTCCAAGGGAGACAGATCGCTCCACAGGGCCGTCGGGAGGAATTCCGCTCGATGGTATCGGTACATGAATCGGCCCCACGCCGAGGAAAGAAGTGTTCGTTTGCTTCGACACTGTTCCAGTGCTTCCATCTGCCTGGCAACCTTGTCAGGAGCCAAGAGATCATCGGCATCCAGCCACTGAATATAATCCCCCTGGCAAAGGGAGAATGCTTTGTTTCTAGCCGCGGCAGCACCTTGATTTTTCTGCGTCACAACCCTGACGCTGTTCGATTCAAACTGCCTTGCAAGCGCCAGTGTTTGATCACTAGAACCATCATCAACGACGATTATCTCCTTGCGTTCCCACGTTTGGGCGATCGCCGAGCGAAGTGTATCCGCTATCCATTCATGTGCGTTGAACGTAGGGACAAGAATCGAGACCAAGGGTTTCATGATGCGTCGTTCGGAGCATTCTCCAAGAAACCGGCGTCCAGTTCACGAGTCATTTTGCTAATGATGCCCTGCGAATGCTGTGCGGTAGAGAATTGCAGATTCTTCTGGCACCGACTGCAGCCCCTCGAATAACTTCATTTCAAGATACCTCTGAATCGTCTCCGGTTGCCTGACGGATCACATTCCGCCGGCGAGTGATATGTTAATTAAGTTCTCTATATCTTCGGTACCCGGACGGCGAGTGGAGCCAATCTGTTCTCGTACCGCGGTAAGCGGATTGCGCCGCTTGCATTGAAGGACCTCGAACATTCTCTTGACGTACGCCCACACCTATCAGGTGGGCAAGCTGTTGCTCAGATTCAACGAGGATATCGGTGTTGCCACTGGAGGCGGATTTTCCGGAGCGGAGAGATTCGGAGCAGCCATTATCGCAAGGAGGAGGGTGATCCATACGGGGTTCAACGCCTTGATGGCTGACTCTGTGAAGTCGTAAGCCACGGCTACGACGAAATACGCCAGCATAAGCTTGCCTGTGCCTGTGTCCCGGCGGAACGCGCCGATCACCTTCCGGTAGCCCGTCACCAAGACGATGACGAACAGGGCTACTCCAATCCACCCCAGCTCCAAGAAGATCTCGATATAACCGTCGTGAGCTTCGTTCGGGTGCCACCAGTACAAGCTCCAAATCTTCTCGAGTCGTTTCCCTAACCAGAAACTCTCGAAGCCGGTTCCGAACACGGGGTTTCCCTTCATTCCAAGGACTAGACTCCAGATTTCAGTCCGTCCGGTAAGGGTTGCGTCTCTTCCCATCGTCCCCAGGAGATCCCCTCCGACATCGAGGAACACAACGGAGAGGGAAACAGAGAGTATCGCTGCGACGAGGACGTGCACAACCCAGGGCCTCCGTTCCACCGTGCGGAGGTTCGTCGCCGCCATCAAGCCGGCTGCCATGAAGAAACAGGACAGAGACGTCATCGAATTAGCCACCCACATTAGCCACAGCGACGTTGTGACAAGGACACCCTGAGCGATCAGCTGCTTCACTCTAGAACTGTTCATTTGGCTGTGGTACAATTGAAGAAAATGCCACAGGGACCCAAGTCCTAGAATGAGACTGATCATCCCCAGAGCGTTCTTGTTATCCCCGACCCCATTGAAATACTGCTTCCCCTCCCATGGGCCATATCCTCGTCCTACGCTCGGATAATACTTGATGAGTAAAACGGAAAGCGGCAAAAGCACAAAACCCGCCCTCGCCAGAACCCGCTTGATTGCGTTCAAATAATCACACTCTGTCAATACAATCAGGATCATCACGAAATCGCCCAAGAACTTGATCCACCGTTTGAACGCCACCTCCGGGTAGTCGGACCACGTGACGCTAACGGCACTGTAGGAGAGAAACAGAAGGATCGCTCCATTCGCGCGCAGGAGCGTTCCGACCTTCCGTTTTCTCGTGACCAGCACGATTACGCCGAGCGCCAGGAGTCCGATGAACACGTTTCGGTCGAGAGGGCTCCCCTCCAAGTACTGGTCCGGCGACCCCTGTGGCCAGTACCCCTCCCACCATACTGACACCGGTCGCGACCCGGCTATCCATAGCCACACGACAGGAATCCAAAGGGCCTTAGAAGTTCGGGCCTTCCAGTCCCAATTAAGCATGAAGAGACCCAAAATACCGCTGATGAAGAAGATAGTGGCAATTTGCGGAGACATTCACCGCTGCCTGGTGCCGGTTTCCAATCGGTTTCGCCGAGTCATCTCGAATCCAAGAAAAGGCGGTGCACGAGTTCCAGTGTCAGAACCTTATGTATCCCAAGCGTAAAGTTCCGGTCGCCTTTTAGGTGACCGTGCACCATGGCTTCGAGCTGTTTTCGGTCGAGGTACGGTCGAGAAACAGTCCGCGGATCGAGCAGCATTTCCCGAACGTATTGTGAGAGGGCATCCTGGTACCACACCCGGAAATGGTAGAACTTGTGTCTGCCAAGGAAGAGCCGTTCGAGGTGCAACGGCAAGAAGAGATGGTCGATCCGGGCTACCCACTGGGGCATGCCGTAGTCGTAGGCATATTCCGCCTTGAATGTGAACTCGAGTAATTTGCGGGAGACGGCGGCCGACAGACGCCCATTGTTTCCAGCTT
>Ga0209648_10005131_pt1 | contig 11176 bp, 10 predicted proteins | sample GraSoi2013_115cm_FD_185830 | JGI IMG/M metagenome (GOLD analysis project Ga0209648, IMG submission 185830) | Grasslands soil microbial communities from the Angelo Coastal Reserve, California, USA - Sample 9_17_2013_115cm (SPAdes) (version 2) | ecosystem: Environmental > Terrestrial > Soil >...
CAGGCGCGTGATCGTTTTTCGCCGTGCAGGAAACGACATCCACATGGAGGAAGGCCGGGATGTTTGGTGGCATCGGGAACTGGAATATGTGGATGCGAATTGCCCGGCTACGCCACTCGACAGCGAACACCCGCTTTACCTTCTGTACACAAGCGGGTCCACTGGAAAACCGAAAGGAATTTTGCACACGACCGGTGGTTATCTGGTGGGCGTTTATTCGACCACCAAATATGTCTTCGATATTCGCGACGAAGATATTTTCTGGTGCACAGCCGACGTCGGTTGGGTGACCGGTCATAGTTACATCGTCTATGGCCCGCTAGCGAACGGCGCGACAGTTGTTATGTACGAGGGCGCACCAAACTGGCCCGAGCCCGATCGGTTCTGGAAAATCATCGAAGAATATCGAGTCAATATTCTCTACACCGCCCCGACAGCGATCCGCGCATTTATTCGCTGGGGAGACGAATGGGTTGCAAAACACGATCTTTCATCGCTTCGCCTGTTGGGCACGGTGGGCGAACCAATTAACCCAGAAGCATGGATGTGGTATCACAAAATAATCGGCGACGGGCGTTGCCCGATCGTTGATACGTGGTGGCAAACTGAGACTGGAGCGATCATGATCACACCGTTGCCGGGCGCAATTCCGACGAAACCAGGCAGCGCAACGCTGCCGTTTTTTGGCGTCGATCCCGCGGTTGTCGATGAGAAGGGCCGCGAGGTCGGACCAAATATCGGTGGGAAATTGATTATTCGCCGCCCATGGCCTTCAATGTTGCGCACGATCTACGGCGACAAGACGCGTTATCGAGAGCAATACTGGAGTGAATTTAAAGGGAATTATCTCACCGGCGACGGCGCCCGCCGCGATGAAGACGGGTATTTCTGGATCGTTGGCCGGATTGATGACGTTCTGAACGTGGCTGGTCACAGACTTGGCACATCGGAAATAGAAAGTGCGCTCGTCAGCCACGCACGAGTCGCGGAAGCAGCTGTGGTTGGCAGACTGGATGAATTGAAGGGACAGGCAGTCGTTGCGTTTGTGACGGTGAAGACAGGAGTTGATGCCAGCCGTGAGCTAAAGGAGGAATTGCGCAATCACGTCGCCGCGCACATAGGCGCGATCGCAAGGCCGGATGAAGTTCGTTTTGCCGAAGCGCTACCAAAAACGCGCAGCGGGAAAATCATGCGGCGGCTTCTCAAAGAAATCGCTAGCGGAGCAAAGGTCACAGGCGACACCACCACGTTGGAAGATTTCAGCGTCTTAGCCAGATTGGCGGAATCCGAAGAGGCTTAGGAAGATGAAAAATGACGAAAGCGAGCCTTAACCTGTGAGCTTCATCCGCACAGGCTTTCGCGAGATCGCCTTGAAGGTCAAGCGCCAGCGAACGCGCATGGTTCTTCGTCACGAGAAGCGTCTTCTCCAAAAAAGTGAAATCAACCTCGGACGCGAAGGTACTGCGCAAGCGGCCAATTTTCCCGAGCTGCGCAACGAGATTGTTGCGCTTAAGAAGCTGGAGCAGGAGCAAAAAGAAGTCGCACTTCGAATCGCGCGAATCGAAGAAGGAATAAAAAGGATCGAAGAAGAACGGCAACAGAATGCGCGCGAACAAGCTGAGGCAATTGCAAAGCTGGAAGCAGAGAAGAAGCCGCTTCTCCAGCACCGCAACCAGGCGAAGCATAATTTAGATGTGTGCGAGCGAGAGCTTGCCGGCGTAGAGCGCCGCATTCAGGAGAGCGAAGCTGCCGATCGCAATCTCTTGAAAGAACTCACGGATTTGCATGCGCTCAATCCCTCGCCTGCGGACTTCGAAGCACGATCTGCCAGCATCACCACCCGAAGAGCGCGTCTTCCTGATGAGCGTGCAGAACTTGTCCGCGCACGCCTGGGCAGCGCGGATGCAGTCCGTCTGGGCAAGGAGAAGCTGAACACGGCTGAGGCGGAACTTTCCGCCGTAGAAAAAAATATCGCACAAACGCGGACCGAATTTGAAGCGCGCGACCGAAAGCTAAATGACAACATTCGCGCGCAACAGGAAGCAGCGCGCGAGGCGCGCACACGGCATCAGATAGTCGAAGAGCGAAAAAATCCGGCCTATCTAAGCATCGGCCGGCATCTTGCTGCAAAGGGGGTTGCCCCGCCAAACGCGCCTCACCTGCTGGCCGAGGCGCATCGCCGCAAGGAATCGATGGATGCCCATTTGCGGCACAAAGCCGAGCTAGCCTTGCTCTCCAGCCAGATCGACAAACAAGAGCTGAGGAAGTTTTACTTCAGCGTCTTCTCGGTGCTCGTTTTGCTCGCACTGATATTGCTTGTTGTTTTCCAATCTCCACGAGGACGCGAGTGGCTGCCGCAAGAAACCGATACCATTTTGTCGATTAACGCGGATCAGTTTGAACGCGCGAACCTGGCAAAACGCTGGCGCAACGAAGAGCCAGCGCTCTGGTCAGGATTAGTCGGTTCCAGGATTAAATCTGCCTCATGACGCAGTGCGTATCACGCGTGCGCTCACCACGAACGAGGCCGGAGAGACTCGAGAGTTTAACCTCGTTCAGGCGCGCCGTGATGTTTCCAAGGTCATTCGTGCAATCACCACCGATAAGACTTTCCAAAAGCGCTCCATCAGCGGCTTGCCGGTTTGGGAACGAGCGCCCACCTCCGCCGAGGCTACGGCGGGCAAGCCGGATTTTGCCGTGGCCCGAGTGGGACCCGCGACCCTCGCCGTCGGAACACCTGAGGAAGTTGATGAACTGGTGCTCGTGCGTCTTGGAATGAAGCCGGACCTGAAAATAACCGGTCAGCTATTCGATCGTTTCCAAGCGCTCGATCGTGACAGCGCGCTTCGGCTTATTTCCCGCGATCCACCCGATCTCGCACGCGTTTTCCACCCGATCTTTACGCGTGAACTGCTCGAAGCTTCACAATTGCTCGGTCTTGCAGTGAACCTGCAAAATCCAGTAAAAGCCAGAGTGCTCATAAAGGTAAATTCATCCAAAAGCGCCGCCGATCTCGCCCGAAACTTGCACGACAAACCGCAGCAATGGATGCGTTTGCCAGACTCCCAACTGTTGCTTTACTCGCAGCCGCCGGAGATCCAAAGACGCGGCGACTCCAATCTTGAATTGCGTTTCCCAATGCCCGAAGCCAGCGCTCGCCTTCTGCTCGAACGCCTGGCAAAAACAGACACGCCTCAAGCAGTGGCAGTGTATTAGCCTCACAACAAATGCGACGCTTTGACCTGTGTGTTTCGTTAGTTGCCGGAATGGCAGCGGCGCTGGTGTCGATGAATGCAAATGCTAGCGGGCCTTTTATTGATGTCCGATCCGTTGATCCGACGATCACGGTTGAGTTGCGCTACGCAGGCCGAAATAATTTCCTTGGACATCCGCTTTACCCCATCAGAGCACATGCGCTCGCTCGTCCGGAAGTCGCCTCAGCCTTGGCTGTCGCCCAGGCCTTTCTGCGGCGCTACCAATGCGGCCTCAAAATCTGGGATGCGTACCGGCCGGTGACGGTGCAGGCCAAGCTTTGGCAGGCGTCACACAACAGTGATTATGTTGCCAATCCCGAAATCGGCGTTGGTTCGCTGCATAGTTGGGGTATCGCGGTCGATGCCACCCTGGTCGATTCGTGGAATCGCCCCGTACTCATGCCAAGTGATTTTGATGATTTTACACCCGCTGCAATGTGGCGTTACGCTGGTTCCTCTGACGAAATACGCGCACACGTGCGTTTGCTGCAGTACGCAATGCACAAGGCCGGGTTTTGGGGATTACGCACTGAATGGTGGCATTTCACGATTGCCGATTGGCAAAAATACTTGCCGCAGGAAGTAAGACGATCCGCTCAAGTCTGCGGAACCCATTGGGAAGGTAAATTGTGATCGAGAGCCTGGTCCGCGGTTCGCGGCAGCCGGAGTACGTTCATGTCTTGCTCAATCCCTTGCCGGTTTATGGCTTGCTCATAGCCTGGATTGGGTTGCTCATCGCGTTCTTTTCCAAAAGCCGCCGCGCTCAGCTTGCCACATTAGTGCTCGTCCTCATCACTTCGTTCTCGGCGTGGCCGGTCTATGAATTTGGACAGCAGGCATACGATCGCGTCCTGTCGATGACGGATGAAGATGGAGAACGGTGGCTCGATGAGCATCGAGATCGCGGCGAGGATCTGATCTGGATCTTCTACGCGCTCGCGGCTTTGAGTGCTGTTGCAATCGCAGCACCGATAAAATGGCCAAAGTCTTCTGCACCGCTGGTCATCGCGGTCATTTTTCTCGGCGCAGGGACCTTGGGAACCGGCGGCTACATTGCGTATGCGGGCGGCAAAATTCGGCACCGCGAGTTTCGCAACGAACCAGCGCCACCGAAAAGGACACACGAGGACGAACATTGAGAGGCGTTAAACCGTTGAAGCGTTGAAGGGTTAAAACGCAAACGCCATTGTCATTCTGAGCGAAGCGAAGAATCTCTGATTATTTCTTCTGACAGCGCCGATGTCACAATCAGCGATGTTTCGCTTCGCTCAACATGACAGCAAGAGACCGCTTCAACGATTCAACGCTTCAACCATTCAACGCTTGAGCGATGGCAACTAAACTCGAGCGCGCTGAGCAAAACGTCGAAACGCGCAGCGAATCTCTTAAGAAACCGCTCGGCCTTTTCGATCTCGTTCTGACGCAAATTCTCTTTGTCGTCGGCTCGAGTTGGGTCGGCGCCGCGGCGAAACTCGGACAAGCGCACCTCTTCTTTTGGCTCCTCGCCATTGTGCTTTTCTACATTCCGCAGGCCGCGGTCGTGATTTATTTGAGCAATCGAATGCCACTCGAAGGCGGCATTTACCAATGGGCCAAGCTCGGCTTCAATGAGTTCGCCGGCTTTATCGTCGCCTGGAATCTCTGGCTGCTATCGATCACGGTCATCGCACTCGGCGGAATGTTCGTCACCACAAACATCTCTTACGCCATCGGCCCCGGCGCCGCATGGATGCCGAACACCAAATGGTGCGTGTCGCTGATCAGCGCGATGTTGGTGGGCGGCCTCGGCTGGGCTTGTGTTCGCGGCTTGTCTTTAGGCAAATGGCTCCACAACGTCGGCGCATTTGCGATGTTCGTCGTCTACTCAGCGCTGATCTTGTTGCCGCTGCTCGGGCTCGCGCGCGGCGAATTGAAAACTTATCAGCCGCTTCAACTCGCGCTGCCCGCGATGTCGATCTTCTATTGCTTCAACATCTTCAGCAAGCTTGCCGTCGGCGCTCTCAGCGGATTTGAATACGTGGCAATTCTCGCCGGCGAAACGCGCGCGCCTGCGCGTGACATCGGACGCTCGGTTCTCATCGCTTCGCCGGTGATCGCGCTGATGTTCATTCTTGGCACGAGCTCTGTGCTCGCGTTCATCGGCAACAACCCGATCGATCTCATCGGTCCAGTGCCGCAAACCCTGCGACTCGGGCTACGTTCCTTTCCAATCGCAGGCGCCATCGCCTCGATTGGAATTTTGTTAATGACCGTGCGGTCGATCTTTTCGACCAGCGTTCACGTAACCGGCAGCTCGCGATTGCCGATGGTCGCGGGCTGGGATCGACTGCTGCCGAATTGGTTTTCCCGTCTGCATTCGCGATACAAAACGCCAGTCAATTCCATCATCTTCGTCGGCGCGACCACACTTCTCATCGCGATCGCCAGCCAGATCGGTGCTGGAATTCAGGAAGCATTTCAACTGGTTGATAACGCTGCCAATGTTTTCTACGGCATTGTTTACTTCACGATGTTCGCGATACCCATCTTTGGCGCGGCTGCGATTCGTTCGGGAGCTCCGATCTGGTTGCGCATTGCGGCAATCTGCGGCGCCGCCGTATCACTGTCCGCGATTTTTTTCACCATCTACCCGATTATTGACGTTCCAAGCCCGTTAAGGTTCGCCGTGAAGATCATCGCCGTAACCGGAATCGCGAACGCGATCGGCGTAGCGATTTTTCTTGTCGGCCAGAAGCGACGCACGGAAATCTTTAAAAAGTCGATGGCTTAAAGCCGTCGAATTTTTAGCTACAGTTCTCGACAACCCAACGCAAATATTCGGGAAGCCCGCTTGAAACCGGAACAAAGATGATTTCTGGAACTTCGTAGGGATGTAATGAGCGCAATTTTTCCTGAAACGCTGCTTGTCTATCCTCGCTCAGCTTGAACAACACGAGCGTTTCGTTTCCAGATTCAATTTTGTCTGCCCAACGGTAAATCGATTCGACACTCGTCAAAATGTTGGCGCAAGCAGCGAATTTTCCCACGACGAGCTCATTCGAAATTCGCCGCGCCGTCTCGATGTCGGGAAACGTGCTCAGTGCAAGCGCAATTTTCTCGGCCATCTGTCACGCCGGCGCCAACGCTTGCTGGCGACAAATCCAGCCGCCGCCAAGAACTATGTCGCGATCGTAAATCACCGCAGCTTGCCCTGGCGTCACAGCGCGCTGTGGCTCATGCAAACGAATTCGGGCGCGATTGTTTTCTAACCGCATCACCGTCGCGGCTGTGCCTGGATGGCTGTAGCGAATCTTGACTGTCGCCTCGAAGAACGAGCTGGGGTCATCCTCGCCACGCGCCGGTGTTCGCTCGCCTCTCCCTTCATAAGGGAGAGGGTCGGGTGAGGGTTCGAGGCTTTGACCGTTTCGTGTTGCAAAACCCCTCACCTCAGTCTTCTCCCCTTCAGCAAGGGGAGAGGCGGGTCCCCAGTACGTAATTTTTGCGATTGGATGCCAATTCACGCGATCGATTTCGAATTCATCGCAAACCAGATCTTCCTCGTCGCCCACGATCACGCGATTTGTTTCGGGATCGAGATCGACCACATAACGCGGCCGCGCCGATCCGCCCGGAAGTCCTTTGCGCTGGCCGATGGTGAAGAGCTCGATTCCGCTGTGGTCGGCAACGAAGTTTCCATCGACATCGTAAATCTCGCCGCGATGAAATTCGTTTTCGCCGAGGTGCGAACGCAAGAATGCTTTGTAATCGTTGCCTGGAACAAAACAGATTTCCTGGCTGTCGATCTTGTCGGCGACCTTTAGGCCCAACGAATGCGCGATCTCACGAATTTGAGGTTTTGTCATTTTGCCCAGCGGCGTGAGTGCGCGCCGCAGCTGTGGCTGCCGTAAACTAAACAGGAAATAGGACTGATCTTTGCGCGGATCGATCCCTTTGCGAAGGATCGCACCATCGCTGTGATGCTCGATGACGGCGTAATGGCCGGTCGCAATGTAATCGCAGCCTAAGTCTGCCGCTTTACTCCATAGGTTCCCGAACTTGAGCTTTTCGTTGCACATCACGCACGGATTTGGCGTTCGACCGGCCTGGTATTCGCTAGAGAAATAATCAATCACGAGCCGCTCAAATTGGTCGGCTTCATCGACGACGTAATGCGGAATGCCGAGCGCATGCGCCACGCCGCGCGCATCAGCTATTGCTTGCGGGCCACAACATTTGTCCTCCGCGCGCGAAATGCAATCCTGCGGCCACACTTTCATGGTGACGCCGATCACCTCGTAGCCTTGTTCGCGCAGGAAATATCCGGCGACGCTGGAGTCCACTCCACCGCTCATCCCAAGAAGAACACGCTCTTTGTTTCGATTCATCGAATGCAGATTTTCGTTCAATCACAAAGCGAGTCAATGAGGTGGATCGGCTTCTCCGAAGACGATGCCAGATTGATGCCCTCTTTAGCAGCGCGTTGAAGACAACGCGCTCCACCTACAGCTTCACAGTGCGGCTTACGAACTCGCTTCCGCGCAAAGTGAACCGCCACGGATAATGCGTCGAGCGCGTGATACCGATTCGCGCGTCGGCAACAACGTCCACAGCCATATTTGCGTTGCGTACAAAGCAGTGCTGCGGGTCGGTGCACAAATTCATTTCGTGATGGTGACCAGTGATACCGAGCGCCTGCGTTAGCTTGCCAGGTCCTGAACAGAGTCGCTTCACGTCGTTAACCGCTCGACGTCTTTTCATCCGCTCAATGCCTTTTCGTGGCTCCAGCGCACGAATCAAAACGAATCCATTCGCGTCGCCTTTCACCAGCACATTCAGCATCCAGTGCATCCCATAATTGAAATAGACATAGGCCGCGCCAGCTCGATTTCGCTCGATAAAGCTACGCGCGCTTGGCCGCGTGAAAGTGTGGGCCGCCTCGTCATCGATTGCCGCGTACGCTTCCACCTCTACAAGGATCCCCGAGCAGTCGCCCCAAATTAGTTCGGCGCCTATCAACTCACGCGCGCACGTGATCGGGTCACGTTGAAAAAAAGAGGCGTGGACAATCTTGTTCGCCATTTGCCCCCAGGTGATCCGCTCGTTTGTAAACAGATTAGCTCGATGGCTTATAGTAAACGGGAATTTTCACGGTGCTTTCGACTGGCTGCCCGTTGCGGAACGCCGGGATGAATTTAGCGCCGGTGAAATCGGAGATGGCCGCATCGCCAAAACCGAGTAAGGGTGGCTCTTCAGATAGCACCTGCATGCTCTGTAGATTCCCACTTGCGTCCACATTGAGAGCGAGTTCCACGACGCCGGTCACCGCGACGTTGCTTCCAGTGTCGGGATAATGCAGACCCGTGAATTTTGAGTCCTGGCCGACGTACGGTTGTGGATCAATGAAATCGCTTTCCTTGTCCAATTGATCCAGTTGCTGATTGGCGAAAATGCGCAGCCGCGGTTTGCCATTCACAACTGCGAACCTCACTGTCCCGTAGAAGATGGCGATGACCGGCTGGTGATTGTGAATTGCAGGGATCAGCTTCTCATTCGCGAGGCGTTTTAGTAGTTCTCGCTCGAGCAATTCCGATCCCCGTGTGCCGCGATAGGCGCCGCTGCGAACAATATGGCCGGTCGGCGCCACGAGACAGGAAAACATTACAGCAGCGTCCTTTTGGCCTTTTTTGATCAGATCAGCGGTATCAATTCTGTTTATCAGCGAATCTGGTCCAGTCCCGATGAGTGCTGGACGCAGCTCCGGCAGCGTCGGTCTGGGTGACGGCGATGGTGACGCGGTTTTTGGCGTTTGCGATGAAGCGAGGTCGGCACCGAGCATCAAACCAATCATGCAAAAAATTCCGAGCCGCATGGCGAAATAGGCAAGCGAAAGCCGTCCTCTTTGCAAGAGCGAACTGATGAAACTTTATGCCGCGGTTGTGACCGGGATTCCAGCGGCGATTCGGTGCACAATTTTGTGGCGCTGAAAATATTCGATTAACGCGTCGCGCGTTTGCACTGGACGCAGAACGTAATTGGCCTCTGGTCTTTCAAGTAACGTGCGCAATTTCATAAAATGATGGCCGCCGCTGCGTGAATCAAAGCTGTTAAACGCGATGACGTATTTTTTGTTTCGATCGAGTTGCCGACCATCAGCCAGAGTCGTCGATACGATCCGACAGTTTTCACCGCGGCCTTGTGTCTTCACTTCGAAACCAAGCAGGTTGCGCTTCTCGTGGCTGGTGAATACCTCTTCCATAACAACTTTTATTTCCTCAGGCGAAAGCCGCGCTGTCACGATGTAGTTTTCGTAAGGAATCAAGTTCCAGAGGTCATTCAGCGTTTTGGGGCCGGCAACCAAACCGGCCCTATCATCGAAAGCGCCATGCATCACGCCATCAACCGGCACATTTCGCTCCACCAGCGCTTCGCTAATTGCAGCGCCGATAAGTCTCTCTACATCGCTGGGCACGCCGGGGCGACTTTGACCTCGCAGTGTCTCGGCCAGTTCGCCGACCGGCGATGAAAGCGCAGCGTCCGATTCGGCAAGCTGCGATTTCGCTCGCGAAACAATCACGTGATCGGGATGGAAACGGTTGTCCATCATCTCGCAGATCGCTTCCCGATGGAGCAGCTTCTTCGAATTGCGATCGAACAGAAGATCGACTCGCCCGACGTGAATGCCGAAATGATCTGCCTGAGTGAAAAGCACACGATTGGTCAGACGGCTTGGAATTGCCTGATGCGTATGACCAGCGATAAACACTGCCGCCTCCGGAAATTCCGAGGTTAGAGCCATTACGGTATTGGCAAAATCATCGCCACCGGTGCGCATTTTCAATCCCATATGGCCACTGAACGCAATCGCATCTGCACCCTCCTCCTTTGCCGTCGCGATTGCACGGCGAACGGGTTCGACGGGATTCTGAAACTCGATGCCCCGCGTGAATTCGCTCGGAAGCCAAAACGGCATTCCCGGCGTTGTCACTCCAATGATGGCCAGCTTGATCCCCGCGATTTCCTTCACCATCAGCGGCTGAATCTTCGCGAATGGATGTCGCGAATCCGAAGATATGCCGGCTGGCTTTCCATTCAGGATCGTGTTTGCAGCTAACACCGGCATTGCCGATCTCTGCAGCGCGTTGATAAACGTATCGATTCCCCAATCGAACTCATGATTGCCCACGATCCACGCGTCGTATTTAAGATGATTGAATAGGTCGATCATCAATTCGCCTTTGTTTCGCAAACTGACGTCCGTGCCTTGGTAGACGTCGCCGACGTCGATCAACATTGAGTTCGGATTTTGCCGGCGCCACCGCCGAATTTGCGCCGCGCAGCGCGCTAATCCGCCGTAATCAGGATTCCCGTTGTAATCAGCGGTTGGCAGGATGTGACCGTGGAGATCGGTTGTGTGCAGGATTGAGATGCAAACCGTATCGGAATCAAGCGCGGCGGCAGCACTAGCCAGCGTTGGAAGTGCGCTGAGCAATCCCGCACGGCCGGCGAGTTTTAAAAAATCTCGCCGTGTCCAGAATCCATCCGGATGCAACATCGCTCTGGGTCGTGTTCGAACATACTATCCGTGTGGCCGCTATCACCTCAATGAAAATGCTGCGACTCGACATGTTGACCGCATGACCGTTTCAGTGACACTTCGTCATGCTCAACGAAAATTCTATCGCCGACTTCAAAGCAAACCTGCGTGGCCGACTGATACAACCGAGCGATAAAGATTACGATGATGCTCGCAAGGTTTACAATGGGATGATTCACAAGAAGCCGCGGATGATCGCGCTTTGCGCGGAAGTGGCTGACGTAATTCGCTCCGTAAACTTTGCGCGAGAAAATGATCTCCTTGTTGCGATTCGAAGCGGCGGGCACAATGCCGGAGGCTTGGGAATTTGCGACGACGGCTTGGTGATCGACCTGAGCCCAATCAAATA
>Ga0209648_10005132_pt1 | contig 11175 bp, 17 predicted proteins | sample GraSoi2013_115cm_FD_185830 | JGI IMG/M metagenome (GOLD analysis project Ga0209648, IMG submission 185830) | Grasslands soil microbial communities from the Angelo Coastal Reserve, California, USA - Sample 9_17_2013_115cm (SPAdes) (version 2) | ecosystem: Environmental > Terrestrial > Soil >...
ACACGGAACCAGCGCCGGGCCCAGCATCGGCCGAACCCGCCCCAGCGACCACAACCAACCCTTCCACCCCCGGCATTGAGAGCGATGACCGATGCTGATCGCCCTGGTTTCACTCACTCTCGCGGTCGCCGTCATCATCCTCGTCCTGCTCGGCTTGTTGCTCACCAGCATCCGCAGGGAAGATCACGCACCTGAGTTGGCCTGCCGGCCGCCGACTCTGATCACAGCCTTTACGCGTCGCCTGTGTGGGCTGCACGTGCGCAGGCCGACAACGCCTGACCCGGCCGACGCGCGCTTGGGCGCCTGTCTGGTGCGACCTGATGATCCTCGGTGATGTGCAAGTTGGCCCCGGTCCGGGACCGATTGGCAGAGGCAGGGAGGCGATCTCGGCCGTGAGTGCATCAGGTCACCGCCGCGGCCAGCGAAGCCCACGCAGCCCGGGTGGTTCGTCCGGGCGGGTGGAGGGCGGTTGCGGCGGCGGAGCCCCGAGCTTGCGGCCCGGTCGGCTCACCCAGGAGGAGCTTGCGGTGGTGGCCGCGAGCCTGCTGGCGCTGGCCCGGCGGCTCGACGGGTTGCGCGAGCGCCTCGGCGCGCTGGAGGCGGCCGCTCAGTCCTCGTCTGGCAGCACCAGCCGCTCGACCCGTGACAGCCGTTCGCCGAAGCGGTCAAGGTCATCATGAAGCGACCGGATCTCTGCCAGGACGGTGCGGAACGCCTCGCTTCGCTGATCGCCGGGCGCCTCACGGGGTTCCGGCAGCGGATCGCGGACGAAGGCCCCCTTGCCCTGATGGGTGTACACGAGGCCCTCGGTCTTCAGCTCACGGACGGCGCTGCGCACGACGGTGATCGACACCCCGTACTTCCTCATGAGCGCCTCGTAGGAGGGCAGCTGGGTGCCCGGCGGGACCCGTCCGCTGCGGATCTCCGCCCGGAGGGCCTCGGCCACCTGCAGGTACGCGGGCCGGCCCGACCAGTCCGCCATTCTGCGCCCTCCCGCCTGTGGCCCTGACCGGACTGCCTCCTAGTGCATCACAACCGATCACCAGGCCGGTCATTTGACAATGAGAAAGTACTGAGTGCACTATGAGACAGAATCATGAGGAGGTCCTGATGATGCGCCAGGAAGCGAACCGCCAGTGGCGGCAGTGCGCCGGCTGCGGGCGCGAGCGGCGCCTCGCCCATGACGGCACGGTGATGTGCGACCACAACCGGTGGGACCCCGCAGCCAGGGCGATGGTCGCGTGCGAGGGGAGCGGCCGGGAACCCGCCCCGCACAGCGCTCCCGGCACAGCAGGCGGCCACCCGCACCTCCCCGACGTGACCGGCCTGGTGCGGGGGGCCGTGTGATGGCCTTCCTGAAGATCGCCTACCTGATCCCGTCGTGTGATGGCTGCGGCCTGGCCTGGTCGTTCAGCGACCCGGCGTGCCCCGACGGGATACCGCCGCATTTCGTGAACACGGCCGCCGCCCTTGGCCAGCTGCCGGCCCGGTACGGCTGGCAGATCCAGCCGCGCAGGCGTGGGCGCCCGCTGATGGCCTGCCGCCGCTGCGCCGCCGCCGGGGTCATCCCGGACACACCTGGCCGGGCGTGGCTGCTGGCGGTGGCGGGCTGGATCCGCCGCCTGGTGCCGTTCGGCCCGGTCCGGCGGCCCTCGCCTGCGGTGCCCCCGGCCGGGCACCCGGAGCCGATGACCGCCGAGCTGCCAGCCGGCCAGGAGGACCTGCTGGCCGCCCTCGATGACGAGCTCTTCCCGGACGCGTGAAGGGAGCGCGCCATGCGGACGCCTGCACCGGGAACCCGGGAACACCCTGCCGCGCCCGGGCATGGCCCGGCCGGGGGCCGGTCAGCCGGCAGGCCGGTGACGACAGCCGCCGCCGATGTCCGGGTGGAGGCCGCCCGGGATCGCCTGGCCGAGATCCCGGCCGACGACGTGCTGGTGACCCTGGACGCCAGGACGCTGGCCGCCGTGGCCGGCAAGGCGGTGATGGCGGCGCAGCTGCTTGACGCCTACATCCGCGACACCGATCGCAACCAGGGGCCGGGCCGGGGCGGGCCAGCCGTCACCCTCGACGGCGGGCAGGCGGCACTTGTCCTGGCGGCGCTGGATGACGCGGCGTCGCTGCGCCGGGAGGTGGGCGTCTGGTGCCGGGACTGCCAGGCGTCGCCTGCCGGCTTGTGTGCGGACCACGGCGCGTCGCTGGAGGCGGCCGGCTCCTATGACCGGCTCCGCCGGCAGCTCGAAGCCGGCGGCGGGGCGGACTCCGCTGGGCGGGATGCCGGCTGGGAGGCCACGTCGTGACGGCACCCACTGATTGCGCTGTCCCCGGCCCGCCCGTGCAAGAGCGCGCTGGGCCGCCCCCGGTTCCGCGGATCGCTGGCCCGCGGCCCGGGGCTGCAGGCGCGGGCCGGGACAGGTCGGGAGCATGGCTCCGCAACGCCACGGTCGGCCTGTGCGTCCTGGCCGCTGCGTCGGCCGCGGTCAGCTTCTCCGCCCAGTACCGGATGGTGTACGCGGCGCGCAGAGTCGCGCTGGTCGCGGGCTTGGAAGCCGGCATCCCCGACGCGGCCGCGCTGGTCTTCGCGTCGCTGGGCGTCGCGCTGGCCCTGCACGGCAGGCGCGCGATCAGGGCCCGGCTGCTCAATGTCGCGTCGGTGGCGGCGAGCGTGTCCATGAACACGATCGCGGCGGCCCCGGGCTGGAAGAGCGTGGCGATCTGGGCGATGCCCCCGGTCGCCTATGCGCTGGCCAGCGACACGGTGATCGGTGTGGTGCGGGCGTGGGCGATCGCCCGGCAGAAGGCGCTGAACGAGCGGCTCGCCGACGACGAGGCCACGCCGCTGGCGATCGTCGGGGGACTGCTCCTGTGGCTGCTGCGCTTGGGGCTTGCCCCGGCCTCCACGCTGGCCGGGTTCCGCGCCTGGGTGGTCGAGGAGTGCCCGGTGGCCCCGGGCCGGCGCGCCCCACGCCCGGCCGTGCGAGCCGTCACGTCGAGAGCTCTGCCGCCGGGTGCGGTGTCCCGGCCAGGGGCCCGGGGCGTGCGAGCCGGGACGAAGACCGCCGCGTTCCTGGCCCTGGTCGCCGACCGGCACGGCTCACTGGCCGCCGTCCCGGTCACCGGCGTTTCGAGGATCTCAGCCGAGCTGGCGCCCCAGGTCGGGCTGAACACCGGGGCGGCCCGCACCGCGCTGCGCAAGGCGGTGCTCGCGGCACGAGATGGAGGAGCCCAGTGAAGTACGCGATCGCCCTCGGGGTGCTCCTGATTGTGGCTGCGCTGTGTAGGTGGGCGCTGGTGCACGGCCGCCAGCTGCCGGGCAACCGGGTGCGGCACGCGAAGATCCGGCTGCACCTGCGGCTGCACCCCGGCCGCGGATATGCGACGGTGGCCGAGCTGTGGCTGCGGTGGGGCCGTTTCGCTGCGTTCCGCAAGTCCGGCCGGGCGCGCCGGTCCATGAAGGCATGGCGGCGCGCGTGCCACCCCGGCGAGCACTCCGTGTTCTTGGGCCGCGCCCACTACCGCCACGCGCTTCGTGTGCCGGTGGAAGAGCACGTGCTGGCCACAGCACCGCCCCGCACCGGTAAGACCGGGCTGCTCGCCGACATCATCCTGCGCTACCCCGGCCCGGTGATCTCCACCACCACCAAGGCCGATGTGTTCGAGCTGACCTCCGGCATCCGCTCAGCCCTGGGGCCGGTCCACGTGTTCAACCCCCAGTCCATCGGCGCCGTGCCGTCCACGTTCCGCTGGTCTCCGATCGACGGATGCACCGGCCCGGCGGTGGCGATCCGCCGCGCGGACGCGTTCGCGCACGCGGTCAGCCAGAAAGGCGTCGAGGACGGCACATTCTGGTCGGCGAAGGCATCGGACTTCCTGCGGGCCTACTTCCACGCCGCCGCCCTGGCCGGCGCCGACATGCGGGTGGTGGCCCGGTGGGTCGCGGGTGCCAGCCCCAGCGAACCCGAAGGCATCCTGGCCGCCGCCGGCGCCACCCAGTGGGCGATGACCCTCGCCGAACTGCGCTCCGAAGCGCAAAAGACCGCGGCCACGGTCCGGATGGTCATGTCCCGGGCGCTGTCGTTCATGGCCGACCCGGCGCTGGCCATCTCCGCCCTGCCCGGCCCGGAAGGGTTCGACATCGCCGGCTTCCTGGCCGGCCGGGGCACCCTGTACATGATCGCCGAAAGCGAGAACGAGGAAGCGCCGGTCGCGCCGCTGTTCGCCGCGATGGCCTCCGAGATCCACTACCAGGCCGCCCAGATCGGCCAGGCCTCCCCCGGCGGAAGATTGGACCCGCCGCTGCTGATGGGCCTGGACGAGGTCACCCAGATCTGCCCGGTCCCGCTGCCGGTCTGGCTGTCGGACTCCGGCGGCAAGGGCATCCAGGTCTGCGCCGTCGCCCACGGCGAGGCGCAGCTGGCCGGCCGGTGGGGCGACCACGGCAAGCAGGTGGTCCTGGACACCTGCTCGGTCAAGGTCTTCCTGCCGGGCATCACCGACACCAAGACCCTGGACGCGGCCAGCAAGCTGTGCGGCCACGCGCGCTGGCGCGAACACGGCGAGGAACGCTCCACCCGCCACGAAGTCGCCACCCCGGACATGATCCGCCAGCTGCCCGCCGGGTTCGCGCTGGTCATCCGCGGCGGCTACGCGCCCGTGATCGCCAGGCTCCCAGTCGCGTGGAAAGACCCCGCCTACAAACGTGCCCGCCGGGCCGGCCACGCGATCGCCGCGCTCACGCCAGCGCCCGGGCCAGCCGCGATCAGCGCGCTGCCCGCCATGCCCCCGCTGACCGTCCCCGACGAGGTGCCCGACGATCTGGCCGGCCCCGGCGGCACCGCGTTCCCGTGGAGCTGACGATGACCTCCGACCCCATGAACGCCGCGCTGCTGCAACTGGCCGCCCACGGTGAGCGGCTGGCGGTGCTTGAGGACCGCGAGGCCGCCCATTTCCGCGCGATCAGCGGCCGCCTGGCCGAGATCGCGGCCCTCGCCGAGAGCCTCGGCGGGACCGTGCAGGATCAGGCCGCGATCCTGGCCCGGCTGCACCGCCTGGACGAGGACGTCGCCGCTCTCGCCGCCCGCCTTCACCGGGCCGGCGCTGCAGCCGATGGGGACGCCCAAGTCTACCAGCCGGCGCCTTCGGCGCGCTGGTGGAAGCTGTCCGGCCAGGCGCGCGACCAGGCGGTGGCCCGGCTGCGCGGCTGGGTGGAACAGGTCTACCGGCCGGGCTACGGCCAGCTCGCCGCCGCCCTCGGCCCGTGCTGGGAGCAGCACCCGCTGTGCCTGTACGGGCTGGACATCGCCGCTGAGCTGTGGAGCGTGCTGTACCTGCAGCCCGTCCGCACCCCCGCCGTGCTGTCCGCGCAGGCGGAGTTCCAGACCCGCATCCTGCCCGCCATCGCCGAGCAGCTGATCACCGAGACCGCCCGCTGCGGCCATGCGCAACCCCGAAGGCCAGTCAACGGCCATGCCCGGAGCACGTCATGACGCACACGGCACTTCGCCGGGCACTGGCCTTCGCCGGCCAGGGGTGGCCCGTCTTTCCCTGCCAGCCCGGCCAGAAGATCCCGGCCACCCGGCACGGCTTCCACGACGCCACCACCGACGAACGGCAGATCACCCGCTGGTTCGGCCGCCACCCGGACTGGAACCTCGCCGTCGCGACCGGCGCGCCCGGGCCCGACGTCCTCGACATCGACCAGCACGGCCAAGCCGGGAACGGTTTCGCCGCCTTCAACCAGCTCCGGCGCGCCGGGCTGCTCGATGGGGCCAGCGCCTACGTCCGCACCCCCAGCGGCGGTCTCCATGCCTACTTCGCCGGGTCCGGCCAGCGCAACGGCCACCTCGCCAGCCATCACCTGGACTTCAGATCGGCAGGCGGCTACGTCCTCACCCCGCCATCGCAGGTCGACGGCAAACCCTACGAGCTGGTCAAGACGCTCGACGGCCACGGCGGGCTGGACTGGGCCGCGGCCACCCAGGTTCTGGAGCCACGCAAGCAGCAACAGCGCCCCGAGCCCCGCCAGGCCGCAGGCGGCGATATCAGCTGTCTGGCCGAGTGGGTCGCGCGCCAAGGCGAGGGAAACCGCAACGCGGGCCTGTTCTGGGCTGCTAACCGCGCTCTTGAGGCAGACCGTGCGGCCGACCTGAGCCCGCTGGCCGCAGCGGCCAGGCAAACCGGGCTCGGCGAGCGGGAAATCCACCGGACCCTGGACTCCGCCCGCAAGACCGGCCAGACCCGCCCTTTCCAGCATGATCACCAGGCCGAGGCGGTGAGCTGACATGGACACCCGCCAGCCGCACACCAGGCCCGGCACCGCCGGCAGCCACATCACCCATATGCGGGAGCGCAAAGGCACCCACCGGGCCACCGTCGCGGCCGCCGGGCTCCGACCAGCGACGGTGCGCGACCTCGCAAGCGGCCACTGCAAAGCCACCAGCGCTGCCCTGCTCGCCGTGACTAGTGACACCCTAATGCGCGGCCGGCTCGACGCCGGCGGCACCCGGCTCCGGCTTCGCGCCCTGCACGTGATGGGCCACGGCTCGGCCCGGATCGCCCGCGCGATAGGAGCCAGCGAGCAAGCCATCCAGAAGATCACCCGCGGCCAGACCGCGACGGTCCGGCCCGGTCTTCGCGACGCAGTCGCGGCGCTCTACGACGCCTGGTGGGACAAGCAGGCACCCGGGCGCACCCGGTACGAGCGGGCCGCCGCCACCGCCGCCCGCCGCCGCGCCGCCGCCGGTAACTGGTGCGCCGCCGCGGGCCTGGACGACGACCAGCTCGACGTCCCCGGCTACCAGCCCGCCTGGGGCTGGCTGCCCGCCAGCGGAACCGGCGTTGCCGAGGACATCGATCTGCCCGCACCAGACAGACAGGCAGGGATCGCATGACCATCAAACGCGTTAGCGAGATGACCGGCGATGAGGGCCGCGAGCTAGCCAGCCCGCCCCGCGCGACAACGTACTGGCAGGCGCAGTCCGACTACCGGTGCACCATCGACGCGCGCGAGCGGTTCGAGGAGCTGACCAACCGTGACCTGAGCGTACGCGCGTTCGCGGTGCTCAAGGCCCGCGGCACCTATGACCGGCAACAACATGGAGACGCCGGCAAGTACCAGCCGCTGACCGCCGCGGAGCACCTCGAGATCCTGGCGGCAGGGGAAGTGCTGGCACGGTACTACCGCCACCCTGCGTTTGTGCACCACGCGGTTAAGGCCGGTGCGTCGTGGGCGCAGGTCGCTGCGGCGGCCGGATCAGACGAGGCGCAGATCCGGCAGGGGTACCGGGAGTGGGCCGACGGCCAGCATCACCTGCACGCCCACTACGAGGGCAAGTTCGGCATGGACGACGCCGACCATGCGGCCGCGATCAGCCGGGCCTCCGAACCGCCAGCCGCATCTGAGATCGAGCACGAGGCTGGCCAATGAGGCCGGCATCCCGGCCATCTGAGCTACGGCAAAGCCACCAGGCAGGACGCGGCAGCTCAAAGGCGCGGGGCCATGTATCGCGCCGGTATCCCGAATGCGGCGTCAAACGCTGCACCACACCAAGACGAGCAAAAGGAAGCGACCGGCGTGAAACAGCCACAAGACCGCGATGCAGATCACACACCAGGGACCAGGCCCCCGGAGTACGTGATCGAGCTATGGGTGAGCAAGCAACTACGCGACCGAATCCAGCGCTACGGAAGGTCGCTGGCTGAGGCCGAGCAGGCACCGGACACGCAGACACGCGCGCCACAGCCAGATCTGGAGGCCGAGCCGTGAACACTGCGGGGGAGCAACATACAGCGCCGACCCGAGCCGGTCGGCTGATACAGCCGAGCGAACTCTCGGCCAGGTCGCCAGGTCGCCAAGAGGAGGTAGCGCACAGGCTGACCGAGGCCAGGCCCGACGACGTCACCCGTTCCGGCGCGCGGCGAACGGACGCCGCGCCACGGCGGGCTGACGAGCACGCGCAGGCAGCCCGGTCCGTCGGCTGCCCCTGTCATGCCGGGCCTGGCATGCCGTGCGGCCCCTCTGGGGACCACCTGGCCCGTTATCTGCATGCCGAGCAGCGCGGCGCGATCACCAGGGAGTCGCTCAAGGAAGTCATCGCATGCCTTGACGTCATCGCCCCTCAGGTGCTGATCCAGCCGCCGGGGAGCGGACACTGCACGCCGCCGGGGCCGAAACGGCCGGTCAGGTGATCCGCGCGCAGATGGACGCGGGAATGACCCCTGACCGCATCGAGGCCTCGGCCGAGTCCGTTCTCGGCGGACAGTTCGACCACCCCACGGCCACGTCCAGTGCGTTCTGCCGCAGCTACGACGAGCCCGGCATCTACATCCGCGAGGCACGGGAGCTGGGGGCCGGAGCATGACCTCACGTGCGTCATCGCCCAATCGGCCCGGGGCCGGAACCGCGACCCGGGCGGATACCAGGCCGGGGAAGGAGCCGGCGTGAGCGACACGGTCCACCGGATCGTCACCGAGCGGATGATCGCCGCGCTGGAGCGAGGCACGGTTCCCTGGCGCAAGCCGTGGCAGGCCGCTGCTGGACAGCCCCGGTCGATGAGCACCGGCCAGCCCTACCGCGGCGTGAACGTGTTCCTGCTCGCCACGACCGCCGCCGAGGACGGCTACGGCTCCCCGTTCTGGGGCACCTACCGGCAGATCGGTGACCTCGGCGGCCAGGTCCGCAAAGGCGAACGGTCCACCCTGGTGGTGTTCTGGAAACAGGCTCAAGTCGACCACCGCGACCCGCGGACCGGCGAGCTCACGGTCACGTCCCTGCCGGTGCTGCGTTATTACCGGGTGTTCAACGCCGCCCAGGCCGACGACCTGCCTGACCGCTTTTACCCGGCGCCGGGCGATCACAGCGAGATCAGAAAGCCGCAGGCCGGCCTGGACGGCTACCTGGCCCGCGGCCCCAAGCTTGTCCATGTCGCCGGGGACCGCGCGGACTACCACCCGGCCACCGACATCATCCGGCTGCCGCTGCGAGCGCAGTTCCGCTCCGCCGATGGCTACTACGCGACGGCGTTCCACGAGGCCGGGCATTCCACCGGCCACCCCTCCCGCCTGAACCGGCCAGGCATCGCCGCCTTCGACCACTTCGGGTCCGGCAAGTACGCACGGGAGGAACTCGTCGCCCAGATGACCTCCTCCTTCCTGTGCGCCCGGACCGGCATCGATAACCCGGCGATCTTCGACAACTCCGCCAGCTACATCGCCAACTGGCTGACCGCCCTGAACAACGACAACAGGCTCGTCATCACCGCCGCCGCGCAGGCGCAGCGCGCCTGTAACGTGATCAGTCAGGCCGAACGCGAACCGGCCAGGGACAGTGGCCGCCACCCTGAAGCCGCGCCCGCTGGGGACCAGCACGGCCCCGCCGAGATCACAGCAGCAGTCGGTCCGCACCGGGCAAACCTCGGCCCGGGAGGGCGGAGAGCCGCCGACTACTACGGCGGCGACCCGGCAGACCTCCCGCACATGCCCGCCGTACCCGAACCGCAGTTACCCGCCACAGCCGCTGGCGCAGCTCGCGATGTCGGCGGAAGCGTCGCGCCCGGTCACGGAGACGGCAGGGACGCCGCGCCGGAGCCGCCGTTGCGGCCCAGGGGCGCCGCGAGCGCAGCGGAGCGGGCGCCTGCAAGCACACGGACAAGCGACTGGCAGGCCGAAGCCGACTGAGGAGAGGCATGACACCGTGATCGACATAGCGACATCCCGGCACGCCAGCGGAGTATCCCGCGGCCTGGCTGCCTGGATGGCACAGCTCCAGCGGCAGCTGGCCAACCGCGTGCACGCAGACGGGGACGACTTCGCCCGCGAGCACAGGTGGGCGATCGCCACCACCACGGGACGGCTCGGACTCGGCACCCGGGCTTACCGTGACCCACGGTTCGGGCAGCGCGCGCCAGCAGCCCGCCAGCGCTCAGGGTGCACTGGAGGTAGGTCCGATGCACGATCAGGCTAGCCTGTCAGCCCCCGCCACACCTGATGAAGGCAGCGCGATGCTACTGCCCGGTGTGCTGGAGGCAGTAATCCGGGCGCTTGCTGGGGCGCTCACACCTGGCGACGCACAGCCGGCGCAGTCGGCCGCTCGCGCCGGCAACAGGCCGCTGCTGGACCTGGAGGAGACAGCGGAGCTTCTTGGCGTCAGTCGTATGACGGTCGCACGCATGGCCGATGAGGGGCTATTGCCATCTGTGGTAGTTCGCCGGGGACGGGTGCAGAAGACGCGCCGCATCCCGCGGGCGTTCGTGGACCGGATGGTGGCGGACGCTGGCGCAGGTGCGCAGGTGGACATCGAGGAATATGCAGCCGCTTGGCTCGTGGAGCACGCTCATACGCGAGGCGCCACGGCACCGCATGGGAACCGGGGGACAGGGACGCTCGACACGACGGCGCAGCGGCCGGCGGTCGGTGGCGCTGCCCGAACTGGGACCGAGAGCACGGCGTTGCCTCCGACGGTGTGATGTGAAGCGGCCACCTGATACCCAATCCCTGTGCCCTGCCTGGAAAGGTGAAGGGGTCACAAGGCACCTCGGCGGAGCCGGTAGTGTTGCATAGGAGCTACACTGAAGCGTATCTCCTATGCAACCTGCGGGAGGTTTGTGATGGCGGAGCCGCTCGATGTGAGCCTGCACGAGCGCCGCCGGGCGCGCCGGATGCAGGACCCGGAGTACCGAGCAGCGTATGACCGCATGGCCGGTGAGATTGCCCAGACTGATGCGGTGATCCGGGAACTGGATGAGCTGCGGATCGATCTTGGGATGTCAAAGGCCGAACTCGCCCGGCGCATCAACCGGAACGCCTCCACCATCAGGCGCCTGTTCACCGCGAGCCAGGCACGGCCAGAGCTGCCGCTCGTCGCGGCAATCGCGGATGCTCTTGGCGCCGAGCTGCGGGTCGTTCCCAGGCCTGAGCACTCGCAGCGGGCTGCGCACGGCCCGGGCCCGGCCGATCGCGCAGCCGCCTCGTAGTGGTCGCGGGCCGCTATCGTCAGCGGCATGCCCTCGAAGCGGCAGGGCCAGCGCGGTGCCCTGGGCGCTTCCGGCCGTGCGTCCGGCGAGCGGGTGCCCTGGGCCGTCATCTACTACCAGGCGCCGGACGGCACCGTGCCGGTGCTGGAGTTCCTCAATGGTTGCCCGGGCAAGATCGACGCGGAGTTCACCGCTGTGCTCGACG
>Ga0209648_10005135_pt1 | contig 11174 bp, 10 predicted proteins | sample GraSoi2013_115cm_FD_185830 | JGI IMG/M metagenome (GOLD analysis project Ga0209648, IMG submission 185830) | Grasslands soil microbial communities from the Angelo Coastal Reserve, California, USA - Sample 9_17_2013_115cm (SPAdes) (version 2) | ecosystem: Environmental > Terrestrial > Soil >...
CAATCTGGGCTATCTGGATCCGCGCACGATCGACGTTGCCGACTGGGAGGGTCGTCAAGCAGATGGTGTCCTTGTCGTCCACAACGCCGGCGAGATGCTTTACCGCGCCAAGGACGTCTCGTTGACGCCAAGGCTCTAGCCGAGGCGCAGCTCGTCCAGGATGTCTTGGGCGATCACTTCTGGAGAGCCACCGACGTCGACCTGGATCGCCGGCTCGTCTGGTTTGGGTTCCTCGAGGGCGGCCAGCTGACTGTCCAGAAGCGTGGGCGGCATGAAGTGACCGTGGCGAGCCGCCAGCCGCTGTGCGATCGTCGTCTTCGCGCCGGCCAGGAACACGAACACGACGCCATAGCCTCGTCGGTTGATGAGGTTTCGGTAGGAGCGCTTCAGCGCTGAACATGTGATGACTCCGCTCTGCTGGTCGTCCAGGCGCTCGTCCACCCAATCGGCGACCCGCAGCAACCAGTCCTGACGATCTGCGTCAGTCAGCGGGCTACCTGCTCGCATTTTCTCGATGTTCGACCCAGAGTGCAGCGTGTCGCCTTCCTCCAGCACCCAGCCCAGACGCGCCGCAAGGATCCTCGCTACGGTCGTCTTGCCGCTCCCCGATACGCCCATCACCACGAGGACCAGGGGCTTCCCCTCAATTGAAGCAAGCTTGCTCATTCAGGTAGGGATCATCTCGTCGACACTCCGGGGGCGACCCACCTCCGATTCTCGGTCCAGTCGTGACCAGCGGTTCGTCTCCACGGCTATCGCTTCGCGCAGCTTATCGTCCCATTCAAGCTTGGCCGATCAAGACCGGAAGGAATCGCGAGGCGGTGACTTATGCTTGCGGAGTTCAGTGGGCCTTTACCAATTGCTTTACGTCATCCGCCATTAAGTCGGGCTGTCGATCGTGAACGACGGCATCGTCGCGAGCTCGCTCCCCGGATTCGACGATCTCCCCGGCGCAATGGTCGGCTACGACGATCAGGGCCGAGTTACGCAAGCCAACCGTGCTGCGGTCGAGATGCTCGGCCTTGCCTCTGAGCAAGACATCGTCGGTTCCCTGGCAGTCGACGCCGGATGGCATCGCACGGACGCGGCGGGCTGGCCGGATCTCGATAACCTCCATCCGGCTGTCGCAGCGATCCAGACAGGACAGCCTCAACTCCGGATCGTAAACCGCTGCAACCGTCCCGACGGGTCGGAAGTATGGATCCAGGTTGACGCGATTCCGGTGATGGGCGGCCACGCTGTCATAGGCGTGCTGGCTACCTTGACTGATATCAGCAACGTCGTGATGGACTCACGACTTCCACGCCCGCGCTATGGGGACGACGCGCTCGCGGAGGTCACCGCCCAACTTGCCGCGGCCAGGCTCGATCCCGCAGCCATTCTCACGGCGGTTACTGGCACCCTGAGCAGGCTTCGGTCAGGGACGTGGGTCGCCTCCCTGATCAACAAAGATCCGCGCACTTCGCGCGTGGTGGCGGCGAACGATGCAGATCCATTGGTCGCCCGCTATATCGAGGACATGCAACTTTCGCCGACCTCGCCGACGTTCACGATGGCCACGCAGGTCATCGAAACTGGCGAGCCGGTCCTCATACCAACAGTGCCCTACGACGAGTTTGTCGCCATGCTCAGGGACGACGTTCGCGAATACCTCAGCAAGAACCAGCCGCCGGTGAACAGCCCGGTGAGATATCTGGGCGTGCTGGTGGTGCCGATGAGGGCCAGGGGTGCAACGGTGGGGACGCTTGGCCTCTTCGAGCGGCGCTCGTCGAATCCATTGACGGAACACGACGTCCGCTGGCTGCAGGTGATCGCGGACCGAGCCGGCCTCGCGGCGGAGAACGCGCAGCTTTACGTTGATGCCATCAGTCGGCTGGAGCGGCTGTCCGCCCTGCGCAACGTGGGCCTGGCCATCACCGGGAGCCCCGATCTCCGACTAACGCTGCACGTGATCCTCGACCAGGTTGCGGCCGGGCTGGGGGTGGATGCTGCGGACATTCTCATGCTCGAAGAAAAGGACGCGACGCTGGGGCTGGTCGCGAGCACGGGATTCCAATCGACATCGATTCCGGACTACCGCCTGCCCGTCGACGAGGGCCTCCCCGGCCGTGCCATGCTCGGCCAACGCATCGAGACCGTCACGGCGCTAGGGGCCTTCACCCAGTTTCGCCGGCGCTCGCTCTTCGCGCGAGAGGGCTTCCGCTCGTACGGCGCAGTGCCTCTGATCGCCCGTGGAAAGCTGACGGGGGTGCTCGAGGTCTTTCATCGCAGTCAGCTTCAGCCCGACCAGGAATGGCAGGAGTTCTTCGAGACGCTGGGCAGCGAGGCTGCCATTGCCATCGACAACGCCGGCATGCATGATCGGCTGCAGAGGACCGGATCCCCGGCGGCGGCGAAAGCCCCCGCCCCCGACCTGACGAAGCTGGAGAACGAGATCCTTACGCTGCTGGTCGAGGGTGACTCGAACCGGGAAATCGCAGTCAAGGTTCACCTGAGCCCGAACACGATCAAGTCCCACGTCCGTCAGTTGCTGCAAAAGCTGGACGTCGACAATCGAACCGAGCTGGCACGGAAGGCCACACGCGAAGGTTGGTTATAGGCCAATAAGCGATCCCTATACCCAATCGGGTATGTAATTTCACCCGCTTGGGGTGTTAATTCATCCACCTTGATAGTGGGCGATGGGCTGGGCCAGACGTACGCTCGGCAGGTCGCACACGAGGAGTGGGTGCGACGACCATGGCTGCCCGCCCTGTTTTCATTACCGCGTCGCGGCGACCCTTGCCACCGGCGGCAGAGGAGAGCGCCGTAGCCGCGGGGCCCCGCCCCGAGGCCCTGCTGGCAGTGATCGCAGTCGCGCTCGTCTTGATGATCGGACCGGCGCTCATCGGGGTGCTCTCATTCCTGGATGCGAACCTCATGAGAGGCGATGGAGGGTGGGCCAAGGAGGTGCCCGCCTGGCTTCGTCACCTCAGCGACGCACGAATGGTTCTCGCTCTTGGCCTGACCGCAATGGTCGCGCGCGCGAAGGAGGACTCGTGACGCTGGCCGACGGATTCACTCTGGGCCAGTACCGGATCGTCGCCTGCATCGGCCGCGGCGGGATGGCGACCGTCTATAGGGCCCGCCAGGCCTCCCTCGATCGCGACGTCGCGATCAAGGTCCTGCCCGATTTCTTCGCCGAGGACGAGGGTTACCGCGAGCGCTTCCAGCAAGAGGCGAAGTCGATCGCGAGGCTCAAGCACCCGAACATCCTCAACGTCTTCGATTTCGGGCAGGAGCGCGGCATCACGTATCTGGTCCTCGAGCTCGTGGAGGGTGGAACTCTCTCGGAGCGCCTCGGCCGCCCGATGGATCTCCAAGAGGCCGTCCGGATCATCCGGCCAATCGCAAGCGCGCTCGATCATGCGCACGCCCAAGGCGTCCTGCATCGCGACATCAAGCCATCGAACATCCTCATCCACCGAGACGGGACTCCTGTGCTCGGCGACTTCGGCCTGGCGAAGATCGCCGGCTCGGTCCGCAGGCTGACGGCCAGCGGCACGGTCCTCGGCACGCCCGAGTACATGTCGCCGGAGTACGGCGCCGGCGAACCTATCGGTCCATCATCTGACCTGTACTCCCTCGCCGTCGTGGCGTACGAGATGCTCACAGGCCGGGTCCCTTTCGAGGCCGATACGCCGGCGGCTGTGCTCCTGTCGCACATCAACAAGGCCGTGCCGCCGACACGCGAGCTCGTCGGAGAGCTTTCAGGCCACGTCGAGGATGCCCTGCGAAAGGCGCTGGCCAAGAACCCGCTCGAGCGCTTCGACAGCGCTACTCAATTCGTCGCTGCCTTGACTCCCGCCGCATGGGTGCACGCAGAGCGGCCCGAGACAATCCCGCCGGCGCGCCCGCAACACAACGGGAAAACGGCATCGCGGTCGCTGCCGACTGTGCTCGTGGTTGACGATAGCGCCGCCAACCGCGAGCTGATCGAGGCCTGCCTTGCCGGCATCGACTGCCGGGTCCGGCTCGCGGGCGACGGCCCAAGCGCGCTGGCCGCGATCGAGGCGGCCGCACCTGACCTTGTCCTTCTGGACGTTCAGATGCCCGGGATGGACGGCTATACCGTCTGCAGGCGGCTGAAGGCCAACTCGGCGCTCCGGCTTGTGCCGGTGGTCATGATCACAGCTCTCGACCGCTCAGACGATCGGGTCCAGGCCCTCGAGGCCGGGGCGGACGATTTCATGTCCAAGCCGGTCGAGCGCCTGGAGCTCGTCGCGCGGGTTCGGTCGGCACTGCGTCTGAAGGCGCTATACGACCGGCTGGACAGCGCTGAGCACGTGATCTACAGCCTCGCGGCCGCGGTGGAGGCCAAGGACGCGTATACGGAGCGGCACACCAATCGTGTCGCAGAGTCGGCGCGCTATCTCGGTGGGCGCATGGGCCTCCCCGAGGAGGACCTCGACGCCCTGTATCGCGGCGGGATCATCCATGACATCGGCAAGATCGGCGTGCCGGACGCCGTCCTCCAGAAGCCGGGACCCCTCGACGCGGACGAGCTCGTGCTGATGCGCGCGCACCCCGAAATTGGAGAAAACATCGTGCGCCCGTTGCGTACCGGCTCTGACCTGCTGCCAATCGTCCGCCATCACCACGAAGCATTCGACGGGCACGGTTACCCGGACGGCTTGCGAGGCACGGCCATCCCGCTCCTGGCGAGGATCGTCGCGGTCTGTGACGCTTTCGACGCGCTGACCAACGACCGCCCTTACAGGCCGCGCCTCTCGGAGCGCGAGGCGCTCGCGATCCTGACTGGTGGAGCCGGCCGGCAATGGGACCCGCAGCTCGTCAGCTTGCTTACAGGCGAGATCCCCGCCCTCCACCGACTCGGGGCCGCTTAAGGCAGCGCAATGAAAAGCATCATCGATTTCATGCAGAACGTCGACGCGCTTGCCTTCGTCGTTCTTGGTGTCGCGGTCGGAATCGGCTGGGCGAGGCGCCGGGACCGCTCCCTCGGCTTCCTCGCCCTGGCCATTGTTCTTCTCTCGGCAGTCTCCCTGCTCGGGCGCCTGCCGCAACTGCTGGGGTTCACGCCGCCCCTGATGTCGGAGATAAGCCTCATCGCCTTTGTCGGCTGCGGGTACGCCCTGCTTCGGTATCGCGCATCGCTCATTTCCCTTCCCAGCCGCTGGCATGCCGTTGCGGTCGTGGCCGTGGCGGCTGCCGGCGGATCATTCATAGTGGCGCGCTACCTGGCGACACTGAAAGCGATCCCGGCCGGAGTCGAGGCGGCCGCCGCCATTGCACTGATACTGGGCTGGGCCGCGATCGTGATCGAACCCATCGTCCGTTTCTGGCTCGTCGCGCGTGGGCTGCCTGCGGTCCAGGCTTGGCGCCTGCGATCGTTGAGCCTCGGCTTTGCGGGCATCGTCGCCATCCTTCTAATTGCGGTCGGAGCCGGGACTGCGGCGTCCAACCAGGCCGTGCAGCTGGCGATCCAGCTGATAGTGCTCGCCATCGTCCCCCTCCTGTATGTCAGTTTCGCGCCGCCCGCGTGGCTGCGCCGCGAGTGGCGGGCGTCTGAAGAGGAGGGCCTGAGAGTCTTCATGCAGGACCTGCTGCTCCTGCACGAGAGCCGGGCCAGCCTCGCCAACCGAGCGCTCGAATGGGCGATGAGACTGGCCGGCGGTGCGTCGGCGGTGGCCCTGGAAGCGGACGGAGGCCTGCTGGCCTCTCGAGGTCTGGATCCTGACCAGGTGGCGCAGATCAAGCACGCGACAGCGTCGCTCCGCCCGGGCGTGAATCGCGTCGAGCTCGACGGCGCTGACACATTGCTCCTCTTGCTGCAAATCGGCGGCATGAAAGACGGCGGACGCCTCGCAGTGCTCGCGGGGCCTTTCACACCAGGCTTCGGCACAGACGAGATCAGGCGTGTTCAGCAGTTCATGACCGCCGTGGCCGCGGCGCTGGATCGGGCCCGATTGCTCGAGCAGCTGAAGGAAACAAACGTCGAGCTGCAGGCCGCGAACCGGCACAAGAGTGTCTTCCTTGCGAGCATGAGCCACGAGCTCCGGACCCCGTTGAACGCGATCCTGGGCTTCTCGGAGTTGCTCATCGACGCACCCGCCGGACAACACACGCCTGCCACCCAGCTGAGATTCCTGCAGCAGATCCACTCGAGCGGGAAGCACCTGCTTGGCCTGATCAACGACATCCTCGACCTCTCCAAGATCGAGGCCGGCCAGATGGAGCTGCGGCTTCAGATGGTGGCGATCTCTGACGTGGCCGACCAGGTGCGAAACACCGTGGAACCGCTGGCATCGCAAAAACAGATCCGCCTCGAGACGGACGTCAACGGCCTGGGCGAAATTGAGGCCGACGCCAGCAAGCTCAAGCAGATGCTCTTGAACCTGGTCTCCAACGCAATCAAGTTCACGCCCGAGGGCGGTTCGGTGTTCATCTCCGGCAAGCGCTTGCCCAGCGCGGCCGAGATCTCGGTCAGGGACACCGGCATCGGCATCGCCCAGTCTGACCAGTCGCGTATCTTCCACGAGTTCCAGCAGGTCGACGCTGGGGTCGACCGCCAGCAACAGGGCACCGGTCTTGGTCTCACCCTGACGCGTCGCTTCGCCAGGCTCCATGGCGGGGACGTGCGCGTCGACAGCGAGCCCGGCAAGGGAAGCGTATTCACAATCCGCATGCCTTTGCGGGCGGTGCCCCTGGGGCGCGTAGTCGAGCCGTTGGACTCTCGGATACCGACCTCTGGAGCCCATGCGTCCGGCCCGCTGGTATTGGTTGTGGAAGACGATCCGCCTGCCGCCGAACTGCTGGCTCGGCAGCTAGAGCGTGCCGGCTTCCGCACGGAGACCGTTCGCAGCGGCGCCGATGTGATCGACAAGGCCCGCAAGATGAAGCCGGCCGCCATCACCCTTGACATCCTGCTTCCCGACCTCGACGGTTGGGAAGTTCTCAATCGCCTCAAGCACGACGAGTCAACGAGCTCGATCCCGGTGATCGTGATCAGCGTCGTCGACAATCCCGAGCTCGGGATTGCGCTCGGCGCCCTCGATTACTTCGTCAAGCCGGTGCCCGCGAACGAGCTCATCACCCGCCTGCGCCGGTTCCACTTCGGCCCCAATGGCGCCCGCGACAAGACGCAGGTCCTGGTCGTCGATGACGAGCGCACCAACCGAGACTGGCTCACGGAGGTGCTGGAGCCGGCCGGCTTCGGCGTGATCCCCGCCGTCGGCGGTCGTGAAGCTATCGAGCTGGCGCGATCCCGGCGCCCTGACCTGGTGTTGCTCGATCTGATGATGCCGGATGTGTCGGGCTTCGACGTCGTCGAAGCAATCCGCTCGGACAAGGCGACGGCGAGTACGCCGATCATGGTCCTCACGGCCAAGGATCTCACCGAGGCCGACAAGCGGCAGCTGAACGGCCGTGTGTCGAACATCCTTCAACGAGGCTCGACCGGGGCATCAGACCTCGTGAGCCTGCTCCGCGAGGTGATCGCCCCGAAGGCTCGCGACCTGTGAGCTCGCCCACTCTCGTCCTTGTCGTCGAGGACAACGAGGTCAACCAGCTGTTGACCGCGTCGGTGCTCGAGCGCGAAGGCTTCGCCGTCGACCTCGCCCGAACTTCCACCGAAGCGATGGAGCGGATTCGCGCCCACACGCCGGACGTCATCCTCATGGACGTCCAGCTTCCCGGACTGGACGGGCTATCGTTCACACGCAAGCTCAAGGCCGATCCCGCAACAGCGGGAATCACTATCGTCGCGGTGACAGCTCATGCCATGGCCGGCGACCGCGAGCAGACGCTGGCCGCCGGATGCGCGGGATACATCTCCAAGCCGATCGACACTCGGACCTTCGGCCGCCAGGTCCGCGAGTTCCTTGGCCCCACAGCAATCGCGTGAGAGCGAACTGACGCTGTGCCTAGTGGCCGACCGTGCTCCCACGAGGTGGCCAAATCAGCTCGCTATCGACTGGCAGGCGCTCGGCCATTGGGGGAGCCACGTCTTCTACAGTCTTGAGGAGACTGGTCAAAGCCGACGACGTGTTGTCTCGGATATAGGCCACTCCATATTCGATAACGGGCGTGGGCGACAACGGACGGTAGTCCAGGCCATCGCTCCGAGCGCGGGCGGCGCGATGTTCCGTCATAAGGGCGACTGCATTGCCCGCCTGAGCAAGCGCAGCGCTCATTTGGTCCGGCGGCTCCTCTCGGACGACATTCGGCGGCTCCCCGATGTACTTGGTGAGCCAACCGAGGCTCGCGGCCGCAAGGGGCGCGTTCACGCCTGACGACGAAACAGCGATCATCGGCTCGCCCCGAAGACATTTGATCGGCACGCGCTCCATCTGCATCAGGGGGTGGGTCGCCGCCATCACCACCACCAGCTCGTGACGGTCCAACGGACGCATTGCCACACCTCTGTGCTCTCCAATGGACACGCCAACGAACGCAAAGTCCACTTCCCCGGCAATGAGCCGGTCGATATTTACCTGCGAGTAGCCCGACGTCATCTCGAGCTTGATCGCCGGGTGGCGGCGGCGGAACTCAGCAACTATGGTCGCTGGCAGACCGGCATCCCATAAGGTCAGATAGGCGATGCGCAAGCGACCGAGAATGCCGGACGCGTAATCACTCAGTGCCAGCAACGCTCGATCCTCGGCTTGCACCAGACCCCTGGCGTGCTCGATGAAAGCCTCCCCTGCCGGCGTCAGGCGCACCTCGCGCGCGTTTCGCTTGAGAAGTTGCACCCCCAACTCACGTTCCAGCACCTGGATCCGCTGCGTTAGAGCGGGTTGGGTGAGTCTGAGACTCACAGCCGCGTGGCCGTAATGGCCATATTCGGCGATGGCCACAAATGCCCTCAGATGGCGCAGCTCCACGGTCCGGTGCCCTAGAAGGGCTCCGACCGAACGCACCAGGGCCAATTCATGATTGCACCATCGTACTGGGTGACCATGCGACGCTCGTGGGAGGCGCATCGTTTCACGGCCGACGTGAGAATCACGGATTCGCATTGCAAGATCACCCTTGCCCATCGATAGCGGGCGGAGGGCGGAGGGTGCTCTATAGCAAGACCCCGTGCCTCAATTACATGCCTGCGTCCTGATCGACCGAGGTCCGCGGCCTCACCCGTCTACCTCACGGGGCTGCCGAAGCGCTCCGCCGACACCACCTGATCGAACGGGTTGCGCTTTTTCTTGCCGATCACCTTTCGTCTCGGATAACCGAACGGGATGACGGCCAGAACGTCGTACGTGTCGGGCAGCCCAAACTCCTCTCGCACGCTCTCCAGACCTGTGAAACCGGTCCAGTTTGAGCCGACGCCGTCGCCCCAGGCCACCAGCATCATCGACTGGATGGCGCGGCTCGCGTCGGAGACTGCCGACCCGCTTCCTTTCTCATAAGCGACGATGACCGCTGCGGCGGCGTTCGATATGTACGGACCCGTCCGGACGAGCGATCCGAGCTTGCGGAGTGCCTCACGCTTGCGGACGAGCACGAAATGCCAGGGCTGGCGGTTGGCTGCGCTCGCCGTGAGGTGAGCGGCCTCGACGATCCGTCTGATCGCTTCCTCCGGCACCTCTTTGTCCTGATACTCACGTACCGCCATGATCGTGCGCGCCACTTCGAAAACCTGGTTCGGCATGCGCTCATTGTCCTAGGTTTGCGCCCAGACCTAGCTACGAGTACACCAGCGATCTGGCGCATACCATGTGAAAGGATGGGCGAGCGATACGAATTTACTGACGTATGGGCCATTTCAGCGGGGATCGACGTCGCGTGGCGGATGGTTGATGACGTCGCCAGTTGGCCCAAGTGGTGGCCAGACTATCGCTTCACAGAAATCGTTTCGGACGTAAGACATGGGACAGGCACGCGATGGCATGTAAAGGTGAAGTCAGACCTTCCCTACACACTCGACTTCAACTTCACCGTCCTGTCTCACGAACCGCCCCGGTACGTTCGCACCCGCGTCGAAGGTTTTTTTGAAGGCGAAATCGACTGGCGCCTGGAACAACTGCCTCGGGGCATGACCCGTATGACGCTTCATGAACAAACCGAAACCAGGTGGGCGCTCATCAACGCGACCGCAAAGCTGGGTGGTCGACGCCTTCTGGAGCGGAACCACAAGGCGGCGATGCGCCGCGGCGAATTGGGCATGGAAGCTGCCCTCGCGAGAGGCTATCTGCCACCTGACCTCGACGCAACTGCTGGACCGGATGGAATTCCCGCTGCTGAGTAGAGCGAGGTCGAACGCGGGTTGGGCACGGACGAGGGATCCGAAATTAGCGTGTCGAATGCCCGGCGGGATCAGGTGAGAATGCCGGTCGATTGGCCGACCTCGATCAAGTGGCCGTCGGGGTCTCGGATATACGCGCGGATCTCGCGTCCATGGTCCTTGGGCTCAGTGAGGAACGCTGCGCCCTTCGCCGACCATTCCTTGTAGGCCTTGGCAATGTCAGCGACGCGAATGTTGAGGAATGCGCTTGTGCGGTTGGGGTCGGGTGGCGTAGTGAGAGTGACGGTGGGCTTGTCGTCTGTAGGACCGCCCCCGACATTGAGGATCAGCCACGTGTTCGCAACCTTCATGATGACCGGGTCGCGCTCGATGAGAACCTGACCGTCGAACAGCGATCGATAGAACTCACGGGACCGGTCCTGGTCGGAAACCACCAGAAAGTGCGTAATGACGAAACCATCCTTCGGCGCGGGAAAGTCCTCTGGGTTCATCTAACAACCTCCACTTTTCGTTCGCGAGCCGGCGTTCCGACCACTCTACGGGCTCGTTAGGCTAAGTCAGGGCCGCGGCCGGAAATACGGCAGCCGGGGCTCGCCCGTGAGTGTGACCTCAACCGGCATCGCCACCCGAACCGCGGCAGGTTCCACGTCGATTAGTCCGGTGAGCATTCGCCCACCCTCCTCGAGGTCCACAAGCGCGACCACGTACGGCGCCTCAGCGTGGAACTCGGCCGGTGCTCGGTGAACCACGGTGAACGAATAGACCGTGCCTCTACCGCTGACGGTTACCCATTTCAGGTCGACGCCGCCGCAATGCGGGCAAAGCGAGCGCGGGTAAAAGACATGCCGCCGGCAGCTTTGGCAGCGCTGCACATCGAGCCTGCCGGCGGCCACCGCGTCCCAGAAGGGTGCAGTCTCGGGGTCGGAAACCG
>Ga0209648_10005136_pt1 | contig 11172 bp, 6 predicted proteins | sample GraSoi2013_115cm_FD_185830 | JGI IMG/M metagenome (GOLD analysis project Ga0209648, IMG submission 185830) | Grasslands soil microbial communities from the Angelo Coastal Reserve, California, USA - Sample 9_17_2013_115cm (SPAdes) (version 2) | ecosystem: Environmental > Terrestrial > Soil >...
AGCCCCAACCGGACGAGAGCGAAGCCGACGAGCTGGCTCTCGAATCTGGCGTGCCCGAGGGTCGTGCCGGAGACGTGCTTGACGAGCCAGAACCGGAGGCGGCCGACGCCGCGCCCGGTGCTGCGCCGGATGGTGCCGAGCCGGAGCCCGACGACCCGGTAGCCGAGTTCAAGCGGCAGCTGCGGATGCTTCCTGGCGACTGGTACGTCGTGCACTCATACGCCGGTTATGAGAACCGGGTCAAGACCAATCTGGAAAGCCGCACCCAGTCGCTGAATATGGAGGATTACATCTTCCAGATCGAGGTGCCGACCCACCAGGTGACCGAGATCAAGGGCGGCAAACGCCAGCAGGTCTCGGAGAAGGTGCTCCCCGGATACATCCTGGTCCGAATGGAACTGACCGACGAGTCGTGGGCCGCGGTCCGCAACACGCCCGGTGTGACCGGCTTTGTCGGGCTCTCGAGCAAGCCGTCACCGCTCAGCCTCGACGAGGTCGCGCAGCTCCTCGCGCCCGAGCCGGAGGAGCAGGCGAAGAAGAAGGAAGAAGAGCGCACGGTCGTGGACTTCGCGGTCGGCGAGTCGGTTACCGTCATGGACGGGCCGTTTGCCACACTGCCCGCCACGGTCAACGAGATCAACGCGGATACCCAGAAGCTCAAGGTGCTGGTGTCGATCTTCGGCAGGGAGACCCCTGTCGAGCTCTCCTTCGACCAAGTGGCAAAGATCTGAAAAGTTAGGATTCTGCAGACATGCCTCCAAGGAAGAGGATCGCGGCGGTTGTCAAGGTGCAGCTGCCGGCCGGGCAGGCCACCCCGGCGCCGCCGGTCGGCACCGCGCTCGGCCCGCACGGCGTCAACATCATGGACTTCTGCAGGCAGTACAACGCCGCGACAGAAGCACAGCGCGGGAACGTGATCCCGGTTGAGATCACCATCTTCGAGGACCGATCGTTCACGTTCATCACGAAGACGCCTCCGGCGCCCGAGCTGATCAAGAAGGCGGCCGGCGTGGAGAAGGGCAGCGGCGAGCCGCACACGACCAAGGTCGGCTCGATCACGGCCGCCCAGGTCCGTGAGATCGCACAGACGAAGATGCCCGACCTGACCGCGAATACGATCGAGGCCGCCGAGAAGATCATCGCCGGTACGGCACGTTCCATGGGCATCACGGTCGAGGGCTGACCGCCGCGCCTCCGCACCGCGGCGGCCGCCCGGCCGCGGCCGCCTCAACCACCGTGGCAGGGCCCGCGCTGGCCCGCAGACCACGTCCTCCTCGGCAAGCAGAAGGAGACAGCACATGAAGCGCAGCAAGGCGTACAGAAAAGCCACCGAGCTGATCGACCGGAGCAGGCTCTACACTCCGGCCGAGGCGGCGACGCTGGCCAGGAAGACCGCGACGACGAAGTTCGACCCGACCGTCGAGGTCGCGCTCCGGCTCGGAGTCGACCCTCGCCGGGCCGATCAGATGGTCCGCGGCACGGTCAACCTCCCCAACGGCACGGGCAAGACCGCCAGGGTCCTTGTCTTCGCGACCGGCCAGCGCGCCGAAGAGGCCCGCGAGGCGGGTGCCGACTACGTGGGCACCGACGACCTGATCGAGCGGATCCAGGGTGGCTTCCTTGACTTCGACGCTGTCGTGGCGGCCCCCGATCTGATGGGCAGGGTCGGCAGGCTGGGCCGGGTGCTCGGCCCGCGCGGCCTGATGCCCAACCCGAAGACGGGGACGGTCACCAACGACGTGGCCAAGGCCGTCACCGACATCAAGGGCGGCAAGATCGAATTTCGGGTGGACCGCCACGGCAACCTGCACTTCGTGATCGGCAAGGCGTCGTTCCCCGAGGTCGCCCTCGTGCAGAACTACGCCGCCGCGGTGGACGAGGTCATCCGGCTGAAGCCCGCCGCGGCCAAGGGCCGTTACCTGCGGAAAGCGGCGTTCGCCACCTCCATGGGCCCGAGCATCCCCGTCGACCCGAACAAGACGCGCGGCCTCACCGACGAGCTTGAGGACGCGGCGGCCGGCTGAGCCGCCGGATTCGTGGCCCGAACCGGGCCGGGGTTCGATTGAGGTAGACTGGCTGCACCGAAGACCGCTGGTTGAAGCTTCGCCGCCGTAAGGAAGCGGAGCTGCCGAAGGTTCCGCGTGAGCGGACGGCCTGCGCAGGTGAGTTGAGCGCTGAACTTCTGTCGTGGCCTGGTGCCTGTCGTGGCCGGGTGCACGACGTCGCTACGCCCCGGCCGCCGTGCGCCCGGGGCGTTTCCTTTCGCGGCCTTCACCGGCGTGCCCTCAGGAGCCCTGGTCGTACCCGGCCGCTGTCAGCGTCGGGGTCGTCGGGGTCGTCAGGGGCTGGCACTTCGGGTCCGGGCTGTCCGGGCTGTCCGGGCGGCGCTTCGGTTCCCGGGGCGGCCCAAGGACCAAGCAGGGAGGAAGGAGGCTCATGGCGAGAGCCGACAAGGTTGCCGCGGTCGCTGAGCTCGCGGAGAGATTGCAGAGTTCGAACGGCGCCATGTTGACCGAATACCGCGGGCTAACCGTGGCTCAGCTTGCCGAGCTGCGCCGCTCCCTCGGTGACAACGCCACGTTCACCGTGGTCAAGAACACGCTCACCAAGATCGCGGCTAAGGATGCCGGGATGGAGGAGCAGATCGCCAGCCTCCTCAGCGGGCCCTCGGCGATCGCGTTCGTCCAGGGTGACGTGGTCGAGGCCGCCAAGGGGCTGCGCGATTTCAGCCGCGCCAACCCGCTTCTCGTCATCAAGGGCGGGGTTCTCGACGGCGCCGCGCTGACCGCGGCGGAGATCACCAGGCTGGCTGATCTTGAGTCGCGCGAGGTGCTCCTCGCGAGGCTCGCGGGCGCGATGAAGGCATCGATGGCGCGCGCCGCGGCAACGTTCAACGCCCTGCCGACCCAGCTCGCTCAGCTCGCCGAGGCGCTTCGCGTCAAGCGGGAGGAGGAGGGCACGGCGGACGCCGCCGGACCGGCCGCGGAAACGGAGCCATCCGCGCCGTGATGCGCATCGCGTCACCGCGTAACCCTCGCACCACCGCGACGGCCGCCCATCGTCGGGCGACCCGCGCACATCCGAAGATCTGCTGGTGGCCGGCGGTCACCGGTGGGACATAGCACACACGAAGGAATTACCACGATGGCGAAGCTCAGCACCGAGGACCTGCTCGACGCGTTCAAGGAGATGACACTCCTTGAGCTGTCCGAGTTCGTCAAGCAGTTCGAGGACACGTTCGACGTCAAGGCCGCCGCGCCCGTCGCGGCCGTCGCCGCGGCACCCGCTGGCGCGGGTGCCGCGGAGGCAGCCGAGGAGGAGCAGGACGAGTTCGACGTCATCATCGAGGTTGCGGGCGACAAGAAGATCCAGGTCATCAAGGAGGTCCGCAGCCTTACGAGCCTCGGCCTCAAGGAGGCCAAGGACCTGGTCGACAGCGCGCCGAAGGCGCTGCTCGAGAAGGTCAACAAGGAGACCGCGGAGAAGGCCAAGGCGGCCCTCGAGGGCGTCGGCGCGACGGTCACGGTCAAGTAGCGGCCGACCGCACCGCTTGGCGAGGAGGCCCACCCCGAAATTCGGGGTGGGCCTCCTCGCTCGCTTCATGATCGCGCTATCTGCCGTGAACGAGGCCGCACCGCTCGTGATCTTGAACCGTCAAGATCACGAGGTGCGGTGTTCCCCGGTGACAGATCGGCCCAGGCGTGCCAGGGGATGCGGGGCCCCGCCGCGCGGGCGGCGGGCCGGGCCATTCGGGGCGGGGGGTGCGTGGACGTGCCACGCGTGCGGTGCGGCGTCACGTCGCGCGGCGGGCGGGTCACGTCGCACGTTGGGACACGCCGCGCGGAGCCGTTGGGGGAATAGTAGGGTGTACCCGCTTGATCGCGACCGTACACCTGCTGCGTGCTGTGGTGTCCCTCACCGCGCTGAGATGCCCGTTTATCGGTGTGCGGGCTTGACGTACGGTCGCTGAGGAGCGATGCTGCGGAGCAACCGTGAATCTTCATAGTGGGGTACAGTTGACAGCGGTATGGCCTTCGGCTATGCTGCCCATTTGCGCTGCACTCTAACGTCCTCGGCCCTCCTCGAACCCTGCGGTGTGTCCGTTGGGCGTTTTCGTGCGTGCGATGATTGTCCGCCACAAGCTCGGAAGGACCCCGTTGGCCGCCTCGCGCAGCGCTTCAGCTAACACTCTCGGTCCGCGTCGCGTCTCCTTCGCACGCATCAAGGAACCCCTGGAGGTTCCGGATCTTCTTGCTCTGCAGACCGAATCGTTCGACTGGCTCCTCGGCAACGAGAGCTGGAAGGCCCGGGTCGCGGAGGCCAAGAAGACCAGCCGCAAGGATATCCCGGAGCAGTCCGGCCTGGAAGAGATCTTCGAGGAGATCAGCCCGATCGAAGACTTCTCCGGAACCATGTCACTCTCGTTCCGTGATCATCGGTTCGAGCCGCCCAAGTACTCCGTGGAAGAGTGCAAGGACAAGGACATGACGTACTCCGCCCCGATGTTCGTCACGGCGGAGTTCATCAACAACAGCACAGGCGAGATCAAGAGCCAGACGGTGTTCATGGGCGACTTTCCGCTCATGACCCCGAAGGGCACCTTCATCATCAACGGCACCGAGCGTGTCGTCGTGTCGCAACTCGTCCGCTCGCCGGGCGTCTACTTCGATCGGCAGGTCGACAAGACCTCCGACAAGGACATCTTCAGCTGCAAGGTCATCCCGTCCCGCGGCGCGTGGCTCGAGTTCGAGGTCGACAAGCGGGACAGCGTCGGCGTGCGTATCGACCGCAAGCGCAAGCAGGGCGTCACGGTCCTGCTCAAGGCGCTCGGCTGGGACGAGGCGAGGATCCTGGAGCGGTTCGGCGACTACGAGTCGGTGCGCACCACGCTGGAGAAGGATCACACCTCCGGCCAGGACGACGCGCTGCTCGACATTTACCGCAAGCTGCGCCCGGGCGAGCCCCCGACCCGCGAGTCCGCACAGACACTGCTCGAGAACCTCTATTTCAACCCGAAGCGGTACGACCTCGCCAAGGTCGGCAGGTACAAGGTCAACAAGAAGCTCGGCCTCGACGCGCCGATCGTTCAGGGCACCCTGTCCGAGGACGACATCGTCGCCACGATCGAGTACCTGGTCCGGCTGCACGCGGGCGAGGAGGAGATCACGGTAAGGGACGTCACGGTCCCGGTCGAGACGGACGACATCGACCACTTCGGCAACCGGCGGCTGCGTACCGTCGGCGAGCTCATCCAGAACCAGGTGCGGCTCGGCCTCGCGCGCATGGAGCGCGTGGTCAGGGAGCGGATGACCACCCAGGACGTCGAGGCGATCACGCCGCAGACGCTGATCAACATCCGCCCGGTCGTGGCGTCGATCAAGGAGTTCTTCGGCACCAGCCAGCTCTCGCAGTTCATGGACCAGACCAACCCCCTGGCCGGGCTGACGCACAAGCGGCGTCTGTCCGCGCTCGGGCCCGGCGGCCTGTCCCGTGAGCGGGCCGGGTTCGAGGTGCGCGACGTGCACCCCTCGCACTACGGCCGGATGTGCCCGATCGAGACGCCCGAGGGGCCGAACATCGGCCTCATCGGCTCGCTGTCCTCGTACGGGCGGGTGAACTCGTTCGGCTTCGTGGAGACCCCGTACCGCAAGGTCAACGCGGGCAAGGTCACGGAGCAGATCGACTACCTGACCGCGGACGAGGAGGACAGGCACGTCATCGCGCAGGCGAACACACCGCTTTCCGCTGACGGCTCGTTCGCCGAGAACCGCGTGCTCGTCCGGCGGAAGGGCGGCGAGGTCGACTACATCCAGCCCGACGACGTCGACTACATGGACGTCTCGCCGCGCCAGATGGTCTCTGTCGCGACGGCGATGATCCCGTTCCTCGAGCACGACGACGCGAACCGCGCGCTGATGGGCTCCAACATGCAGCGCCAGTCGGTTCCGCTGCTCCGCAGCGAGGCGCCGCTTGTCGGCACCGGCATGGAGTACCGCGCGGCGACCGACGCCGGCGACGTGATCATCGCGGAGAAGGCGGGCGTGGCCGAGGAGGTCTCCGCCGACTACGTGACGATCGCGGCGGACGACGGCACGAGGACCACCTACCGTGTGGCCAAGTTCCGGCGCTCCAACCAGGGCACCTGCTTCAACCAGAAGCCGATCGTGGACGAGGGCCAGCGGGTCGAGGCCGGCCAGGTCATCGCGGACGGCCCGTGCACTTCCGGCGGTGAGATGGCGCTCGGCAAGAACCTCCTCGTGGCATTCATGCCGTGGGAGGGTCACAACTACGAGGACGCCATCATCCTGTCGCAGCGGCTGGTACGCGACGACGTGCTGTCTTCCATCCACATCGAGGAGTACGAGGTCGACGCCAGGGACACGAAACTCGGGCCAGAGGAGATCACGAGAGATATCCCTAACGTCTCCGATGAGGTGCTCGCCGACCTGGACGAGCGCGGCATCATCCGGATCGGCGCCGAGGTCGTCACGGGCGACATCCTGGTGGGCAAGGTGACGCCCAAGGGCGAGACCGAGCTCACCCCGGAGGAGCGGCTGCTGCGTGCCATCTTCGGTGAGAAGGCACGTGAAGTCCGCGACACGTCGCTGAAGGTGCCGCACGGCGAAGAGGGCAAGGTCATCGGTGTCCGGGTCTTCACCAGGGAAGACGGCGACGAGTTGCCCCCAGGGGTGAACGAGCTCGTGCGCGTCTACGTGGCGCAGAAGCGGAAGATCACCGATGGCGACAAGCTCGCGGGCCGGCACGGCAACAAGGGCGTCATCGCCAAGATCCTGCCAGCGGAGGACATGCCGTTCCTTGAGGACGGCACGCCCGTGGACATCGTGCTCAACCCGCTCGGTGTACCCGGCCGGATGAACGTCGGCCAGGTGCTCGAGACACACCTCGGGTGGGTGGCGCAGGCCGGCTGGAAGGTATCGGGTGACGACCCGTGGCAGAAGCGGCTGCACCAGATCGGTGCCGACGAGGCGCCATCGGGAACACCCGTGGCCACGCCGGTGTTCGACGGAGCACGCGAGGAGGAAATCACTGGCCTGCTCGACGCGGCGCTGCCCAACCGCGACGGCCAGCGCCTGGTCGGCGGCGGCGGCAAGGCGCGGATGTTCGACGGCCGGACCGGTGAGCCGTTCAGGGACCCGATCGCGGTCGGTTACATCTACATCCTCAAGCTGCTGCACCTGGTCGACGACAAGATCCACGCACGGTCGACGGGCCCGTACTCCATGATCACCCAGCAGCCGCTCGGCGGTAAGGCGCAGTTCGGCGGCCAGCGGTTCGGTGAGATGGAGGTCTGGGCGCTCGAGGCCTACGGTGCCGCCTACGCGCTGCAGGAGCTGCTCACCATCAAGTCCGACGACGTCCTCGGCCGGGTGAAGGTCTACGAGGCGATCGTCAAGGGCGAGAACATCCCGGAGCCGGGCATTCCAGAGTCCTTCAAGGTGCTGATCAAGGAGATGCAGTCGCTGTGCCTCAACGTCGAGGTGCTGTCGAGCGACGGCGTATCCATCGAGATGCGCGACACGGACGAGGATGTCTTCCGCGCAGCGGAGGAGCTCGGCATCGACCTGTCCCGGCGCGAGCCGAGCAGCGTTGAAGAGGTCTGAGGCGTGTCGCCCAGACATGCTCCAGAGCCGCGATCTACCTCAGGGGATAACTAAGTGCTCGACGTCAACTTCTTCGACGACCTGCGAATTGGCCTAGCTACCGCTGACGACATCAGGCAGTGGTCACACGGCGAGGTCAAGAAGCCAGAAACTATCAACTACCGCACCCTCAAGCCGGAAAAGGACGGGCTCTTCTGCGAGAAGATCTTCGGCCCCACCCGGGACTGGGAGTGCTACTGCGGCAAGTACAAGCGGGTCAGGTTCAAGGGCATCATCTGCGAGCGCTGCGGCGTGGAAGTTACCCGCGCCAAGGTGCGGCGCGAGCGGATGGGCCACATCGAGCTTGCCGCGCCGGTCACGCACATCTGGTACTTCAAGGGCGTGCCAAGCCGGCTCGGCTACCTGCTCGACCTGGCGCCGAAGGACCTGGAGAAGGTCATCTACTTCGCCGCTTACATGATCACGTATGTGGACGAGGACGGCCGCGGCCGTGACCTGCCCTCGCTCGAGGCCAAGATCTCGGTGGAGCGGCAGCAGCTCGAACAGCGCCGCGACAGCGACATCGAGGCGAGGCAGGCGAAGCTCGAGGCCGACCTGGCCGAGCTCGAGGCGTCCGGGGCCAAGGGTGATGCCCGGCGCAAGGTCCGGGAGAGCGCCGACCGCGAATGCCGGCAGATCCGTGACCGCGTGCAGAAGGAACTGGACCGGCTCGAAGAGGTCTGGAACCGGTTCAAGAACCTGAAGGTCCAGGACCTCGAGGGCGACGAGCTGCTCTACCGCGAGATGCGGGACCGGTTCGGCAGGTACTTCCGCGGCGGCATGGGCGCGCAGGCGATCCAGGAGCGGCTGGCCAACTTCGATCTGGAGGCCGAGGCGCAGAAGCTGCGGGACACCATCCGCACGGGCAAGGGCCAGAAGAAGGCTCGGGCCCTGAAGCGGCTCAAGGTCGTGTCGGCGTTCCTGAACACCCGCAACAGCCCGATGGGCATGGTGCTCGACTGCATTCCGGTGATCCCGCCGGACCTGCGGCCGATGGTTCAGCTCGACGGTGGCCGCTTCGCCACCTCCGACCTGAACGACCTGTACCGCCGGGTCATCAACAGGAACAACCGGCTCAAGCGGCTGCTCGACCTCGGTGCGCCAGAGATCATCGTCAACAACGAGAAGCGGATGCTGCAGGAGGCCGTCGACTCGCTGTTCGACAACGGCCGCCGCGGCAGGCCGGTTACCGGCCCGGGCAATCGCCCGCTCAAGTCGCTGTCCGACATGCTCAAGGGCAAGCAGGGACGGTTCAGGCAGAACCTGCTCGGCAAGCGCGTCGACTACTCCGGCCGCAGCGTCATCGTGGTGGGGCCGCAGCTCAAGCTGCACCAGTGTGGCCTGCCGAAGCAGATGGCCCTCGAGCTGTTCAAGCCGTTCGTGATGAAGCGGCTCGTGGACCTCAACCACGCGCAGAACATCAAGTCGGCCAAGCGGATGGTGGAGCGCGCCCGCGCGGTGGTGTGGGACGTCCTCGAAGAGGTCATCACCGAGCACCCGGTGCTGCTCAACCGTGCGCCGACGCTGCACAGGCTCGGCATCCAGGCGTTCGAGCCACAGCTGGTCGAGGGCAAGGCCATCCAGATCCACCCGCTGGTCTGCACCGCGTTCAACGCGGACTTCGACGGTGACCAGATGGCGGATCTTGATGCTGTCCACCAACAACATCCTCAAGCCCGCCGACGGCAAGCCGGTCACCATGCCCACCCAGGACATGGTCATCGGCCTGTACTGGCTGACCGCGGAGTCCCCCGACGCCACTGGCGAGGGCCGCGCGTTCGCCTCGCCGTCCGAGGCGATCATGGCGCAGGACCGTGGTGAGATCGACGTACGCGCGAAGATCCAGGTCCGGCTGAAGGGTGTGACCCCGCCGCCGAGCTTCGTGCTGCCCGAGGGCTGGGTGCCAGGTGAGCCGATCAGGCTGACCACCACGCTCGGCCGGTGCATCTTCAACGAGACGCTGCCCGCCGACTTCCCGTTCGTGAACTACGAGGTCGGCAAGAAGCAGCTTTCCGCGATCGTCAACGAGCTCGCGGAGAGCTACCCGAAGGTGCAGGTGGCCGCGGCGCTCGACGCGCTCAAGGACGCCGGCTTCCACTGGGCGACCCGGGCCGGGCTGACCATCGCCATCGAGGACGTGGTGGCTCCGCCGCACAAGCAGGAAATCCTCGAGTCCTACGAGAAGCGTGCGGACAAGGTGCAGCGCGAGTACGAGCGCGGCCTGATCACCGACGACGAGCGCCGCCAGGAGCTCATCGAGATCTGGACGCACGCGACCGCGGACGTCGCGCAGGACATGGAGGCGGCCTTCCCCCCGACCAACCCGGTCTGGATGATGGTCACCTCCGGCGCCCGCGGTAACCCGATGCAGGTGCGGCAGATCGCCGGCATGCGTGGCCTGGTCTCCAACCCGAAGGGCGAGACCATCCCGCGGCCGATCAAGTCCAGCTTCCGCGAGGGGCTGTCGGTGGTGGAGTACTTCATCTCCACCCACGGCGCGCGGAAGGGCCTCGCGGACACCGCGCTGCGCACCGCGGACTCCGGCTACCTCACCAGGCGGCTGGTGGACGTGGCGCAGGACGTGATCGTCCGGCAGGAGGACTGCGGCACCGACAGGTCGATCCCGATGCGGATCGCGGTGAAGGGTCCCGGCGGCGTGCTGCGCAAGGTCGTCAACGTCGAGAACACCGGGACGGGCCGTACCCTCGCGGCCGACGTGGAAGCCGAGGGCAGGGTGCTCGCGAAGGCGGGTACCGACACCACCGAGGCGATGATCGACAAGCTGATGGCGGCCGGTGTGGAGACCATCCGCACCTACAGCGTCCTCGTCTGCGAGTCCAGGATCGGCGTGTGTGCCAAGTGCTACGGCCGCTCGCTCGCGACGGGCAAGCGCGTGGACGTCGGTGAGGCGGTCGGCATCGTCGCCGCCCAGTCGATCGGTGAGCCTGGTACGCAGCTGACCATGCGGACCTTCCACACCGGTGGTGTGGCCGGTCAGGACATCACCCACGGCCTGCCCAGGATCCAAGAGCTCTTCGAGGCCAGGATCCCGAAGGGCATGGCGCCGATCAGCGAGGCCGAGGGCCGGGTCCGGATCGAGGAGACGGAGAAGACACGCAAGATCATCGTCGTCCCCGACAACGGCACCGACGAGATCGCCTACCAGGTGCCGATGCGGTCGCGCCTGCTCGTGGGCGAGGGCGAACACGTGCACGTGGGCCAGCAGCTCATCCAGGGCGCGGTCAACCCGCACGAGGTGCTGAGAATCCTCGGCGCCCGTGAGCTCCAGCTGCACCTGGTGCACGAGGTGCAGGAGGTCTACCGGTCTCAGGGCGTGTCGATCCACGACAAGCACATCGAGATCATCGTCAGGCAGATGCTCAAGCGGGTGAACGTGCTCGAGTCGGGCGACACCGAGTTGCTGCCCGGCGAGCTGGTCGACCGGCCCAGGTTCGAAGAGGTCAACCGGGCGAACGTGGCCGAGGGCGGCCAGCCGGCGGCGGGCCGGCCG
>Ga0209648_10005137_pt1 | contig 11167 bp, 10 predicted proteins | sample GraSoi2013_115cm_FD_185830 | JGI IMG/M metagenome (GOLD analysis project Ga0209648, IMG submission 185830) | Grasslands soil microbial communities from the Angelo Coastal Reserve, California, USA - Sample 9_17_2013_115cm (SPAdes) (version 2) | ecosystem: Environmental > Terrestrial > Soil >...
GCCACCCTGCAGATGTGGCGCGTGCTCGCCGCTTTGCGCGAGCGGGAGGGCAGACGCATGGGCGATCTTTCCGCGACGACGTCGATCGAGGTCTCGACGCTTACGCGCCTGGTCGACGCCATGGAGCAGAAAGGCCTGGTCGCCCGTCATCGCGACGCCGGTGATGCGCGGGCGGTGATGCTTCATGCGACGGCCGCCGGCCGGCGCCTGACCGAGCGCCTCCTGCCGATCGCTGAGCGCTACGAAGCCGTGGCTTTGGCCGGCTTCAGCGCCGCCGAGACGAAGACACTGAAGGCAGCCCTTCGCCGTCTCTACGTCAACATGCAAGCCCTTGAACGATGATCGCTGTCGGCTCCGTTTACAGAACTGAGCAATGTTATGGCGTATGTCTGCCGACCTCTCTCCTGGAAAGATCGGCATCATGGTCGCTCGCCTCGATGATCTGCCTGCGGTGCCAGCACTCGATGGCGCAACATCGCGGGCGAAACTGACGCCGATTCCGGGCGCATATGATTCCGGGCGTATATACGGTGCGCAAGAATTCCCGGTCGCCGGAGGTCACGCGCGCGCGCACGCAGTTGAATCGCCTCACGGGATCGTCGATGGTGGCTGCGAACGACTCGCAAGGAACCCCCCAAGGAGCGCCATGGCCCGCCTGACCTCGACTGCCGACCTCCGCCGCGTCATCTCGGAGCCACGTGCGGCGACACGCGCCAAGATCCTGGATGCGCTCGATGAGCAATCCATCGACTTCCTGAAGCGCTGCCCCTTCGCCCTGGTCGGCACCACGGCGGCCGACGGCACCATCGAGGTCTCGCCCAAGGGCGACGAGCCGGGCTTCATCAGGGTCGAGGATGCAAAAACGCTGCTGATCCCCGAGCGTGTCGGCAACAATCTCGCCTTCGGGCTGAGCAATATCCTGGCGACCGGCAAAATCGGCCTGATCGGCCTGGTGCCGGCGACCGGCGAGACGCTGCGCGTGTCGGGCACGGCCGAGATCTTCGACGATGCCGAGCTGGTGGCCTCGCTCAGCTCGCTCGGCAAGCCTGCTTTGCTGGCGACGCGCGTGCGCATAAAACATTGCTACTTCCACTGCGCCCGCTCGATCGTGCGCGCCAAGCTGTGGGACCCCAAGGCCTGGCCGGCGCCGGGTCGCGTGTCGTTCGGCAAGATCATCGCCCCCCGGGTTGGGGCGGGTGCCGAGGTGGCCGCCCAGATCGACGCCAGCGTCGAGGGCGCCTACACGACGCGTCTGTGGACCAACGGCTAGCCTCGGCCCGTGCCGTGACCGTTGGCTTGACGAGGCGCGCCTTCGGAAGCGCCGTGCTGGCGCTTGGTGGCTGTTCGACGCAGCCGCCTGAGCCCATGCGCACGCTGGCCCCGGGGACGCTCCGCATCGGCACCTACTTCGTGAACCCGCCGTTCGAATACGTGTCGAACGGCCAGAGGATCGGGTTCGAGGTCGATCTCATGAACGAGATCGCGCGGCGCCTCGCGCTCACGCCGGTGTTCGTCGACACGCAGTGGGAGACGATCCTGCAGCAAATGCAGGCCGGCCAGTACGACCTCATCGTGGGCGGTATCACCATCACGCCCGAGCGCGAGCGGATGTTGGCCTGGTCGACGCCCTATATGACCACCGCGCTCAGTCTGGTTGTCGACAGCCGTCGCTCGCCGCAGGTCCGCGGCATCGCCGACCTCAGGAACGCCTCGGTGGGCGTACAGGCCGCGACGACCGACTACGACATTGCCGTCAAGATGCAGCAGCAAGGCCAGATCGGCAGCGTCAAGGTCTACTCGTTCGACCATATCCAGGACGCGATGGTCGATCTCGCCGCCGGCCGTATCACGGCGGTGATGAAGGTCTATCCGGTGGCCGCCTGGCTCGCCCGACAGACACCCGGCCTCAGCATCGTGGCGCAAGTGCCCGACGATCCGCAGCCGCTCGGGATCGGCGTCGCCAAGAACAACCCGGGCCTTCTGGCCGCAGTCAATCGCGCGCTGGCCGACATGAAACGCGACGGTACCTATGCCCACCTGGCACAAAAGTGGGGTGTGCCGTGATGGACGCCCCGCTAGACTCGCCTCACCCTGAGGAGCGGCCCGCAGGGCCGCGTCTCGAAGGGTGGGACCAGTTTTGTTGTAGCCATGCTTCGAGACACCGCGTGGAGTTTGCCCCGAGGGCATCCGAGGGGCGCGGCTCCTCTGCATGAGGACTGGGGGATGAAACGTAAAGCCGGCCTATTCCTTCTGGCCGTGATGGTGGCCGTCAGCCTTGGCGCCACGATCGTCGCCTCGCTGGCGATGTACCGGCTGGTCTCCGACCAGCAGGACGTCGAGATCAGTAAGATCGAAGCCAGCCTCTCCGACCGCTTCACCGTCTTCGAGGCCATGCTGCGCAGCGAGCACGAGCGGATCACGGCCCACATGGCGAAGGTGCTGCCGCAGATCGTGGCGGAGCTCGCGAGCCTCGGCCGCAAGCCGGGCGATCTTTCCGTCGCCGAGCTTGACGCGCTCGCCCAGAAATACGGCGTCCAGCATATCTACTTCATCGACCGCTCGTACAAGGTGTTCCAGACCAACCTTGCCTACGACATGAACCTCCTCTTCCCCAAGGGCCCGTTCACGCGTTTCCTGGACTCTGTTTTCGGCGCCGACAAGGTCATGAACGACGGCATCGACCTGTCCCAGGTCACGGGCACGCTCAGGACCTACAGCTACTTCGGCCCCAAGGACCAGGACTACATCGTCGAGATCTCGACCGACGTGCGCACCAGTGTCGCCGAAAGCGACTTCGGCTGGATGAGCAAGTTCTTCTTCGAGGATTTCTTCACCGATCCGGTACGCTCGCATCCCTATCTCAAGAATGTCGACATCTACCTGATCAACGCCGCCGGCACCTGGTCGCTGATCCATCCCGGCAAGAAGCTCGATCCGGCGCTCGCCGAGCGCGTCGCCAGGGACCGGCGCGAGGAGGTCGATGACGGGCGCTACGTCACGATCTACAGCAGCGCGCCGACGGCGGCAGCGACCGATTCAAGTCATCCCGTGACCGCAAAGCTCGTCATCCGCGAGATCACCTACGACACCGGCCTGGCGCGGGAGGCCGTCCTCCAGGTCTTCGTAGGCTCGATGATCGTGCTGGCGCTGCTGCTGCCGGTGGTGTTCTGGATCGCCTCGCGGCTGTTGCAAAAGCAGCTCCTCGATCCGCTGTTCAACCTGCGCGGCGAGGCCGGTGCGATCGCCGAGGGCGACCTCACCCAGGCCATCGCCAACACCGAGCGCAGCGACGAGATCGGTCAGCTTGCCAAAAGCTTCGCCTCGATGCGCGACGCGGTGCGCAGGACTATTCTCGATCTCAAGCAAACCAACATCTCGATCGAGCGTTTCGTGCCGCACGCTTTCCTGGCGATCGTCGGCAAGCCGTCGATCGTCGAGGTCGAGCTGGGCGACAACAAGCGCCAGAACATGACCGTGCTGTTCTCCGACATCAGGAGCTTCACGACGCTCTCGGAGAGGATGACGCCGGACGAGAATTTCGCCTTCATCAACGCCTATCTGGCGCACATGGGGCCGGTCATCCGCACCCACAATGGCTTCATCGACAAGTATATCGGCGATGCCATCATGGCCCTGTTCAACAGTGCCGACGATGCGCTGCGCGCCGGCCTTGCCATGCACGACGCGCTCGAAGGCTTCAACGAGGAGCGCCGCGCGTCCGGCTTCGAGCCGATCGCCATCGGCATCGGCCTCAACAGTGGTTCGCTGATGCTGGGCACGATCGGCGAGAAGCATCGCATGGACGGCACGGTGATCTCCGACGCCGTCAACCTCGCCTCGCGAATCGAGAGCCTGACCAAGGAATATCACGTCGGCCTGCTGATCTCGCAGTACACCTACGAGCAGCTCGCCGACCCCAAGGCCTACGATATCCGGCCGATCGACGTCGTGGTGGTCAAGGGCAAGACGCTGCCGGTCACCATCTTCGAGGTGTTCCAGACCAATCCACCCGCCCTCCGCGCGGCCAAGGGCCTGACCCGAGACCTGTTGCAGTCCGGCGTCGATGCTCTCGCCCAGCATGACTCAGCGGCCGCCCGCCGTTGTTTCCAGCAATGCCTGGCGCTGGCGCCGGGCGACGCGGCCGCAGTCAACCTGCTGAAGAGCTGCGCCTAGCGTGTATTCTGATCGAGTGTCTTGCCGGAGCGCGGACCTCCAGGTCCGCTCATGTCATCGTATCGACGACGAAGATGCGGGCCTGGAGGCCCGCGCTCCGGCAAGACATGAGTCTGCCTACCGGGACATGGTTCAGCCGGCCGATTTGCCGTAAATCGCGTCGACATGGATATTGGCGCAGTCGATGAGAGGGAACGGGCTTTGCTGTCCGACGAACGCCAGGAACATATCGGTGCCGCCCAGCATGATCGCCTCGGCACCGCGCTCCTGGCAGAGACGGCGACCGGCCGTGAAGAACGTGCGGCGCTGCTGGTCGGTGACGCGGCCGACTTCCGCCATCCCGACATAGGCGGTGTGGACCGCGTCGCGCTCAGCGCCTTCGGGCGCCACGACCTCGGCCGAGGAGATGCCGCCATAGAGCCCGCTCTCCATCACCGTGCGGGTCCCGATGATGCCGACCTTCTTCAGCTTGCTGCGCGTGATGGCGGCATCGACCTCGGGAATGGCGTTGAGGATCGGCAAGGGCGAGATTGCCGCGAGCTCCTTGACGCAGAAATGACCGCCCATGGACGTGACGGCGGCGGCTGCGGCGCCCGCCGCCTTCATCCGCTGCACCAGCCGCACGAAGATCTCGGCCTGCCTGCCGGGATCCCGGTTGGTGAGATTACGGCTCATTTCCCGCACGTCGGCATGGGCGATCGTAAGCTCCAGCGGAATGCCGGAGGCTGCGTGCCGCTCGATCAGGCCGCGATAGTAGAAGTCGGTTGCGGCCGGGCCGATGCCGCCGACCAGTCCAATATGCATGGCGACGACTGTCGCCTATCGCCGTCCGGACGGCAACGGATGCGCCGCGCGCCTCAGGCCGACGACCGGATCTCGCGGAACGAGACCAGGCGGCGTTGCGTCTCATCCCACAGCACGAGGCGCACGCAGCGAAAGCTTTGCAGCAGCGTCAGCCGGCCGACAGTGCGCAGCTCCGGATGGTCGCGCAGCACGCGCGGCAGCCGGTAATAGGGAATGCGGCTGTTGAGGTGATGCACGTGATGCACGCCGATATTGGCGGTGAACCAGCGCAGGAAGGCAGGCAGGTCGTAATATGAGCTGCCGTGCAAGGCTGCGTCATGCAGGTTCCATTCCCTGTCGTTCGCCCAGGTCGTGTGCTCGAACTGGTGCTGGACATAGAACATCCACACGCCGACCGAGGCCGCGAACAGCAGGATCGGCAGGTGGACAAGCAGGAATGCCTTGATGCCGATGACCCAGATGAGCAGGGCGGCGATCAACCCGATCGCCAGATTGGTCGTCATGGTGCTGGCCCACGGCCGCCAACCCGCGCGCATCGACCCCACGGGCAGGCGATACTGCAGAATGAAGATATAGGCGGGGCCGAGGCCGAACATCACCAGCGGATGGCGGTACAGACGATAGCGCAGCCGTCCCCAGAACGAGCGCGCGCGGTATTCCTCCACGGTGAGCGTATCGACGTCGCCCAGCCCGCGGCGGTCGAGATTGCCGGTGCTGGCGTGATGGGTGGCATGGGCGTGGCGCCAGACGGCGTAGGGCGTGAAGGTCAGCACGCCGGCGATCCTGCCGAACCAGTCGTTCGCCAGCCGGTGACGAAAGAAGGAGCCATGGCCGCAATCGTGCTGGATGGCGAAAAGCCGCACGAGAAATCCGGCGGCGGCGATGGCCAGCGGCAAGGCCAGCCAATAGCCGATGTCGAGCGTCGCCCAGGCCAGCACCCAGAGTGCTGCAAGCGGCACGACGGTGATGGCGATCTCGACAATGCCCCGGCCAGTGCTTGGCTGCCGGTAGCGCGCAAGAACCTGTGTCCAGGCGCGGGCGTTCGTCACGGCCGCGGCGGGAGCCGCGGGGTCTTGCTTGTTTTCCAATCGAGCGGAGCTTTCCTGTCCAAGGGCACCGGTTGGGCCGTGCCGAGCATTGCGGCTTTAGAGGCGAGCAGCGACAAAAGCAACGACGCTAAGCGACCCAGGCGACGAATGCAGTGCAACAGCAACGGCGTCTATTTCAGGGCGCGCCTCGGTGCCGCAGCCTGCGCAGGACGGGATCGGGACGGATGTGCGGGCTTTGCCCGGATCCGCACCGCCCGGCCATCCGGCTGATCCATCTCGAAAGCGCCGGTTTGCCGGACCAGGTCGCTCAGCTTGCGAAAGCCGTAGGTGCGCGGGTCGAAGTCGGAGGCGATGTTCGCCAGCCGTTGTCCGACCACGCCCAGGCCCACCCACCCGTCCTCTGTCTCCATTTGCCCGATCGCCTTGGTCAGGATGGGAATCGCGGCACCGGCCGACTGGCGAGCCTTGGAGGAACCGTCTTCGGGGATCGCCACCTCCGCTTCCGGCAACAGGTTCTCGATATAGACGAACCGCCGGCACGCCTGGCGAAAGCTCTCCGGGGTCTTCTGGGCGCCGAAGCCGTAAACATCGGCTCCTTCTTCGCGAAGACGGGACGCCAGGCGGGTGAAGTCGCTGTCCGAAGAGACCAGGCAGAAACCGTCGAACCGCCCGCTGTGCAGGAGATCCATGGCGTCGATCACCAGAGCGATGTCTGAGGCGTTCTTGCCCGTCGTGTAGGCGAACTGCTGGTAGGGATCGATTGCGTATTTTTGCAGGATGTCCGCCCACGACTTCATGCGCGGGCTCGAGAAGTCGCCATAGATGCGCCGGACGCTGGCCTCGCCGAACTTGGCGATCTCCTCGAAAAGCCCGGCGGCGATGCGCGGCGAGGTGTTGTCGGCGTCGATGAGGACGGCGAAGCGGCGCAAGCGGGTTTCTTCGGCCATGTCCGGGAGCCTATGCCTCGCCAGGGAGGTGGGAAACCCCCTCAGGATCGCGCGCGGCGCTGGATGATCAGGTTGGCGGCGACCGTGAGGGCCAGGGTCACCGTCATCAGGATGAAGGCGATGGCGCCGCCGAACGGCCAGTTGGTCTGCTGGGTGAACTGGTTGTAGACGAGCGGCGCCATCATCTTGAACAGCGGCCCGCCCAGCAGGAAGGGCGTGGCGTAGGCGTTCATCGCCAGGATGAACGTCAGGATCGTGCCGGCCAGGATGCCGGGCAGAGCGAGCGGCCACAGCACGCGGCGGAACATGGTGGCGGGCGGGGCGCCTAGGCTGAAGGCCGCCTCCTCGACGGCGCGGTCGATGCCCTCGATCACGCTTTGCAGGGAGAGCACCATGAAGGGCAGGTTGACGGCGATGATGCCGATGATCACCGCCTTTTCGGTGAACATGATCTCGATCGGCTTGTCGATCAGGCCAAAGCCCATCAGGCTCGCATTGACGAAGCCTTTGTTGCCGAACACCACCATCCAGCCGGCCGCGCGAACGGAATTGCCGACGAACAGCGGCAACACGATGGAAATGATCAGGAGGTGCTTCCAGCGGCTCTGGGTGCGGGCGACGACATAGGCCAGAGGAAAGCCCACGACCAGGCAGACCAGGGTCACCAGCACGGCGATCCGCACCGTCGTCAGCAGGATCGAGGTGTAGTAGGGGTCGGTGAAGAACTTTACGTAATTCGCCGCCGTCACCGCCTCGACCATCATCTTCTTGGCCGGGATGAAATCATTCAGGCTGTAGCGGAACAGGATCGCCAGCGGCGCCAGCAGGCAGAGGGCGACAAAGATCGTCGCCGGCGTGATCAGCGCCGCCGCCGTGAGGCCGTCGCCCCGTCGCTTCTCGACAACGGGGCCATGGGCGAGTGCGGTGTCGGTCATCCGACGGAGATCAGCCCTTGAACGACTTGTTCCACCAGTCCTGGAACGCCGAATCGTTCTTGGCCATGTAGGCATAGTCGAGATCGACCAGGCGCTTCTTCTCCTCGTCGGTGAAGCCGATGCGCTTCTGCGTGTCGTCTGGCACCTTGGCGGTCGTGACGGTGGGGTTATAGCCCATGTCGACGGCGAAGCCTTCCTGTGCCGAGGCCTCCATCATGGCGTCGAGATAGGCATAGGCGCCGGCCTTGTTGGGCGCGTTCTTCGGCATGCCGAAGCCCGAGACGTACATCGGCACGCCTTCCTTGGGCGCCACCGTCTCGATGTTGATGCCGGCGTTCTGCCATTGCACGGCGCGCGCCTTCCACATGATGCAGAGCGCGATCTCCTCGGTCTTGAGCGCCTGGGCGAGCGCCTCGTTGCTGGGATAGATGCGCGCTCCCGCCTTCTTGCAGGCGACCAGCCGCTCCTTGCCCGGCTCGACATTGCTCATCGAGCCGCCCGAGGCGAGGCCGGCCGCGAGCAGCGTGTACTGGTACTGGATGTCGATGATGCCGAGCTTTTCGCCATGCTTGGGATCGAGCGTGTCGGCGAAGCCGGTGGGCGGTGTCGAGACCAGCTTGGGATTATACAGGACCACCTTGCCGGAATAGATGTGGCCGACGCCGTAGGCATACTTCATCGCCGGGATCAGGTTCTGGGCGTTCGGCAGCTTGGAATAGTCGATCTGCTCGAGCACGCCCTGCTCGTTCATCTCGAACATGTTGGCGGCCGACAGGCCCTGGATGTCCGAGGTGCCGCGGCGCAGCGATTTCTCCGCCAGCATCTTGGCGCGGCGCGGCGGATCGTTGGCCTCGTCCTTCACGACGTCCCAGCCCTTGGGCGCCAGCAGCGGCGTCTCGATGTTCTTGGCCAGCAGCCGCGAATAGTCGCCGCCCCAGGTGCCGACGACGATGCGCTTGTTGTCCTGCGCATGGGCCGGAAGAGCCGCGCCGGCCGCCAAAGCAGCCGCGCCGCCCAGCGCGGTGCGACGGTTGATCATGAAGCTTCTGGACATGGAACCCTCCTGTGGTTCTTGTGATTACTCGCTGAAGACCAGGCCGGCCGACGCCGGCCAGCCGACATGGACGGGCTGGCCGACCTCCGGTGCGAAACCGCCCTCGCGGTTGGCGATCTGCACCACCAGCCGGTCGTTGGGCGACAGGCGCACATGGATGTCGATCAGGGCGCCGAGATAGGACACGAATTCGACAGTACCCGGCAGGCTATTGTCGAGTCCGGCGCATGGCGCTGGACCAATCTCGACCCGTTCGGGCCTGAGCGCCAGGGCCGCGCGGCCGGCTCGGCCATCGCGGCAGGAAAGCGACAGTCCGCCGTCGGTGCGGAACCGGCCTGGCGCCTCGACCGTGCCGTCGAGGAAGGTGCTGCGGCCGACGAAGCCCGCCACGAAGCGGTCGGACGGCCTTTCATAGAGGTCGCGCTGGCTGCCGACCTGGCGCACCAGGCCCTCGTTCATGACCACCAGCCGGTCGGCCATGGTGAGCGCCTCCTCCTGGTCGTGCGTCACCATGACGGTGGTGAGGCCCAACTGGCGCTGCAACTCGCGGATCTCGACCCGCACCTCCTGGCGCAGCTTGGCGTCGAGGTTGCTGAGCGGCTCGTCGAGCAGCAGCACGTCGGGCCGGATGGCCAGCGCCCGCGCCAGCGCCACCCGCTGCTGCTGGCCGCCCGAGAGCTGGCGCGGCAGGCGGCCGCCATAGCCTTTGAGCCGGACCAGGGCCAGCACCTCCTCGACCCGGCGCTCGATGTCGGCGCGCGCCAGTTTGCGCATTTCGAGGCCGAACGCCACGTTCTGGGCCACGGTGAGGTGCGGGAAGAGGGCGTAGCTCTGGAACACCATGCCGGCGTTGCGCTTCCACGGCGGCAGCAAGGTCACGTCGCCGCCGCCCAGCCGCACCCTGCCGCTGGTCGGCTCGATGAAGCCCGCGACCATGCGCAAGGTCGTGGTCTTGCCGCAGCCCGACGGGCCCAGCAGCACTAAAAACTCGCCATCGGCCACGGACAGGGAGACGTCGCGCACGGCGTAGAAGTCGCCGTAGCGTTTGGCCAGGCTTTCGATGTCGAGGCGCGCCATGTCAGACGACCCGCGCCAGCTTGACGTAGCGGTCGGTGATCAGCATTGCCCCGGCTATCAGCAAGATCTGCACCACAGAGACCGCCGCGATGGTGGGATCGATCTTCCATTCGAGATACTGCAGGATGACGATCGGCAGCGTGGTGCGACCGGGGCCGACCAGGAACAGGCTCATCTCCAGATTGCCGAACGAGGTCACGAAGCCGAACAGGGCGCCGGCCACGATGCCCGGCCGGATCGCCGGCAGGGTGATGCGCCAGAAGGTCACCCAGGCGTTGGCCCCGAGGTTTTGCGCGGCTTCCTCGGTGCTGCGATCGACGCCCGCCAGGCTGGCCGTGATGAGCCGCACCACCCACGGGATGACGATCACGACGTGGCCCGCCACCAGCGCGTAGAAAGTGCCGATCACATCGACATCGAGGCCGTTCTCCAGCTCGACATGGAAGACGTACATCGACGTGCCCAGCACGACGCCAGGCACGATCAGCGGCATCAGCAGCAGGCTGGCGAGGGGCGCCCGGAAGCCGAACTGGAAGCGCACCACGCAGAGCGCGGCCGGCACGCCCAGCGCCAGGCCGATCAGGGTCGCCAGCACGCCGATCTGCAGGCTGAGGGTGAAGCCGTCGACGAACTTGCGCTGATCCAGGATCGCCGCGAACCAGCGCAGGCTATAGCCCTCGGGCGGAAAGGACGGGATCTCCTGCCGGAAGAAGGCGAGCCAGATCACGAAGATGAGCGGGGTCAGAATGTAGAGCAGCGCTAGTGCGGCTGCGCCGTTCAATGCCCAGCGGCCAGCCCGGCGGCGGATGATGGCGACATTCATGGCTGGGACCTCATGCGGAGCGCGGACCTCCAGGTCCGCATCATACTCATGAGCGGACCTGGAGGTCCGCGCTCCAAGAAGGTCGCGGCGGTCACAGGATATTCTTGTGGAAGTGGCCGCCCTTCATGATGGCCGACAGATGAGGACCGCCATCCATGAACAGGCCGAGATCCTTCAGGGGATCGCCGTCGACCACGAGAAGGTCGGCGAAGGCGCCGGGGGCGATGGTGCCGAGCTTGCCCTCATGACGCACGACCTCGGCGCCGATCAGGGTCGCCGACCGGATGACGTCGATGGCCGGCATC
>Ga0209648_10005138_pt1 | contig 11166 bp, 9 predicted proteins | sample GraSoi2013_115cm_FD_185830 | JGI IMG/M metagenome (GOLD analysis project Ga0209648, IMG submission 185830) | Grasslands soil microbial communities from the Angelo Coastal Reserve, California, USA - Sample 9_17_2013_115cm (SPAdes) (version 2) | ecosystem: Environmental > Terrestrial > Soil >...
AGCCCCTGGGATCCGCAAAGTTGTTGATCAGCGCATAAAGGGCTCCTGCAAAGGCGACAAACACGCAGGATAGAGTGAACGCGATCCAGATGTGATGTTCTACGGGGATGCCGAGGAAGCGGGCCCGACGTTCGTTCTCGCGGATCGCCAGCATGGTGTGGCCGAAAGGCGAGCGCAACACGAACGCCATGGCGCCGGTGACGAGCGCAAAGCAGAACAGGACGAAGTAATAGAAATGGTGGGCGTTCGCGGCGATATCGATCGAGAAAAGGCCGAAGTCGAGCGGCTGCCGCGAGAAGCCGCGCAAGCCGTCGTCGCCGCCGGTCAGCGAGCTCCATTGGAACGCGATGTAATAAAACACCTGCCCGAAGGCGATGGTCACCATGGCGAAATAGACGCCGCGCCGGCGCACGATGAGCGCGCCCAGGACGGCGCCCGCGACGCCGCCCAAGAGCGTGCCGCAGATCACCGCGAGCGGCGTGCTCGCCGCCAGAAATTTCAGCGTCAGCCCGGCCCCGTAGGCGCCGAGCCCGAAATAGGCGGCGTGGCCGAAGGACAGAACGCCGGTGAAGCCCAACAGAAAATTCACCGACATTGCCGCAATCCCCAACACCAGAACGCGCGTGCCGAGCGCCGTGTAACCGCCGAGCGGCGGCATCCAATAAGGCGCCAGCAGAAGCGCGGCCCAGATGGCGGCGAGAACCAAGAGTTTCCGCCCGCGCCGTGATGTGCTCACGTCATCATGCCTTCTTCGCCGAGCAGTCCGCGCGGTCGGATCAGCAGCACCACGGCCATCATAACGTACATGATGGCCTCGCTTGCCTGCGGGAAGAAAACCGCCGTCACACCCGACGCCACGCCGATCAGCAATCCACCCAGGTCCCGGGAAGGCTGCCGACGCCGCCGACGATGATGGCGATGAAGCTCGGCATCAGAAGTCCCGACCCCATGGTCGGCTCGAGACCCAGCTGTCCGGCGGCCAAAACGCCGCTAAGGCCTGCCAGGAAGACGCCGACCGAGAAATTGAGCGAGCGCAGCATCGCAACGTTGATGCCGAGAGCGGCCACCGTCTCGAGGTCGAGCGTGCCGGCGCGAATGCGGATGCCAAGGCGGGTGTAGCGCAAGAGCACGAAGAGCAGCGCCACGGAGACCGCCACCATGGCAACCATGAAAAGCCGATACCCGGTGATGAAGAAGAATTCGTCGCTCAACGGCTGAGCCAGAAATGCCGGAATAGTGACCGGCTTGCCCTGTGCACCCCAGATGAATCGTGTGCCATCCTCGAAGATGAACGCCAGACCGAAGGTCAGCAGGAGGCCGTAGAGCGGATCGCGTCCGTAGAGCGGCCGGATCAATACCCGCTCGACAGCGAGACCGATTGCGGCGGTGAGGAGCGGCGCGACCAGGAGCGCGCCCCAAAACCCCACGTAAGGCGTAATCGAGTAGGCGATGTATCCGCCCGCGACCAAGAAACCGCCATGCGCGAAATTGATGACGTTGCTGAGATTGAGTATGAGCGACAGGCCGAGCGCCATCAGCACGTAGAATGCGCCGATGATCAGCCCGTTGGTGACGTTGAAGAGCAGGAGTTGCGTCATCGAGGCGTGCGATGCCGTGCGGGCGTCCGGAGCATTCCGGAGACAAGTTGCGCGCGGCAGGCCCAGCCCTGCTGCGCGCTAAGCTTAAGGCGATCAGGCCGGCCACTGCAGCGTGCAACCAGTCTCCGAGACGGCCGGAGAGGTCTTGTCGCCGGCCACGATCGTGTAGACCCTGAACAGGTCCTCCGGATCGCCGGCACCCTTCGAAAGCGCCTCGCCGACGAACGCCGAGGTCATGAGCTGATGATCGCCCTTGCGGTAGTAGCACTTGTTGGGTTGCAGCTTGACTTCGTCCGGAAGCTCAAAGTCGCCAAGCGCCCGCGCCAGCTTGACCGAGTCGATGGTTTTTTCCCGATTTGCAACCAGGGCCAGGCTGTGCATGGACGTATAACCGAACCACGTGCGCGCCGTCGGCACCTTGCCGCCGGTGCGCTTACGAATGTCCGAAACGAATTCCGCGAGATGCGGCGTATTCGGTTGCTTCCAGTACCACTCGAACATCCACACGCCGATGCGGGCTTCCGGCGGCAGTGCATTGAGCGATTCCAGCTCCTGCTGCGTTCCCGCAACGTGAATCTGCTTGTCGATGCCGAATTGCACGATCTGCTTCAGGCAATTGACCATATCCGAGCCTTGCACGAGCAGCAGCAGCACGTCGGGTTTCGCGGCTCGGGCCTTGATGAGGTAGGCGGAGAAATCGCTGGTTCCGAGCGGTGTCAGCTCGTTGCCGGTCACCGTGCCGCCGAGCTTCTTCAGGTTCTCCGCGCACGCTTCTTGAAGCGTATGGCCAAAGGCATAATCCGGCGTGACGAAGTGCCACTTCTTGCCGTACTTGGTGAACAGCAGGTCGGAAACCGAGTTTGCCTCCATGCGCGTCGTGTTGCACACGCGGTAGACGTTCCACTTGCAATCCTTGCCGGTGATGCCGTCGGTATGACCGCCGGCGACAATGTGCAAAGTCTTCTTCTCGGCGGTGACCTGGGCCATCGCCTGGGCAATGCCGGAATTCACATCGCCGATGATAAACGGCACCTCGTCGCGCTCGATGAGCTTGCGGGTCTTCTGAACGCCGGTTCCGACGTCATTCGCCGAATCCTCGACCAGCAACTCGATCGGGCGGCCGAGTATCCCGCCCTTGGCGTTGATTTGCTCGACGGCGAGCCTGGCGCCGCTCACCTCGTTCTGCGCCACTGCGGCATAGACGCCGGTCAAAGGATCGACCATGCCGATACGGAGCGGCGTTTCCCCGCGGGCGCGTATGATGAACGGCGATGCGAGTTGCAGGCCGCTCAACGCCGCGGCGCCCTTGAGTACCACGCGACGGCTGAGGTTGCGGGAAAACCGATGTGACGACATATGTTCCTCCCAACTTGTAGGCTTGTTTCAGTGAAGAAGCCCGTTCCCCGGTCCGTTGAGGACATTGCGCGGCATCATCTTGAGCCGGTCGGATCGGAACTACAAGACCCCTCGAGTTGTCATTGCCGGGCATAGCCCGCGAAGACGGGCGTAAACGCCCTTATGTCCCGGCAATCTCGGCAAGGAACGTAAGGCGGTGTCGACCTGAGCGGGATGGCCGGGACAAGCCCGGTAATGACACGAGGGGCGGATCAAGCAAATCGGAAGCGCGCTCGAAAGCTGCCCGATGCATTCCGTCAGGTGTGGACCGACACCATCATCCCTTGCGGGAAAATCTCCTCGACCTTGGCGTGGCGATGGGCGATACCCTGCTCGTGGGTGTAGCGGAGGAACTGCTCCAAGGTAGGCCGGTTCGCCTCGATGCCGAACGGGAAGGGGTCGCCATCGAACAGGTCGCGCATCCGGCGCGCATAGGTCGCCAGCCACGGCAGCGGATAGCGCGACACGCTTTGCTCGGTCAGTCGCTCGATGCTGCGGTTCTTCGATTCAAGGAACGCGTTATAGAGGCTGCCGGCGACCCAGGGATGGTCCTCGAGGATTTGCCGTTTCATGGCGATCACGTGCATGATCGGCCATACTTTGGTCCGTGCGTAGTATTTCTCCTCCATCTCCAGGAAGTCCGGAAACAGCCGAACCACGTCCGGGTGCCGCTTCATGAAGCAATCGGGCGGACGCGCGACTAGCGCACAATCGATTTCGCCCTGAGCCAGCATATGGCTCAAGGAATTGTCGTCGACGCGGGTGAGCTTGATGCCGTTGGGCAGGTTCAGCTCGACCTTCTCGGTTCGCCCGGGCTCGTTGGTGCCGGCCTGATACCAATGAATGTCCTGCAATTTGACGCCCGCCTCGTCCTGGAGCCAGCCGCGCATGTAGACCGCGGCGGTATGGGCCCATTCGGGCGAGCCGACTTTCTTGCCCTTGAGGTCGGCCGGCGAATTGATCTTGCTCTTGCGGTTGACATAGAAGGCCGAGAACCGGAAATGGCGCGAGCACACGACCGGAAGCGCGATGATGTCCGGGTTCTGGCGCGTCACTTGGGTGCTGAATTTTGCAAACGACAGCTCGCTCACGTCCCATTCGCGATTGAACGTGAAGCGCGCGAAAATCTCGTGCAGCTCCGGCATCAGCCAGATGTGCTCGATGCCTTCCGCCTGCACGGTGCCGAGACGGAAATCACGAAAGTGGTCGTAATCCTCGGTTCCATCGCGAGCTTTGCCTTGGCGACGATGTCGGCCGGAGTGTGTACCAGATCCGTAACGATGGTCTGGACTCTTGCGCCCGCGATCGGTGTCACGTCGAGAGCGGCCTTTTGCGAGTCGTCCAGATAGGCCGGATCCCTCAGCATCTCGTCGAACGCCTTGCGCAGCATCGCCACGCGGTCTGGCGGCACGCCCGGCGAGGTGACGAAGGGCCGGCCGATCACCACATCGGTCGAGAAGAGTTTCAGGACTTGCCGATCGTCGTCGGACTTGGCGAAATCGGTTAGTAGCGGCAGGTCGGGAAACTCCGCATCGCGTTCCAGCCCGACCTGGGTGATCAGCTTGATCTTGCCGCTCCTGAGCCACTCGGCGTTCTCCGCCTTGATGCTGTTGAAATTGTTACCCGCGCGCCCCTCGATCTCGCCACGCTCCATCGCCAAGCCGATCTCGGCGGTGCTCTGATAGCCGGTGACGAGCTTGAACCTGGTTCCGATCACGCTGTTCATGACGGTCGGATACATGATGGTGTAGGAGCCGACCCCGGTTCCGCCCATCAGCACCTCGCGTTTGGTGGCATCCTCGACCGATTTCACGCTCGATGTGTGCCACACATAGACCGTCGTATTGCTCGACGAGGTGGAGGCGAGCCAGTTGAAATTGGCAGGGTCGAACTGAATGCCTTTGCTGCGGTCCAGCACCTGCGCCATGACGAAGATCGGAATGAAGGTCGCGATCACGGTGCCGTCCTTCGGAGCCTGGCTGAAGACGAAATTGGCCGCCCGGATGTGGCCGGCGCCCGGCATGTTGCGCGGAACGATGGTCGGATTGCCGGGAATGTGGTCGGCCAAATGGCGGGCCACCACCCGGGCATTGGCGTCGAGACCGCCGCCGACGCCGGTGCTGATGACGAGATCGATGGTCTTGCCTTTGTAGAAGTCGGCTTGCGCGGCGGCCGGTGCCGGAGCCATCAGGGTCGCGGCGAGGGCCATCGGCAGCGCCGGCGCAAAGAGGCCGACCGCAGATCGAAGAGCGCGCATGAATTTGCTCCTACGGCATCGCGCCGCGGCGAGAAGGGCCGGGGCGGGTCGGCTGAGCTAGCCGGGCCGCCGTGCCAACGTCAAGTCAGCGGCCGGGAGGCTGCGACCCGACCGATCAGGCGTCCCGGTGGATCAGCCCCGAACGGGCTTGTCCCGCGGTTTGAACAGCCATATTGTCCTTCGTCTTCGATGTCTCGGTCGAGAAACGCTGTTGGGAGGTGACGATGAGAAAACTGCTCTGGCTTTTGGCGCTCGCTTGTCTGCCGACGATCGCGCTCGCGCAGAATGCAGGTCCGGACTGGGCCTATCCGGTAGCACCCCCGGGAGCACCGGCGCGGGACGCGAACAAGATCCTCAAGGTTCAGGGCAGCGACAAGACCTACAATGAAGTTTCAGCAAACGACGCGTTCGGCCCGGCCGACTGGTTCCCGAACGAGCACGCTCCGATGCCGACCGTCGTTGCCACCGGAAAGAAGCCCGATGTGCGCGCTTGCTCGCTCTGTCATCTGACCACCGGGGACGGCCATCCGGAATCCGCCAACGTGTCGGGACTGAGCGCCCCCTATATCCAGCGCGCGCTGCGCGAGTTTGCCAATGGCCGCCGCAAGAACAACCGCAGCCCTGTCATGGCGACGATCGCCAAGGGGATGACGCCTGACGAGATGCGGGAAGCTGCGGAGTATTTCGCCGCCCGCAAGCCGGCCGCCGGCTATATGAAGGTTGTCGAGCAGGCCGAGGTGCCAAAGAGCTACGTGGGTGAAGGTGCGATGCGCTTCGTCTCCGCCGGCAATGAGAAGGAGCCGATCGGCAGCCGCATCATCGTGGTGCCGCAGGATGAGGAAGGCGCCAAGTCCCGCAACCCGCATACCGGATTCCTCGCTTATGTGCCGCCCGGCAGCATCGCCAAGGGTGAGGCGCTGGCCACGACCGGCGGCGGCGGCAAGACCGTGCCTTGCGCCATCTGCCACGGCGAAGGCCTCAAGGGCCTGGGCGAGGTGCCGTCGCTCGCAAGCCGCGATCCGACGTACCTCACGCGCCAGCTCATGGACATCAAGAGCGGCAGCCGCACCGGCGCCTGGATCACGCTGATGCAGCAGGTGGTCGCCAAGCTCGATACCGACGACATCATCGCGCTCGCCTCCTACGCGGCGTCGCGCCAGCCCTGAAGCCTCTCTCGGCAGGGCGACCCGTCGCTTTGCCGGAAACCTAAGGCAAGCCCCCGGCCCGGTCCTCCTTCAAAAGCAAGGAGGGAAGGGGCGGGGGCTTCCGTTTTCGGCAGGCAGCAGAGCCACACTGACAGGCAGCCGCCGGGCGCGCAATTCGTGCTATGTCACCCGTTGCCCGTGCGGGCTGCCGGCCGCTAGCCGCGGAGGAGAGAGCGATGTTCGCCAAGATCAATCACATGGCCATGGTCAGCCCGATCTATCCGATGTTGGCAAATTTCTACGAAGCCTATTTCGGTCTCCAGCGCTCCGGCAAGATCAGCCGGCCATTGAACGCGGTGACCGTGGGCGACGGCTATGTGGGGCTGAACATCAATCCGTTGCGCGACGGCTATGTCGGCGGTCTCGATCACTTCGGCCTGGTGGTTGACGATATCGACGCCGTGATCGAACGCGCGCGCATCAAGTTTCCCCAGGCCAGCATCGTCAAGCGACCGTCGACGCGGCCGTTCGCCAGCTACAGCGCCCATGATCCGGACGGCAACATATTCGACCTCGCCCAGAAGGACGAAGGCGACAAGCTCGTGGGCGTCTACGCGGAGCAGGCCGCCCAAGGCCGCAGCCAGGATCGCTACCTCAACAAATTCGCCATCAGGACCATGCATGCGGAGAGGTGCGCCGATTTCTATCAGTTCGTGTTCGAGCTCAAGCCCAGCAACAAGAACATGAATCCGGCGGCGGGCGGCCATCACCTGACCGACGGAAGGGTGACGCTCTCGATCCTGCCGTGGTCGATTCCGATCTTCGAGAAGATGTCGATCAAGCGGCCCGGCCCCGATCATATCGGTTTCAAGGTGGAGAGCATCGAGGCGTTCAAGCAGCATGTCGAGGTGACCTCCGGGATGAATCCCTATGTGGCACCCATGCGTCTGGGCGGCAGCAAGGAGGCCGATGCCCGCAGGGCCTTCCTGGCGGCGCAGGCCGGCGGCAAGTTTCAGATGGCGGATCCGGGCGGCGTCTGGATCGACGTCACCGACGAGTGACCTTGCGAGTGACCGTGAATGCAGTTCGGCGTCTTCGATCACCTCGATCGCGACGACCAGCCGCTCGGCGACTACTATCGGGCGCGGCTGCAAATCATCGAGGCCTATGACCGGCTCGGCTTCTATGCCTATCACGTCGCCGAGCACCACGCGACGCCGCTTGGCATGGCGCCGAGGCCGAGCGTGTTTCTGGCCGCGGTCGCGCAACGCACGGTCCGGCTGCGCTTCGGCCCGCTGGTCTATGCGCTGCCGCTCTATCACCCGCTGCGCATGATCGAGGAAATCTGCATGCTCGATCAGATGAGCGGCGGACGGCTGGAGATCGGCTTCGGCCGGGGCTCCTCGCCGAGCGAGCTGACCTATTACGGGCAGGACCCGGACAAGTCGCAAAAGATCTATGCCGAGGCGCTGGAGCTCGTCATCAAGGGATTGACGCAGCGGACCCTGACCTTCCACGGCGAGTTTTTTCATGTCGAGGACGTGCCGATGGAGCTCGAGCCGTTGCAGAAGCCGCATCCGCCGATCTGGTACGGCGTCCACGCGCCCGACAGCGCAGCGCGGGCGGCGCGCAAGGGCTTGCGGGTGGTCAGCCTCGACCCGCCGGGCGAAACCTGCATTGCTTTCGACAGCTTCCGGGCGGCCTGGCGCGAGATGCGCGGCGCCGCATCGTTGCCTCTCATGGGGCTCGGGCGTTTCATCGTGGTCGGCGAAACCGATGCCGCGGCACTCGCCATCGCGCGGCGCGCCTATCCGCGATGGCACGCGAGCTTCACCCATCTGCGCCGCAAGCATAACCGGATCAATGCGCATCCGCGGCCGGCCACCTTCGACGAGCTCGCCGGCGTGGGTCAAGGCGTCGCGGGTACGCCCGACACGGTCACGGCGCGGCTGCGCAAGCAGATCGAGGTCACCGGCAGCAATTATCTGGTCGGCCAGTTCGTCTTCGGCGATCTTTCGGTTGACGAGGCGATGGGATCGATCGAGCTGTTCGCGCGCCGCGTCATGCCGCAATTGGCGAGGCGGTAGCAGCAGCCGCGATGGCGCCGACACGGATGCCGGCTAAAAACCCGTTGGATTTCCGCCTGTTGCGCGTTGCCTTTGCGGCAAGCTCCCCCCACATTGAGGGCAATGGGTTGAGGGAGAGATACCCGACATGAGACGGCGAGCGTGCGGAGGTCACGACGATGCGCGACCCCTATGAGGTTCTTGGGGTGACGCGCAGCGCAAGTGCCGCGGACATCAAGAGCGCGTTCCGGCGGCTTGCAAAAAAGCTGCATCCGGACGCCAACAAGCACGATCCCAAGGCGGCCGCGCGCTTTGCCGAGCTCAACGCGGCCTATGAGATCGTCGGCGACAAGGACAAGCGCAAGGCGTTCGACGGCGGCGAGATCGACGCCGAAGGCAAGCCGCGCTTCCAGGGCTTCGAAGGCTTCGGCCGGCGGCCGGGCGCCGGCGGCGGCTTCGGTCACGAGGGCGGGTTCGAGACCTTCACCTGGGGCCCCGAGGGCGTCCACACGGCGGGCGGCCGCGCCGGCGCGCGCGGCTTTGGCGGCTTCGAGGACATCCTCAAAGATGTGTTCGGGGCTCGCGGCGCCGCCGGCCGCGCCCGCGCCGGCGGCAATGTCCATTTCGAGCCGGAGGATTTCGGCGCCGCGGCCGGCCGCGACATCTCCGCCGCGCTTTCCATCACGCTTGCGGAAGCCGCCAAGGGCGTGAAGAAGCGGGTCCAGCTGCCCACCGGCAAGGAGGTCGAGGTGAAGATCCCGGCCGGTCTCGACGAGGGCCAGCAGATCCGGCTGAAGGGACAGGGACTGCCCGGCGCCGGCGGCCGCACCGGCGACCTCCTGATCACCGTCTCGGTGACGCCGCATCCGCTGTTCAAGCGCGACGGCGTGGATCTGCGGCTCGATCTGCCGGTCGCGCTGTACGAGGCCGTGCTCGGAGCGAAGGTGCGCGTCCCCACCCTCGATGGCACGGTCGAATTGGCCATACCGGCCGGCACCAATTCGGGGCGCACCTTCCGCCTCAAGGGCAAGGGCTTTCCGGGCAAGGAGCGCAAGGGCGATCTGCTGGCCAGTGTTCGCATCGTGCTGCCCGAAGGTGACGACCGCGATCTCGACGAGCTGATGCGCAAGTGGCGCGAAGCCAAACCCTATGATCCGCGCAAGGACATGGCGTGAGGATTTCCTCTGCGCGCGGCGGGCCGGCTGGCGCTGCTTGAAGGTCCGGTAACCCTATGTCATTAGGGGAAGGCCGGATGCGGCCGGCACAGCGAGGACAGCATGCCGGAAGCCTCGGGCCTCATGCGCGGCAAGCGTGGGCTGATCATGGGGGTCGCCAATAACCGCTCGATCGCCTGGGGCATCGCCAAGGCCTGCCGCGGGCAGGGCGCCGAGATCGCTTTCACCTATCAGGGCGATGCGTTGAAGAAACGGGTCGAGCCGCTGGCGAAAGAGGTCGGCGGGCTGGTCGTTGGTCACTGTGACGTCACCGACCCCTTGACCCTCGATGCGACTTTCGCGGCGATCAAGGAAAAGTGGGGCACGCTCGACTTCCTGGTGCACGCGATCGCCTTCTCCGACAAGAATCAACTCGATGGGCGCTATGTCGACACCACGTCCGACAATTTTTCCCATACGATGTTGATCAGCTGCTACTCGTTCACCGCCGCCGCGCAGCGCGCCGAGAAGCTGATGCCGGCGGGAGGCTCGCTCCTCACCCTTACCTATTACGGCGCGGAGAAGTGGATGCCCCATTACAACGTGATGGGGGTCGCCAAGGCGGCGCTCGAAGCCTCGGTGCGCTACCTGGCGGCCGACCTCGGGCGGGCGCAGATCCGCGTCAACGCCATCTCGGCGGGACCGATCAAGACGCTGGCGGCGGCCGGCATCGGCGACTTCCGCTACATCCTGAGATGGAACGAATACAACTCGCCCTTGCGGCGCAACGTCACCATCGACGAGGTCGGCGACACCGCCACGTATTTGCTCTCCGACCTGTCGCGCGGCGTCACCGGCGAGATTCACCACGTCGATGCCGGCTATCACATCGTGGGCATGAAACATCCCGACGCCCCCGACATCAGCGTGGTCAAGGAATGAGGACGCCGCGCCGGTGTGGCGGATTTCATGCGCCTCTATTACGTCCGCCATGGCCTGACTGACTGGAACATTGCCGGCCGGCTGCAGGGCCGCCGCGACATCGCGCTCAATCAAACGGGCCGCGCGCAGGCGGCTCACTGCGGCCGAATTCTCGGCGATCTGTTGGCGCGCGCGGGACGCCCGGCCGCATGCTTCGATTATGTGTCGAGCCCGCTCGCGCGCGCGCGCGAAACCATGGAGATCATGCGTGCCACGCTCGGCGTCGCGCCAACCGGCTACGCGATCGAGGCGCGGCTGACCGAGATATCCTTCGGCGAATGGGAGGGCCTGGCCTACGCCGAGGTGATGCTGCGGGACCCGGACATCGTCGCCAAGCGGGAAGCCGACAAGTGGCAGTTCCTTCCGCCGGGCGGCGAGAACTATCGGCAGGTCGCGCTCCGGGTCGGGGCCTGGTACGCGAGCCTCGAGCGGGACACAGTCGTCTGCGCCCATGGCGGGACCGGGCGGGCTTTGGTCGCGCTCCTCGGCATTGCGCCGCCTGAACAGGCCGTGCACCATTCCATCGATCAAGGCGTGGTCTATGTTCTGGTGCCGAGGAGCCTCACTCGG